>OLSB01000392.1_pt1 | contig 51329 bp, 42 predicted proteins | sample 1672071 | NCBI WGS metagenome assembly OLSB01 (sample SAMEA3136642, study PRJEB25190) | human gut metagenome | biome: human gut; feature: human-associated habitat; material: faeces | place: Austria | collected 2013 | reverse complement strand
CCAGCTCGTATACATATTTTGCGCTCTCCGGAGGCTCTGTTTTAAGGCTGTCAGGGATTTTGACGTCGGTGAATAGGGCAGCTCCGGGCTTTGCAATTTCCGGGCGCAGCTTATGCTGTCCGCAGCCAAACAGGACTGTCGAGATACACAGGGCTAATATGAGCGCTGTAAACTTCCTGCTGTTTTTCATTGCTGATCCTCCTTGATTTTAAATGCTTTCCGGATATGTATACCGGTCATACATAGACGCTATCATGCTCAGGCATCAAAAAGCCATCAAAATACAAATTTGTTGTAATTATACAAGTTTTTCGGGTCGCAATGTGTCTTATTATGCATAAAAAACGGAAGTGAGATCTCACTTCCGTTTTTCATTAGAGCTCAGCGCTCAATATTTTTTATTTTCAGCCGGTCGTTTACGGCCTGGCGGGACACCGTATAGAGTATAGAGCACACGGGGACGCTTATCAGCATACCCATCACGCCCATGGCGCTGCCGCCTACGGTGACGGCCACGAGCACCCATATGCCGGGCAGTCCCACTGATTTGCCAACGACCTTGGGGTAAATAAGATTCCCCTCAAACTGCTGAAGGACGATGATGAACACAATGAACCACAGGGCCTGGATCGGTTTCACGAGCAGGATCAGGAACGCGCCGATCGCCGTGCCGATAAAGGCGCCGAACACGGGGATGAGCGCGGTGAAGCCGACCAGCACCGATATCGCGGGAGCATAGGGCATCCCGAAGATCGTCATTCCGACAAAGCACAGCGCACCGATGATGACAGCCTCCGTGAGCTGACCTGTTATGAAGTTCGTGAAGGTCCTGTTCGTCAGCTCCAGAAGCTCCAAAAGCTTCTGCAATTTTTCGGGCTTCATCACGGCTTTCAGCACCTTCAGCGACTGCCGCTTCAAAGTTTCCTTCTGGGCGAGGACATAGATGGAAAAGGCAAATGCGATGACGAAATTCATGACCGCCGTGACGATGGACGCCGTGACCGAGGCAGTGGTGTTGAACAGCATCGTTCCGCCGTCCTTTAGGATGTCTATAAGCTTATCGGGCTTGAAATCGAACTCCGGCAGATCGACATTATACTTATCGAGGAAGGCCGCAAGCGAGCCCCACCACCGCTCTACCTCATCGGCATAGGTGGGGATCATGTCGATAAGCGAAGCTACGGAGTCTCTGAGCTCCGGCAGGATGATGAGGACTATCGCAAGGATAATACCTATTACCAGCAGGATGCTCAGCAGCAGGCACAGCGGTCGCTTGAGCTTTTCGGGCCACTTCCCCTTCTTTTTGTTCAGCAGCTTCATCCACAGCCTTTCGACCGGACGCAGCAGCACGTTTACGATATACGCGATGCACAGCCCCGCGATAAACGGCGATATGATAGAATAGACGCTTCCAAGCAGCTCGCCGAGCTGCTTATGGTTATACACGCCCCATATGAGGAGGACCGTAAAGGTGATTATAAGCAGAATACGCTTAACGGTCCTTTTGCTAAGTTCCAAATCCGTATCCCCCCGTCGCTGATATTGATTATATTACCATTTATGCGCAGAATATACAAGCGGACGGCCGCCGCTTCATGTTATTTCACGCTGAAGAGGATCTCACCGTAGCTGGGATAGGGCCAATACTTTTCGGCGGTGCAGCCCTCGAGCTCATCTATGGTGAGTCTGAGCTCGTTCATCGCCGCAAGCACCCTGTCGCGGCAAGCGATGGCGCGGGTATAGTTATCGGTGATCTCATCAAGGCTGTCCACTGCGGACTTGAGCGCCTTCACGCCGGCCGCGGCGCCCGCCATAAGGCCGCTGATCTTTGCCGACAGCTCCGTTTCAAACGCGCACTCGACGCCGAGCGCTTTCTTGGCAAGAGCCGCGTCGGTGAGCTCCTTAGAATACGCGCCCGCCGCGGGCAGTATATCCTGCCAGGCCATGCTCTGCATGGTGAGCGCCTCGATGCGGATGACCTTGCAGTATGTATCCAGCTTCATCTTATAGCGGGCGGCAAGCTCGATCTCGGTGTAGACCCTGTGCCTTGCAAACAGCTCAACGTTCTTCATATCAAGATAGCAGGGCACGCAGTCGGGAGTAGTCGGGAGATTCAGCAGGCCGCGGGCTTCGGCTTCCTTTACCCAATCGTCGCCGTAGCCGTTGCCGTTGAAGATGATGCGCTTATGCTTGCGTATCACGCTGCGGATAAGCTCGTGCAGGTCGTTTTCAAAGTCTGCCGAGCCCTCAAGCGCGTCGGCATACTGGCGCAGGGATTCGGCTACCGCCGTGTTCAGCACGACGTTCGCGCCTGATATCGATACCGAGGAGCCCAGCATACGGAACTCAAACTTGTTGCCGGTGAACGCGAAGGGCGAGGTGCGGTTGCGGTCAGTGGCGTCCTTTGGGAACTTGGGCAGCACATGAACGCCGACCTTTATCTGCTCCTTGACCTTGCCGCCGTAGGGCGCGTCCTTTTCTATGGCCTCGAGTATCTCCTCGAGCTCCTCGCCGAGGAACACGGAGATAATGGCCGGAGGCGCCTCATCGCCGCCGAGGCGGTGGTCGTTTGCCGCGCTGGCAACGGAAACCCGCAGCATATCCTGGTAATCGTCTACAGCCTGAAGCACCGCGCAGAGCATAAGCAGAAACTGCGCGTTTTCGTATGGCGTTTCGCCAGGCTCAAGGAGGTTTACTCCCGTATTGGTGATCATGGACCAGTTATTGTGCTTGCCGCTGCCGTTGACGCCAGCGAAGGGCTTCTCATGCAGCAGGCATACCATGTCGTATTTCCGTGCCAGCTTCTGCATGAGCTCCATCGTTATCTGATTATGGTCGGCGGCGATATTGGTCGTGGTGTATATCGGCGCGAGCTCATGCTGCGCGGGCGCGACCTCGTTGTGTTCGGTCTTTGCCAAAACGCCGAGCTTCCAGAGCTCCTCGTCGAGCTCCTGCATGAACGCCGCGACGCGGGGCTTTATGGTACCGTAATAGTGGTCGTCCAGCTCCTGACCCTTTGGCGGCATCACGCCGAAGAGGGTGCGGCCGGTGTACATCAGGTCCTTGCGCTTTTCATACACGCTCTTGTCGATGAGGAAGTATTCCTGCTCGGGTCCCACGGTCGTCCTTACCGCGGTCACATCGTCGTTGCCGAAGAGCTTCAGCACCCGAAGCCCCTGACGGTTAAGAGCCTCCATAGAGCGCAGCAGCGGGGTCTTCTTGTCCAGCGCCTCGCCGCCGTAGGAGCAGAACGCCGTCGGGATGCACAAAACGCCGTCCTTTATAAATGCATACGAGGTGGGGTCCCACGCGGTGTAGCCTCTTGCCTCAAAAGTTGCTCTCAGCCCGCCTGTGGGGAAGCTCGAGGCGTCCGGCTCGCCCTGTATGAGTTCCTTGCCGGAGAATTCCATGATGATCCTGCCGCCGTCCACGGGGGAAATGAAGCTTTCATGCTTCTCGGCGGTTATGCCGGTCATGGGCTGGAACCAGTGGGTAAAGTGGGTAACTCCCTTCTCTATCGCCCAGTCCTTCATGGCATTGGCGACCACATCGGCGGTCTCCCTCTCAAGTCTTGCGCCGAATTTAATGGATCGCTGAATCTGCTTGTAGACCTCTTTTGGCAAACGCGCCTGCATCACGGTGTCGTTAAAAACCATCGAGCCAAACATTTCAGTTACATTTTTCATAGCGGTTCCGCCTTTCATCATGCTTAACAGAGGAATTATATTCCCCCGCTCACTGTTTTGTCAATGTTTTTGCACTCTTTTACCGACGTCAGTTGACAAAGCATTGTCATGCGTGTATACTAACTGTACCATTTCGCTTCACACAGTTTAGATGTTTTCCGGCATCGGTCAAACATACGATAATTTTACGACAGTTCGATCACATTTTAACTGATATATGAACAAATCACTCAAAAATCTGCTTTGGCTCCTGCTGCTCATAGCGATCTCCGTCGGCACGGTGCTTATCATCACTGCCTCCTCGAAGGGCTTTTCCTGGGGCTGCTTTATACGCTTCCTTTCCAAGGCCGACCCGCTGTGGATGGCGGCGGCTTTTCTGTGTGCCTTCGGCTTTGTTTATTTTGAGGGGCTCGGGCTTCAATGCCCCTGCCGTTTCTTCGCGCATCCCTGTTCCGCCGGAAGCGCAGTATTATACTCGGCAACCGACATATATTTTTCAGCCATCACCCCCTCTGCGGCCGGCGGCCAGCCGGCGGCGCTGTTCGTTATGATGCGCCGCGGCATCCCCGCCGCAGTTGCGGCGATAGCCCTGCTGCTCAACCTTGTGATGTACACTGTGTCGATACTCGTAATCAGCGGCGTATGTATCGCCGTGAACCCGCAGATACTGCTTCATATGCCGCCCGCTCCCAAGCTTTTCATCGCCTTCGGCACGGTGGTGCAGATAGCATTTATAATAATTTTTCTTCTGTGCATTTTCAACGATGCCATAGTTCTCGCTGTGTGCCGCTGGTGCCTGAAGCTGCTTTGCCGGCTGCACATAGTTAAAAACTACGGCGAAAAATACGAAAAGCTGCTTGGTATAACAAAGCAGTACAAGGAGTGCGGCATCCTTATTAAAAGCGAGACGCGGCTGCTCATAAAGGTGTTCCTGTGCAACCTTGCCCAGAGACTATCGGTGATCTGTGTCGCTGTCTGTGTGTATATGGGCGTCGGCGGGGTCTTTTCGAGGGCTTTCGAGGTCTTTTCGGTACAGGCCCTCGCGGTCCTTGGCTCCAACGCGGCGCCCGTTCCCGGCGCAGTAGGAGTTGCGGATTTTATTCTTCTGGGCGGCTTCAGGCACATTGTCGCAGACCCCGTCAGCGTCGAGCTTTTGAGCCGCGGCATCAGCTTCTACAGCACCTTCCTGTTCTGCGGCATACTTATTCTGACGGTCTTCATCAGAGGCCGTATCAAACAAGGTGAAAAACATGGCAAGCAAGAAAATGACTCTCGGGCTTAAATACTGCTACTGCACACGGCTCGGAAAGCCCGCCCGCAGTATAATGACAAAGCCCTTCATCACCGCCCTCATGGGCGCCTATATGGACACCCGTCTCTCGGCAAAGCGCATTGAGGGCTTTGTGCGGCGCAACGGCATCGATATGAGCGAATATGTCGAATGCGGCTATCGCTGCTTCAACGACTTCTTCACGCGCAGCATAAAGCCGGAGGCCCGCCCGATAAACTACGCCCCCGACGCACTTATCTCGCCCTGCGACGGATATATGTCCGCATACAGGATCAGCAGTGATTCCGTCTTTTCCATAAAGGACAGCTATTATAATGTTGAAGATCTTGTCGGCGGCAGCGAGATCGCGGCGGAGTACCTGAACGGAACCTGCCTCGTGCTGAGGCTCGGCGTTGAAAATTATCACCGCTACTGTTACATCGACGACGGCTTCAAAAGCCGTAATTACCATATTCCCGGGCGCTATCATCCCGTGCAGCCCATCGTTGTGCGCAAACATCCGGTGTTTATCCAGAACACGCGGGAATATACTGTCCTCTATACGAAAAATTTCGGCATCGTCACACAGATCGAGGTAGGCGCCTGCCTCGTCGGCAGGATATGCAACCTTCATGAGGCCGGAGTTATCCGCCGTGGCGAGGAGAAGGGCTATTTCAGCTTCGGCGGCTCTACCATCGTGCTGCTGTTCAAGGAGGGAGCCGTCGATATACCTCAGGAGGTTTTTGACGCCACCTCGGAGGGTAAAGAGGCGATTGTAAAATACGGCGAGGCGATAGGCAGAAAAGCCGGCGCCTGAGACGCTGAAAAGAGCTTGGGAACAGAGGGTTCCCAAGCTCTTTTTACATTTCGCGCTCACTATGCCGAATGAACCGTTTGTTTTTCTTCATTCTTCTTTCTTTTGAGCTTTGCCGCAAAGCGCTTCAGCTTACCCAACTCAAGCTCCCAATAGATATTGCGCACGAAGGGGAAAATTGTCATCAGCACCTTGCTGAAAACGAACAGTCCGCAGGGTGAAACGCTCTTTTTGCCCTTTTCAAGGCCCTTTACCATTTTTCTTGCCACAACGCTGGGGCTCTGCACGGGGAAGGGCTTTTCAAACTGCACGCCGTCGGCGGCGACCTTGAAGAAATTGGTGTCCGTCGCCACGGGATACAGGCAGGTGAATTTCATATTCTCCGGCTTCTCAAGCCGTATCGCCTGCTGGAAGCCCTCGAGTCCGAACTTGGAGGCGCTGTATATGGCGTAGCCCGGCATCGCCATCTGGCCGATGGCGCTTATTGTGAACGCAAGGTGGCCGTCCCTGCCGGCCAGGTGTTCCCTGTACTTGGCATAGGTATAGATCGGGGAAAGAGTGTTCGTATCGAACATGACCTTGACCCTGTCCCAATTGACGTAATCAAATTCCTCATAGTACGGGAAGCCGGCGTTGGCGTAGAAAAGGTCGATCTTGCCGAAGGCGGCCTCGGCCACACGGAAGAGCTTATCAATCCCCGCTTTGGTACTGCAATCTATGTTCACAGGTATAACGTTAGGCCCGAAGTCGGCGAGCTTTTCCTCGGCGCTGCGGGACACCGCGAGAATGATGTTGCCTTTTCCTTTGGCAAGGAGCTTGAGCACCTCAAGGCCGATGCCGCTGGATGCGCCGGTAAGTACGATCTTTTTGTTCTCTATCATGCTTTTATCCCCCCTTATCCGATATTCATCACGGCGTTGTACGCACTGTGGCAGGCATCGGCTATGGTGCCGCTTTTTTTCGCGTCGCCGACCGCGATAACGTTTTTGACTCCGAGCTCCTCAAGCTCCCTTACAAGGCCGTCGACGGGTCTCACGCCGAGCGAAAGAACAACATTGTCGGCCTCGATGAAGCCTTTTTCTCCGATCTTTTTGTTTTCGGTAAGCACTCTGCCCGGCTCTATTCCCACGAGCTTCGTGCCGGTCATGAATCTGGTTCCGTAAGGTCTTATGCGCTCCATCTCATCGTCGACCAGCTGGAACCACGCACCCGGTGCGATCTCGTCGGCCATGTCGATCACCGTGACCTCGCAGCCCGCGTCATTGAGAAATTCCGTGACCTCAAGGCCGGTTATGCCGGAGCCCACGACAACGACCTTTTTATTCTCTATCCGCTTCTCTCCCATGATTATCTCCGTCGCCATCACGACGCTCTCAAGGTCTGTGCCGGGTATGGATCCGGGTCTTATGGGCGTGCCGCCGGTAGCTACAACGACCGCGAAGGGCTCCGCTGCCGCCGCCTCCTGCGCGCTGATGGCCGTACCCAGCTTTATCTCGACCCCGTCCTTTGCGGCGTTTGTCATGAGGTCCTCTATGCACCAGTAGAGCTTATCCTTCAGGTGGCAGGCCGACGCGGCTATGACCTGGCCTCCGGCCCTCTGCTCCTTTTCATACAGGCTGACTTTGAAGCCGCGCCTTGCCAGAGTCTGAGCCGCGGTGAGGCCCGCGGGGCCCGCGCCGATAACGAGCACGCGTCTGCCCGCGCCGTCGAGCGGCATATTGTTGTACTCATTTTCCCTGCCCATACTCATATTCAGGGCACATTCGCAGGGCTTTCCGACCCATGCGTTTGTCATGAACGAGCGTATGCAGTTAAGACAGCCTATGCAGCGGCGTATCTCCTTTTCACGTCCCTCCTCGGCCTTTTTCACCCAATGCGGGTCGCAGATGAAGGTCCTCGCCGAGGCCACGAAGTCCTGACAGCCCTCCTGAAGCTGCCGCTCGGCCTGCTCGGGCGTGCGGATGACGTTCGCCGCAGCGACCGGGATACTGACAGCACTCTTTATCTCCCTCGCAAGATACTTTCTCCAGCCCGGTTCAAAGGAGGTTGGCTCCAGCCAGTAGTTGTACGCATCGTAGCAGGCCGAGGTGACGTTTATCGCATCCACGCCCAGCTCCTCGAGCCGCTTTGCGACCTTCTTGCCGGTCTCTATGTCGTAGCCCTTGCCGGGCATGCCGATCCTGTCATACATCTCGTCGGCTGTCAGGCGCACCATCAGAGGGTAATCCCTGCCGCAGCGGTCGCGTATTCCGTCGATTATCTCCGTGATGAAGCGCATACGGTTTTCAAAACTGCCGCCGTATTCATCCTCGCGCTTATTGGTGTTGGGCGATATAAACTGCTGGATGATGTATCCGTGGCCGCCGTGGAGCTCTACGAGGTCTACCCCCGCCTTCTGACAGCGCACCGCGGCCTCGATGAAATCGCTTATCAGCCGCTTTATCTCTCGGCGGCTCATCTGGCGTATGCGCATGGCGCCGTGGTTTGCAAGCTCGCCCTTATAGGGAGCCTGCACAGGCCAGAGCGCACCCTTCTTTTCCAGCTTGTTTAGTATGGGAGTGCATTTATATACCGGCTCCATTACCCCGGGGAAGCGTTTGGCGACGGGTATCATCAGCGGCAGCGAGTGTATCGACGCCGAATAGCCCTGACGTCCGGGGTGGTGCAGCTGAATCCCCAGCTTCGCGCCGTGTTTATGTATCCTCCCGACAAACTCGCGCATGGGCTCGATGTGGTAATCGTGGCTCATCGCAAGCTGAGTATAGGTCGAAGCCGCCCAGTCATCGTTCACTCGTGTGATGCCGGGAATTATGAGCCCCACTCCACCTTTGGCTCGCTCCTCATAGTAGGCCATGAGCCTTTCCGTGGGTGTGCCGTTGGTCTGTCCGAGACTTACCTCGGCGGCGGTCATGATGGTCCGGTTTTTCACTGTCATCGTTCCGATCTTCATCGGCGAAAGCAGCATTTCATAAGCCATAAGTGTTTCCTTCCCCCCTAAAAATTATTTTACTGTCTATACTCAGATAATAAATTCACAAAGCATCGTATGTCAAGAAAGCATTGGAAAATCTATGTTTTCTATAATTCACACTGCATTTTTCTGACAACTGTTTTTCCTTTTCGTTTGACTTGCCGGGCAGTCCATGATATAGTGTACAAAAATTTTGTACATATGTCCAAAGGGTGATCATTATGTCAGTTTACGCCTCGAAAAACACGGATATCATCGTCTCCACCGCGCTCACGCTGTTCAGAGAGCGTGGGTATGTGAACGTTACCGTCAGTGATATATGCCGGGCGGCAAATGTTCCGCGTTCCTCCTTTTACAGCATCTTCGCCGGCAAGGACGAGATAATCACATATCTGATGCGAAATCTCAAGGAGGACTATCGGTCGGTGTTTTCCGAATTTCTGAACGCCAAAAACGACCTTGACCGCATTTGGCTGCTGTATGACCGATATCTGCGCCTTGCCGTGGAGTTTGGACCGGAGCTGACGGGCACGCTGCTCTCTATGGAGCTGCAGAAGCCCGTCGGCGTGTATGAATTCTTCGGGGCCTTTAACGAGTGGTTCATAAAGCTCATTGGCAACTGTCAGGCTGCGGGGCTCATACGAAACCGCAACAAACCCGAGGATATCGTCGTTCTCGGCATCCGCATAGCCGTAGGAGCGGCTTTTGAATGGTGCCGCAGCGGCGGCGGCTTCGATCTGCGCGAGGTGGCCATCGCCGAGCACGAAAGCCTTTACGACGTGCCTCCTGAATACAGGCACTGCGCAAGCGGGTCATAACTCATCGCGGCGCTGTTCTTGTGCCAGTTTTTGCTAAAAAAACTACACAATTTTGCTCATTTTTGTCTGTATAATCTGCTGGTTTTTCAATATATTGCTCTAAATGCCTTGCAGCATTTGTAAATAAATCGTATAATCTTTGTGATTAATTGACACCAAATCGGTCAATGGAGATACTTAGGAGGTTTACTATGAAAAGACGAATTATCAGTCTGCTGATGGCTTTGGCGCTTGTGTTCACGCTTTTGCCCGTGGGCGCCCTTGCCGACGATTCCGTTTCGGGGGATACCGGAAGCGTTGACATGGAAGAGATCATTGCCGCCGTGGAAAAGCTCATAAACGAAGGCGGAAGCTCGCCCGATCTGAGCAGTCTTCTGGAGGGACTTGACTACAACCAGTTAGCCCAGCTCGTTGCAGCTCTGCTCAGTGACAAGGTCGACGTCAGCCCCGTTCTCGACAGGCTCGATGTAAATGAGCTTGTCGGAGTCGTCAAGGGACTTATCAGCGGTGACGCCGATCTCGGCGCCATCCTCGAAAAGCTTGACACCGAACAGCTCGTTTCGCTCATCACCGCACTTGTCGGCGATAATGAGACCCTCGCTCCCATCCTTGAGCAGCTTGATATCGACCAGCTCGCCACCGTCATTAAGGCTCTCATCGCGGGCGATCAGGACATAAGCTCCGTTATCGACAATCTCGATGCAGATCAGCTTGTCGCGCTCATCACCGCGCTTCTCGGCGACAGCGAAACCCTCGGCCCCATCCTCGAGCAGCTTGATATCGACCAGCTTGTCACTGTCATTAAGGCTCTCATCGCGGGCGATCAGGATATAAGCTCCATCATCGCTCAGCTCGAGCCCTATCAGATACTGAAGGTCATCTCCGGTCTTATCGGAAGTGAGCTCGACGTTGTCGGCCCGAATAACGTCACCGTTACCGAGACCGAGGACGCCGTATTCAAAGTCAAAGTAAATCTCAGCCTTCTTGACCAGCTCAACGGCATAACCTATAAATATATGTGGCTGGAGCCCAGTGAGCTCAAGAATCTCAACGACGTGAACTTCGAGAATCTTGACGTTCTCAGCCTTATCGTCCGCATAAGCGGCAAGTCCCTCGGCAACGGCGAGGCCTTCACCGTGCAGAACACCACCATGAGGGACGACGGCAGAAAGTTTGTCTGCGTTATCTATAACGTCAGCGAAAAGGTATTCTATGTGACCGACGAGGCCACCCTCACCGTGACTCCGTTCAGCGACTGCACCCACAACACGCTCCGCAGCGTGCGCGGCCTCGAGCCGACCTGCACCGAGGACGGCCACATTGCCTATTACGAATGCGCCACCTGCGGCAAGCTTTTCCTCGACAATGAGTGCATCACCCAGACCAACCGCAATGATATAGTCATCCCCGCGCTTGGGCACAGCCCTGTTGAGACCAAGGCGGCGGTCGAGCCCACCTGCACCGAGGACGGCTGCACCGCCGAGATCGTGTGCAGCGTCTGCGGCGAGATCCTGAAGGCGCAGAAGATCCTTCCGGCGACAGGACACACCAAGGTCGTGGACATTGAGGCCGTTGAGCCGACCTGCACCAAGGCCGGCTGCACCGAGGGCAGCCATTGCAGCGTCTGCGGCGAGATCTTATCCGTATCCGAGGTCGTTCCCGCAAAGGGGCACAGCTTTGAAGGCATCCAGTGCACCGTGTGCGGCGAATATGTCCCCTTCCCCTTCAAGGACGTTCCCAAGGGCTACTGGTGCCGCAGCGAGGTCGAATATGTATGGAAGCACGGCCTCATGAAGGGCATTACCGAAGACACCTTCGCACCCACAGCCAACATGACCCGCGCAATGTTCGCCACAGTGCTCTACCGCATGAAGGGCTGCCCTTCCGTTGAAGGCCTCAGCGAACCCTTCACCGATGTTGGCAAGGACTACTGGGCATACGACGCCATCGTCTGGGCGTATAACGTCGGCGTTACCACCGGCGTTACCGACACCACCTTCGAGCCGGGCAGAAACATCACCCGCGCACAGCTTGTCACCATGCTGTACCGTTATGAGAACTCGCCCGCCATCAGCGGCGCTCTCACCTTTGTCGATTCCGCCGACATTGCAGTCCCCTACCGCGCTGCGGTCCTCTGGGCGACCCGCAACGGCGTGGTAAACGGCTATATTGACGGCACCTTCCGTCCCAACAATCCCGCGAGCCGCGGTCATATGGCTGCCATCTTCGCGCGCTACTGCCTGATGTGATAAAATCACGAAAGCGGAGGCTCGGGCTGGGCTTTCCTAAAAGGCAGGCCCCGATATCAACAGCCGTGGCATAGCGGAAACACTTCATAGCAAAAAAATCTTCTGCTTAGAACATAAGCAGAAGATTTTTATTTTACAGCTTCTTTTCCAGCAGGACGAGCTGCACGTCGGGGATACCGTTAAAAACGCAGGGCACTGTACCCGCCTCGCGGTAGCCGAGCTTTGCATACATCGCCCTGGCGCGAAGGTTTTTTGCGTTGGTGTCCATCCTCAGCACCGTACAGCCGTTTTTGCGGGCATAGTCCTCGCAGAAGCCCACAAAGGCTCTGCCTATCCCCCTGCCGGAGGCTTCGGGCTCGACAACAAGGGTGTGCAGCACCATGACCTCCTCGTCATCAGCGGGATACAGCCACGCACCAAGCGAATACACATCAACCTGCCGCTTGTTGATTATCGCGGCGGCGACTGTCTCTCCGGCTTGGCATACAAAGAGCTCGCCCCGCCCGAGTGCGGCTCTCGCCGTGTTCTCCACAGGGTATACCCCGGATATCCAGCCCGTACTGAGCCTTCCGGCCCGCTCCGCGGTATGTATGTTCTCATATATCCCTGCGACGGCGGCAACGTCGTCCGCCTCAGCCTTTCTGAAGCTCAGAGGAGCGGCGGCGCTTACCTCGTCAACAATCCGGTTTATCATATGTGCGACCCCCAGCTCGTCATTAGACCCGCATACGAAGTCGGCCGCTTCAAGGCAGCTTTTGCTCGCATTTTTCACCGCAACGCCGAGCCCCGCGAAGCGCAGCATATCCGCGTCGTTATCGCCGTTTCCGAACGCGGCTGTATGCTCTGCCGGCACCCCGAGCATGGCGCACAGGCGCTTTAAAGCCGCGCCCTTGCCCGCGGCGGCGTCGGATATCTCAATAAGACGCGGCGAGGAGCTCGTTACATAGACGTTTTCCAGCATCCCGGCCTTTTCCCGCAGCTGCTCATGGTGGACCCCCGGCTCGCTGAGGACGTCGATGCTGTCGAGCCGGTCGATGTTTTGCAGGATGAACCCGTGCATATCCGTCACAGGCCTGCGCGTGGTGCGCACATACTCCACATACGCCGGAGCACAGTCATAGCGCAGCGGGTCCGCAGCGTATTCCGCGTCGCAGTAGGGCTGCCCGCCGACAAAGGCCTCAAGGCGCTCGTCCCCGAACAGCTCCAATATCCGCATAACGCTCTCCGGCTTCAGCGAAAAGTTTATTATCCTTTCGCCGTCGGGGACGCGCTCAATGGCGGCCCCGTTTGTGGTTATGGCATAGCTTATGCCGCCTATGCCGAGCACCTGAGCAGGCAGGGCCTTGAACGCTCTGCCGGAGGCGACGACCACCTCTATGCCGGCGCTTACCGCCCTTTTAAGAGCCTTTTCCGTTTCCGGAGCAAGGCGGGAGTCCGAACATAGGGTTGTATCGTCAAGATCAAGGGCGATAAGCCGTATATTTTTAAGCTCTGTCAAATTTTATCACCGTTTTTATCAGTATACTATCCTTACCCTGCGCGGCAGCATTTCTATCGCATGATGCAGCTCTCCAACGCATTTTTCGCCGTCCAGAGCCCAGTTGAGCTTTTTCATGCACTCGAGCTCTATTTTATCGGTGCGGCAGAAGGTGATGAGCTCATTGTTGAGTTCCTGACTGCTCAGCGCGGCTATCGTCGATTGAAGTTCGGCCGGAGAAGTTGGACGGCGCAGGAGCAGAACCTCGAAAAGCCCGTCGTCGGCGACTACGGTCTGGCCGAAGAAGTCCATGGCTCCCGCAAGCGAGCTTGAGGAGGCCACAATGCCGAAAATGTACTCTCCCTCAACGGTCTGACCGTTTATCCTTATGCGCAGATGCTCGCTCTGGAGCTTTGAAAGATCCCTTATGCCGTCGAGGACATAGGCGTAAAAGCCGAGCTTGTTTTTAAGCCGCTGCGGCGTGGTGTAGGGCAGCCAGGTGAAGGCTCCGAAATCGGCGGCGTTTATGAAGTATTTCCCGCCCAGCTTTCCCACGTCGACACGGCGCTCGCTTCCTTCCGCGATATGCCTTGCGGCGGCGAGCACATCGCCGCTTATATTGTGGAACTCGGCAAAATCGTTCGTGCTGCCGGAGGGCATATAGCCGATGGGTATATCGAGACCCGCTTCTATCATTCCGCTTACCGTCTCGTTTAAGGTGCCGTCTCCGCCGGAACAGCAGATCATGTCAAAGCCCGCTCCGTAGGCATTCACATAGTCGCGGGCATCGCCCTTGCCCCGGGTGGGATAATAGCTCACCCGGTAGCCCGCGTCCATGAACACTCCCGTCACCTCCGAGAGCCTGCGCGCCATTTCACCCTTGCCGGCAACCGGATTCACGATGAGCATCATCTGCTTTTCAAGAGGCGGAAGCTGCTTTGGCGGCTCTGCCCTAACTTCGGTCTTTTGTCTTGAGCGCACCTCGTCAAAGCGTTTGTATTCCTCCAGCACGCTTTCGTAGATTGTCTTTGACGCCTCGAACGGGAAATCCTCCTCCCTGCGGCGGACCATTTCCATAGTGTCGACCGCGCCGCTGAGGCAGGTCTCGACGAGATCTGCCATGCCCGACGCGGTATCGGCCGCAAGAGCATAGGCGTTTTCCGTCATAAACTCGATATTGCGGCTCTCGCAGCCGGGCACCGCGTCAATGTAGAGTATCGGCAGACGCTTCATGACCGCCTCCGTGGTGCTCAGGCCGCCGGCCTTGGTGATTATAATATCCGCAGCGTCCATATAAAGGCTCATTTTATCCGTGTAGCCGCAGACCTTTATGCGGATATCGTCTCCTGCGAGGAATTCGAGCTCCTTGGCAAGCTGGCGGTTGCTGCCGCAGATGATTATAAGGCTGTCCTCCTCGCTCAGCAGCTCGCTTATGCGCAGGGCGATACTGCGTATTGGACCACAGCCCATGCTGCCGCAGCACAGCAGCAAAGCCCTGCCTTCCTCGCTCATGCCGAGGGCGCGGCGTGCCTTTTTCTTATCCGTTTTTTCGCAGAATTCGGCCTTGACCGGTATGCCGGAGGCAACGATCCTTTCCGGTACTATTCCCTGCTGCACGAACTCTTCGCGCAGCTTCTCATGCGGAATGAAGTATTTATCCGCGTCGATCTCCGATACGCCGGGGCTGCAGGTATAGTCTGTTGCCACGAAGAAGCTCGGTATCATTATCTCGCGGCTCAGGCGCAGCTCGGTCATCATCATTGCCGCGAATATGTGTACTGAGATAACGGCGTCGTAATTGCCGCTGAACAGCACGCGGCACAGCTCGTCCGCTCCCTTTGCGTTCTGCTCGTACAGATGCGTCTGAGGCAGCTTCTCGCCTATGCGGTAGCCCGCGCCGTAGAGCTTCGGGGCGTATTTATAGGCGAACTCATGGCCACGGCTTATAAACTCCGCCCTTGCCTTGGGAAGAAAATCGAGGGCGTTTACTATGTCGTTCTCAACGCCCATTTTTTCAAAATACGCGCTGATGGCCGCTGCCGCCGTGTTGTGTCCTCCGCCGGTGTTGCAGCTTAATATAAGTAGCTTCATGCTTTTACGGCTCTCCTTTTTCTGCGCTGCTCCAGCATCATCAGCCTCGGCCGGTTATACCGCTGGATGATGATGAAGGGCAGATTGCCTAATATGTTATATACGAGCAGAAACACCGCGGCCCAGAGCCCGCGCCACCAGAACAATATACCGAAGGACAGAATTATCAGTCCCCAATGCACACATTCGGCAACACAGGTCTCCGCTATGAGCGTATCCATGCCCTGCTCCTTATTCTCATTTGTCAGCTTCTTTTTCACCATATCCGGCATGATGCGGCTCATGTCCGGTACGATATCCTTCCAGCGTTTTATGCCTAACTTTTCATAGATCCTGCCGCCTTTTTCCCACCCGGCCGCCTTGTATGGCGGCTTTGCGGCATCAAACCAGCTTCGCGGCAGCGCCTGCCCGACAAAGTGGGACAGGACGCCGAGAACCGCGATATATATCAGACTGTACAGAAATTTCATTTTGTTTCTCCAAGCATTTTTATATATCGGGCGCTGTAAACGGCAAGACTCATGAGGATGAGCACACCGCACAGCGCTATGCTTGCGTTGGATATCGGTACGGGGATATCGGGTATGATAACGTGCAGCATCATCACCGCGTAGATAACGCCGGTGCAGAGCTTGCCGCACCAGATCGCGCTGTTTACCGTATCGGTCTTTCTGAGAACGCGCACACCCATCCACAGCATTATGAGTTCCTTGACGATATGCACGCCCAAAAGAAGCCACATTGCCGGATATCGGAAAGCAATGCAGGCTATCATGGCGCACTGGGTCAGTTTATCGGCTACAGGGTCCAGTATCTTGCCGAGATTTGTGACCATATTATACCGTCGGGCTATCCTTCCGTCAAGAATATCGCTCAGCCCCGACGCGGCCAGAGTTATGAGCGCGGCGGCAAACCGCTCCTGCACATACAGGGTCACGAATACCGGAATGAGCAGCAGGCGAAAATAGCTGAGGAGATTAGGTATAGACAGGGCTTCGCCGGCAAAACTCATGCTCGTGTGACGCTTTTTTGATTCGTCAGTCATTTTTTGCACCTACCTTACAATAATCAATTATAGTTTTTGCCGCCATATTGACAATATGCAATGACCCGTAAATGCCCAAAATTTAATAATGATGCAGAAGAATTTACAATTTATTAATTACTGACGACACACAAATCCGTATAATACGCAAGGTGATTTTTCTCAGAATAATTTAAACTGGAGCTTTTATCATGAACAAAAACTACGACGTAGCGATAATCGGCTGCGGCACCGCGGGTATCTTCGCGGGCTACGAGCTTATCTCCCGCCACCCCGAGCTTAAAATATGCGTACTCGAGCAGGGCGGGGATATATATTCAAGGCACTGTCCCATCGTTGCAGGCAAGGTCAAGGAGTGCATCCACTGCAGCGTTTGCGACACGATGTGCGGCTTTGGCGGCGCGGGCGCGTTTTCAGACGGTAAGTATAACTTCACCACCCAGTTCGGCGGCTGGCTCACCGACTTCATGGACGACGACGAGGTCATGGAGCTGATAAACTACGTCGACACCGTCAATATGAAATACGGCGCGACGGACAAAACCTTCTCCACCGACACCCCCGAGGCGAGAGCGCTCGAGCGCGAGGCGCTGAAATATGACCTGCATCTTCTGCAGGCCAAGGTAAAGCATCTGGGCACCGAAAACAATCTTCGCATACTTCAGAATATGTACGAGGATCTCAAAAAGGTCATTGAATACCGCTTCCGCACCGAGGTCAGCTCCATCGACCGCGACGGCGGGGGATACCGCCTCAGCCTCAGAAACGGCGACAGTGTGGGCTGCTCCTACCTCATCGCCGCCCCCGGCAGAAGCGGCGCGGAGTGGTTTGCAAACGAGTGCAAGAAACTGGGCATAAAGCTCATAAACAACCAGGTGGACGTCGGCGTCCGCGTCGAGCTTCCCGCTACTGTCTTTGAGCACATCACCGACGTGGTGTACGAATCCAAGCTCATCTACCGCACAAAGCAGTACGGCGACAAGGTACGCACCTTCTGCATGAACCCCTACGGTCACGTCGTGGCCGAGAACGTCGAGGGTATCAACACCGTTAACGGCCACTCCTACTCAGATCCAAAGCTGCGCAGCGCGAACACGAACTTCGCCCTGCTGGTATCAAACCGCTTCACCGAGCCCTTCGACGAGCCCTACCGCTACGGCAAGCACATCGCGTCCCTCAGCAATATGCTCTCCGGCGGCGTTCTCGTGCAGCGCTTCGGCGACCTTGTAAAGGGCGCGCGCACCAATGAGCACAGGCTTGCTCAGTCCTACACCCGACCGACTCTGGCGGCGGCCGTCCCCGGCGATCTGAGCCTTGCCCTTCCCAAGCGCCAGCTTGACGACATCATTGAGATGATCTACGCCCTGGACAAGATCGCCCCGGGCACCGCCAATTACGACACCCTGCTCTACGGCGCCGAGGTCAAGTTCTACTCCTCCCGCCTTGAGCTCAGCGGCAAGCTCGAGACCGAGTTCTCGAACTTCTTCGCCATCGGCGACGGCGCCGGCATCACCCGCGGCCTCGCCCAGGCGGCTGCCTCCGGCGTAAAGGTCGCCAAGGTCATCTCCGACAGGATCTAATACTGCTGAATTGAGATAAAGCCTTCTCGTCGGCAAAGGCAGTGCCTTTGCCGACGGTTTTTTATATTATTTTTTCCACGCCGTAGGTGCTCTCAAGCACGGCAAAACCCGCACGGTTGCGAAGGTTTATCGTCCAGATGCTGATGCCGGCTAGACCGTACTCCGACACGAGGCCGAGCCGCGCCTTCACGCTGCGCGCATCCTCGAACCAGACCTCGTGCCGCACGCCGGAGGGGTCGGTGTAATTGAAAAACGGCGCCTGCGCCGCCTCGTCGAACTTTATCTCCGCGTACACGGAAGCGGCGAGGTTCGCCGCCGCGGCGTTGGATATGACCGAGGCAGCCTGACCCTGCTTCCACGGCAAAGTCCAGTTATAGCCGTAGTTTGAAAAGCCGAGCAGTATCTTCCCCGGCGGGATCTTCGTCACGGCGTAGTCCATGACCTTGCGCATCCTGTCGACTGGCGACACGGCGCGCGGTGCGCTGTAGGTATAGCCCCACTCGTATGTCATGATGATGACCCTGTCGCAATAGCGCCCGTGGGCGGCGTAGTCGTGAGCGGTGTATAGTATCCCGTATTGTTCGTCCGACTCCTTCGGCGCGATGGCGCTGCTCAGGTAATAGCCCTTTTCGTGCAGGGTGCCGGAGAGCCTGCGCAGGAAATTGTTGTAGCCCTCCCGGTCGTAGGGCTGCACATACTCGATGTTGAGATTGACTCCGTAGTAGCCGCGCTGCCGCAGAGCCGCCAGGATGTTTGTCACGAGGGTATCCTGCACCGCCATATCCGTGAATATGCTGTGGGCAATATCGCCGGAGAAGCCGCCTGAGGGGCCTATATTCGTAAGCGTGAGCAGCGGCGCCGTACTGTTGGCGTAGGCTTTTTCTATCATGCGCTCATCCTCGATGGGAGTGATGCCCCCGGCGGCGTCGATGTGCCACGAAAACGGGCAGAGGAAGGTCAGCTGCGGCAGCACCTCGTCAAGCTGCTCGTCGCTGATATTCGGATAGGCATAGCCGTTGACCTCGATCTCCGTTTTCGGGCTCTGCATATCGGGTATCACGATGGCCTGCCCCACCGTCAGCCTGCTGGGGTCTGACAGCTGGTTTATGTAAGCAAGCTCGCCCGCCGATACACCGAAATTCTTTGCGATCGAATACAGGGAATCTCCCCTGCGAACAACAAAAATTCTCATACCATCACCTCTGTATATGGTATGAGAATCTTTTATTGTATGTGCCTGCCGTTTAGCTTTGCTTCAACAAGCTCATCGCCGTCGTAGCTCAGCTTCAGGGAGAAAAACGGCTCGTTACTGTCAAGCAGCCGCAGGAATATCCTGTCTCCCTCCCACAGTGTGAGCTTCATCAGCTCGGATTTTTTTATCCACTCGAGCTCGCCCTCATCGCAGGGGCCTACCGTCCCCTCAAAGCCGTCTGCCGTGAACAGGTGCATATATTCCGAGCTGCATTTCGTGTTCACAAAAGTGACGATGCCGCGGTAGCGCCATGAGGTCAGCCGCAGCCCCGATTCCTCGTACACCTCCCGCAGGAGGCATTCCTCGGGGCTTTCATCCTCCTCGAATTTGCCCCCGAGACCTATCCACTTATCGTGATTTATGTCGTTTTCCTTTTTTACGCGGTGGAGCATGAGATACTCGTCTCCGCGCTCGATGTAGCAAAGTGTTGTATTTATCATATTACTTTGACCCCTGCCCGCGCCCGCCGAGAGCTGAGACAGCAAGGCAGGCAAGGCCTATGCCGAGCATCCCCATTCCGGAGCTTACATCCAATTCATCCAGCGCCGATAAGGCCGTAACGGCGACGCCCATCGCCAGTGCGACCGCTTTCAGGATAAGCTCCACGAGCCCGGAAGCGCCCTTCCTTTCAGGAGTTTCCGCTGTTTCAGTTTTCGCCTGCACAAGCGCGTCCACCGTAACGCCGAGGACCGACGCCAGCTTAGGAAGCGTGTTCACATCGGGGCATGAGAGATCGCGCTCCCACTTCGACACGGCTTTATCCGTGACCCCCAGCTTTTCGGCGAGCTCAAGCTGCGTCATGCCTTTTTCCTTCCTGAGCGAAGCTATCATCATGCCGAGCGTTTGTTTCTTCATATCCTACCGGCTCCTTTCTGATTGCATCCTAACACTTTTTCCGCCTTTTTTCAAGCGACCGCCGGTTTAGTCACGTCGACCGTTGGTTTAAGACGAAAAAAGCAGCCCGTAAGGACTGCTTTTTTCACTTATTTGTAATCGTGAGCGTTCTGCAGGACCATTTCCTTGACCTTCAGAAGTCTGACCTTGGTGGAGTTTTCGTTTTCCTCAAGCTTCATGGAGATGTACTTGATATTAGTCTCAAGCTCGGGGATCATAACATACTCGAGCGCGTTTACCCTGCGGCGGGTCTTCTCGATCTCCTCAGCAAGAAGCTGCATGGTCTTTTCCACCTGCGCAAGCTGAAGCATATCCTCGAACACCTTTGCCATCTGGCTGAGCGCGTCGTCGAGCTCGCCGGAGGTCTGCGCAAAGCCGTAGGGGTAGATCTCGGAGGGGTCGTTATTCTTGGTTTTGAAGGAGTACTGGGGCACGTTGACGCTCATGATGTTCTTGAACTCCATGCCCAGCTCAACGCTCTGGCGCGGGTACAGCAGCGCCTGCTCCAGCATCTCGGGGCTCATGATCGCGCTGGCTACCTGAAGTGAAGCGAAGGCCTCCGTCAGACCGCGCTCGACGCGCTCGCGAAGCTGCTTGTTGAGCTTTACCACGTCCAGGAACTGGCGCATGAGCTCGTCGCGCTTGTCCTTCATGAGCTTGTGGCCTCGGCGGGCGGTCTTGAGCCTGCCCTTGAGCTGCTTGAGCATCATTCTGGTGGGAGCTATAGTGGTGCTTGCCATAAAGCTTCCCCCTTACTTCATGTATTTCTCGATCAGCTCGGGTTTTATACGCTTCAGCTCTGCTCTGGGCAGGATGCTCAGCAGCTTCCAGCCGAGGTCGAGGGTTTCCTGAATGCTGCGGTTGGTCGTATTTCCCTGATTGACGTACTGCTTTTCAAACTCGTCGGCGAATTTTGCAAACAGCTTGTCGTCGTCGGACAGCGCGGCCTCGCCGAGGATGGTCATAAGCTCCTTCGCGTCCTTGCCGCGGGAGTATGCGGCGAAGAGCTGGTTCATGGTTCCGGCGTGGTCCTCACGGGTCTTGCCCTCGCCGATACCCTTATCCTTCAGTCGGCTCAGGGACGGCAGAACGTCGACGGGAGGCACGATGCCCTTGCGGTGCAGGTCGCGGCTGAGGATGATCTGACCCTCGGTGATGTAGCCGGTAAGGTCGGGGATCGGGTGGGTCTTGTCGTCCTCGGGCATGGTGAGGATGGGGATCATGGTAATGGAGCCCTTGCAGCCTATGCGGCGGCCTGCGCGCTCGTACATGGTGGCAAGGTCGGTGTACAGGTAGCCGGGATAGCCGCGGCGGCCGGGGACCTCCTTCTTCGCGGCGGAGACCTCGCGCAGGGCTTCGGCGTAGTTGGTGATGTCCGTTATGATGACGAGCACCTGCATATCCTTCTCAAACGCAAGGTACTCGGCAGCCGTCAGCGCCATGCGCGGAGTCGCGATACGCTCGACGGCGGGGTCATTGGCAAGGTTTGAGAATACGACGGTACGGTCGATGGCACCGGTGCGCTTGAAGTCCTCGATAAAGTACTCGGACTCCTCAAATGTGATGCCGACCGCCGCGAACACGACCGCGAAGTTCTCGCCGTCACCGAGCACCCTTGCCTGACGGGCTATCTGCGCCGCCAGCGCCGCGTGGGGCAGGCCGGAGGCGGAGAATATGGGCAGCTTCTGCCCTCTTACGAGGGTGTTCAGGCCGTCGATGGTGGAAACGCCGGTCTGGATAAACTCGGCGGGGTATGCGCGGGCTGCGGGGTTCATGGGCATACCGTTAATGTCGCGGTAAGCCTCGGCAAGAAGCTCAGGACCGCCGTCGATGGGTCTGCCCATGCCGTTGAAGACGCGGCCGAGCATATCCTCGGACACGGCCAGCTCCAGCGGATGGCCGAGGAAGCGCACCTTCGACTCGGCAAGGTTGATGCCCTGCGCAGACTCGAAAAGCTGAACGACGGCCTTGTCGCCCTCTACCTCGAGGACCTTGCCGCGGCGCAGCTCGCCGCTGGGCAGCTCGATCTCGGCCAGCTCGTCATATGTGACGCCCTCGACCTGCTCGACCACCATCAGGGGGCTGGCAACTTCTCTGATAGTCTTATAATCCTTTATCATGCGTCCTCGCCTCCTTCGATAATCGCATCGATCTCTTCCTTCATATCGGCAAGTATCCCGGCGTACTCTTCCTTATACTTATCGGGCGCCGCCATCTTGGCGCGGCCGATCCTGGCCTTGGACGGCATGGCGAAAAGCGCCTTCATATCCGCGCCCTTTTCAAGAGCCGCGCGGCTGAGCTCGTCAAAGGAGAGTATGAGATCCATGAGCTCAAACTGCTTGCCGTAGGAGGAGTATGCGTCCTCGTCAACGAACGCGTTCTGCTGCAGGAAGTCCTCACGCAGCATTTTCGCGGTCTCCATTGTCAGGCGGTCGGCGGCGCCCAGAGCGTCCTGACCGACCAGTCGCACGATCTCCTGCAGCTCGTTTTCCTCCTGCAGGATGTGCATCGCCTTGTCGCGGTTTGTCATGTATTTCGGGCCGAACTCCTTGCTGTACCAGGGGGCGAGAGTGTCAAGATACAGCGAGTACGAGGTCAGCCAGTTTATCGCGGGGAAGTGGCGGGCGTAGGCCAGAGAGGAGTCCAGAGCCCAGAAGACCTTGACTATTCTCATGGTCGCCTGCGAAACGGGCTCGGAGATATCGCCGCCCGGAGGCGAGACCGCGCCGATGGCGGTGACGGAGCCCTGACGGCCGTCCGCGCCGAGACACTCGACACAGCCGGCGCGCTCGTAAAACTGCGCGATACGCGAGGCGAGGTAGGCGGGGTAGCCCTCTTCGCCGGGCATCTCCTCCAGTCGGCCGGACATCTCACGCAGAGCCTCGGCCCAGCGGGAGGTGGAGTCGGCAAGGACCGCCACGTCATAGCCCATGTCGCGGAAATATTCCGCGATGGTTATGCCCGTGTAAATGGACGCCTCGCGGGCCGCGACGGGCATATCGGAGGTGTTCGCTATAAGCACGGTGCGCTTCATGAGAGGCTCGCCGTTTCGGGGGTCTGTCAGCTCAGGGAACTCCATGAGAACGTCGGTCATCTCGTTGCCGCGCTCGCCGCAGCCGATGTAAACGACGATATCGACGTCCGACCACTTGGCAAGCTGATGCTGAACGACGGTCTTGCCCGAGCCGAAGGGGCCGGGAACGGCGGCTGTGCCGCCCTTTGCGATGGGGAACAGAGTATCTATGATACGCTGACCCGAGTTCATGGGACGTGAGGGGACGAATTTTCTGGAATAGGGTCTGTTTATACGAACAGGCCAGCGCTGCATCATGCTGAGCTCGTGCTTAACGCCCTTTTCGTCCTCAAGCACCGCGACGGTATCCGTCACGGTGAAGCTGCCCTCTTCCACGGACAGCAGGGTGCCGCTCAGTCCGGGGGGCACCATTATCTTGTGGGAGATCGCGCTGGTCTCCTGCACGGTGCCGATAACGTCGCCGCCGGACAGCTTATCCCCCGCCTTTGCGGTGGGAACGAAGTCCCACTTCTTGCTGCGGTTGAGCGCGGGAACGTCGGTGCCGCGGCTGATGCTCGCGCCGGACAGCTCGCGTATCTCGGGCAGGGGGCGCTGGATACCGTCATAGATATTCTCCAGCATGCCGGGCCCGAGCTCAACGGACATGGGCATGCCCGTTGTCTCGACCACCGCGCCGGGGCCGAGGCCGGAGGTCTCCTCATAAACCTGAATGGAGGCCTTATCTCCGCTCATATTAAGTATCTCGCCTATAAGTCTCTGGGAGCCCACGCGCACAACGTCAGATACGTTTGCATCGCTCAGGCCCTCTGCAACCACAAGCGGGCCAGAAACTTTGATGATAGTTCCGCTCATACAGATACCTTTCTTTCCTAATTATTTTCAAGAATGTTCGTGCCGATGGCGCGCTCGACCGCGTCGTTGAGCGCCGTAAGGCCGAGGCCGAGACTGCCCTCTCTGCCGGGGATAAGGATTATCGCAGGCTTGGGGCTGTCCTTAAACTTATCGATTTCCTGACTGAGCTCCGCGGCAAGGCCCTCTTCGATGTAGATTATGGCCACATCATCCCTGCTGCGGGTCAGCGTGCGGAGCGCCTGTCTGGCCTCCGCCGCGTCAGACACGGGGCAGACCTCAAGGCCCAGAGCCGTGAAGCCCATGACGGTCTCCCGACCGCCGATGACAGCAATTTTAAGCATAAAACTCACGCAGCCTTTCGCGGATAGTGTCGGGCGCTATGCCCGCAAGGAAGCCTGTCAGTATCATCCGCACCGCGGTGATCTCGCCCTCCACAGCCGCAAGATACGCTATGACCGGAGCCTCGCCGAAGGCAACGAGCCGCGCCCTGGTGAGATATGCAGTCACCGCATTGTCGCAGGCAAGCTCAAAATCCGTCATCCTGCCGCCCTTTACCGCTTCCGCGCCCAGCGCGGCCGCCTCGGCGAGCAGGGTATTTGTAAACAGCGCCGCAAGCGCCTCGCCGGAGCTTGACGAAGCCGCTATTCGGCCGGCGTCGATACCGCCGCCGGGCACCAGCGCAAGCTTCAGGAAGTCAAGATCCTTGCCCATGCGCATGGTGCGCACCGCGCTTCTGAGGTTCGCGCTGTCTATCAATATGCGGGCATAGCCTGTGAGGAAATCGCTGTCCAGCTCCCGGGCCGCCTTCAGCAGCTCCGTGAAATAAGCCTTATCCAGCGTAAAATCCGCAAGCTGGGGGTTTGCCGTCCTTGCCAGAACGCTTTTGGCCTGCACGATGGCGTCTGCCAGCACGGACGGGACGCCGGTGAATTTTTCCTCGGTGAAGCTCTTTATGAGCGTCTGCACCGGTACTCTGCCGGAGGAGCTCAGAAGATCTTCGCGTTCGAGTGCCGCCGCCTCGGCCTTAATAAGGGTCTTGGCGTTGTGGTAATCGTACTTCATACGAAATACCTCGACGGTCTCGGGGTTGGGCGACATACGCGCGAGCTCCGCGAAAATTTCCGCTCTGCGCTCGGCAAGGGCGTTATCAACCTGCTTTGCGTTCATGCCGGAGTAATCCTCATAGCCGCAGTCGGCAAGCATTTTCGCCGCCTCGTCGAAGGAGGCCGTGTCTATCATGCGCTCGGCCTTTTCGCGGGTGAGCATCTTCGCCTCTCTTGCTCTGAGCATGGCCGAGAGATACAGATACTTCTCTCTGACACACTTTTTATTTGACAATTTGTTCCCTCCCTTTTCGGGATGTACGCCGCTTAAGGCGTCATTCAAACAGCACTGCCGCCACTTGGGCCGACAGGCTGCCGCGCTGCTGCTCAATAAGGGTCTCCACGGCACAGTTGACCTCTATGCCGCCGTGGCGGAGGAGCAGTCCCCCCGCTATATCCGCGGTATCCTCGCTGAGGGTGAGGCCTCCGTGTATGCCCTTTGCAGTCAGCAGTTCATTTGCCGCCTTGCAGACCGCCTTGCCGTATTCGGCCTTGTCACGCGCGTTGAGAAGCAGCTCCTCCGTTCCGCTCGATGCGGCCTCGGCGGCCATTTTCGCAAGGAATGCGACATATTCCTCACCGGGAAGACCGGCAAGCTCCCTGCGCGCGGCTTCAAATACGGCGGCTACCATCTCCTGCTTCAGGGCGAGGACGCTTTTTTTGGCTTCCATCTCCGCCATGCGCTTTTGACGGGCAATAAGGTCTTCACACTCGGCCTTGCCCTCCTCGACGAGTCTTTTATGTTCCGTGAGCGCGGTCTTGAAGTACGAGGCGCGGATCTGCTGCGCCTCTTCGGCGGCCTTTGCGAGAACGGTCTGAGCCTCGGCCATGGCCTCGGCTTCGATATGTGCTATTATTCTTTCAGTACCTTTCATTGTAAAGTCCTGCCTTCTTGTCTATATTTCCGATATAAATCAGATGAACAGCAGCATCATCATGGATGCCAGCAGAGACAGGATGGCGTAGAACTCAACAGTGACGCAGAGGATCATGCCCTTTGCCCAGTGCTCGGGGTTTTTGGCAAGAAGGTTCACGGATGCAGCGGCAACCTTGCCCTGCGCGATAGCGGACACAAGACCGCCGATGGCCATGGGCAGGCAGGCTGCGAAGTAGCGGCAGCCGTCAACGAAGCTGAGGTTAAGGGCGCTGCCGTCGAGCAGTCCCATATTCATGATCGCGACAAAGAACACAACCAGACCGTAAAGTCCCTGGGTACCGGGAACGACCTGAAGTATCATTGCTTTACCGAACTTTGCGGGGTCCTCGGTAATGAGACCCGCGCCGGCTTCACCGGCAATACCTGTACCGACTGCCGAGCCCGCGCCCGCCATGCACGCGGCAAGACCCGCGCCGAGAAGACCTATTGCAAGACCTGAATGTGCGAACAAAAATTCCATTATTTTTTCCTCCTGATCATTCTGCTAAATCATAATACTTTGTATTTATCGCCAAGGGATTGAAGGCTCTGCCGCCGTCCTTATAGAACTTGCCGAAGTACTCAAGGCACTGAAGTCTCAGGTCGTGTACATAGCAGCTCAAAAGGTTGAGCGCAAAGTTCAATGTGTGTCCTATGATGAATACCGGGATAAACAGCCACAGGCTGTTTGCTATACCGCCTATAGTGTTGAACACCGTCGCTATGACGGAGCCGGCGAGCATCAGAGCCATGATTCGTGAATAGGAAAGAATATCGCCGAACCAGCCGGTCAAGGTGTTATACAGCGTGCCGAAAACGCTCGTTACCTTTCCGAAGCCCTTAGCCCCGCGCGAGCCGCCGTAAAACAGCATCACGCAGCCGAGCACCAGAACGACGGGGACTCCGCCTATGCTGCCGATGTCAAATACCATGAGCGCGGCTCCTATGAAGATGACCCAGAGTGAGCCCTCTTCCCAAACGGCGCTTGCCGCATCGCCCTTTTTTACCTTTTCCACGACGCTTATCACCATGCCGGTGTTCAGGTGGATAAAGCCAAGCACCATTGCGCCTATAAGCACCGTCATACTGTCGGTCATGGGGTTGAACAGACACCACAGCTCGCCCCAGCCTTCGGGCTTTCCGAGTATTTTGCCTACCTGCTCGATAGCGTTGCCGAAGAAGCCGCCGGTAAGTATTCCCATGATGAAGGTCGATATTCCGGCCCACAGCAGAAGCTGGCAGAAGGACAGCGTACCTGCCCGGGGCCTGATCTTCTTCATTGCGACGACCGCCGCGATTATCATCAGAAGACCGTAGCCCATATCCGCCATCATCAGTCCGTAAAACAGGATGAAGAACGGCGCCATCAGCGGGTTGGGGTCAACTCCGTCGTACGCCGGCAGGCTGTACATATTCGTGACCATGTTAAGGCCGTTTGTTATTTTATTGTTCGTGAGCTTTACGGGAACGTCGGGATACTCCTCCGGCTCGGGGTCGGACAGCTCCCATGCGCAGTCGTACTTTTTGAGACATTCCTCAAGCTCGGGCACCTTCTTGGCAAGTGCCCAGCCCTGCAGGACGATCGTGCTTTCCATGCCGTACATCCTGTCCTCCGCCTCGGCGCAGGCGATCTTCACGTTCAGTCGGTCGGCAGCCAGCTCAAGCTCCTGCCTATGCTCGCTCTGAGCGCAGATCTCGCCGTTGAGCCGGAGCTTTTCATCTGCAAGCCCGGCAAGCTCGCTTTCGAGACGTCCGGTACACTCCTTCGCCGTGCCGTTCATGCCGCCGAGGCTGGCGGCGGCAAAACTGAATTCTCTCAGGCTGTCCAGCGCCGCGGAAAGCTTCTCTTTAAGGCAGATGAGCACAAGATAGTGCTGATCCTTATCCGAGCTTACGAGGACGAGCTCCGCTTCCTCCGCAGCTGCGTTCAGCGCCGCCTCGGCACTGCCGACGTCAAGCGCCGCCGGAATTCCTCCAAGCACGACCGAGCAGCGCTCCGTACCGGCGCACTCGAGCGGATAGTCGAGGCTCAGCCACGGTGAAAGCGACTCTATCTGGCCGCGCATACGGCTCTCCTCCGCCGTTATGCGGCGGATGCGCTCATCCCTGCCGATTATACCCTCGGCAAGTTCCATGGTCTGCGGCAGCGTGCTGTCGTCAAGGATCGCTTCGCTGTCGGTCTCGGGCTTGGGCGAGAGCAGCGGCTTCTTTGCCGGCGCATATTTCTGCAGCAGCTCGACCGCCTGTGTGAGCTTCGCGTGGCTTGTCCTGTACCGCAGCAGCTCGCTGTTTTCTCTTGAAAGACAGCTGCGGATCCCGGGCTGAAGCTCGGAGTCTTCAGGCTCGGATACCTCCACGCAGCCCAGCAGCAGAAGATCCCGCAGCAGCTCCTCCTTTTGTCCGCGAACGGCCATTAGCCGAAGCTTTTTCATTTTTTCAATGGCCATTAACCGTTCACGATCCTTTCCGCGACGAGCTTTACCGCCTTCGCGCATTGGCTCTCCGCCTTTGCTCTTAGCACGGCCTTTTTGTTCTCCGCCGCTGAATAGATATCCTGTGCGGCGGCTTCGGCCTGCGTTTGCGCGGCATTCTTCATTTCAAGTATCTCGGTCCGAGCCTTTCCTGAAGCTTCCTCTACCTCGGCTTTTCCGGCATCCTCTGCCTCTGCCAGCATCCGCTTCGCCTCGGCCTCTGCCTCAGCCACGATGCGCTTTGCTTCTGCTTCGGCCGCAGCTATTCCCGCGATCTCTTCAAATGCCATTAACGCCCCTCCTTTCAATTTCTTGCTGTAATTAGCAGGAATCCAATAATAATATAATATATCATTTAGACATTTGCAAGACCTGAATGTCAATTTTTTAACTTTTTTATTTTTTTATTATTGCCTCGTTATGCGGCAGATTTTTCGCCCAAAGTCAAAAAACATTCCTGTCCCAATAGGTGAATAATAACAACAAAACCGCTTATTTTCAAGGAATTTTTGTCACTTTTATTGACAAACTTCAATCAATTTAAATTGTTAATATTCTTTCAATCACTTGCCTGCTTTTTCACATTGGCAAAGCCTTGAGCTGTCTGGATAGTTTCGATTTTAACGCAGGATCCTGCTTTGTTTGTTTATTGTTTTACTAATAACCGACGGGTGCGCCGCGGTTTTTTCCGGGGGCTCACGGGCCGATGCTCAGCGCATTTCACGCCATAATCCCCGCGCATTCCGCCCCTCGCTCCCCGTGAGCAGTTTTTTCTTGCCAAATGCGAATAAAGTCTGTATAATCGAACTGCATAAGTATAATCCCGGAGGTTAACTATGGCTAATAACTACAAACACCGTTTCGGAGACAGAGTTGACGGCAGACGTATTCGCTCCCTGAACGGCTTTTACAATTTCATTCCATTCATCATGCCCCAGAGAAGCGACGCCCTGAATTATTACGAGCAGGCGTTTGAGATAACGGAGGCCGACCGCTGGTTCAGACGGCAGCGCGTCAGCGGCTACAAAGGCATGGGTATGCTTCACCTGCTGATCGCTTCCTATGTGCGCGCCTGCGCCTACCTGCCCGGTCTCAACCGTTTCGTTGTGGGCAGACGGGTCTTCGCGCGTAATAATATTGAGATCGTAATGACCGTAAAGCGCAGCCTCAGCATCGACGCCACCGAGACCACCATCAAGGTCGTCTTTGAACCGACCGACACCATCTACGATGTTTACCGCAAGATGAACGCGGCCATCGATGAGGTCAAAAACTCCGACGAGGAAAACGGCACCGAGGAATTCGCGAACAAATTTGCAAAGCTCCCCCGCTTCCTTATCCGCGCAGCGATCGGGCTGATCAGAGTGTGCGATTACTTCGGTCTGATACCCAAGTCCGTACTTGATGTGAGCCCCTTCCACGGCTCCATGATCATAACCGACCTCGGTTCCCTCGGCATCGGCCCAATTTACCACCACATATACAATTTCGGCACTCTCCCGGTGTTCGTCGCCTTCGGCGCAAAGCGTCATGTTCACGAGCTTGACCGCCACGGTCAGGTCGTCGACCGGAAATATGTCGACGCCAAGTTCGTTCTGGATGAGCGCACCGTCGACGGTCACTATTATGCCACGGTGTTCAAGCTCATAAACCGCTGCATAGCCGACCCCTCCATTCTGGAGCTGCCGCCCCAGAAGGTCAATGAGGACATATTCTGAATATTGAACATAAATGAAAACGACGCATGACCGCGGTCATGCGTCGTTTTCATTTATGTGCTCTCAGATTTATCAGTATCTCATACGGTGCGCACAGCTCGCCGTCGATGCCGCTGCCCATATGGATATGCGGCTTGTGGCTTCCGTGCCAGTCGCTGCCCGCCGTCGGGCAGAAGCCGTACTTTTCAGCCATGGCGAGGTATTTTGCATTATCCTCCGGCCCGTAGCCGGAATAGAAGCACTCAAGCCCCGACACTCCCGCCGCCGCGCCGCGCTGCATGAGCTCCGTAAGGCTCTCCGCGGATATCCTGTACTGCCGCGGATGCGCTATGGCCGCCTTGCCGCCGGCCGATATTATAAGCCCCACGGCGTCTTCAAGGCTCAGAAAATGGCGGCGGACATAATACTTCCGCCCGGGGTCGAGAAAGCGGTTGAACGCGTCGGTCACGCTGTCGGCGATGCCCTCTTCTATGAGGCACATGGCGAAATGCGGTCTTCCGATGGTGGAACCCGGGTGCTTTGCCTGAAGCTCATCGAGGTCTATCATGATGCCGTCCCTGGCCAGAAGGTCGATCATTTTCCTGTTTCGCTCGTTTCGATCCTCGACTACCCAGCTGAGCACCGGCGGGAGCCTGTCCGAGTCCGGGTCAAGGTCGTAGGCGAGGATGTGCACCTCCTTGTCATACCAGCCGCAGGTGAGCTCCATGCCCGGCACTACCTCCACGCCGTATTTCTCCCCGGCCTTCTGCGCCGCCTTCACGCCGTTTATGCTGTCGTGGTCCGTGACGGCGATAGCCCGCAGTCCGAGCTCCTTTGCGTGTCTGACTGTGTTCTCCGGCGATTCCGAGCCGTCCGATATATCCGTATGCGTATGCAGGTCTATCTCTCTCATGCTTTAATTACCTTCATTATCTTATCTGCCTCGGCGTAGAGCTTTTCCGCGTCCTCGCCGATGTAAAACTCACCGTTTTCGTACAGTACCCTGCCGTTTACCATTGTAAGGCGCACATTTTCCTTGCTTCCTGCGTAAACGACGTTCTTTGTTATGTTGTTTATCGGCCTCATGTTGGGTCTGTGGAGGTCTATGACGGTAAGGTCGGCCTTTTTACCGGCGGCGATGCAGTCGCAGTCGTTAAGCCCCATGGCCCTCGCGCCGCCGACACAGGCCATTTTCAGCACCGCGTTTGCGTCGACTGCGGAGGCGTCGCCCTCCCTGTACTTGGCAAGGGCGGTCACAAGATACATCTCTCTGAACATATCCAGGGCGTTGTTCGAGCCCGCGCCGTCGGTACCTATGGCAAGGCCTATGCCCTCCTTTATAAACCGCGCCGTCGGTGCGATACCGCTGGCAAGCTTCAGGTTGGAGGCGGGATTGAGCACAGCCCACAGGCCGCGCCTTTTGAATATCTCCATATCCTCATCGCTCATGTAAACGCAGTGGAAGCCGCCGCCGCCGTAGTTATACATTCCGAGCTTTTCAAAAAGCACCGTCGGCGTCACGCCGTAGCGCCCGATGCAGCCGTCCACCTCGGCCCTTGTCTCCGACGAATGGACGAACATGGGCGTTTTGTATTTTTCCACAAGTGAGGCGACATATTCCATGCGCTCCATGCACGTTGTGTACTCCGCGTGGAAGCCCATGCGGTAGGAGATTCGCTCGTGCACGCGGTTATAGCGCAGGAATTTATCCTCCAGCTCGTGATAGTCCCTGTCGAAATCATTCATATCGCCGCAGAGCACGGCGCGGAAGCCCGTGTCGATGCAGGCCTGAACGAAGGCGTCATTGTGAAAATACATATCGAAGCAGGAGGTTATCCCGCTTGTGAGGTACTCCATAACGGCAAGACAGGTCATGACATACGCCCCGTCGGGGCTGAGCTTCGCCTCGTTCGGCCAGACCTGTTCTGAAAGCCAGCTGTCAAGGGGCATATCGTCGGCAAGAGAGCGCAGGAAGGTCATGCCCGAATGGGTGTGCGCGTTTTTAAAGCCGGGCATGAGCAGATCGCCGTTTAAGTCTATCTCCCGCTCAAAGGCGGGCATCACGGCCTTTTTCGGCCCGACATAGCTTATCGCGCCGCCGTCGGTCCAGACCTCGCAGTCGGAAAGCTCCGTGCCGTGTTCAAATGTAAGCACCCTGCCGTTATGGAAACGTATCATATGTTTACTCCCAGAAGTTTTTGCCGCCCAGCCTTCGCACGAGCTTTTTGCGCATTTCCAGCATGGCTGTGTAGGTGGGCAGAATAAAGACGAAGGCGTCCTCATCCGTAAGGCTGTCTATAAGTGTATCATAATCCTTAAAGATTTCACAGAGGATATTTTCACGCACCAGCCGCTTCGCGGCGGTCTCGGCCCTGTCGCCGGTAACGAGCACCCGACGGAGCTCTTTCACGCGGGCAAGCTTCCCGAAATCTGCGTCGTCGAGCCAGGAGATATCCGTTCCGTCGGCGATGCGGTCGTTCACCGCTATCGCAAGGGTCATCGGCTCCCTGACGCTGCGCAGATAGTCGAGGGTCTGGTCGGCCGCGGCGGCGTTTTTTATGAGTATCATCCTCGCGCCCTTTTTGCCGAGGGGGAAGCTCTCCATCCGGCCGAAGCCGCAGTCGAAGTCCGCCGCCGCGCCCACGGCGTTTTTAAGCTCTATGCCCGCCGCCGTAACCGCGGCCGTCATACCCGCGGCGTTATAGATGTTGTACAGCCCCGGGAGGGCTGCCCGGCACAGCCTGCCGCCGTCGCCCGCCGCGTCAAGCAGAAAGCTTCCGTCGTCGAATACGGCTCGCACCGATACATCCGTCCTGTGCCGCGCAAAACCGCATTTGCAGCTAAAGCCGCCGAGATTTGCATAGGTCACATAGCTGTACCGAAGCTGCGCTCCGCAGACGGGGCAGATGCTGTCCTCCCCGCTCTCGGGTCTTGATTTTCTACCGTCAGAAAAGCCGAAATACACTGTTTTATTGGGTATCTGCCCGGCGATGCTCGCGGCCATCGGGCAGTCGGCGTTGAGGCAGGCTACGGTCTCCGGCGAGGCCCTCAGTCCGGCGGCGATACTGTCCCGCGGCGTGGTGACCGTGCCGTAGCGGTCGAGCTGATCGCGGAAAAGGTTCGTCACCAGCAGCGCCCGGGGCCTTATCTCCGCCAGCACCCTGCGGCAGGCGGCCTCATCGCATTCGATGACCGCCCAATCGCATTTCGCGCCGCCGGAAAGACGGCGGTTCAAGATAAATTCCGCGGTTATGCCGCTTATAAGGTTTGCCCCCGAGCGGTTTGCGAAAACTTTTTTTCCCGCGTTCTGCAGGGCTTTTTCCGTCATTCGCGCGGAGGTGGTTTTCCCGTTTGTGCCTGTTACGGCTATCACATCAACATCTTCGGCGGCCCTTCTCAGTATATCCGGACATATCTTCAGCGCGAGCACTCCCGGGAGCGAGGTCGCGCCTTTCCCCATCAGTCGTAAGAAGCAGTGCGTGGCCTTACAGACCACGCACGCCAAAAATGCCAACAGATTTTTCAATTATTCAACTGTCACCGACTTTGCAAGATTTCTGGGCTTATCGATATCGCAACCGCGCAGCAGCGCAACATAGTACGCAAACAGCTGCAGCGGAACAACGCCCAGAGAAGGCTGGAATATCGTGTGCGACTCGGGAACGGCAATGACGTTCTCCACGGTCTTTTTCATCTCAGCCACGTGGCTCTCGGTGGTGACGGCAAGGACGTCCGCTCCTCTTGCCTGGACCTCAACGACGTTGCTCATGGCCTTGTCGAACAGGGGCGCATAGGTGCCCAGCGCGATGACCAGAGTTCCTTTTTCGATGAGGGAAATGGTGCCGTGCTTGAGTTCGCCGGAAGCATAGGCTTCGGAATGGATGTAGGATATCTCCTTGAGCTTTAAGGAGCCCTCAAGCCCCATCGCGTAGTCCAGATTGCGTCCGATGAAGAAAGCGGAGTTGTGGTTAAAGTACTTTGATGCGAAATGCTTTATATCCTCGATATCCTCGAGCATCTGCTCCATCTGGCCGGGCAGGCGAAGCAGCGCGTCGATCATCTTTGAGTATTCGGCCTTGCTCACATTGCCGAGAATATCTCCGAAGCAGATGCCCAGCATATTCAGCAGGACGAGCTGGGTGCTGTAGGCCTTGGTGGTCGCAACGGCAATCTCGGGCCCCGCCCATGTGTAGATCACGTCGTCCGATTCCCTTGCGATGGAGCTGCCGACAACGTTGACTATCGACAGTATGTGCGCGCCCAGAGCTTTGGCCTCTCTGAGAGCCGCCATTGTGTCAAGAGTCTCGCCGGACTGGCTTATGACTATGACAAGGGTCCTGTCGTCCACCAGCGGGTCGCAGTAGCGGAACTCCGAGGCAAGGCAGACCTCGACAGGCTTGCGGAGCATACGCTCAAGGTTGTACTTTCCCACCACACCAACATGATATGACGAGCCGCAGGCAACTATGTACAGCTTGCTGATATTTCTTATATATTCCTCGTCGAGCTTCAGATCCTCGAAGAAGATGCGGTTATCGCGGATGCGGGGGAAGGCCGCCTTGCGGATGGCCTCGGGCTGCTCCATTATCTCCTTGAGCATGAAGTGGGCGTAGCCGCCCTTTTCCGCGGCGGAGACGTCCCAGTCTATGGTGTGGCGCTCCTTCTCGATGGGCTGCTCCATGGAGTTATAGAAGCAGACTCCGTCGGCGGACACCACCGCCACCTCGCCGTCTTCCATGTAGGAGACTTCCCTTGTGTGCTTGATGATAGCGGTCGCGTCACTGGCGATGAAATTGCAGCCCTCTCCGTAGCCGATAAGCAGAGGGGCGTCCTTTCTCGCGGCGATGAAATGCTCCGGCTCGTCGGTGCAGACGATGCCGAGCGCATATGCGCCCTCTATGCGGCGCAGAACTCTGAACACCGCCTCGAGCATATTATTGCACTCGGCATAGTAATACGCAAGAAGCTGGGTCACGACCTCAGTGTCAGTCTCGGACTTGAATTCATAGCCGTTTGAGATGAGAAAATCCCTCAGCTCGACATAGTTTTCAATGATGCCGTTGTGGACGACGGCGACCTTGCCGTCACCGCTGAGATGGGGATGCGCGTTGACGTCATTCGGCTCGCCGTGGGTCGCCCAGCGGGTGTGGCCGATGCCTATGGTACCTTCAACACTTTTGCCGCCCTGGATTATATCGCTCAGGACCTTCAGGCGGCCCTTGGCCTTTTTGAGCTGAAGCTCCTTATCTTTTGAAACGACAGCGATGCCCGCGGAGTCATAGCCGCGGTACTCAAGCCTTTCCAGTCCCTCAAGCAGGATGGGCGCAGCCTGTTCGCTTCCGACAAATCCGACTATTCCACACATAATGTCTTTTCCTTTCGGATGATATACAGATTTGGCTTCGGCAGCAATGCCGTGGTTAGAAATTATACCATTTTCTCCGGCATATTGCAATAAAACAGGCTGCCGAAATCTCTTCCGGCAGCCCTTGAAATGTAAATTTTCAGAAAACGAACTGCACCAGCAGCATATATACAAGCGTTCCGCCGCCGACCGACAGCAGGAGATTTTCCTTCCACTCGTAGGTCAGGATAACCACCGCCGACGCAATAAGCTCGGGAAGTCCGTGGCTTCCCGTGAGTATAGGCACATTTTTAAAGCAGTAGACGACGATGAGCCCCATGAGCGCCGGAGGAAGCACCCGGCCGAGATACTGCACGAATTTAGGGGTCTCCTTCTTGCCGGAGAAGGCTATAAACGGCAGCCAGCGGGATATCTGAGTTCCCAGCACTATGGCAGCGATCGTGATAAGTGTCTGCGTTACCGTCAGCGTCATAGCTTATTCCTCCCAAGCCAGAAAATTATGAGCATACCCGCAAGCGCGGGGATAAGAAACACCGAGGAGCCGAAAACGACGCGGGACAGCAGCGTTACGGCAATGCCGACGATGCAGGCCGGACGGTTGTTTTTCTCCTTCCACTGCTGAAGAAACAGCACGATGAACAGCGCGTTGAGGGCAAAATCCAGCCCCGTCGTGTCAAACCTTATTATGCCGCCCAGCACGCTGCCCAGACCCGTCAGCCCCGCCCAGTACAGGTATGTAAGGAAGGTCATCCCAAAGTAAAAATACTTCGGCTCCAGCCCCTCCGGAGGCTTCGCCGACACCGCCAGCGAAAACGGCTCGTCGGCAAGGGCATAGATGAGAAAGGGCTTGAAAGGCGCTGTGTCCTTATACTTTTCCAGCAGCGCCAGACCGTAAAAGGTATGACGGAAGTTCACGAAGTAGCTCATGATAAACATCTGCAGAGGGTCAAAGCCCGCCGCCATCATGGGGATGGCCGCTATCTGCATGCCGCCGCAGAAGCACAACAGTGAAAACAGCATCGACCAAAGCGGGCCGTAGCCGAGCTCGCTCATCAGAACGCCGTATGTCAGTCCGACGAAGACCCAGCCGAACAGTATGGGGATGGTGACGGGGAAGGCGGCCTTAATGCCGAGCCATATTTTTTCAGCACTTACATTCTTCATAGCATAAAAAAGGCGCAGCCTTTCAGCTGCGCCGAACTTTCACGAAATTTTCCAGATCAGATAAGGTTCAGGACGAGAGTGAGGATAACGAAAGCCAGTGCGAACCACTTGGTGGCCTTCGCAAGCTTTGCATCCAGAGACTTTGCCTTGCCCTTGCTCAGGAAGGTCTCCGCGCCGCCGGCAATGGCGCCCGACAGACCGGCGCTCTTGCCGCTCTGCATAAGAACGACGACGGTTACTGCCAGTCCGGACAGAAGCTGAAGTATCGTGAGAATAAGCTTGACAGTGTTCATTTATATCCAATCCTTTCGATATTTACAAATTAGCTACACTACTATAACACAAGACTTTTACTAATACAAGAAAAAATTTCGGTCTTTTTCGGTATTTTTCAAAAATCGCCCATTTTCACCATACCTGCCAGCGCAAAAGGAACACCGCAAAATACGCAAGACCGCACAGCAGGCTCAGCGCCGCGGCCGCCCACATCGCCGACTTTTTTTCGGTCAGCAGCGCCATGGCCGCGGGCAGGGCCGGCAGCGCCGCAAGATAGCGCGGTGCGCTCAGAAGCCAGGTCGCGCCGATGGCAACAGCAAAATAGGCTATAAACCAAGCCGTATAGGACGGTCTGAGCCTTTTCGCCGCTGCCGTCATAATGACAAGGCTCACAAGCTGCGCGAGGATATTCGGAAGCCAAAGCCCCCAGAAGTCGGTCGGGCGGCTTACCGCGCTGCTCAAGGCATGCTCGGTCTGATACGCGGCAGTATTGAAAAACCAGCCGAGCTGCTGGCCCCAGTGCTCGCGCTGGTACTCCATGAACCTGAAGGGGTCTCCGGCCACGAGGTAGTTTATAAGGCAGTAGACGGCAAAGCCCATGGGTATGAGCAGCGCGGCGGCGTATTCCTTAAGCTTGCCTCTGCGGCCAATAAGCTCGAAAAGCACCGGCACGAGCAGCAGTATACCAAGCGAGCGGGTGAAGGCGGCGTAGGCGCCCAAAAGGCAGCCCGCCGCGGTCTTTCCCCTCCGCACAAGATACACGCAGGCAAGACAGCACAGCAAAAACAGGCTCTCGCTCATGGGGCAGACGAAGAAAAACGCCGCCGGACACAGGATGAAAAGCTTAACGCCCCGCAGAGCGGCCTCAGAGCCCATATCAAGCCGCAGCAGCTTATACAGCAGGCAGGCCGAGCCCGCATAGCTCAGGGCGGATACGATAAGCCCCGCGTACAGATAATTGCCAGTGACAAGCTCAAAAACGCGCACGAGCACGGGGTAGCCCGGCAGGAACACGAGCTGCACGAGCCTGTCCCACTCGCCCTCAGACAGATACCAGTCCTGCGCGATGGCAAGATAGTGCTGGCTGTCGGTGCAGCGCCAGAATTCAAGATACTGAGCAAAGCTCTCCGCAATGCCGAGCGCGGCCCGCAGCATATAGCCCAGCATCAGGATAAAAACGTCCCACAGCACGACTGCGGCGAAGATCTTTGCGCATATGCACCCGCCGTCGGGCTCGCGCGGGCTTACAGAAGTCCTCTCGCGCCACGCGCCGCACCAGACCGGCACGAAGCGCAGGCACAATACAAGCATAAGCAGCGCGCTGACCGCCGCGGCGGTCAGGCCCCATGCGCCGTAATTGCCGCCGGCGCACCATATTGCGAACACTGTGGCCAGCGCCGCCGTACCGACGGCGGATATTAACTTTTCGGGAGTTTTTTGTTCCATTCCGTTGTTTGCCCCTATGGTGGGCGATCTCCGGCTCAGGCAAAAGCTCAGCCTATGTCTTTTTTACCGTATTTCCAAAACGCGAGGATTATGCCAAGCGCAGCAAGCACCATGCCCACGGCAAGGTAGCCGCCGTTGAGCGCTCCGTCGGCTATTATATCCGCGCTCTCGGTATAGCCAAACGGGGTGATGTATTTAAGAAACTTCGTCTCGTCAATAAGATTTGCGACAATGTTCATAAAGTAGAACACGGCGGCAAGGCCGAGCCCGATACCGAGGCTTCCCCGCCTGAGAAAGGCCGATATCCCGAAGGTGACGGCCGCCACCTCGAGCTGCATCAGGAAGAAGGAGAGAAACAGCAGTGCAAGCGTTTTTATGTCCGCTTCCTCGCCGATGATGAGCACCGACAGCGCCGTGACGGCGATGACGGCAAGATTCAGAATAACTATCTGAACTATCACGGCGCACAGCTTTTCGGTGATTATCCGCGTTCTTGAGACGGGGTGCGTCAGCAGAAATTCCGCCGTATGCTCCTTTTCCTCCTTCGCCAGCGCGGATATACCCAGCAGCGCCGCGAAGAACGCGCCGCCCAGCCCGAGGACATTGCCGCACTCAACGCCGAAGAAGCCGAGGAATTCTCCGAAGTTTATCCTGTCCATTCCAAACGCCTGCGAAAAGCTGCCCATGTCGGCAAACATCGCGCTTATATCGCCCATTTGGGTCGACATTTCAGGATAGATGATAATGCAGACGCCAAGCATGAAGGAGATGGCCGCCGTCCAGATAATAAGGGAAACTCTGCCCTGTCTGAGCTCGTGCTTAAATATCGTCATTTCCGCCGCCCTCCTTTGCGTAGTAGTGCATGAAGATCTCCTCCAGGTCCGGCTCTGCGACGGTGATATCGGTAATGGGGAGCGCGGAAAGCGTCTTGATCAGCCGGTCTGCTTTCCCGCCGTACAGGAAGCTGACCCCCTCCGCCGATACCTTCACGTCCCTGATGTGCTCCAGCTCCGGCGCCGCCGCCACGCCTCGCAGCGTGACGCGCTTTGCTCCGGTGTGGCCGAGCTTTTCCACACTGTCGCAGGCCAGCAGCCTGCCCTCGCGGATAACGGCCGCGTGCTTGCAGTAGCGCTGCACCTCAGACAGGACGTGAGAGGACAGGAAAACGGTCGCGCCGTCCTCATTGCGCTCCTGCAGCAAAGAATAAAATTCCCGCTGCATCAGCGGATCAAGGCCGCTGGTGGGCTCGTCGAGGATATATAATTTCGGCCTGTGCTGCAGGGCGCAGACTATGCCGACCTTTTTGCGGTTTCCGAGGGACAGCTCATCGATCTTGCGGGAGGTGTCCAGCTCCAGGCGCTCGCAGAGCTTTTCCGCTTCCCCGGAGCAGTCGGCCTTACGCAGCCGCGCCGACAGGCGGAGAACGTCCTTTACCCGCATACCGCTGTAAAACATGGTCTCCGAGGGCAGGTATCCGATATCCGCAAGAAGCTCGGTCCTGTGCTTCCGGATATCCTTTCCGAATATTTCAGCCGAGCCGCCTGTGGGCGCGATAAGCCCGAGCAGGGTCCGGATGGTAGTGCTTTTACCGGCGCCGTTCGGCCCGATGAAGCCGAAAAAGTCGCCTTCCTCAACGGTCAGGCTGACGTCAACAATGCCGCGGGCCTTGCCGTAGAATTTTGTTAAGTTATTTGTCACAACAGCATTCATACAGACTTCTCCTTTTTCCGATAGACCGATTTCCAAAACTTCAACAGCGCTGCAAAATCCTTCTCCATCTGCGCCGCGTCAAGCTCTCCCCGCTGAAGCATCTCCCACAGATAGCCCTCCGATGCCCAGTACATCTCCCTGTACATCATTTTCAGATCCAGCCCGGGAACGAAGCTTTCGGGATCGAGCGCCGTAAGTGTGTTTGATGCCTTGATATCAAAATACTTACGATAGCTTTTCTGAATCTCAGCGCATATCTCCGCGTCCTTTTCGTAAAACGCCTTGACGGCGAAGGCGGCCATGTAGGGATATTCCTCCATGATCCTGAATTTGGCCCTCATCCCTCTCTCCATCATCTCAAACAGATCCGTCGGCTCGTAGCAGTTATAATCGTTCAGATACTGCATCGTAATCTCGGCGCCTTTGTCCCAGAGGAACATATAAAGCTCCTTTTTGTTGAGGAAATAGTGGAACAGGAGCGACTTGCTGATGCCGGCCGCGGCGGCGATCTCGCTCATCGGGCTTTTCTTATAACTGTTTTCGGAGAACACCCGAAAGCCGGCATTTATGATCCGCTGCTGCTTTTCCGCCGGAAGCTCAAAAAATTTTCTGTTCATTGCACCCCTCCCGTTGACCGATGCGGTTAATTGATTATATCTCCGTTGACCGTTTTTGAGAAGACCCCGGTCAAAATAAAATACAACGCACGCAAAAAGCCCGGAAACGCTTTGCATCTCCGGACTTTTTCGTACACTGCATATTCAATCACCATATGCCCATAAGGTGCTGCACCAGCAGGCTCGTTCCTGTTATGCCCGCCCAGCAGCAGGCGCCGAGGATGAGCGGCTTGCCGCCGGTCTTTACGAGCTTCACGATATCGGTGTTTATGCCGATAGCGCTCATCGCAAGCACAATGAAAAACTTGCTGAGCTCCTTAACAGGGCTGAACACCGCCGCGTCCGCGCCGAGGCTCACGGCCACGGTGGTTATGACCGACGCGCCGATGAAGTAGAGGATAAAAAACGGGAATATCTTCTTGAAGCTGACCTTTTTCCCGTCCGTACCGTTTGCCTTTTTCGTGCGGATGAACGCCAGCACAAGCGTTATGGGGATGATGGCAAGCGTCCTCGTCAGCTTGACGGTCACGGCCTTGTCCAGCGTCTCCGAGCCGAGGCCCCACATCGCGTCCCATGTGCTTGCCGCCGCGGTCACTGAGGATGTGTCGTTCACCGCCGTGCCGGCGAATATGCCGAAGGCCTCGCCCGAGGTGGTGTCAAAGCCGATAAGGCTGCCGAAGGCGGGGAATATCAGCGCCGCCAGCACGTTGAAGAAGAATATGACGGAGATCGACTGCGCGACCTCCTCGTCGTCGGCGTCGATGACAGGTGCCGTGGCCGCTATTGCCGAGCCGCCGCAGATGGACGAGCCCACGCCGATCAGCGTCGCTATCTTTGAGGGCATATGCATGGCCCTCTGCAGCACAAACGCGATCAGAAGCGAAGCTGTTATGGTGCAGATGATTATGGGCAGGGACTGCACTCCGGTCTGGAATATCACGTTAAGGTTAAGCCCAAAGCCCAGCAGGACGACCGCCCACTGAAGAATCTTTTTGGAGGTGAATTTGATGCCCGCCTCCAGCTTTGTCTTGTCCTTTATAAACAAGGCAGCTATCATGCCGACGATTATCGCAGTCACCGCGCCGCCGATGATCGGGAACCGCTTCCCGAAGAACCATGAGGGCACGGCTATGACAAGGCACAGCAAAAGTCCCGGCGCGTTTTTTCTTATCCAGTTCATGTTTTTTCACCTTTCTTCCCGCTCTTACGAGTGATATACCGGCAGGACCCGCATATCATAACACATTTATTCTGTCCGTTCAATCCGAAAAAACAGGACTTTTCACGAAATGTTAATCGGAACACGGTTGACCTGCGCAGGCATATAGGCTAAACTTGTAAAGATCTATAAAATAATCGCTGAACAGGCCGTATACTGATTCTGTTTATTGCAGGAAAAGAAGGGATATCATATGGAACGGGATAAAACGTTTCTCGGAACGCAGCCCGTTGGAAAGCTGCTGCTGAATCTGGCGATCCCCTCCGTGATCGCGCAGTTAGTGAATATGCTGTACAACATTGTTGACCGTATTTATATCGGGCATATTCCGGAAAGCGGCAGCCTTGCTCTGACCGGCGTCGGGGTCTGTATGCCGCTTATTCTGATAATTTCCGCGTTTGCGGCTCTGGTCGGCTCGGGCGGAGCGCCCCGGGCATCGATATTCATGGGCAGAGGCGACCATGCCTCCGCCGAGAAAACGCTCGCAGGCTGTCTTGCTCTGCAGATATGCATTTCGGCTGTGCTGACCGCCGTCATGCTGATATGGAACGAGGATCTCCTGCTGCTGTTCGGCGCAAGCGGAAACACCATCGCCTACGCGACGGCGTATATGGACATCTATGCCGTCGGCACGATATTCGTGCAGATAACGCTGGGGATGAACGCCTTCATTACCGCGCAGGGCTTTGCCAAGACCGGAATGACGACCGTTCTGATCGGCGCAATCGCCAATATAGTCCTTGACCCTGTTTTCATTTTTGCCATGGGTATGGGCGTGCGCGGCGCCGCGCTTGCGACCATTATATCTCAGGGCTTGTCCTGCATATGGGTCATCGCGTTTCTCTCCGGGAAAAAGACCGTGCTGCGCCTGAAAATGGAGAATGTACTTCCCGGACTCAGGCAGCTTCCGGCCTGCCTTTCGCTCGGAGTTTCCACATTCGTCATGCAGGCCAGCGAAAGCGTGGTTTTCGTATGCTTCAATTCCTCCCTGCTGAAGTACGGCGGAGATATCGCGGTCGGGGCTATGTCCATCATGTCCAGCATCATGCAGCTTGCCATGCTTCCGCTGCAGGGTATAGGCCAGGGCGCTCAGCCCATTACGAGCTATAACTACGGCGCCGGAAACAGCGCCCGCGTGAAACAGAGCTTCCGGCTGCTGCTGACGGTGTGCATTATTTATTCGGTCGCTTTATGGGCCTGCGTCATGGCTTTTCCTCGGCTGTTCGCCGGAATGTTCACATCGGACGGCGCGCTGCTCGACTTCACTGCACGCGCGCTCAGGCTCTACTGCGGGGCAATGCTCCTCTTTGGCGTGCAGGTCGCCTGCCAGATGACCTTTGTCTCCATCGGCAACGCGGTATGCTCGATAATCGTCGCGGTGCTGCGAAAATTCGTCCTGCTCATACCGCTGATCTATATCATGCCGCAGCTTATCTCAAATCAAACCGAAGCCGTATACATGGCTGAGCCGGCCGCGGACATTATTGCCGTAAGCTTCACTGCTGTCTTGTTTGCGTTCCAGTTCCGAAAATCTCTGAAAAAGCTTGAGGGCGCGGGCACCTGATCTCATCCGATGTCCTTGACGTGTGCCCTGAGCCGGAATATAATAGCCTACACAGAGAATATCTGCGCGGCGTTTATATAAATCAAATAATAATGGAGGCTTTTGCAATGAAAACCAAGTTCTACGTCTGCCGTCACTGCGGCAATCTGGTCGGCATGATAAACGATTCCGGCGTTCCCCTCGTCTGCTGCGGTCAGAAGATGGAGGCGCTTGTACCAAACACCGTCGAGGCAAGCGGCGAGAAGCATCTGCCCGTCGTCACCCTGACCGACGGCGCGGTCAGCGTCAACGTAGGCTCCGTGGACCATCCCATGATTCCCGAGCACTACATCGAGTGGGTATATCTCCAGACCGAGAACGGCGGTCAGCGCAAGGCGCTGAAGCCCGGTGATGCTCCTAACGTGAGCTTCTGCCTCGGCGGCGACAAGGCGGTCGCGGTATATGCCTACTGCAATCTCCACGGTCTGTGGATGGCGGAGCTTTGATTAAGCGTCACCTGAGTCTGATAAAACGCCATGTTTTTTGTGAAATTGCATTTCACGAAAAACCTCGCTGTGCTCGTCAAAAAGTCTGATAAATCAGACATTTTTGATGGCTATTTATCCAATTCGAGGCGGGCTGCTGCCCCCTCGAGCTCCCCCGTCCGTCGCTTCACTCTATGCATTCATTTTTAGTTCTTTGACAGTCTGAAAAAGACAAGGCTCAATGAGCCTTGTCTTTTAGCATTTGTTGTGGATATTATGCTGTCAGGTTATGAACTCTGAGGATAACGGTCGCTGCCATGCCGCGGTTAGCGGTGTTGTTGGGAGCGAAGGTCGTCGTGTTCATACCGTTCATGACACCCGCGCTTACTATGGCGTTCACAGCGTCAACGTAGGGCGCCGCGATCTGATTAGCATCAGCAAAGCCGCAGGGCTTGACCTCGCCGAAGTTGTAGCCCATAACGTCCTTCATGTAGCGGTACATAAATGTCGCCATCTGTGCGCGGCTGATGTTCTGATCCGGACGGAAGGTGTTATCACCGTAGCCGCTTATCACCTTATTCTCAACGCCCCAGGCAACTGCGGTAACATACGGATCCGCTATCGTACCGGCGTCGTCAAACTTAAGCGACGTGTTCTTTACCTCGGGTGAGCCGGCGGCGCGATAGAGCATGGTGATGAACTGTGCGCGTGTGACGATTTTATTCGGACGGAAGGTGCCATCGGCATAACCGTTGATGATTCCGGCGTTGGCGGCTTCAACAATGTATTTGTAGTAGCCGCTCGTGGAGATATCCGTGAAGGGATCGGCTGCCGTTGTTCCCACGACCACATCCGCGCGGTCTCGGACGCGGATCCTCGGAGCGGGACCTCCCTCAAAGGTTTTGTCATAGGAGGCAAGTCCCGTAACGCTTACGGTTTTTCCGACAGCGAGATCCTTGACCTCGTTATCCTTGGTGATATAGCCGTCGATGAACACACGGGCTGTGTTGCCTGCCGCGTCCTTGACCATAATGGTCTGGATGAGGCCGTTTTCAAGCTCAAAGCTGACGACCGTGCCCTTTATTGTTACGAGAGAGCCGAGAACGCTGCCGTCATTTATCTGGGCTGCGGTGACGTTCTTAGCCGTTACGCTGCCTTCTCCGATCTTCTGGATAGAGGTCACCTGAAGCTCCATCTCGCCCTGGAAGAAGTCGGTAGAGCCAGTGATGCGGACCTTGTCGCCGATCTTATAGTCGCCCGCTACGGGGAAGCAGCAGATACCCGCGGTCTCATCCTGAATGTAGATGCAGTCAAAGAAAGCGGTATCCTTATCGTATCCGGAAGCGTTGGAGGTCACGACGCCCTCGATGGTATACTTGACGCCGATCTCGGTCTGCTTCTGGACGGTCGCGATATCGGTCACCTTTACGGGGTTGATGTACTGGACAAGGTTCTCGCAGATCTTGTAGTTGGAGTAATTCTTCTCCGAGCCGTTATCGAGAGTCGCCTGGACCTCGAAGTTGGACAGGAAGGCAGCACCTGATACCACGATCAGGCCCTGACCCTCAAGCTTCTCTGTCGCCATGATCATCAGTCGATCCGCGCCGTCGAAACTGTACTTGGGAATGCTGCCGAGACCGCCGCGATCGTCGTTATCATCGTCGATGGAATTGGTGGTGTCAAAGCCAAAGACAACCGGTGTTACCGTAGACGGAATTGCGGTGGTCGGGGCGCCCGCAGCGTCCACCGCATGGATGGAAGCGCCGCCATACTGGCTGTACAGCTCGGTGTACATGTTGTTGTGGGGATTCTCTGCGTCATACTCTACGCCGTCGAGCAGGAAGGAGTCAAAATTGTAGCTGCTGAGATACAGTCTCTGCGCCTGACCGCCGTTCCAGGTCTCATCCTTGGTCTCGTCGTCGCTGATACGCAGACTGGAACCAAGCGCGGAAAGAATCTTATTCTGCTGAGCCGCCATATGGTCTTCCGCGGGGAATGAGGCATAGCTCTCATAGTAGTCACCCCAGCCGCACAGGACCACGGTGCCGCCCGCGCCGTTGAATGCTGCAATCGCTGCGATTTCATCATCGGTGTATGTGGCATAGGGGTTACGCAATGCGCTGCCGTCGCGGCGGCTCGGTGCGGTCAGGATAAGTGCCTTGTACTTATCGTTGCTGCATGCTGCGATAAGGTCTGCGCCGGTCTTCAGCTCTACGGTACGCACGGAGTAGCCTGCCGCCAGATTGCCGAAGTTGCCCATTGAATCCTTGTAGTTGCCTGCAACATACTCGTTATAGTGCGACGCATCAATACCTATATACACAAGGTCGTCGGCATTGAGAACGTCAAGCTCAATGTCCTTGGAGAAGGTGTATTCCTTGCCGTCCTGCTCGAGGACGACGGTCACGGTGATCTTCATGAGCTTGGCCTTGTCGGGAGTGTACTTAAAGCTGACGGTCTTGTTCTCGCCTGCCCCGACAGTGCCGGCGTCGGTCTGAGTGCCGATGACCTGACTGCCGTTGGCGGTATAGGTCACGGACTTGATGAGCGCTTCTGTTTTTTCGCTGTTGAATATCGTGGTCGTAAGCTCAAGCTCCTCGCCGGTAACGGGAGTGGAGGTGCCGCATTCAACGGAGGAGATGCCGAGCTTGAGGCTTTCGCCCACCCACACGGGAGCGGTCACGGCAAGGTCGCCGTCGCCCTCGGTGACGCGGATGTAATAGTAGCTGTAGTCAGGCTTGAGGGTCACGGAGAGGTCGCCCTTTGCAAGCTCTGCGGGGTCAGACCAGGTGTGTATGCTCTTGCCGGAGTTTACGATGACCTCGACCTTGGAGATGGAGTCGCTGCTGTCGGGATCGGATACCTGAACGCTGATATCAAGCTTGTCGGGGATCTCGGTGATGCTGCTGCCGAGCTGCATACCGTTCACGGTGTAGTACAGCTCAAGGTTCTTGTCCTCTGTGGAATACACGCGCATCGCGCGGATAGCGTCATATATGCCCTCTTCGGTAAAGTTGTCGGTGAGGATGACGTCGCGGGCGTCGTTGGCGTTGCCCCATTTGCCCTTGTGGTTATCCTGATTGTTGGTGGGTGCGACGTGCCAGCCCTTATCCAGCGCCATGGTGTAATACTCATAGCTGGGATAATAGCCGCCTGCGCCTATCTGTCCTTCGCCGTTGCCGACCTCAACGAGGAAGATGCGGCTGTCGATGACCGCGTCCCAGTAGTTGAAATCGCTGAAGGTGCCGAAGGTGGAGCCGGGGTGATTGAACTGGCTGATGGAATCCGCGCCTTCAGACCGGCTCAGCAGGCTGTAATAGGCTTTCATGCCGGCGTCGTCAGTTTTGTTGTTGAGGGTAGAGTTGTTTCGGGATACGATGCCGGGGGTATTGAAGGTGTTGATATGGCCGGGGCCGCCGGACCATGTCATCTCAAAGCCCGCCACCGCGACGAGGCTTCCCGCATTCTCTTCATTGAACGCAGCGACCTCGCTCTTATACTTGGTCCATTTTTCCTGGCTCTGAGCGGTCGCCTTGCTCATGTCGTAGAGAGCGTCTTCCGGGTTTGCATTGCCGGAGGCGTCAAAGTAGTTTGAGTGGTCAGTGAAGGCCACAAAGTCAACATTTGCGCTCTCGGGAAGGTTCTTGACATATTCCAGCGCCTGCTGCAGAGTGCCGGAGCCGTCGGAATATTCACCGGTGTGGGAATGAAGCTGGCCGTAGTAGAGCTGGTACTGAGCCTCACCGACGGTGAAGTTCCATGACTTTTCTGCGGTCTTGCCGTCGGTGCGGGTGACGGTAACAGTTACGTTCACGCGGCCGTCGGCCATGTCCTCTGCGGGAGTGTATGACACCTTGCCGTCTGCGTAAGACGCTTCGACAGCCTTGTCATTGACCTTCATTTCGACCTTGGGGTTCTCACCTGCGTTAATTATCACGGCAGAGATCTCTGGCTTCTTATTATCGCCGGTTTCGCTGCCCGTCTTCGGGGCCACGTCCGTGATAACAGGCTCGTCTTTAACTGATATCTCAACAGCGCCGGCAATGACCACGTCCTTCGTATCCTTGCCGGAAACTGTGATGCTTAGCTTATCGCCCACGACCTTCTCCGCAGGGATAACGACGGTGTAGGTGCCGTCTGCCTCGGTAGCCTGGATCGTCTCATCGCCGAGCTTCACGGTAAGCTCCCGAACACCGAACACTGCATCCACGGTGAAGGTGAGCGTGTAGTCCTGACCAACGTAGGCGTCAGGCGTGCTGAAGCTGACAGTGGGGATGTTCACCACGCCGCCGCTGAGGGAAACGCCCTCTGCCACGGGGTAGAAATAGAAGGAATAGATGGTGTAGTCGGTGACATTATACATGCTGTAGGTCTTGTAGCTTTCAGCATAGTATTCCATCCACTGGCTGTACTTGCCGTTGAATTTGGCGGTGCGGCTTTCCATCTCGTAGCCGCCGACTCCGCCGGAGCAGGTGCGAACGAGCCAATCGGCGTCGTCGGCAGTTACGCCTTCCTCTGAGAAGTCCTTGCTGTAGAACGCGTTGTTGCCCGTACCGTTTGAGCACAGGTAACCGTAGGTATCGTTTTTAAAGCGCCAGTACTCCCCGTTTTTCTCGACGGTGAACACAACGCCGCCGTTGCCGGGGACGGCCTTGCCGTCGGATATAGTAGTCAGCGCGTTTTCTATGCTCTGGCTGTCATTTTCAGCCGCAAGCACGCCCTGAGCGTTCTGGTTGTAGATAACGACCTTAGCTCCCTCGGTGAGCGCGGTTTCGGTATCGGTATCGGGCTCTTCAACTATCAGATAAAACTGCTGAGCAAAGAGAGCTTCATTATTGCCTATCGTTCCATATGAACTCCAGTTGCCCTTGTCGTTATACCATTCTATATAGTTGTCCCTGCTTACATTCTTGATGTAGAAGCAGCCCTCAGTTGCTGCGGCGCTGACTTCCCATGCAGTGTTAACATCATCAAGAGGCATGCTCGAATAGCTTTCGCCCATGGAGAGCTTTTTGCCATCCTCTGTCGAGAATGTAAAGCTCTTGTCTTCGTTAACTCCTACCGTCCAAATTTCGGTGTTGTTATAGCCGTCAAGCTTTTCATCCTTGAGCGTAACATCTACGCCGTTGTTATAATAGCCAGAGTAAACAGAAGACAGTGCCTTACCGTTTGCGGGGTTAAAGATAACGACCTGTGCGCCGTCCGTAAGCTCTGCGAGGTCGGTAACAACATGATTTACGGGCTTTTCACCGACTTTATAGAGCGCAATATCCGCTTGCCCAGAACTATAGCACGCAAACAGCGGCGGATTATTGCTCGCATTATAACGCATCCAATTACGGGTATACTCACCCTGTGACTTGATAGTCGCAACTCCGTCATTGTTGATTTCAATACTCCATGAGGAATTTGCCGTCAGGGTTGCTTCTGTTCTCAGGTAATTCTTTGAGGATGATGCCGCATACAGATAGCCGCTTCCTGTGTTTAGGGCAAACGTGCCATCCTTTATACCGGCTTCCAGTGTAATTACCTGAACCGTGTCATCAAATGTAACGGTGTCTCCGTTTTTTGTGACAGCCGCAGATGCGCGGTTATTACTGTTTTGCGTTGTACCAAGGGCATAATCATAATCCTTAGCAACTACTACAACCTTGTCACCAATGGCCAGATCAGCCACATTTGTGACAAGGGTCGCAGATGCACTATCTGCCGCGAAAGCTGCTGTTGGCATCAGGGTCATAACCATTACCAGTACAAGCAGTCCCGCAAGCAGTCTGCTGCGTTTTCTTGTCTTCATATGATACATAACCTCCTAAGTAGTTATTTTTCACACTATGATATTATCATGTTTTACTGCTCAGCGCCAACACAATTATCAATTATCGTTAAAATTCAAAATTTTTTGTGCATTTTTACACTTTTACTCTGATTATTTTGTGTTTCTTGACAAAGAAGCTGAGAATTGCTATTCTGAAAAAAAGCGCGATTGGAAGTGTTCAGCATAAATGAAGGCCTTATTTCAGAAGAACAAATGGACAATAGTCGTTTTAGTTGCGGCCGTTATCATTTTTATCGGTGCGCGCATATGGGCTGCTCCGTCCTCCGATGAAAGCGGCGGCAATGAAGCGGGCGAATACGCTGAATATGACACCGGTACCGTTCTTGACATCCTCTCGGACAGCACCGAGGCGGACGAAGCGTCCGACGGAGCTTACCGCGGCGACCAGCTCATGCTTGTTGAGATGACCTCCGGGCGGTACAAGGGCGAGATCCTGCAGGTGTATAATTATGTCGGCCCCCTGTACGGCGCGCCCCTTAAGGTCGGCGACAGTGCCGTACTCATAGTCTCGACTTATGCCGACGGCAGTCATACCGCCACGGTCTATGAGTACAACAGGATCCTCGCCCTTGCCGCGGTCGTCGCGCTTTTTATCATCGCCACTGTTCTGGTCGGAGGAAGGACCGGCGCTAAATCGCTTATCGGCCTTATAATAACACTCATATGCCTGTTCTGTCTGCTTCTGCCGATGCTTATGAAGGGCTTCCCCACACTGCTCACCGTGTTCCTTATCTGCGCCTACGTCGCAGTCGTGTCCTTTACGATACTCGGCGGGGTAAGCAAAAAAACCGTCTGCGCCTCGCTGTCCACGATCTGCGGTATAGCCATCGCCCTTGTTTTTGCACTTGCCGCCCAAGGCCTTGCAAGGATAGACGGACTCAGGCTTGCCGACGTTGAGCCGCTGCTTCAGCTCAGGCAGACCGGCACGCCTATCGGGCTTAGGTATCTGCTCGCGGGCGGAATAGTCATAAGTGCGCTGGGAGCCGTTATGGACGTCGCCATGAGCATCGCTTCCGCCCTGAACGAGATACACAGCGTTGATCCCGGTCTCGGCACCAGAGAGCTGTTCAGGTCCGGCATGAATATCGGCAGAGATATGGTAGGTACCATGACGAACACGCTTATCCTCGCCTTCATCGGCTCAAGTTTCGTTATTGTTATTTATCTCTACTCCATAGGCTTGCAGCCCTATCAATTGCTGAGCTCCTCTTACCTCTCAGCAGAGGTGATAAGCGGCATATCCAGCAGCGTCGGCGTCATTCTTTCCGTGCCGATAACAGCGCTTATAAGCGCATATACATATACTGTATACGACAAAAAGGCCTTATGTAATAAAGGCAAATCTCCAAGTCAGTGACTTGGAGATTTTTACATACAAAAAACGCCGCGGGCTATTTGTCCGCGGCGTTTTGGAGCGGGCAACGAGACTCGAACTCGCTACCTCC
>OLSB01000391.1_pt1 | contig 51383 bp, 33 predicted proteins | sample 1672071 | NCBI WGS metagenome assembly OLSB01 (sample SAMEA3136642, study PRJEB25190) | human gut metagenome | biome: human gut; feature: human-associated habitat; material: faeces | place: Austria | collected 2013 | reverse complement strand
TCCTCGTTTTGGCTGGTAATAAACGGCGTTCGTATTTTCTGCCAGGGCGGCAACTGGGTGCCGTGCGATCCTTTTGTTTCGGAGGAAACCGATGAAAAGATAAAATCGCTTGTGCAAAGCGCACACGACTGCGGGTGTAATATGCTGCGCGTTTGGGGCGGAGGAGTTTTCGAAAAGGATTCTTTTTACAGCGAATGTGACCGTTTGGGAATTTTGGTAACGCAGGATTTTCTTATGGCTTGCGGAACCTACCCGGAGGATGATAAGGATTTTCTTGATAAATTATCCCGCGAGACCGCCGCTGCCGCAGTCAGGCTCAGAAATCATCCGAGCCTTGTTTGGTGGAGCGGTGACAACGAAAACGCCGTAGACGGATATTTCAATAAAAAATCGTTCCCGGGAAAAACGGTGGTTTCAAAATCAATCGCTCCTGTTTTATCAAGACTTGACCCGCAAAGAGCATTTCTGCTTTCGAGCCCCTACGGCGGAGTACCGTTTAAATCCGCCGCATGCGGCACTACGCACAATACCGCTTATTTAGGCGATTGGTTCGATTTTGTTTCGGGGGAGACGCCCTTTGATTATTATAACGAAATCAATCGGTATCTTTCACGCTTCATGGCGGAGCAGCCGTCATACGGGCTGCCCTTTGTTTCCTCACTTAAAAAGTTTATGACCGATGAAGATATATTCGGGAAAAATTCGGATATTATGGAATACCACTGTCAGAATAACCCGTGTCTTAAAGAAACGATTTTTGCGTATTCGGAGAAAATGGCGGAGGGATTTTTCGGGAAATACGAAAGCCCGCAGGACAGAATATACAAGCTGCAGCTTTTACAGTGCGAATGGCTGCGCATTTCCTTTGAACTGTTCAAGAGAAATCAGTGGTTTTCTTCCGGAATTGTTTACTGGATGTTTAATGACTGCTGGCCGACATCCGTCAGCTGGTCCGTCGTTGATTATTACGGTAATCCAAAGCCGGCATATTATGTTTTCAGACGCTGCGCGAAGCCGGTTATAACCTCTTTGTATGAAGAAGACGGGGAAATTAAGGCTTATGTATGCGTAAACGGGAAAAACGGCGTTTCGGCAAAGGGCAGAGTATATCTGTATAACGTTTTGACGGGGGAGGAAAATACGCTTGCCGAATTTGACGGAAAGTTTTCGGTGGGCAGCACCTGCGCAGCCACTGCCGAAAAGAGCAAAATACCGCAGATAGAACAAAATGAAAATATAGTTTTATGTGATTTGGAAAGCGATATATGCAGCGACCGCTCTTTCTATTGCCCCAATTATTTCAAAAACGTACCCTGGGGCAAAAACGACGCCTTTGTTTTAACCGAAACAGACGGCGGCTGCGAAATAACGGCCGATACATGTATCCCGTATGTTATGCTCGATACCGATAGTAAATTATCCGATAACTGTTTCTTCCTGAAAAAAGGCGAAACGGTAACGCTGAAAACCGGAAAACAATAAAAATTCAACAGGGCTGTCGCAAGAGCGAAAGAATCGCGAGCGGCAGCCCTTAATGTTTGTAAACTGTTAAAATATCGAAACGAACTTGTCAATATAAGTGCAATCGAAAAATCCACTAATATAAAATCGATTTATAACCGCACCTGAATTTACGCAGCGGAACAAAGGAAATTCAGGTGCGGTGCGGCAACGTCAGGCTGCCGTCGGCGCTTTTGCTTTTGCCCATTCGCGGTACGCAATCGGCGAAAGCCGCATATCCGTGAGGATTCCGGCTTCATCATCCGGCAGTACAAAGATATGGCAAGCACTCTCATTCCGCTGCACAGATTATTAAAGCGTTCGCTCTCCGGCGACACGCCTATTAGCGAGTCCATGCAAGCCCCGCTTGTCAAAACCCGCTTTTTCATTTCTTTAAGTAATTGAAAATTTGTAGACAATTTAAAAATCCTTTCTTGACACTTTTTGAATTGTACGCTATAATGTACATATAATAGAATAAGAGGTGAACGGTATGACAAATACGAACATTACGAATTTCAGACAAAATGTTTTCGATTACATCAATCAGGCGATTGAATACAACGACATCATAAATGTAAACACCAAAAACGGTAACGCCGTTATTATGAGCGAAGAAGAATATAACGGAATAATGGAAACACTGTATTTATCCTCCGATCCGCAGGTCAGAAGTGAAATACTGTCCGGAAAGGATACGCCGTTATCCGAATGTATTCCTGCTTCCGAGGTTGAGTGGTAATGTATACCGTTGTTTATACAAAGGCTGCCGCAAAGCACATCACGCTGCTGAAATCCGCAAATTTGGATAAACGGGCAAAAAAACTGGTAGACCTTGTAACCGAAAACCCGTTCCAAAACCCGCTGCCTTATGAAAAGCTGCCGGGCGATATGAACGGTCTTTACTCCCGCCGTATAAACATCCAGCACCGTTTGGTGTATCAGGTATTCTCGGAAGAAAAAACCGTTAAGATTATCAGCATGTGGTCGCATTACAAATTTTGATTTTCCACTCTAAAAGACTTGTCTTAATCTGACAGGTCTTTTTTATTTCCCTCCGACCTGCTCCCCATCTGCACCAAACACATAGTTACAGTGCCTGCCAATCCGCCAAACATTGCTCCGCACACAAAACATATAACTCCCATTTCCTATTCCTCCCGTTTTATTCTTTTCATAATTATTGACTTTTTAAAATAATCGGTTATAATATAATTAAGATTATCATAATTTAGATTATATTATATGGACGGTGATATAAAATGAACTTTCTCGGAAGAGAAAAAGAAATCCTTGTCCTTGAAAAGGAATATGCCAGAGACGGCGGCTTTGTTGTAATATACGGCCGCAGGCGTATAGGAAAAACAACGCTTATAAAGCAGTTTATAAAGAGTAAGACCGCATTTTATTTCCTTGCCACGAAAGAGGTTGAGTCTCAGAGCATGAAACGGTTTGCCGGGGTAATTGCCAGAACAACGGGCAATTCCGTACTGCAAAAAGCCGCTTTTTCGGATTGGCTGGATCTGTTTCAAGCCGTTGCCGATTACAAGCCGAACGAGAAAAAGGTTTTGGTTATAGATGAATTTCCGTATCTTGTAAAGGTAAACGACTCTTTCCCGTCGATACTTCAAAACGCATGGGACGAAATTCTCAAGGACAGCAATGTTATGCTCATACTTTGCGGATCGCTTATAAGTATGATGAAAAAACACGCGTTATCCTATGAAAGCCCTCTTTACGGGCGCAGAACCGCACAAATGCGTATAGCGCCGCTGCCGTTTACAACCGTTTATGAAAATCAAAAGCTTTCATTTGAAGAAGCCGCAGAGCAATACTCAATAACCGGCGGAGTTCCGAAATATATGGAATTTTTCTCCGACGGACAGCCTCTCTATGAACAGATAAAGGAAAATGTACTTTCAAAAAACGGTTTTCTTTATGAAGAGCCTAATTTTCTGCTTACCGATGAGGTACAGGTTCCGACAAACTATTTCTCAATAATCAAGGTCATAGCCGACGGAAATCATAAATTAGGAACCATAGCCGGAATTTTGGGTCTTGAAACCTCAGCGCTGACGCCGTATTTAAAAACGCTTTCCGAACTCGGCTTTATAGAAAAGCAAGTACCCGTAACCGAAAAGAATGCGGAAAAGACACGCAAGGGGCTTTACTTTATTTCAGATAATTTTCTCCGTTTTTGGTTCCGTTATGTTTATCCGTATAAGGGCGAGCTTGAGCTTGACAATATGCAGATTTCTTTAGATGAGCTTGACAAGGATTTCAAGGAAAAGTTTGTCGCCTTTGCTTACGAGGATATTTGCAAAGAGATCTTCGCAAGGCTTTGTTCAGATAAAGCAATCGACTTTACACCATCTAAAATCGGCTCATACTGGCTGAATGATAAAAGCGTCAACACGCAGATTGATGTTATGGCTGTTGACACGGTAAACAAGCGCTTATTTGCCGGTGAGTGTAAATATCACAATCAACCGATTGACGCGGATGTGTACTTTGAGCTTGTCAAAAAGGTCGATAATTCATCCGAAATCAAATCTGCTTTTAAAGGCTACACGGTAATTTACGGCGTATTTTCAAAAAGCGGATTTACAAGCCGTATGACTGATATAAGCAATTCAAATCCCAATCTTTTCCTTATTAACGAAACCTCGGCAGTATAATTCAAAAAAGACTTATTCCAAATCGGGATGTGCTTAAAGGAGAAAACGAAAACCGAATATCATAAGACCCGCTGCCGTCCGGCATTTCCGTAGCCCGTGGCTTTCGCCGCGGCTAACCAGTCGGATATATCATGGGCAAAGTTTGACGGCAGCTGACTGCTCCTGTACTCTGCATACCCTGTCAGGCGCGGCAGTTTTTTAGCTCCCCGCTGCCTATATTCACTCTTGCGCGGTTTAGATGATATATAACCCGGTCGGCTACAGCTTTAGCGTCTGATTCGGTGGCATTTGCAGGCGTTTCGGGTTTCGTTTCCGGAGAATACTCCAAAAATGGCTGCGGTCTCCCCGAAAGTCTTAATATCTGTTTATCCGAAAACTCACAAAGCTGTTTTGTCGATATTTCCGTGATATTTGCTACAACCGCTGTTTTGCATACAATATTTTCGCTCATAACATAATACTTCCTTTTTTATTTACTCTTAAAAACCGAAAGTAACAGTTCAGGCGATTTGTACGCTGATTTTGTGCGGTTAACAATAGAACGGTATATTTCACCACCATTCGTAGTGCTTTCCGCGAAATTGCCTTAAAAATTGGCTTAAAATAATCTTAAATAAATACGAAAAAACCTGCAAACAATTGCTTGTTTACAGGTTTAAGTGTTGGCATCTACTTATTTTTCCGGGCAGCTTCCCGCCGAGTATTTTCAGCGCAAGCGAGCTTAACTTCCGTGTTCGGTATGGGAACGGGTGGACCCTCGCCGCAATCAACACCAACTGTTTGTCAAGACATTACATAATAGATACAAGCCGTTTTCTAAAAACTTAACTCGAACCAACCATAATCTCTTGGTGTGAAGATATTCTAACATAAATGAATATGTTTGTCAATAGTAAATTTAAGTTTTTTTATTTTTTCTTTTGCCCTTATATCATAAACATCCAATAGAGTCTGATTGTTATTATACATGGCGCTCGGCTCGAAAAAAGGCGTTTCGGAAATCCGAAACGCTTTAACCGCATTGCCTTGAGTGTTTTTTTGACTTATGTCATAGCCGAAGTCAAGCTGCCTTCCACACTCAAACTCTCGGGAGCCCCTCCTCATACACTTTTTCGGCAAAGCCTATGTTTCACAGGGAAGAGATATTTCTACCTATTGCTTTTTCATTATAATTGATATTATTCTTTTGTCAACTGTTTTTTTAAATGCAACGGACATATGTTTTTGAATAAACCAATTTCTTTAAACCGGCATTGATATCTGCAGATTTTCCTTTCCGCGCAATTTTAAATAAAGTGATTTTGCAGAAGCGCGTCGCCTTTGTATTTTTCATTTTTAAGTATTGACTTTATGCGTTCTGAAAACCACCTGTTCCGGAACAATTTCGGGCTGACCGTCAGCGCTCCGTGGTTTTGTAGCAGTAAAACATTGTGCTCTGTAAGATACGGCGCTGTTGCCTCGGGTACTTCGTTTGTAGAGGGCGTACCGTAAGGAGTAAGCGGTATTGAGCCTATCGCGATTACGGTCTCAATCATACTGTATTCGTCAAGGCTTTTGCCCGCAACCGCATAGCCCGTAGCTGTCGGTGGGTGGGCGTGTACCACCGCGCCCACGTCGTCACGCTCGGTATAGCAGCGCATGTGCATTTTAATCTCGCTTGACGGTTTGTAATTACCCTCAGCCTCTACGATATTCATATCCTTGTCGATGATAACAAGCTTTTCGGAGGTTATAAAGCTTTTCGATATGCCTGTCGGCGTTACCAAAAAGTTTCCGTCCGGCAGCTTTACCGACACATTGCCGTCGTTAGCGGCAACCCAACCGAGCTGCCACATCTTATGGCACACATCGCATATCTGTTCTCTTATTTCCTGATAATTCATTTATGTTTTCCTTCCTAATAATACTTTTCAACAAACTCGATTAACTGCGTATAGTCTGTAAGCCCATGAGGATGATGACCGCAACCTTGTTTTATAATTTCCTTAAAAGGTACAGGTGAATTGCGATATTTATCCGCAAGATAGCGCCCGTTTTCAATATATGGAACTACATTATCACTATCTCCGCAAACAAGAAATGTCGGTATCTTTTTTTCTATAATTTTATCGACTAAATCTATGGGATGGTTACGGTAATTTATAAGCTCAGACACCGTGATACCTGTGTCATGAACAAATTCTTCATACATACCGCCATCCGCGATTCCTACTCCACAAGGACAACTGAGCAAATTAAGTACCGGCGCGTCTAAATATAATGAAGATACATATTGCGGATATTTTGCAGCAAAACACACTGCGTGCATTCCGCCGCAGCTCATTCCAACCGGCACGCATTTTGCATTAAGCCCGAATTCCTTTTGTAAAAAAGTGCATAAATCAGCTTTTGCATCATCATCCTCCGGCTTATGCCAGCGTGTAATATTTGAAATGTACGCAACAAACCAGCCCCGTTTAAGCATTCCAATTTCAAAACTCGGAAACGCATCAAAGTATTCGGTTTTAAGTAACCAACCGCAATTTTTATTTTTTTCTTTCGGCTCTATCAGAATTGCATTTCTTTCGTTCAAAATAAAGTCATATCTTTTGAAACCATTCCAATTACTTTCTTTATAATGCATAATCTTTTACCTTTTATTTATGTGAGATTATATTATTTACTTTTTAAACTGTGCGCCGTAATTAGCACAGGCTCTGTAATCCGCGCCCTCTTTATCCATTCCGAAAGCGTTCCATGCAGCCGGGCGGAATATATCTTCTTCGGGTACATTGTGCATACAAACCGGTATGCGGAGAATGGAACAAAGCGTTATAAGGTCTGCGCCTATATGCCCGTAGGATATAGCGCCGTGGTTTGCGCCCCAGTTGTTCATAACATCATAAGCTAACTTAAATGCGCCCTCGCCCGTAACGCGCGGAGTAAACCAAGTGCAGGGCCAGGTATAGTCGGTACGTTTCCAAAGCGTGTCGCTGACATTTTCGGGAAGTTCAACCGTCCAGCCCTCAACTATCTGGAGTACGGGTCCCAAGCCTTTTATAAGGTTAAGCCTTATCATTGTGGCGGGCATTTCAGCCTTTGTTTCAAAGCGTGAGGAGAATCCGCCGCCGCGGAAGTAACCGAGATCGGCATAATTCCAGGTGGTGTTATCCATAACAGCCTTTTGGTCTTCTTCTGTCACATTGTACCAAGGCTTCATAACGGCGTTGCCGTTTTCGTCCTTTGCTGCGCCGCTTGCGTCAAGGCAGCATGCGCCAGAATTTATAAGGTGAATAAAGCCGTCCGCATCTTTTGCATGACCCTCAAGGTCATAGCCCGTTACTCTCTTTACAGATTTTCCGTTCCAGCAGGTTCTGACATCGGCAAACATCTGCGCACGGTTGGTGAGCAGCTTCATAAACAGCATACCAAGTCCGTTTAAAACATCGTTTTCGGTTGCAAGTATGTACGGCTCTCTCGCTCCGTTCCAATCAAACGAAGTATTAAGCAACGCTTCGGGGAAATCGCAGTTCGGATAGAAGTCCGTCCACTGGCGCTGACCCTGGAAGCCCGCGGCTATCGCGTTGTGACCTACAGCCTCTTCCTCGCAGCCCTTGGGGAGGTTTTTATTACCGTTCATAAGGTCTTTTATGATAACGCACATCTTAACGGTAAATTCCCAATCCTCTTTTTTCTGCTCGTCTGTTCTTTGCAGATTTTCGGGGTTTTTATCAAAGCCCATCCTACAATATTTCTTTGACCATTCAAGCGCTTTTTCGTACTCTTTTTCATCATAAATGCCCTCGGTCATTCGGCGAATGATCTCTACCTCGTCTACCGATTCAACGCGCATACCGAGGTAATCCTCAATAAAGTGCGGGTCAATTATAGAGCCGCCTATACCCATTGTGATAGAGCCTATCTGTAAATACGACTTGCCGCGCATTGTAGCCGCCGCTACCGCCGCTCTTCCGAAACGGAGCAGCTTCTCGCAAACGTCTGCGGGGATTTCGGTATCGTCCGCGTCGCATACATCGTTTCCGTAAATGCCAAATGCGGGCAGACCCTTCTGAGCGTGTGTTGCAAGCACAGACGCCAAATACACAGCGCCCGGTCTTTCGGTACCGTTAAAGCCCCAAACCGCCTTTATTGTGTCCTTTTCCATATCCATAGTTTCAGCGCCGTAGCACCAGCAGGGCGTAACCGTTAAGGTTATATCCACGCCTGCCTTGCGGAATTTATCCGCGCAGGCGGCAGCCTCGGCTACTCTGCCTATGGTGGTATCCGCGATAATTACCTTAACAGGCTCGCCGTTTGAGTATTTAAGGTTTTCGGTGAAAAGCCTTGCGGCGGCTTTTGCCATATTCATGGTCTGGTCTTCCAAAGACTCACGAACGCCCAAAACACCGCGCCGTCCGTCGATTGTAGGACGAATTCCTATTACCGGATAATCCTGTATGTATCTGTTTTTCATGGCAATTTACCTCTTTCTTATTTTAATAAAAGCTACACTAAAAATAAAAATGTAGCAAAAAAAGCAATTAACACACCAATAAATGCCCGACGAGTCAGCTTTTCGCCAAACAATATTTTCCCACATACCGCACTTAAAACTACCGAGCCTCCGGTAATAAACGGATATTGAACGGATGCGGGGATGTCCGTTCCCGCAACAATCAACTGAAGCAAATATGCCGTTCCGCTGAAAACCGCATATAAAATTACCGACACAAACAATTTACTTTTACCGAAACCGTCTGATAAAACAGGCAAAGCACGCTTTTTCAGACAAACCGCCAACAGCACTATACCGCTTGCCGTACCTGTAAAAAGATTCATCCAGAACACAAAACTGTTATTATCTACAACCGCTTGAACCTTTTCAATTTGGTGCAGTTTTGATATTACAGACACAAATCCGTTCATAAGAAATACACATATATAAAGCAGAATTGATAATTTACCTTTTTTCTTATGAAATGTTTTGCTATTGCCTGTTGTCGGAATAATCAAAGCGAGAGTCATCAATAAAACCCCGGTAAATCTCGCAACTAATGATGCGACGCTTAATTCCGCATAGTCATTTAAAAAGACAGTGCCGTAAATAAACGGCAATATCATTCCGCCCAGCATTAGAAACATCATGTAGAGTGAAAAACTACCGATGCTGAAAATATAAAATCCGAGCAAGGTATATAAAAGGCATAGCACAGATACTCCTGCCGCACAAAGCAGCGAGAAACCGGTGACGCTCACATTGAAACGGTTAATGATAAGAAAAAACAGGGACGCCGAAAACCCCGCAAGGCAGGTATACAACAGTGAAACCGAAATTTCATTTCCGTTTTCTTTTTGGTAAAACTTATTTACTGCAAATTGCAGCAAAAGCAAAACTACTGAAAGTAATAGAAATAAATAATACATCAACATCCCTATTTTCTATATTTATATTTTAAAAATCTGTTTGTTTACTTGAAATTTATTCAAGCCTAAGAATAAAGCTCATTATTTGTTTTGCTTTGCTGAAAAATTTTTAATCCCAATCTCAGCTTGATTTTTGGGGTTTATCGACAGACTGGCACATATAAGGATTTTATGATTGTTCTACCATTTTTTCAAAAATTAGTTTCATAAACAACCCGCCTCGCACACTTCGATTTCTAATTGCGGTAACCATATTTGAAGTGTCGGCATAATACCAGTCAGTCATTGGCACGCGTGTATGCATAGTATCAAACGCTGCATAAACCGAATGAACAAATTGTTCAAACTCCTCTTTATATTCAGAAAAGCACGCTGCCCATATTTCCCAATCTGATTTTGTATATTTTTCTCGACTGTCAAGCGGAATCCCATACGGCAATGATTTTTCTTTATATTTATCAATTTCAGTTTGATAAAATTCAGCCGTAAAAACATTGCTATTCCAAAGTTTATCCCAGACTGCATTGTATTTAAGACTAAATGTTCCTGCCCGATCAAAAGCAAGACGATAACCGCCGTTATTGTCTTTAGCTCTTACACAAGCAGAATCGGCATATTTCCTTGCAACCTTTTCAATCCGTTCAGCTTCGTTCGTATCGCCCAAGGCCCTCAGAATATCGGAAAAACCGATAAGCCCCATAACCGCCTTTATTGATAAATTTACATTGTGCGGCATATGTCCGGAAAAATCATCAGTGCAAAGCTGATTTCCAGGATCTTCTCCGTATTTTTCAATGTATTTGCTCCACAGCTTTAACAAACGAATATTGTCATTTGCTAATGAATAATTCTTTTCTCTGCGGCAGACAGCGTCTATCAAAATAATCATATTTCCGCATTCTTCAACAGGCATTTGATTTTCTTCGTTAATTTCACGCACCTTTTCCTGACCGTTAAGTACAAAGCTGCGGATATAATCCCTATCTGCCTTGATCGGAATTTCATCCATACATTCGTCAATCATTCTTTCGGTAATCTCCGGCGGCTTCATCTGTCGGTACATTTCATGCGCTTCCTCAGAGCTTTGTATAAATGTTTTGAGAAATCCAATCAGACCGTCATGCTCCCTGCGGACATCCGTAGGATAGCCCTTGGCTATAAGGGCAATGTTATTATCATAGTTCGGTGCAAGAGATATTATCCTACCGGTTTTCACATCCCGCAACAGCCCGAAGTTTTCTGTATGGCGGTCCATATTATAGCACACCGTATCCATCCATAGGAGCAACAGATACTGCACAGCTATATCCGGCGATATTTCATTCAGAATATTAAAGCAATTTTCGTAATCCTCATCATCGTCTGCAAGTGAGCGCATAGGCTCAAAGTTGACCTCTGCACCGTTGGTAAAATCCTTTGAACGGATATACTCGCCGTCCAACTCATAATGCGCCATCGGCAGTCCAAGCTTTTCACCGAGTCTGCAGATAAACAGTTCCGAAAAGTATTCCTTTTCATTGCCGCTTTTATACATCCACCATTCGCCGTTTATAAGTTTCCAACACTTTTCAAAGCTGCCGATGTTGGTAAGCTCCGGCGTCCGTGACGGACGGTTTGAAAAGCTGTCGGGATCGCCGCGCAGGGCAAGCTCGGAAAAATAGTTTTCTTTAAACCGTATATCCTCATACACAGCCGCCGAGCCTTCGGGTCTGAACCAATAACAGTCGGTCACCGTAGCAGCATTCACTGCAAGCGCTGTCTGCACATCATCAGTTGTGCGCAGCCGCAAGGCTCTTTTGAGAAGCCTTGAATTTGTACGGTGAGAATCAATAGCGCGGGAAGCTAACCAACCTTCTATATTTTTTGTCCGTTTGAGATACAGCGGCAGCAAAATATCGTCCGCATCTGTAATTACGCCGCAGCTCATTCCTACCGGAATACATTTTTCGTTAAAGCCGTACTCCTTTTGCAGAAATTGCGCAAATTCGATTTGCCAACGCATATCCTTTTCCGCTCCCCATCGCGTTTCATTTTCTATATTCGCAACGAAATAACCCATTTTAAGCATTTCAAGCTCAAAGGACGGAAACGCGTCGAGATACTCCGTTTTAAAAAGCCACTTTTTCTCTTTTAAGGGATTTTCCGGGGAAATAACCGCAGCCTTCTGCCCGTTAAACTCAAATATCTCCGACTTAAAGCCGTTCCATTCAGAGGTGATTTTTTTCATACCGGTTGCATCACATTGCTCTCAGCTTTGAAATAATATAATCCGCTAACCTTTCATGACCGTTATCGCTCGGATGAAGTCCATCCGGCATATAAATCTCCTTCTGAACCTCGAAAACCGGATTTATTCCGAGCTCCGAATAAGCGTCAAACACAGGAATACTGTATTTCGGGCAGATTTCCTTGATAATATCGCAGTATCCCGAAAGCGGCGCTGCATTTCTTACGCCGAAGCTGTTCCAGTCAGCGTCCTCGTTAAGCCTGTGCAGCGGAGTTATAAATGCAATTCCGGCTTTCGGAAAAGCGTTAATCAGATTCTCGCATAACACATTGAGCGCTCCGCGAAAGGTTCCCTCGTCGCGGCTGTCGGGCTTTCCGAGCGGCGCGTCGCCGTGACCCTGGTCATTGGTGCCGCCGAAAACTATAACAACGTCGGCATCCTTTTCCATATCGGCAACCCTCAAATTGAAATAGTCGTCGGACTCCTCCCACTCGTAAAAATGGTCCTTCTGCTTTGCTATCCGAGAGCCGCTTATGCCGTAGTTATTGCAGACGGCGCCGGTTTTCTGCGCAATCAGGGAAACAAAGCCCTTTTCCGGCGACGACGCGCCTATTCCCACCGTTATGCTGTCTCCCAAAAAATTGATTTTAAGTTTTTCAAGCTCCATATTTTTTCTCCCCTAAGGTTCTAATCAAGTTTAAGAATAAATCTCATAATCTGTTTTGCGTTTTCAACGAGCATTTCGCGGGTAATCAGGCCCTGCTCCAAAGCCTTGCAGAGATGCTCGGGCTGAGTAAAGGGCATATGAATATTGCTTCCTGCCAAAATATCACGGTAGATTTCCGAGCGGCTGCCCCAATCGGAAATAACCAGTCCGGAATAGCCCCATTCTCCGCGCAGAATACCGTTAATCAAATCGGCGTTTTCAGGCGAATAGCGGCCGTTCAGTCTGTTATACGACGTCATTACGCAAAGAGGATTGCCCTCGCTGACTGCGATTTCAAAGCCTTTCAGGTATATTTCGCGCAGGGCGCGCTCGCTGACTATGGAATCGGACTCATAGCGGTTATCCTCCTTGTTGTTGCAGGCGAAATGCTTTATACACGCCGAAATTCCCTTCGACTGTATTCCACGGACAACTGCGGCAGCCATTTTTCCGGCAATGAGCGGGTCCTCGGAGAAATATTCAAAATTTCTTCCGCAAAGGAAATTCCGATGGATATTCATAGCGGGAGTAAGCCAGATGCCGAACTGATTTTCAGCCGCTTCCTCCGCTCCTGCCTCCGCGGCAGCCTCCGCAATTTCGGTATTCCAGGTTGATGCCGTCATCGTGCAGCAGGGAAAAGCGACCGAGGTTGTTCCGACGTCTGCGCCGAACCGCACTCCTGCAGGACCGTCGGCAGTCATGGGAGCCGGAACGCCGTATTCCGGAAGTCCGCCTATGCCGCAGGTATTTGCCAGCATTGCGTTCGGGCAGCCGTGGGTCAGACCGATAAGGTCATAAATATTGAACTGCGCCACCATTTCATCCAGCGTGTTTCTGCCCTCGGCAACGTCAATCAGCCTGATTACATCGCCGTCATACGGAAGATTTCTGTAATCATACTTTTTCGGCTCGCCCTCAAGCAGATGGGTATAGCGGTATTTCCAGTATTTATCGTCACCCCAGCCGCTTGTATCAAGCAGCGGCTCATACTCGGAAACGGCACACTCCTCAAACGAACCGTCGGATTTCATACGCTTTGAAAGCTTATGCGGCACGCAGCGGTTCTTCAGCTTTTTAACAACCGTTTCCTCAAGCTCAAGCGTTCCTGCTTCGGACGCCGAGCGGACGTCGTTTCCGGCAAAAATCGTATATACGCCGCCCTCAAGGATATATGCCGCCGTTTCCTCATCGTAGGACGCCATCTGTTCGGTTTTAAAGGAAAGAACAATCATTTGCGATTTTCCGGGAGCGAGCAGCCGGCTCTTGGCAAACGCCCTCAGCTCCCTCGCAGGCTTATCCAGCTTTCCCTTGGGAGACGCCGAATAAATCTGAACGACCTCCTTTCCCGCAACGCTGCCCGTATTTTTAATTACCGCTTTAACGCTTACGGTATCATCCGCGACCGAAAAGGAATATTTGCAGCTGAAGGTCGTGTAGGAAAGTCCGTAGCCAAATGGGTAAAGCACCCTTTCGGCGGCTCCGGGAACGGTTTCAAAATATCGGTAGCCGACAAAAATGTCCTCGCAGTATTCAACGTTTACGCGGGAATTGTTATAAAACGGCGAGGACGGGTAATCCTCATAGCTTTCAGCCCAGGTATCAACCGTTTTGCCGGAGGGATTTATTTTTCCGAGAAGAATATCCGCCAATACTCCGGCTCCCTCGTTGCCGCCCTGATACGCCAGAACGATTCCCTGAATTTTATCGTTATGCGCCGCATAGCTCAAATCCATAACCATACCGACATTCAGCACGAGAACAACTCCGGAAAAAGCCGCAGAAACGCGCTCAACCAATGCTTTTTCGGTTTTCTTCAGGTAATATTCGGCTGTGGTTACATCGTCGTTTTCGGTGGAGGTGCGGTTGATGAATATTATCGCCTTTGAACAGCTTTCCGCCGCGCTTTCGAGCATATCCTCAGGAACCTCCGGTTCAAACGTATAGCCCGAACGGTGACCGCAGTCGTGCTGCTGCTTTGCGTGATGACGGTAAAATTCGATTAACGGACGGTGGCAGGAAATAAGTCCCTCATCCTCAGCTTTTTCAAGCATATCGGCAGGCTGAAGAATATGGCTTACGGTAACGTTTCCGCTGCCCTCTCCGCCTTTCAGGTAATCCGCGCAGGCAATGCCGAACAGTGCAACGGTATCTCCGGATTCAAGCGGCAGAATACCGCCGTCGTTTTTCAGAAGAACCGTACCCTCAGCCGCAGCCCTGCGGGCAATTTCCCTATGAGCGGGGGACTCAGTAAGCCGTGTGCCGTTCTTTCCCATTAAGGGCAGGGTTCTCCCCTGTATTCTATTCCATTTCATAATATTTCTCCGTTATCAATAAATTTGTATTGCTTTATATTGCTGAAAACAACTTTCCCGTTTTCGGCAAAGAAACCAAGCAGCCCGTCCTTGTACTGAAACATTCTGACGGAAAGTGCGGCTTGATCGTCGAGATAAAATGCTGCGATTGATTCCCTTATCAATACCTTTAACGTATGGCTTTGGTTTTCCTTAATTTCAGCTGTCCGCTCCATTGAAAACGGATGCGGCTCGCACCATGCTTCAGGGAACTTTCCAAAGGTTATCCGCGATTTTTTCGGTCTTACCGAAAGAAGGTATCCCTTTTTCAGCGAATTATCGGTACGAATCAGCATACCGAGAGCCGTACTGTCACTTGAAAAGGAAAAATCCGCAGTAATCATACAGTTATCAGCCATCGGCTCCTCGGAAAGGATACAGGCATAGCTCTCGCCGGCATCGCCGCTGTATTTTCCCTCATAACACGTCCATTTCCCCGCAGCCGGACGGCAGCGGATTGCCTTTTCCGAATCCATTTCCCGGAAAATTTCATCGGGCATGGAAACGCGGAGAGTGCCGTCGGGATTCTGTTTTATTTCGTGAACAACGATGTTTCCTGCCCAGTTCCATGGTTCATCATCGCTTTCATTGCCCTCGGCGCCTCTGGGAGGATTCCAGCCGAAAATAAACCGCCTTTTGCCGTCGAAAGCCGTTTTTGCAGCATAAAACGCTCTGGTATCAAATGTATCCACGGCAGGCTGAAACCATGGACCGTTAAGGGATTTGCTCATGCGGTAGCGTGTGCAGGTTCTGCCGTTAAAGGTTGAGAACACCAAATACCACCATTCTCCGATTTTAAATAAATCGGGACATTCAAGTGCGGCATAGCACCCCGGATAGTAAAACGGTCCCTTATTTTCCCATTTCCTCAAATCTCTCGATTTCAAAAGCGCAATGCAGCCCGTTCGGCTGTCCAATCCTGACTTGCATTTCGCAGTAACAAGCATATTCCAGCATTTTTCTTCATCGTTATAAAAGACAAACGGATCACGCCAATCGAATTTCTCGTACAAGGAGGTATCGGCAAAAAAGGTATCCTCCGGATGCTTTCGCCAGTTTACAAAGTCCTTACTGACAGCATGCATAACCGCCTGCGGCATATGCTCCGGAACATTCATCATACCTGTATAGAAAATGTGGTACAATCCGTCGGCTTCAATAACGCTTCCGGTACAGACCCATGCGTCCTGCTCGGTTTTATTCCCGCAGGGAATTGCCTCGCCGTACTCGGTAAAATCGACGAAATTTTTCGTTCCCAAAAGATACCACGGCAAGGAGCCGTCGCAGGGAGGATTGTTCCGAAAATCGTGTATATAAAACAATTTATACTCGCCGTCCTTGAAGAACGGAATAATATCGCCGACCCAGCCGTTAGCCGGTTTATAAAATATCTGTCTCATTCTATCCCCCTTTTCAGCAGGCAAATCAATACATTTTTTCTATTCCGAGGGTTGCGCGGTTATGACGCTTATAGTCGGTGTTTTCGGACAGCCCTATTTCGCGGACGGTTATCTGTCCGGGAGTTATTCCGAACGGCGTCATTAAAATATCCTCACCCTTTTTTATAGGCATACGGTAAACCGAGCGTTCGCCGTCGTAATCGGCAGCCGCTGTTTTTTCGCCTGAGCCGCTGTAAAAATCATACTGCCCTTTTTCGGCGAAAACCGAAAGAACGGTATCGGCAGAGGCGGTATAAAGCGCATAGTCGGTTTTGCCGCCGGTCATCTGAGCGGTAACGGCAATACCGTTTTCGGCGCGGAGATAAAAGCCGCCGGTAAAGTCCTCAGGGCAGGCAGGGAAAAGGCGGACAGCTCCCTCATAGCTTTGCAGCAGCATTTCATTTACCGCCATTGCGGTAACCGGGAGCATTTCCAAATCGAAATGACGGAATTCCCACGCCGGAGAGGTAAACCGGGTGTCGGATTTATCGCAGTCCTTGATACTGTATGTATAAAAACGCATATTCGATTCGCGCACCATTTCATAATACCCGCCGTAATGTCCCATACCGCAGGGATACCACTGCCAGGCGTCAATCGTATCGGAAAAGCGCTGCTTTAAATCCTTTGCAAGACCCAGGCGCGCCAGCATAATCGGGTCTAAGCTCCAGCCCATAAACGGAACATTTTCCTGAGTTTTTAATACGATTTGTTTTCCCCCGTCAAATTCAAAGCTGCTTTTCATCTGCATAAGGTTGGTCATTCCGGCAAAAAGCCTGCCGCCCTTATCCGCAAGACCTACGCAGTCATTCGGGAAAACCGCCGAAAGCTCCGGGTCGGGGAAGCCGTAATAATGCTGCAATTTTCGGGAGGAAAAGGAGTTGCGTATAACGTCTCCCTTTTTCACCCTGCTCCAATATTCGCAGTCCTCCAGCTCCGCCTCGTCCGGATTGCGCTCCTCTCCGCAGAATATGCCGGCGACCGGCGCCTCCGCGCAGGAAATCTCGCGCCCCGCGCCTATTCCGTTCGATAAAAACAGCTTTCCGTTTTCGGAATAATACTCATCTTCCTCAAGCGGAACGGTCTGAATAGGGTAAAGCTTGGGGAGTACCTCGGAAATCCTGTCCCTTATATCCTCGCTTTCGGGGAGAAGTCCTTTCTCGTCGAGCAAATTCATACAGGCAAGGGCATCGGCGAAAATCATACGCATAGCGGAATGGTCGGTTATAACATCATCCATAAGCGGCGAGCTTTCGTAAGCCTGAGAACGGTAAAGATGATAATATCCGTCCTCTCCCTTTTTAACCAAATTCAGATAAAACAGCGCCGCGTTATAAATCACGGGCAGTCCCTTTTCGCAGAGATACTCCAAATCTCCGTCATATAAATAAAGCTGCCAGAAATTATGGGCTATCTGAGCGCCGGGGGTCAGGTTATCAACCGTATTTCTGTCGCATACTGCGTTAGCGCCGGTTACATCGGTATACAAAGCCCCCTCCGCATTCCTGAAACGCTTTGCCGTGCTTATCGCGTTCGGCAGCTGCTTATACCGGAAATTCAGATAGGTTTTGACAAGCTCGCTATGCCCTGCGGCATAATGTGCCCAGTATTGCAGCTGCATATTCCAATGGAAAAAATGATTCCAAGGCACGTAATCGTGGTTAAAGCCCCAAATGCCGTTGCAGAAATGGGGAGGATAATTTCCGAGCATTTCGCATTTCCCGAAATAGCAGTTCAGATACCAAAGATTTTCAAGGTAATTATCGTCCAGCGCGATATAGCTCCTGCCCCAGAAATCAGCCCAGTCCCTCTGATGCGAGGTATAGACCTTCTGCCCTGCGGCGGCGGCTCTTTCTATATTGCCTTTAACGGCGGAGAGAGCCTCCTCCTGAGTTTTTGCAGGGACGACCGAAATATAAACCCTGAACGAGAATCGCTTTTTATTTTCATCGCGAATAACTCCGGAATGCGAATTTATCCGGGAGGCTTTCGCTCCCTCAAGCCCCTCCGCCCGAATACCGATGCAAAAAGCGCCCTTACGCATTGAACGTGTGATATAAATTCCGTTATCCGCCGCCGCGGTTTCCGGCTCTCCGATACCGAGCTCAGGATTTCGGCGAACTTGGGCATACCAATGACCGAAGGTTCTGCTTCCCCAGTTCTCCAAAGCTATTTCGAGAGCGTTTTCCTCCTTAAATTCGGCGTTGACCTCTATTACCGAGGTGTTATACTCCCTTGAAGCATACGCTTTGAAGGAAAGCCCGGAAAACGGAGTTTCGCTTTTCAGATTAAGCGCGGCGTCCGCCAGAGAAAGCACTGCATTATAATCCTTTTGATAGAGAACATCCAGAACCGGAGCGAAAAAGCGGAATTCCAGTCTCCCCGCCTGATGCAGCGCATTTGTATATTCCTCATCCTCAGGATTCCAATTCCTGATTTCGTCGCCGTCGGCGAGGTCCCACAAATCCGTATGATTAACCGTAAAAACAAGGCGGTCCTTTTCGGGCCAGACGAGCAAACCCGTGCTGCCGTTTCCCAGCGGAATACCGCGCGTCGGGTCGTCTATCGGTGTGCGGTAAACCAAATTATGATTTTTTATTCGGCTCAAAGTGCCGTTTTGCTTTATTTTTTCAATAACGCTCATTTAAAATCACCTTACTTTGAAATAAAGTCGGAATAAGCTCCGAGCGCCTGCAATAAGCCTCCCGCCAGCGGCAGATCGTATTCGACGCCGTAATTATCAAACGACTGACCGGTCGGGGTGAAATCGGTGAACACCCCGCCGGGTATCTGCGGCTGACCGGGGAAAAACTCTCCGAACAGGGCGCGCTGCGCCTGATTATAGCCTACTCCCTCTATTACCGAAACATCCGCCGGATTATAGCCGATTAAAAAGTCAAGCATACGCTGGGCGAGGGGCAGAGTGCGCTCCCTGCCGAAAATATCCGCCGCCTTGATTAAGAACTGAACCGTAAGCGCATGGTCGGCAACAAAGGTATAGGAATAATAATAACCCGGATTGTTTGTAACGATACCGTAGCTGTTTTTATCCTCTTTTTCGTAATACTTCAGAACCGCTTCGCAGCAATCCTGCCAAACCGGCGCGTCCGGCTCGTCCTTAAACGTCTCAAGTCCCAGAACGAGCGCGAGCGGCGCATTAACGGTTGCAAAGTATACCGCCTTTTCGGGCTTTTCGGCGCTTTCGCTGAAATATTTCAAAGCGCCGTCCTCACCTTTTACCAGCAGTCCTGAAAGCTTGTTCAAATCCTCAACCGCGCGCGCTTTGACCGACGGGTCGCCGGTTACGCGGTACAGACCTGCGGCGCAGTATATTTCATTTACCAGAACGGCTGTTGAATCCGGATAAAACATATCGAAAACGAACGATTTAAAGTTGTCGTGACCGATAGGCGGATAGTCTATCCAGTCGAAATCCTTTACATAGCGGCCGTCGGTCTGCATCCATTTCCACAGTCTTTCAGCGCCGCTCAGGCACTCCTGCGCCAGCGCGTCGTCATACCCTTTAAGGCTCTGCGACGCCGATATGAAGAGTCTCAGAACAAACCATTCGCCGAGCGGATCGGTGGGGCTGTCGTAATAGCGGAACGGCTTCCAAAAAGCGCCCAAATCCTGAAATCCCTTGCCATGGCATTTCGCCGCGTTGTAATCCTCAGGCACAAATGAGCATTCAAAAATATACCCCTCTCTCGACTGGCGGGCAAGATAGTATTTTACGGAATGGGCGATATCGTACTGGAGCTGATTGTCGTTATTCCAAAGCGGATTTTTTATCATTGAATATTCGGATAAACCGTAAACTCCGGCAGGACAGCCGAAAGCCCATTTTCTCAGATCCCCGGACTGGTGGTGACCGCCGCACAGCTTATGCTCAACGCCGTATTTATCGATTAAATGGTCTGTCTGATGGCACATACCGCCATAGCCCTTAGGGTCTCCGCACCTCTGCCACACAAAAAACTCGCTTATCATACGGCATGCCGAATCGTAAACATTATCGTCGATATAGAAAATACGGCTGCATTCATCCTCAACCTTCAGGCGGTACACGCCCGGTTTTTCAACGGCTGAAAAATCACCGATTTTAACCGGCACCGGCGAAACGCTGTCGCTTTCGTGCGGTACAAGCTCACCGCTGTATACCTCGGTCAGACCGCCGTCCTGCATAAAATACAGGGTGAACCGATTGCTGAGGCTTTCGCCTGTATATGTAAAGCGCTTGGCTGCCTTTTGGGGATATCCCAGCTGATTTAATCTGAACGGATTTACTGGCTGCGACATAATAATTACTCCTTTATTGCAATATAGTAAAATGCGTTGGGCTTTAACTCCGGCAGGAGATATACTCCGCCGCCGGAATCGTTTCCGATTTGCTTTAACGCCGATTTTTTCATATGCTCATCGGCAATAATGTATTCGCCGTTGTCCCTGATACGGATTTCGGCGTTTTCTATTGTGTCGGGATTGCAATTATAAACAACAGCGGCGAATTTACCGCCGTCCGTTTCGCGGACAAAGAGCTTTAAGCGGTGGTACGAATGAATATTTGCTTCCAAAGCGTTATTTGAAAGATAAAGGAACAGCCTTTTCATCTGCAGCGCCTTATCGTAATCCGAAAGGTCGGTCCAGGGGAAATAGCCGCAAACCGCGACTCTGCCGCCCAGCTCGTTTTCAAAACAGCCCATAGCGCACGGATATTTAACATTTCGGTCAACATCCTGAATATTGCTTATTACAGCCGCTCCCTTTTCGGGGATAAGCGCATAGGATTTTCCTTTTGCGAAAACCGAGAAGCAGGTGCGCGACTCTCCCTCAATCCCCTTATTCAACGGGTGGTTTAAGCACACCTCGCTTAAATCGTCCACTGTTTCATCGCCCTTTTTAAAGCCGATGTATTTTCCGAAGCCCATTTTGCAGAGAATGTCCGCCGCATCGGCGTCCATATAAACTCCGTGTGACAGAATATACCTTATTTCCTCATCGGAAAAGACGAGAGGCTGTCTCCCCTGCAAAACAAAGGCTGACGCCTTATGCAGATTATAGGAACGGGGAATACCGAGCAAATCTATTTCATCCATACCCTCGGCGTACCTGCCGCCGTAATCCGAGAAAAAGTCGGGAACAGCCGCCTGCGCCTGAGGGTGCCAGCCGTCGTAAACGCCGAGATTTTTGCCGTTTTTGAATTTCTCTGAGAGCAGCTCCATAAACGGAGTTTTACTGCGGATTGCGTTAAAAATATTCTCTGCGTCGCTCAGCCGCTTCGGCATAACGTTCCAAGCCACGCCGCTGCAGCCGCTGCAAATGCTGAGTATACCCTCGTTTGCGGTTGACACCGGAGATTTTTTCAGCGGACTGTAAGGGCAGGACTCCAGCTCATAGCAGATTTCATCAACATATTCCGGCAGCCCGGCACATTGTCTGCCTGTCTGAATTTGCTTTTCAACCGCCTCGCGGGAATCCAAATCATTATAATTCCCGCCGCCTGGACGCCACATAATATTATATCTGCCGTTTTGAGAAAGCGCCTGCGCCCAGGACTCAAATTCAAAGCCCTCGAAATAGCGTTCGCCGGTCATAAGACCCATTTTTATTGAATTATTTATGCTGTAAACCGTATCAGCCGCCGCCGAAAGCACACCGCGGATTTTCTCGGACTGATGATGGAGCCATTTGCGGCGCAAATCAATATTGTTTTCGTCCGCAAGAGAGCTGACAAGGGTTTTGCGCGAGCAGGAAAAGCCGTAATCCCGGTTGAATTTTTCAACGCAGCCATCGCAGAAGCAGCCGTAGCCTATCGGGTAATGACCGTAACGCATATCATCGTCTATCCAGATAAATTCCGGCTCTGCCAAGGCAACAATGCGGTAAAGCGGCTTAACATATCCGTCAATATAATCTTCATCCGAGGGGCAATAGCTCCCGACGCAGATTTCGCCGTTTTTGTTCGTCATATGACGGTAGTGCGAATGCAGGCATTTATCCGGATACTGCGGATGGTGGCCTATGGTAGCGAGAACGTTTATTCCCGCAGAAAAGCCAAGCCTGCGGATTTCAGTCATTCTCTCCTTTACCAGCGCCGCCGTTTCCTCCGCCGTTTTCAGCGTTACGGGCGTATGGCAGTCGGGACAGAACAGCGATACGCGGTCGATGCTGTCCTTATATTCGCAGAGGAATTTTTTAAATGCCTCAAAATCCTCTTTTTTGAACCAATGATTGCGCGAAACACGCAAAGTACTTAATTTTCTCATTTTCATCACCTGCACGGTTTTTAACAGCCTTCGGCGTTCAAGTCGGTTTTACTTAAAAAAGCCCTCAAGCAAATCCTGCATTTTTCCGTCATACTCGGCTTTGCAAAGGAAAGCATAGCTCATCTGGTCGCCGTTGGCGTAATAAATTACGGTTTTGCCGCCGTATTCAAACAAATCCACGTCGCTGCAATTTATATTAAGTCCGTTATAAAGCAGGTCCCGCTCGCTCTCGTCGAAATTCTTTTCGCAGTCGGGGCAGATTACACGGTCGTCGTCTCCGTACACCATAACGGGATTATGGAAACCCACCTCAAAATGGAGGAAATCCTTTGTGCGGTAAACATAGGGCGCATAGCGCAGCGCGGGTAGCTCCTCCAGGCAAATCATATAATAGTATCCGTCAAAATAGCGCAGCGCGGGGCAGGCGTTATAGCGGACGGGCGTATAGGAATATTCATCCGGCAGCATTTCCCAGTTTTCCAAATCGGCGGATTTTGCGAAGAACTCGGTGAAATGAACGCCGATTTTCTCGTTTGGGAAGCCGTCCTCGGCGCTGACCTCAATCGCCATAACATAGCCGTCCTCACCCTTGCAGACGGAGGTGTTCCAAAAACGCTTTTGAGGGCAGTTGATTATTTCCTTATATTCAAAGCTCTTGAAATCGCGGGTTTTATACATACAGACGTTATGTCCGCCGCGGTTGTCGTGCCATGCCTCCTCGCCCTTGTCCGTATCGAACATGGTCATAGCCTCGCTGTCGTGCATATCGGTGCAGAAAATATAAAGTGTACCGTTCTCCGCATATGCCGAAGCGAAATAATGGTCGTTTCCGAGTATCGCGTAAACCTCGTTTGTTTCAAGGTCGATAACGCGGATATGCTGAACGTCTGCGCCGTCCGTTCCGCCGAGCCGGCTCTCAACCATTATAGGTCTGCCGTTAAAGACAACCGGGGTCTGCTCAATTCCGGCACGTACTGCGCCGAGCTTTTTGATTACCGGCTTTCTGCCTGTTCTTTGTCTTAAACCGTATATATATTCACTCATTGATATTTCCTCATTTCGTTTTAATAAATTCAACTTCATATTTATTTCCGCCGCGCACAAGAACCGGTTTTTCCTCTTTTCCGTTCACAAGGCAGGTATCCCAATCCTTTTCAACCGAAACGGACAGAGAATCGCCTCCCATACGGATTTCCGAAAGGGCAATATCGGTATTCTTCGCGGGATTTAAGTAAATTTTATCCAAATCCGTCTGAAGTCCTAAAACGGATATCGGATGCTCCCAGGCACATTTATAGCGCGGATACGCAGGAAAGCGCGGAGTGTCCTTTCCGGGCTCATAGCGGAGCGTTTCGGCGTGCATTTCACCGTCAACACCGCGGTTATACTCGCCTGCTGCCAGATGGTTATTTCCTATTCCCTTAGCAACATTGTAAAAGACGTCCTCACCTGTCTGCGGCAGACCGAAACGGTACATAAGCGACGCCATACCCGTCTGCGCGCAAATCCAGCAGCAAAGGGCGTGATATCCGGTATGCTCGTAAACGCCGTCGTTCATCTCAATCGAGGGAGTTTTCTCCTTTTCGGGCAGAGCGCCGTCCAGCCAGCAGTAATAATCCCCGTCGGGAACGTAAATCCGGTTATGACAGTAGATTTTTTCCAGCGCGCGGGCGCATTGCTTTTCGGATAAAATTCCGTAAGCCTCAGGGTCAAGCGACGCCGCCCAGAAGCCGAACAGCTGATCGCTGAAAACCGCGTCCCCGAATGGCAGCTTATTCGATTTATCCGTCACCTTATAAGCATACCAGTAGCCCTCCTTTTCATCCCAGAGAGCCTCGTTATATTCCTTCAGCGCGCGCGGCAGCAGCTCGGAAACCTTCATGCCCGAAACAACCGCCTCCCTGCCAAGCCTTCCGCTCATACGCTCAAAGGAAAACAGAGCGTACAGCCATTGGTTGTTTACATAGTTGCAGATACCGGGCATTTTCCAGGCGTCGTAGCTTTGGTTTCCGCTGATATTATCAATCAGCGCGCCCGAGCCCTCGGTTGAATACAAATGCTCAAGCGCCGCTTTGCATACGTCCCAGGCGTCCTCAGCAAGCTGAAGATTTCCCGACCAGAGAACATAGCGCCAGACCCGCAGCACAAAAATAGCTTCCTCGACATAATGCGCGGAGTCCGCCCAAAGGGAATGCCATACCTTTCCCCGCGTTTCTCCCTCCATAGGAACCGTTCTGATATACTGGTATAAATCGATTTCCTCAAGCTCAGGCCAGTTCATCATATACAGCCATGTAGAATAAACCGAAACATCCATTGTGTTCAGGCAGCCGTGGGGCTGCTCGATTTCAAAATAATAGCCTTCGGTTGTATGGAGCGAGGAGGTGATAACCGACGAATAGCTTCCGAATAAAAGCCTTGCCGTTTTCTCCGGGAAAGAAAAGGCGCTGTGCCATGCATCTATATCCCGTTTCCATTCCTCATAATTTTCAAGCGCCGTTTTTGCCGCTGTGGCAGCGCTTTCATAACGCAGGGTATAGTTGCGCAGATAGCCCTTTCTATGCTCGTTTTCGTTATAATCCTTTATGCTGTTATGGCGGAGAATAATATCGTCGCGTGCTATCCCCTGAGTAACAAATTCGGGATAATGCCAGCCTATGACTCCGACATAATTTACAGTTTCTCCGGGAGCAATTTCCTGCGGCTCCTCATTATCTATACCGAAAGCAATTCCGCCGCTCTTCTCGTTTAAGATTAAAAGTCCGTTCTGCTTTTCGGCGGTAAGCTTATAAGCGTCATAAGCCAGTCCGAGCGACACGGTACGGGACTTACAGCCGGTATTTGTAACGGTATATTCGATTACGCAGGCGGGAATTGAGGTGCGTTTTAAGTCAAAGCGTTTAAGCGAGGAATACATAAGCAGTTCTATGCGAATATCGTCTGCCGAAAACACGGTTCTCCCATAGGGCATTTTAACCTCGTTTTTAACAAAGCGCGACGGTTTTCCGCTGATTGCAGGGTGGCTGTCCTTCTGGAGAAGCCGGCGCTGTGCGTCTATATCCGCATAAAAAGCAACCGGACCGCAGGCAGGATTTTCCGCGGTATAATCCCATAACGTTCCGTGAGGATATTCGGCGGTTTGCTGCTGCTCAGGATAACCGTCAAGATTAAAGTTTACAAAGCCGTGACGTCCGAAAACGAAATAGCCTGTGCCGAAGCCGCCGAAGGGAACTCCGAGACCGTGAGAAATATCAATGTAATTCATAGCATCTCCATTTTTTATAAAAGCTGAGTATAAAGCTAAATCCCTTTCCCCGCCCTCCGGCGAGGAAAGGGATTTTCTTTCTTAAAAGGTTTTTTTAATTTCAAGGAAATCCTTTAAGGTAAGCGCATTCGGAGACAATGTCCAGTCAATATTATCGGGATAATCGAAATAGAAGCCTATAAAGGCGCATTTTCCGCCCTTTTCAAGCTGCGCGTCCACATATCCGAGGCTCTCGCGCATCGGATGCTCCCACATCGGATAGTTTCCGTCGCCGCCGAATTCAGCAATGGTATAAGGAAGAGGCTTGCTGCACAGTGCCATCGGCTTTTCGTAATAGCCCATATAGTCCCCCTCCTTTAAGTACCAGTCGGTGGACATTATCTGAACATAATCCTCACCGGGGAACCAGGTAGCCATTTCCTCATAAGTGCCCGCCATGGCGGTATTAAATTCCCAGAGAATATTGTGAATACCGCATTTATTCTCATAGTAATCGTGAACAAAGCGGAAAAGGTCTGCAACATCCTTGCCGATAACGCCTAAATCCTTATGCACTCCCCACCAGAACCAAGCTCCGTTTCCTTCATGCAAAGGACGGTAAATTACCGGAATACCCAGCGTCTCAAGCTTTTTCATAAATACCGCGGTACCGTTCAGCTCATCGGTAAAGTTTGTATAAAGCTCTGTTCTCGGAGTCATAACCTCGCGGTACTGCTCATGAGTTAAGGTATAGCGGCAGTTGTTCGCTCCCTGGCAGGTAGCGTCCTTTATATTTACTGTCGGAACAACCCAATGGTTAGTAAGGGTTACAAATCCGCCCTCCTCGGTAAAGGCTTTAAGCTGCGCAGCGGCTTTTGCTACATCCGAAGGAGTTTTATACGGCATTGAGTGCATATCAAAATCGATAAACGCCGGCTTGTCACCCGTATACTTCTTAAACAATTCCAGCTGTCTGTTTACATCGAGGTTACCGCAAAGGTGAGCTCCGACCGCATATTTATCGGTTTTATAGGTCAGATTGTAAACAATGTCATAAAGTTCTTTTTTTGTCATAATAAATCTCCTCATTGAGTGTATTCCGCAGGACACCGCAGAAAATCACTATGAATTTTTACCTTTCGGACGTTTCTTTATAAAGAAGAACACTCCGGCTCCCGCGCCTGCCGCGATTACAACTGCGGCAATGATGACATAAATCAGCCAATTATCGGAATTGTCCTCAATAGGCACGCGGATAACCTTTTTAACCTTCTTAACGGTTTTGTTGTCGGCAGTGCTGCCGACAGTATTGCCGTCGTCCTTTTCATCCTCCGCGTTTGACGGATATGTGCAGCGGAAAGCAAGCTCATTGACGCGGCTTAGCCCCTTATTTACCTGAAGAATGAAGTTTTCCTCAAGATACGCCGTATTATAAAACGCATCGTAAATCTCATAGCCCTCGTCGTCATAGAATCTGAGATTATAGCCGCTTCTCAGCTTAACCGTATTCAAAAAGGCCTTAATCGTCGTATAGGGCTTTACGGTTATATAGCCGGTTTCCCAGTCCATAACGGCGCAGCTGTTATTCAGCAGGGAAAGCGGAGCTTTCGAGGTATCGATAGTAACGTCAATGTTCTTTGGCTCATCCGGCTTATCCTCGCCTGCGTCAACAATATTTTTAGACGAGGAGTTCAGGGTAAGTTCATAGGAATAGCTGTCATTTTTAACCTCGATAACGCCGGAAAGTATACCGTCGCTTATGCTGAAAGGCTCTTTCCAGGAGAACGCAATGCTGCTGTCATCGGTAACGACTGCATTTTTGACTGCGTTCATAACGTCGTCCGCAGTTGTTTTTTCGTTGAACAGACCGACATCAAGCGCGCGCTGACCGCGGGCGGCGATTTCGTTGATTTTCATATTCAGCGTTTCATATTTATAGCCGACAGGCGACGCAGTTTTCCAGCCGTTTTCCGAGCCTTTAACCAGTTTGTCATACCGCGCGTTAAGCTCGGCGATTGTCTGGCTGATTTTTCCTATAGACTCAGCATTGAAGCTGTTCGGCAGTCTGAGGGAGTTGCCGCCGCTGTAAAAGCCGTTTACGGTCCAACCGACATTTCCGTCGAGCGCGGCATCCTTATTCAGAACCGTAACAGTTCGGGGAGTTGTGATAATATATCCATTCACCCACGGGTCGGAAATAAGACCTTGCATAAATTGACCGAGCAGAGTCTCGTCAAATGTCATATAACGGTTTCCGTAATAATCCCAGTAATCAACATGGGCGTCCGAAATCTGACCCAGGCGAACGGCGTCGGGGTCGTTCTCGGAATTGAAAACAAACATAAAGTATTCGTTATCCGAGCCTCTTACCAGCTGTTTCCAGGCATTGAACGGAGAGGAAAAAGCGGACGCTTTTACCGAGCTTACGCCCTTAGGGATAGTCAAATCGCGCAGCAGGGTAAAGGTAAACGCGGAATTTCCGATTTCCTTTAAGCTTTCGGGCAGACGGATGTTATAAAGAGAGCAGCAGCCGCCGAAAGCATTAAACTGAATTTTCGTAAGGTTTTCGGACAGCCGTACATTCTGTAAAAAATAGCAATGATTAAAGCTGTACGGCGGAAGAGTGCTTATGCCGTCGCCCATATATACCGTTTCCAGATGGTACATACCGTAACAGAGGTTTTCGGGCAGATATTGGACATTATCGGGAATAACCAGAACCTCACAGGCGGTTTTATCCTCCGGCTGATACCAGTTGAAGCCGATTTCGGTTACGGTTTCCGGAATAACGACCTTTTTGGCGTCACCGGTGTATTCAACAAGATATGTTCCGTTTTTCTCAAGAACAAAGTCCTTATCCTTGGAAACCTCGTCCTCGGTAAAGGTATATTCAACCGTATCTGGTTTCAGCTCTATGTATATCTTATCCTCGGCGACTATACTGCCGTCGGTTATATTGACAAGCGCGCTGATATATCCCTTTGTTCCGGGGATAATCGTTCCGAAATTATCCTTTACCTCGGAAATGGCGTTCAGCTTGCAGAAATCCAGAATAACAACCGAGATTTTATTGTCTGCGGCTTCCTCTAACTTCTTTCTGAAGTCATCGGCAAGGTCAACCTCAGACGGCGTAACCTTTTTAACCGCGTCGGCAAGTATTTTTTTAAGCTCCGAGGAATCGCCGTCCTTGCCTGCCCGTATTACGTTTACGGTATAGGCAGTCTCACGCTCGCTGACGTTAGCAACCGTCACAACAACCGCCGTCGGCTTGCCGACAGGAATATCGGTATTGCCGGTAATCGAGACCAAATGGGTGTTGGACGTTCCCTCCCACTCAACGTTTACGCTGTCTGCCTCATTCGGGATTTTTGCGCTGTATTCAAATACATCGGGGCTGAAAGCAGGCGTTAAATCATAACCGATATCAAGCTTTGTAAGCTGAGCGGCAGCCTCTGCCTGACGGAACACGCGGATAATATACCTTACGTTTTCCTTTGCGCCGCCGGGCTTCTGACCCTGAACGATTATTGTAACCTCGTTTGTTTCGCCGTCCTTGAAGTTTTTGTTTCCGTTTATTCTGCGGAACTTAACGCCGTCCATAAGCGTATAGTCGATATTAAGCTTTGTTACCTCATACGGGACGGTGATATCATAATAAAGAACGCGGTAATCAAATTTCGGCGAAAGCTCATAGCCTTCAACCGAAAGGGAGGCAAGACCGGTCGGAAAATCGGTTTTCTCAAAAACGCTTTTGTCAACCTGAACTATATTGCGGTAATTGCCGCCGTAGAACCATTTTTCCCAGCTTGTATCAAAATCCGGGTCGCAGTCGAAGAACTGGTCGCCGTACTGATTGCCCTCGCCGTCCGATTCATATAAATTGGGCTTTGCAAAATAAGCCTCGAACTCTCCGCCGGACAGACTGTTGGCGTAAACGCCCATGATAAGCTCAGTGCCTTGAGCCTTAAAGGTATAGCTAAGCTCGCCGGTAACGACGTCATATTTAACGCCGGCGGCGGTCGTATCGTTGACTATCAGCCAGACATCGCCTGCGGCGGTACCCGTAAGCCTGACGCCCGGAGTGGCTTTTTTGGCGCGGAAGAGGCAGGTAAATGTGTAGGTTCTGCCGGTAATAACCTCAACGGTATGATTAAGACCTGCATCGGTATTCCATTCATGCAGCCAGACAGCCGGGAATTTTTCCTCCGCCGCCGTAACTGCCCACATCGGGATAACAACGCAGGTTAAAAGCAGAATTACTCCCATTAAAAGCGCTCCTGCGCGCTTTAATCTATATATTGAATTTTTAAGTTGTTTTTTCATACTTCCCACCTCGGTGAGATATTTTGTTTTTCAAAAAACAATAAAAAAGTAATTTTCAAATTCAACTGCCTGCGGCGGCAGAACCGCCGCAGGACTTAATTTTGCCGCCGTTTTAGGACGGCTTTGAATGGGTCATCAGTTTTTAATGTCTTTCCAGTTTACATATGGACCGACATAGGCAATTTTCGCGCCCATATTGCAGGCGTCATCTATTTTCTTTAAGGTTTCAGAGAATGAGATATTATAAATATCATAGTCGCCATAGCCGCCGAATTCGGCGATTGCAAAGGGTTTATTTCCGGAAATGCTCATTAAGGAGGTGTATGCGTTGTAAAGCTCGGCGGCAGTAGAACCGGCTGAAATATACCAGTCCAGAGAAACGGTATCAACATAATTATCGCCGGGATACATAGCCGCTACCGTTTCCGCGTTATAACCGGCGCGGTCTACGTTGAACTGCCATATAATGTTATCCAATCCGCAGGTTACTGTGAAATAATCGTGGACATAGCGGTAGAGGTTGGAATACATAGCCGCGGTAATTCCCTGCCCCGGGTTCACGCACCACCAGAAATATCCCTGATTGCTTTCGTGCATCGAACGAAAGATAACCGAAATGCCGTTATCCTTTAATTTGCGGATAAATGCAGCGTCAATCGCCAGCTCCTCTAAGAAATTGGTGTTTTCGGTTGTGCCTGCGGTCATAACGTTGTTATACTGCTCGGCTGTCAGCATAGTACGACTGTTATTGGCGCCCTGAAGAGTAGCGTCCGCGATTTTGGTTGTCGGGGTAAGCCAATGAGCCGAAAGGGTTACAAAGCCTGTTCCCTGCATAACATAAGCCGTTACATCTGAAACAATACGGTTGGTTGCATCACCGGAAATGAACGGCAGGGAGTGCATATCAACGTCGATGTAGCCGGGCGCCGCACCCATAACCGCCGAAAAGCTGTCCGCACAAGCCGGGACATCGGTATTGCCGGCGGTATGAGCGCCTAAAAGATATTTTGAAGATGCAGCGGCAGTCAGCTTATTCATAACCTCCTGCTTTGAAAGCACCTCAGCTCCGTTTAAAAGCCAGCGTCTGACTGTTGCAAGAGTGACAGCCGAAATATCAGTCTTTGTTGTATTAAGAGCCTTAAAGCTCAGCCATTTGCGAGCATTGGAAAGATATTTCTTAGCCGCAACAAGGTCAGCGATATTGAACGCGCCGTCAGCATTAGCATCGCCGGTTATAAGGTTGACGCCGAATCCGGACGCATAATCTGTGGTTATATTGAAATAACCGGTTCTGCCGTAAAGACCGCTGGTATTCCATTGACAGAAATCAACGTCGCAATTTACGGAATTGCCGTCGGAATCTGCCATCTGCGGATCGGCAATCAGATAAATTGTCCTGACATTTTTACTGCTGTTTTGCAGATTTATCGTCAGCGTATCGCCCTGAGCGGTAAAGGTATAGCTGTAACGTCCGGTAAGAGGATCGTATTCCGCGCTTACCGGGTCGGCGTTATTGGCTAATATAACCTTTTCGCCTACGGCGCTTCCGCTGAGAGTAAACTGCACATTCTCGCCCTCAGCCGTAATAAATTTATAAAGCATACTGAATGTATAGGTCTTTCCGGACTCAACACCGATAGAATGATATACAGAGCCGTCTGCAAACCACTCATTAAACGTACCGACATAAACCTTGCCGTCGCCGGGCTGTTCATGAACAGCAACCTTTGTCGGGAAATCTGAATACTGACCGACGGAAACGGTGAACTGGTTAGCTTGAGGATTACCCCAGAAATTAGATGTCCATTCGCTGAAATCTACATTGCAGCCTGCGTCAACACCGTTGGAATCAACAAGGCGCGGATCGGCCATACGGAAGTTATTGCAAAAATGCCAATCTTTTCCGTGACTGTCAATCGCAATAGTTACGGAGCCTCCGGCAGGGGTGAATTTATAAGTAACTTTTCCCTCGTAGGGATCGTATACGGCGCCGTTCTGTACATTATAGCCTCCGTCAATAATTGTCGTACCGTCTACCATAAAACAAGCCAAGCTGTTGCCGAGATCCTTATAATACATAGAAAATGTATACTCTGTGTTTGGGGTAACAGTAGTAGTATAGGACACATTGCGGTTATCTGTTCCTTCTACATAATTCATAACATATATTCCGTCATCCGGCTGTTGATTCGGGAATCTGGTGATAAAGAAATCCTTTGAGCCGAGTTCAATACCGGCAGCTGAATAAAGGGTAGTATGCCCATTCCAACCGTCATAATTCCAGGATGCAAATGTAGTATCGCAGTCAACCACATCTCCGCCCTCTACGGCATTGCCGTTTTCATCGGACTCAAAAAGCTGCGGCAGAGCGATAGCCCAGTCTTTAAGGTTATTTGCATCCGGTGGACTTTTACGGCTTTCCATATTGATATAAATAGAAGAATTTGAGGGTTTAAAAGTGTATGAAATAAGTCCGGTATAGCCATCATAAACAGCTCCGTTCTTAACATTATAGCCGCCATCTTCAACAATTTTTGTGTTGTTTACTACGATATCGGCCTTGTTGTTATCCGTACTCAGGGATTTATAATACATTTTAAAGGTATAGGTTTTTGAGGTGTCGACAGAGACCTCTTTATTGAACGAGCGCGCATCCCAGGCATCCGGGAAAACATACGGCATTTTGAAAACAATAAGCTTTTCTACGCCGTCGTTGGGGTCGCTTTCAAGTGCGAAAAATCCGGTTTCCTGCTCCGCATAGTCAATATAGGCGGCATCCGGAGCAGTCCAAGCATATGCACCGTTCACAAACGGCAGATCAATTACCTCTCCGCCCTCAACGGCTACGCCGTTTGCATCGGACTCGAATATTTTAACATCGCCAATATAAAATTCGGTCTCCTCGGCAGAGTATTGCAGGACGGAGAAAACAAGAGTATCACTCTCAACGTCCTTCGGGGTTGTAAAGGTATAAGCGACAGTTCCGTTCCGCCAATCATAGGTAATGCCGGGCATGGGATATGAGCCTTCAACAATCAGGTCAACGGTTCTGCCGCCGATGGCAGAGCCGGAAAGCTGAACGCGGGCGTTGCCCTGAACGGATTTCCAACGGAAAGAAACCGTATAGGTTGTATCCGTTCCTACAACCACTTCATTTGATAGAGTGGTGTTGCCGGTTCCGTGCAAATGAGCGGTGTATACCGTATCGGATGCGGCTAAAACGCCGGCGGTACAGAATACTGACGCCATAATTACGAATACCAGCATAAACGCTAAAACAGATCGAAATGCTTTTTTCATTTACTCTTCTCCTTTTTAAATATTTTTATTTATCCGCCGCCGAGCGGCCAAATCGGCGGCGGTTAAAACCTATTATTTAATGACCTTTTTCCAAATTTCGGGCATCATAGAAAGGGTTATGCATTTATCGCTGAGGGTGGTAATCTGATTATCGTCAAAATCGAAATACAGACCGACATAGGCGCATTTTGCCCCGCATCTTTCCATTCTGTCCTCAAGATAGCTGAGAGTTACCTGAAGCGGAGTCTGGCAAGCGTTCAATTTCTTTATATCCCAGCCTAATTTTGCATATTTGTCGGCTATCTCGCTGTTCCAGCCTATTCTGTTCAGTACATCCGGTATATTTTTGTTCCAGGTTGCATTATTTGTGCTGTTCCAGCCGTTACCGTCCCAGCCGAATTCGGACATCGCGAAAGGCATACCGTCCGCCAAGCTCTGAGCGCCGTTATAATAGCCCTCATAGTCGCCGTAATACAAATACCAGTCGGTTGAGGCAATATCGATATAGTTACCCTCTGACCACCAGCTGTATTTTTCGCTGTGGTTTCCGGCAAGAGCCGTGCAGAAGCACCATATAATATTGCTGAGTCCCTTTTCCTTAACGTAATAATCGTGAACATAGCGGTAAAGAGCCGCAACATCCGCGCCTGTTATACCGTCGTTTCCGCCTACGCCCCACCAGAACCATGCGCCGTTTGCCTCGTGCATAGGACGGTAAACAACGGGAACTCCGGCGTCCTCAAGCTTTTTAAAGAACTCCGCACCGTAAGCCAGCTCCTCGCGGAAGTTTTCATATATCTGATTTCCCGGCGTCACAACCTGTAAATACTGCGCGCGGGTCAGTCTTTGACGGGAATTGTTCGCGCCCTGCTGAGTTGAGTCGGCAAGCTTGGTAGTCGGGGTGAGCCAGTGGTTGGTTGCGCAGATTATTCCGCCCTTTTGGGTGAACTGCACCATTTCGGTAACAATTCGGTTAAGTTGGCGTTCGTCAACGCTGTACGGCAGGCAGGACATTTCAAAATCAAAGGTAACGGGAGCGCCGCCCGCCGTTTTTTCAAAGGTTGAAATCTGACGGGAAACGTTCTTGGTTCCGCAGCCGACGCCGACGGCGTAACGGTCAGCCTCGTCAAAGGTAAGGTACTTCAGCATATCCATCAGCTGCGCCTTGGTATAGGGACATTTCTCGGTCTCCTTTCCGGAGTCCTCAGACCCGGTCTGAGACGATGAGGATGGTGAAGACGAAGAGGATGACGAGCTGCTCCACCAGGAAGATGAATTTTTCGGAATGTAGCTCTGCCAGGGACGTTTCTGAATTAAACCTGAGTCATCGGTATCTTCCGAGCTTTCTGCGTCCTGATAAGAATTGTCGGAGGAGCTGACGTCCGCAGATGAGTTATCCTTCTTAACATTATTGTTTTTATTTTTATTTCCGCCCGTCGCGGTGTTTCCGGCGCAGGCGCTTAAAAGTGCAAATACCGTAAGAACAGCAATAATTTTAATAATCAGCCCTTTTTTTCTCATGAAAGGTACCTCGCTTTAACTTTATTTCAACTCCGATATAGCTTTATTATTGTTGTTTGCGGCAGCCTCAAACGCGGCAGCGAATGAATCGCAGAATTTTTTGGTCTGAGAGGAATCCGCTCCCAAAAGTCCGTAAATATAGCTGTAATTATGAACCGAGCTGCCGACGAAAAGATTCTGCTGCTTTTTAGCACGGTCAAGAGTCCATTCGATAACCTCCTGAGAGTTGGGAACGGCATACAGCGTATCGAGGTTATAGCCCTTGCGGTCCTGAATATAGCGGACGAAGTAAGGAACTGCCTCGGGATTTTTGGCTCCGACCGGTATGCAGAGCATATAGTGCTGATAGCAAAGGGTTGACGTTGAATCGGTCGGCATAGGAACAATGCCTAAGTTGTTGCGGTCCTTCAGGTTCTTATAGTAAATGTTGCCGGCATTGGTGTTCTGGCTCCAGTTATACTCAAAGAGAGTCTGTCCCTGCTCAAAGCCGCCGCCTGCCTGCCAGGCTATCGCTTTGCTCTGAACCTTATCGGCAAGAGTTTTCATAAGCTCAACGTATTTCGGGTTTTTGAGCTGAGAGGTATATTTGTTTTCCTTATAATCGTAGGTTATGTTGGTAAGACCGAACGAGCGGACGTAGGCGTAAACATAGGTATCGCCAAAGCCTGCGCCGTAGTAGCCGTCCTTATTTCCGTTACGGTTTACAAAGGTATCGCAAAGCTCCCAGAATTTTGACCAGGTCCAATCGTTGGGATTGTTTTTCCAGATGGTATAGGGGTCCATATTATCCATTTCAGCCTTTTTAAGAGCGGCTTTATTATAGAAAAGCAGCGCAATCGGAATAAACGGGGTATCCTGAAGCAGCATACCGTAGGTTTTTTCGTTAAAGGTGAAATCGTGCATCATCTGCCAGTTCCAAGCCTTATCGTTGAAATTATAGCTCAGGTTATCGATAGGCTGGAGGTTTTTAACGATTGACGGATAAATTTCATCGGTTCGGAAAATATCCGGCGCGTTGCCTGCCGCGATACGGGAGGTTAAAATATCGAATTTCTTCGTAAGGTCAACCTGCTCAACCTCAACGGTAATGCCGGTCGCCTTTTCAAAAGCCGCGATAGCGTCCTTTTCAACGCTTGCCTTCGGGTTATCCCATGACATATACTTAATGGTTGTACCTTTAAGCTTTTCTGGCATTTGCGCCATAACCTGATCGCGGGTAAGGTTGGTTGTTTTCGCGGACTGCGCGCTGCCGGACGAGTTATCCGAGCCGCTTGACTCCTGACCGGAGGCATTTCCGGGAACGGAGGAGCTTTCTTCATCCTCCCAGATTATCGTGGAGGAATACTCCTGAGGCTTCTTTTTGCACGCACACACCGAAAACAGCATGGAAAACACCAAAACAAGGCATGCAGATTTCAATATTCTTTTTTTCATAAGCTCTTTCTCCTTTTTTATTCAGGGCAAAAGCCCGTATTTCAAAGTTTTATCCTACAATACCAACGCGGTCAACGCTTTCGATAAAGTGACGCTGCAAAATAACGTAAAGCAGAGTCGGCGGAGCAATAAACATCAGGCACGCCGCCAGAGGTGCGCCGTAGTAGGCAGACGAATCGGCGGAAATCTTCATACTCGACCACAGCTGACCGATATATCCGGAAATGTTTCTGAGGGTAAACGCCAGAGTATGGTTGTTTTCCGTATACATAGTCGCAAGCAGCCAGTCGTTCCAATGCCATATAAACGAAAAGATAAACACCGTAAGAATAACGACGCCGGAGCTCGGAATAATTATGCGGATAAAGGTCTGAACCGGACCTGCACCGTCAATCCAAGCCGCCTCCTCAAGCTCTTTGGGCAGTCCCTTGAAGAACTGCATATAAATATAGATGAACAGTCCTCCCTTTAAGCCCACTCCGAACAGTGACGGAAGATAAAACGTCCAAACCGTATCGGTGATATTAACCCGCAGGTCAACGCCGGTCAGCTTATAAAACAGCCCCAGTATTCCGAAAACGTCCATATACCGGAAGTTCAGTATACGCGGAATGATAAGCATAACATCGGGAATAAGGATAGTTACAATAAGCAGGAACATCCAAATCTTTTTGAATCTAAGCTCAAATCGGGACAGTCCGTATGCGTAAACCGCGCAGGTTACAACCTCAATAAGACCGGAAACAATTCCGAAAAGAAAGGTTATTTTCAGTCCGTTCCAATAATCGAAAGCCATCCAGGCGACCTTATAGCCGTATGTTGTAGGAGACAGAGAAAACCATTTTACGGCGGGATTCAGCGTATCCGAAGTAACCTTGAACGAGTTGCTTATCATAAAAATAACGGGATAGAGCAGAACAAATTCAAACGCCAGCAGAAACAGCATCCGCAGCACCGAAACACCGACGCCCTTCGTTTTATTTTTCAGAACGGTTTTGTTCATTTTTCGGTTATCCTTTCCGGGTTCACTCCCATTTTTTAAGACAGCACCGGCTGAACAGGAACATAATCAGTCCGATAGCGGCTCCGACCGCGCCGAAATACGGCCAAAGCATAGCGGCGGAGGTTGAATAATCGGTGTTGCCCATCAGTCTGACGGCGGTATCGACCAAAGTGCCATTTTCGGTGAAAAGCTCAACCATAGTGTAAAATACAACCAGCAGAACAATGCGCGACATCATCGGAAATGTAATATACCAGAACTGCTCCCAGGCGGTAATCCCCTCAACCCGTCCGGCTTCGTAAAGCTGAGACGGAATGGTTTGCAGACCGGCAACAAAAAGTAAAATCTGAATTCCGCAGTTCCAGATTAAATTAAACGTATCGGTAAGGTATGTAACAAGCAGGCTGTTAATCTGAGGCGGCAGGTCAAATTTTTCGAGCAGTGCCACAAAGTCAATTATCTCCATATATTCCGAGCCGGCGGCAGCCGCGCCGGTTTCCGCTCCCGCAGTCATAGCCGAGGTTACCTGACCGGTCATTCCAAAGCCGTTTACAACGTCCATAACCACTCCGGAGGCTATAATAACCGGCAGAAAGAATACCGCGCGGGCAAAGGTTCTGCCGCGGAATTTCTGATTAAGAATAACGGCTAAAATCATAGACAGCGCCACAACTATCGGCAGCGACGTTATCATACTCGACAGCGACGACCGGAACATATCGGCGTAATACGGGTACTCGTTGAATATATATTTATAATGCTTGAGCCCCGCAAAGGTTGTTTTAATTCCGGCGGCGGTTATTTCAATATCGGAAAAGCTGTACCTAAAAAAAGTCAAAACCGGAACAATAACAAACAGAGCCACGCCGAACACCCACGGAGCTATAAACAGCGCGCCGTATTTGCGCTTTATAGATTCTATTCCGCCCTGTTTTTTTCTTTTCATTGCACGCCCTCCTCATCCGCGAGCCTGAAGGATTTCGGCGCTACCGCGCAGCCGTTTACGGTAACTTCCTTTTCGGTATGATTTACATACATAACCTTTCCTCCGGCAAAAACGGAGCGGGTTACGCCTTTGGAAAGCACCGTATGCTCAAGCAGCTCGGAATCCGAAAGCCTGGCGAGAGTATCGCTGCACGCCGACAGAATTTCGGCAATATCGTTTCTGTTATTTTCATAAACAGTGCGTGATGAAACATCGGCATAGGAGGAGGCAAGCCCGCGGTCGGCAGTTTCGGTAAGACGGAACGCGGGCGCGATTCCCGCCTCCATCTGAGAAAGCAGCTGTTCCTCTTTATTGACCGAAAGGTTCAGCGCTCTGCCGTAAAGCGGAATTGCTCCGCGGTATACCAAAGCGTAAAACGGAACCTCCTCGTCGAAGCAGGCGTATCCGCCGTTTTGCGTCGGCAGGTCGCAGATTACGTCGCACAGCCCTGCCGCGTAGTCATTCGGATTGCTTAAAAGCAACTTATAGTTTTCCGATGCCTTTTTAATCAATGCGCCGAACTGCTCGCGGAGCGCGCTCTTTTGCATAGTGCCTTCCGAGGAATAATCTGAATAAGCCAGATTTCCGAGAGATGCGAGGGAAAGACCGTCAACATTTTTTCCGCAGCTTTCAAGCAGCCGTTCCATAGCATCGGACAGCTTTCCACGCTTTAAAAACACGGTTTTCGGAGCGTCCTCGTCATAGCTTACGGTATTTTTTGTTATAGGCTGCACCGCCGCGCGCTGCATATTTGCGCTGAGGGCGGTGTCCCTGAAGCTGTTAAATCCGTTATGGCTTTTTGAAAATTGAATTATATCGTAATCGGCGTAAAGGTCAATACCGTTTTCGCGGCAAAAGCCGTTCAGCGATTTATAGCCGGACATTCCGCCGAATTTTGAAGAAAATGAAAATCCGCCGCCGACATAGGTTTTATCCGCTCCGGTCCGACCGAAGCCGTAAAGGCGGACGTCAACGTCAGCCGAGGTGTTCTTTGAAATATCCTTTAATATTTCCTCCGCTGCGGAAAAATCGGTCAATACGCTTATAACGTCGTGCGGAATACCGAGGGTAAAGGTTCTTTTAAGCGCTCCGCCGGTAAAGGTAATCATACAGTCCTTCTGAGCGGAGCCGGATTTTTCAAGAAGTCCGTTTTCCGAAAGATATTCCTTATAAACCGCCGCCATCTTACTGTAAGATGCGTCGTTTTCCAGCGGATAAAAGCCTACGGAAAAGACCTTTCCCTTAGGGCGCTTGTTATTGAGAATAATTGTAGCATAAGCCTCCAGCTCGGCGCGGTTATAGCCGCGGACATTGAACGAGGCGTAAACCGCAGAATAGCCGTTTGCCGGGTTTCCGGCAAGAGCGTTAATGCCTGCCGCTCCCTGCCCTTCCTCGATTATGGCGAAAAGTCCGTCGTTTCCGCTTTTAACCCCGTAAACCGGGAGACGGATTTTCTCTGTGGCAGACGGCATATCAAACTGCTTGCGGACGGGGTCGTTTCCGTAAACCTCAGCTGAAAAGCTGCGGGCGCTGTCGTCCGGCTGAGTATCGGTATACATTACTGCGCCGTTTCCTGCCGGGACAAAGAGATAGTCGCCGTCCGTTCCGTTTTTAACGGAGCAAAGGTACGGAGCTACCGACACGCCGGTCAGGCTGTTGATTTCGCCCTCGGTTATATCGTCGCTGTTAAGCGATATCAGCAGAGAGTCCTCGCGCAGGGTATAGCTGAACGCAACGGAAATTTTCGGTTCTTCAAACCAATAGGAGACCTTAATGCCGTTCTCGGTTTTTTCGGCGGAAACCGTATTCCCCTCTATGCAGTCGAGAGCATTGAGAGTATTCATGGAGCCGTCGTTTGAATTATAGTATTCAATCTGCACAGGGGATGAAAGACTGTAGCTTGTTTCCCCGGTCTGAAAGTATTCATAAGGCACAGTTCCCCAGATTTTCTGCGAGGAGCTGCTCTTTAAAAAGACATTCTTAGATTCGTTACTCCAAACGAGGGAATAACGGCTGTTTTGGGCGATAACCTCATCGGTTACGGTGGAAAACTCATCCGGGAGCTTATAGTCCGCAGACCTTGCTTTCCCGCAGGAGGACAGTCCGAGCAAAACCGATAACGCCATAATAACGGCTAATCCGCTTTTTAAGTTCTTCATAAAGCCGCTCCTTTCTCTGTATTTCAGGCAATGCGCTATTTGTTGTTCCGTATCAGCTCGGTTGCCGCCTCAACAAAGAACCCGAAGAACTGCGCGAGCAGCATACCGACCATAAAGACAACAAAGATAATCAGAATAATCAGCAGTACCGATATCAATGCGGTAACCAGCAGCTTGAAAAAGCTGTAATCATGAATTTTCATAAGTCCTACCGACAGCAGCACGCCGCATAAAATCAAAGCGAGCAGATGAAGTCCCGAAATCAGGGCGCTGCCGGCGTCCGCAACAACATATGTAAGCGGAATTGAAACAATATTATATAAAATCAGCGGAAGCACGCTGTAAGAGGTGACAATGAAAACCTCCCTCAGCCTTCCCTTACCCTCCTGCAAGGTGCTAATACCCCAGTTTGCCACCGTCCAAACAAGAATTAAGCCGGAGGTTTGGAGCAGCTGGAACAGGGAATTATAATTATCGGAATTATAGGATGTATACCGGAAATCGCTCCAAATCGACGCAGCGGCGGAGGAAAGGAAAAACAGCAGGGTGAAAGCGGCGGCAAGGGTTACCGAACCGATATTTTTCTCCTTGATTTCACCGAATGTCTCAAACGGATGGATAATCGCGCTGAAAGGCGCCCTGAGCTTCCGGTTTTTAATAATATGAACCTCATGCTTAACGCTGTATACCAGCAGCACGCACAGCCCCGCGATTACCGATACGGCAATCAGGAAAATCCACCAGAAATTATCGGAAACATACCGGTTCTGATACTTAACGCGCGCCTTGCTGTAAAGCGAGCTGTCTCCGCACCGCCTGGCATAGGACATAGCGGCGGGATAATCCTCCTCCAGGTAGGCTGCCTCAGACAAACCCGTCAAAGCCAGGCGGTTAATCGGGTCCTGCCGTAAAACTGCTTCCCAAAGCGGCTTTGCCTCGGTCAATTCGCTCTTAACCGTATGCTTCTGAGCTTTCAGATAGGTTTCTCCGAACTCGCTTAGCGAAAACACGGTTATGGAAGAATTTATTTCATCCGCCACAAGAACATCACTGCCCTTTAAGCAGATTGCGGAGGCGGCTTTGAAGTTGCCGTTTTGAACGCCGGTGCCCATTCCGCCGCCGAAAGCAGCTAAAAGAGTGCCGCGGGTATCGTAAATATAAATAAGACCGAAGCCCTTGTCAACGGCGTAAATCAAGCCCTCGCCGTCCGCCTGAATTCCGACGAAATTCTGACTTACAACGGCGTCGTACCGGCGGACAGTTTCAGTCTCGCCGAAATTTGTGTTCTCGGCGTTGGCAAGTATGCCGTCGCCTCCGGGAGAAAGCATCCTTATCTGTCCGGTTCCCTCGCCCTTGCCGGTACAGGTATAAACGAAGCCGTTTTCATCAATGCAGATATCGGAAAACTGGAACGGGAGCGTTTTAACGGTCTGCGCCCGCTTAACATCGTTCATGGTCAGTCTGTCCCATAAATTGCCGAGTGCGCTGAGAACGGTGGATTTAACGGTGTTAGCCCCGAAGAAGCAGGAAAATTCGCCCTCAGGCGTATAAAGAATGGCGCCGTAATAGCAACCGTCGCACACGGCGTAAAGATAACCGTCCTCGTCACGCACAACGCGTGCGGGGTTAAAAACAAAATCCTCAGGGATAAGCGAGGTTTCAGGAAGGGTTATTTCCTGTCTGACCTTATAATCCACACAGTAGAGAATACGGTTATGCGCGGTATCGCAGACATACAGCTCGGAAACGGTCGGAGCGTAAATTCCCTTGGCGCCGCTGAAATCGACCCTTTCGCCGTTTGCGTCGGTAATTTCAACCGTTCCGGTAAAATTATAGTCTTTATCAAAGCGGTAAATCCTGCCCTCTCCCGAAAGCGCGTAAACATTGCCGTCGGGGTCGCAGTCGAGCGAGGTAATACTGCCCATCGTCTTTTCCAGACCTACGCTGCGGGCGTCAATTCTTTCCTTTACCCGGTATACGGCGGGAATTTCAGCCACCTTTGATTTCCCTGCAGAAGAGCTTTGGTGAACAAAGGTAATGTTTGATGCGGTATCAGCCGCGAAAGCGGGTAAAGAGAGGAACAAAGCAAATAAGACCGCAAATATTACGGACATAAGTTTTTTCACGTACTTCATCCCTTCCTTTTGATATTCAGGCATTATTCTTTAATTCCGGCAGAGCCCATAGTCTCCATAACGTTGCTCTGAGACACGAAATAGACAAGTATCGGCGGCAGCATAAGCAGAACCGTACACGCCATAGCCGCGCCGGAACGCGCGGTGCCTCCGGCGGAAACAGACCCCATAACATACGGCAATGTTTTCAGATTTTCGCTGAAAACGGTTCCCGCGGTAGGGGTAATCGACCAAATCCCCTGGAACGAAAACAGCAGCTGCGTCATCCAGGCGGGCTTAATCATCGGCATAATTATTCTCCAATATATAACGAATACATTTGCGCCGTCTATTCTCGCCGCCTCCATAATCGTATCGGGTACTCCGGAATCCACATACTGCTTAATCAGGAAAGCGCCCATTGAGGACGGAATTACCGGAAGAATATACACCCAGTATGTATCGATAATTCCCAGCTTGCTGAAAATCAGGTATTGGGGAACGCCGAGCGTTGTTCCGTTATACAAAAGCGAAAACTGAACAATCCAGAAAAACGCATTGCGGAATTTCAGCTTTGATTTAGAGAGGGTGAAGGCCGCCATTGAAGAAACAAAAATATTCAGAAACGTTGATACTATCGAAATAAAAATCGAGTTGAACATATAACGCGAAAACGGTATCCGCATTTTTTCAAGCAGCGTCGGCAATACGGTAAAATTAGCCAGAGTAGGACGCGAAACAAAAAAACGGGGCGGAAAAATCAGCAGTTCATCCAGCGGCTTGAACGCGGTGCAGATACAGTAAACCAGCGGCAGCATAGAAAACAGACCCATTAAAAACAAAAAAGAAAAATAGACCACGTTTCCGGCGCGCGAGCGGGTAAATCGCTTATATTGAGCATAGGGCTTCATTTTGTTTCTCTCCTTCCCCGGTAATTATATATTCTATTTTCCCAGCAGGTCGAGCACCTTGCCCACGACAATACGGGCAATAGCCATCATAGCGAACAGCATAACCGAAATTGAAGCCGCATAGCCCATTTCATAACGAACGGAGCTGACGTCGCTCAGGTGGACAACGATAGTGTCAACCGCGTTATCGACAGACGGATATCCCGCGAGCGTTTTTATAGTGTCGCCTATCGAAAAGGTTGCCTGAATCTGCATAACCGCTCCGAAAAGCAGTATTGATTTCATAGAGGGCAGGGTTATGTACCACAGCTCGTGCCAGCGGTTACGGATACCGTCGAGCGCGCCTGCCTCGTACATTTCGGGGTTGACGTTCTGCAATCCGGCGATATTCGCCAAAAACGCAACGCCGATGCTCGACCAGAGCTGAACGATAATTACAACCGGAACGACATAGCTTGTATTCTGGAACCAGTTGATTGGCGTATCAATCAGTCCCAATGAAAGCAAAATATTGTTTATGTAGCCGTAGCTGTCGCCCGAAAAGGCAACCTGCCAAATCATAACCGTGCCTCCGGCAAGGGAGGGCGCATAGAACAGGAATGCCAGAGCAGAACGGGCAAAAGGGCGCAGCTCGTTAATCAGCCAGCCCAGCAAAAAGCTTATAAAATAGCTTACCGGACCTGTTATAACCGAAAATTTAAGAGTGTTAAGCAATGCCTTGGGGAAAATTTCATCCTGAGTGAACATACGCATATAATTTGTCACGCCGTTGAATTTCGGCAGTGAAATCATATCGTAGGAAAAAAAGCTTAATACGATGGATGAAATAACGGGCAAAACAGTAAAGAGAATAAAGAGAATGGCGAACGGCGCCAGCATTAAAGCGAAACCTATACTGTCACTGTCAGCGATTCCGGACTTCTTTTTTAAGGATGATTCCCGCTTTTTCATTTATTTCTCCTTTCTGCTTATCTGATTAGACAACAAATCCCAACCCGATTTTAAAGGACGGATTTTCGCCTTTGCTTATGTTTTATGAAATATATTCCGCACGCTTGCGGGCAATTTCGTTATTCAGAATTTCGCCCCATTTTATCATTGCCTCCAACGACGTATTGCCGTTTTCAACAACCTCCCAAAATGCCTGGGTAAGACAGCGGGTCGTATAATAGCCGCCGGGAACCTCCGGCAGCTCGTCGGTCTGCTGCCGCTGCTTAAGGATAATTTCCTCCATATCGGTATCCCAATCCATACTCTCAAAAGAATCCGAATTGGAAACCGCCAGTCTTCCGAGCGGTCCGAGAGCAGCCTCAAGCTCGCCCGAATAGCGGGTCTGCGTTTCAGCTGAGGTCCACCATTTAAGGAATTTCCAGGCGTTTTCCGGGGATTTTGCAAATTTGGTAATTGCGCAGCCGGTACCCGTTCCGGCAGAATAATGATTGATATTGCCGTTTTCGTCCGCAAAGCCGGGCAGGAGCGCTACCGTCCATCTGCCGTCGATTTCGGGAGCAGCCGCTTTTAGCTGAGTATATACCGTGTAGCTCTGAATACCGATAGGACAGCTGCCTATACGGAAACGGTTATAGAAATCGGCGGTAACCGGCAGCTTGTATTTCGTATACCATTCGGTCATCTTCTCAAACAGAAGAATCTGCGGCGTTTCCTTCATAGTGCTTGCCGAAAGCTCATCGTTATATAAAGGAAGATTTTTTTGGATAAGCAGGGTTGTATAGATGCCGGTTCCGGGAACATACACCTGCAGATTATTGCGCTGCAGCAGGTTGGACGCCTTTATAAGCTCATCCCAGGTTTCGGGAATTTCAATGCCCATACCGCTTAAAATATCGGTGCGGACAAACATCATATTGAACTGCTGCGTATCCGGCAGGGCGTAAAGTCCGCCGTTATAGCGGTAAGGACACTCGGCGTTTTTGTTGAAACGCTCCAGAACCTCGCCGCAATCGGAAAACTGCATTAAATCGTATAAGGCTCCGCGCATAGCGTAATTGAGAGGCTCGGTGCGTTCGAGCTGAAGAAGAACGTCCGGTCCGCTGCCCGAAAGAATAGCCTGAATAAGGGTTGCGTTGACAATGCTTATGCCTGCGTTTATTCCGGTTTTCTGCTTAAAATCGTCCCTTATAATGTCGTTCAATATCTGAGCCTGGTCGCGGCCCCAGTTTACCCAAATAGTAACCGCGCCGTCGTCGGCGTTTTTCTCGCCGTATTCCCCTATAAAAGAGGAGAAAAAGCGTTTTGCCGAAAATCCGATTTTCTTAAAAAAGGAAACCGACGGGGCATAGTTTTCCGAGCCCTTGCCGAACAGGATAATTCTGTCCAGATCCAGCGGCATTTCGGTTATTTCGCCGATAAGCGAACTTAAATTGGTGTAGCCGTCGTAGTAATCCGATTTATACCGGTGCGCGGTGTACGGATTTCCAATCATAAGATTTACGACGCGGCTGATATTGCGTATCGTCGAAACGTCCGCGCCGCTCGACTGCCCCTGATAAATTTCAAGCGCCCGCGCGATTTTATCCAGCTGCTTTGAAATGCTTTGCAGCTTTTCGTTAAATTGCGGAATCTGATTGAACAGCTCGTAGCTGCGGTTGCTGTCCACCGTTTCTCCGACAATGGCGGTAATATCCACATACAAGTCGCCCATTTCGGCGGCAACTTTTTTAAGCCTGTGGTAAACCTCTGAGAACGGACCGGCAGTAGCCGCAAGAGTGAGCGTATGCTCGCCCTTTTCCAAATAAATATAATAGGGAATCCCGCCTTTTGAAAACTCGGTGTACGCCCATTTTTCATTATAACCTAACTTTATCCGGCTGCATTCCTTAAACGGTACCTCTCCGTCGATTTTCAGGCTGCGGTAGGAAACTCCGCCGATATTGTAGCCCTGGCGGTAAACAAATCCCATACCGTACCATCCGCTTTCGGGCGCGGTAAACTGCCAGGTAAACGAGTCTCCGGAATTTTTCCAGTTGCTTCCGCCGACATAATTCATTTTTGCGCGGTAAGGGTCGGAGGGGCTGATTAAGGGGGAGGAGGTATCGGATAAATCGATAAGGGAGCGATTGTTTTTCAGAACCGCGTCCTCGCCCTCTATCACAACCGGCTCGGAAAGGGAAAGATTTTCCCTTATTTGCTTTTTGCTGTAGCTCTTTATATCGGCGGGCGCTTTAAAGGTCAGCGAATGTATATTTATTTCTCCGCTTTTTACTTTCAGATTAACCGTATGGCTTCCGGCTGACAGCGCAAAACGGAAAGCGCCCTCAAAATGACCGCTGTAATCCATAGCATAAGAGGATACCGGCTCGGAAACCGCGATAATATCCGGTGAAAATTCATTTTCCTGCGCGTCCGGAGCCTTACGCTCGCCGTCGCGCCAGTATATCGGGAAAACCAGGCGGTCAGCCTCGTCAAACGGCAGTCCGCCGTCAATCGTAAGGGAAACCGTCGCATTTTTTTCGGAAACAGCCGAATAGGAAAGCTCCAGCTCATACAAGCCGTCTGCCGGGACGGAAAGGGAGGCGGAGAAATTACTGCCGCCGGCGGCGGTTAAATCCGCCGAAATATCCTCAACCACATTATACATCGAATCATTGGCTGACAGATAATCGGCATATTCCCCGGTCTGCTGAGCGGGGAATGCAGCCGTTTCCGCGGCATTTCCGGTATTTTCAGCCGAAACAAAAACAGCCGGAAGGCAGAGAATGCCCGATAACAAAAAAGCGCTGAGTTTTATAGCTGTGTTTCGTTTTTTCATTTCAAAGCAATCTCCTTTACTGGAATATTTGTCCTATTTCACTGTTTTTACCCAGTAAAATGCCTGTATACACCGTAAGTAACAATTTACTCAAAAAAATATACATATAAGAACGGTTTTGGACTGTAAAATCACGACATTGCCGTCATATTTTACATAAAACATTGACAAATCGACATATGTCTGTTATTATTATACAACAGTTTATTTGTTTTAACAACGCTTAATTTTACTATCGATTAACACAATATTACTTTTCATGGAGCTGCTTATGGATTATTCTGTTGTTACCAAATTTCAAAAACCTATTTTTGAAAATGCTAAATTCCCGTTTACCGTTCATATTGACACTTTGAGCACCTCGTATCAGGTTCTTACCCATTGGCACAGCGAGATAGAAATTCTTTATTTTCAAAGCGGAGAATGTTATGCCTACTGCGACCAGACAAAGGTTCACTGTCACGCCGGGGAAATTTTATTCTGCAATTCCTACTGCTTTCACGGTCTGGAGCAAATTGTCCCAAGCTGTACATATATCTGCTATTTTTTCAGCCCGGAAATGCTTTCCCAAAAAATAAAGCCCTTTATTCCAAAGCAGAGCTTTATTCAGGTAAAGGAGATAAATCTGCAGAGAATCCTCGGAAATATCAAGGATGAGTTCTATTTAAAGAAGGAAGAATCGCAGACTGTTATGCGCTATGAAATGAATCTTTTTCATTTATATCTTCACCGCATAATTTCCGAGGATGACGCAAGCCTGATAAAATATAAGGGTCACGATTCAACCGAATCCAACACAAGGCAGGATAAGCTGCTGCAAAAGGCGCTTATTTACATAAGCGAGCATCTGAACGAAAATATTTCACTTAAAGAAGTATGCAGCCATTGCGGCTTGAGCGTTTCGCGTTTCAGCATTTTGTTCAAGCAATACACCGGAAAGACAACGATTGACTATATCAATATTTCCCGGTGCAGATTGGCTTACAGCTTTTATGTTGACAACGGTTATACGGTAAGCGAAAGCGCCCGTTCAGCCGGTTTTGAAAATCTTTCCTATTTTTCGCGGAAGTTCAAGGAGATCTACGGCTGCACACTTTCGGAAATCCACCGTTAGTTTTAAAAAGAGCTTACGGCGGAAAATAAAAAATGCGGCGCTGCCGCCGCAAAAAAATCAGTTTATTGATATACAAAAAGGAACGGCGTTGGGGCACCCTCCGTAAGGAAGGTGCCCCAAGCAGGCTCTTGTATCTCAATTAAATTTGTTTCTTTGAAACGGTGTAACCTTTGTGGTTATGCCGTTTTCTCTTTGTTACGCTCTGCGAGATGCTGCTGAAAGGCTTCTTCCATCCTAAATTCCCGTCGGAATTATCCTATACAGTCATCAGTATCAAGAGCGAGAGAAGCGTAGATTTCGCGCTGGGTTTTGGTAGGTGGGTTTAACGGGCGGGGTGAATGTGAGGAGCTTTGGGTAAAGCATTTCATTTTATCTAATTCCAGTATTATTTTTTTCAGCGTAAAGCCGTTTTTGCGCATATAATCGGATAAGCCGTTCAGCATATAGCTTCGCACAATAAGCGAAATAAACGAAACAAACAGCTTACCCTGTGCCGTTTCACTTGCCCAGGTGTGCAAACGCTTCATATCAAGCTCATTTTTCAGGCTGTCAAAGCTTTTTTCTACTACGTCACGGTTGCGGTAGATTTCTAATATCTCTGCCGTTGTCTTTTTAAAATCCGTCTCCGCAATCAGAAAATATCCGCAAAGTTCCAGCTGTTCGTCGATCGCCTTATTGTTTCTTCTGTAGGCAAGCTTTCCGTCCTTTGAATGGTTTATAAAGAAAAAACGGTCGTAGTGTAGCTTTCTGTCGGGCGGCTCCTCCATATTTTTTAAATCGTTCTCCTGCGCGTCAATCAGAGAATAGAGAGCCTCAGTTTCTTTAAGCGCCTTTTGCGGATCGTAAAAAAGATGTACCTTCATTCTAAAGCCGAGAGCCGTTTCCTCGCAGCTTTTGCCGTACGGAAGTCCCGCACCCAAACGGTATTCGGAGTGATTCGCAAGCTCTCCGCCGTACTTTTTAATAAGCTCGGTGCAGTATTTAAGGCTTGTGGGCAGGGCAATGACAAATCGGTAGCCTTTATCTGTGAGACACCTTGGATTATCCGCGCTGTAAAAGCCCCTGTCCATTACAAAACGGGTTTTCTGTCCGTTTATAAAATCATTATCCGCAACCATATATTTCAGATGGGCTTTATCCGATATGCTTCCCGGATATACACGGTAATAGAGCTGCAGTTTTGTTTCTTCCCCGAAATACATTCCTATATTTATTTGGGGCAGCTTTTCCCTGTCTCGGTTATAGCCCCATTCAAGCTCGGTGATATTTTTACTGTATGAAGAAACGCTTGTAACATCGTATGCGACATACTCGTCGGATCTTTTGTGCTTCATCCATTCCCTGAAAAACAGCAGCATATCCTCCTGTCTTAAGTCGGCGAACATTTTACTGCATTTTTCATCACTCAAAACGCCCTCTAGCGCTGTGATATGAGTTTCTGTATAATCGCTTATGTAATACATAACATTACCCTCGGAAAGCATATACTGTGCCGCTGTAAGAATTTCGGTATAGTTTTCAGGGAAGTATCTTTTCAAAAGCCTTTTAAGCCCCAGATCTGAGCATATCTTTTCAAACACATCGTAAACGCCGTATTCAAAAATTCCGTTCACCGGCGAGACAGGCTTTTTTAAATATATTTCGTAATAATTACGGTTAGGGATAAGCTTGCCCGTTTTCTCGTCCAATCTTCCTATAGAGGAGCGGTCGCAGGTGGGCTGTCCCTTTTTATTTCGGTAAGTCGCCGTCACATAATATACATAAGTTTTTCCCGACACCTTCTTATACGCTATACCGTGCTCGGGGATATCCACCAATACAGATTTATTTAAAGCCATACTATCACTCACCTTATGAAGTATAGCCTAATTATACCATATTCCGACAAAAAAATCAAGTGTTTCTCATGTTTTTTTGAAAAAATCGCTTGTTTAAGCCTTTTTTCATCTCGTATAGGATAATTCCGACGGGAATTTGGGTTACATTAACATCGCTGTTTGGATTTTCGGAAGTAATCCAAGCCGAGCACAGCATTTCGGCGAAATCCTTTTCCGAAAGATATTGTCCTGCATATTTCATAAATGTCAGCCTATACGGTTTTGTTATGCGGCAATATACTTCATCTGCACTCTCAGCCAAATCTATTCGTTCGGCTACATATTCCCTCCAACGGTTAAGGTTGCTTTCGCTTTCGAGAATATTTATTACTGCATTTTCCGTAACTTTCTCCGGATTTTTTGCTATGGATGTGAAGGCAGAATCCGTAAACGGGTGTTTTACCAAAAACGGATAATTTTCAACTCTGTGAACATCGGTATACAAAAGACACCATGCAACCTCTTTTAATGAATTTAAGTCGGTAGATTTTTTCATACAGTTCCCCTCTTTCTTTTTTCAGATATATTAAAAGGCTGCACCTTAAAATAGGCACAGCCCGAAGAACAAAAAAGACCGATAGATTTTTTAGTTCTATCGGTCAGATAATAAAAACATATATAATTCGTGAAAAAATGTCGGTAAACGAGCTTTCGTAGGTTCGAGTCAAAAAAATGCTGAAAAAGTGCCGTTTGCATCTATAAAACTATCATTAAAAAATCTTTCCAAAAAACGCGAAAAACCCCGAATTTATCGGGGTTTCACGGCATGCATCTTTTTCTTCATGCTTTCATGGCGCCTATTGTAGGACTCGAACCTACGACCCTGCGGTTAACAGCCGCATGCTCTACCGACTGAGCTAAATAGGCATTTTATCACAAAATAAAAAAATGGTGACCCGTACGGGATTCGAACCCATGTTGCCGGCGTGAGAGGCCGGAGTCTTAGGCCACTTGACCAACGGGCCACATAAATACATTAGCTCGTGGCTAATAAAAATGGTGCACCATCAGGGACTCGAACCCGGGACACCCTGATTAAGAGTCAGGTGCTCTACCAAC
>OLSB01000390.1_pt1 | contig 51664 bp, 56 predicted proteins | sample 1672071 | NCBI WGS metagenome assembly OLSB01 (sample SAMEA3136642, study PRJEB25190) | human gut metagenome | biome: human gut; feature: human-associated habitat; material: faeces | place: Austria | collected 2013 | reverse complement strand
GAATTCATCAATAGAAATCACTTCAGGAAGAGAATCGCAGGAATATCTCATGTGGCCAAGAATTCTTGCAACAGCAGAGGCGGAAATGTTTGCCCGTATGCCGATTTCCTTCATGGATTGAACCTTGGAAGGCTCGTCAATTACAAAAGCCCAGATTCTCTGAGTATTCCTCTGGTACTTAGGTACAAGATGATAAAATAGAAAATGGAATTTGTGCAGAAGAAGCCGGTGAAGAGGTTCTCGACATGTTTAGAGGAATGTTTCTGGCAGTAGGTGATGAACTTACAAGGCAGAGAGCGACAGATGTGGACGATATTAAAGCCGGGCTGCTCAGAATTCTGCTTGGAGTGAAAGAGCAGGATCTGACAGATATACCTCCTGAAAGCATAATAATCACGGAAAACCTTACACCATCAATGACAGCCGCTCTCAACAAAAACAATGTGCGAGGCATTGTGACCGAAAATGGCGGCAGAACCTCACACTCTGCAATTCTGGCAAGAGCCCTTGGGCTTCCGGCTGTGCTGAGTGTGCCGGATGCAGTTTCAGTGATGGAAGATGGAATGACGGTAATTGTTGATGGAAGTGAAGGAATTGTCATAGCAGAGCCCGACAAAGAAACACAACAGTTTTACATCGAAAAACAGGCGGCTTTCGCTGCGGAGAAAAAACTCCTCGTAGACTATGCCGGCAGGCCGACGGTTACTGCAGATGGGAAGAAAAAGGAAGTTTACTGCAATATCGGCAATATCAGCGATGCCGTTACAGCGTCCGAAAAAAGCGGGGAAGGCATCGGCCTTTTTAGGACAGAGTTCCTTTTTATGAAAAGTGAACATGCCCCGGATGAAGAACTTCAGTTTGAGACATATAAAAAAGCCGCACAGCTTTTTAAGAAGGAAGTGTCATAATACGTACGCTTGATGTGGGAGGCGATAAGAATATTACATATCTCGGGATGCAGTCGGAAGCTAATCCGTTTCTGGGATTCAGGGCAGTCAGGTATTGCCTTGAGAATAAGGAACTGTTCAGAACACAGCTCAGGGCAATATTAAGAGCAAGTGCATTCGGCTGTATCAAGATAATGGTACCTCTTGTTACAAACGTCAGTGAAATGCGACAGGTCAGACAGCTGATAGATGAAATCAAATGTGAACTTGAAGCTGAGGGAACAAACTTTGACAGAAATATTCAGTTGGGAGCAATGATTGAAACTCCTGCGGCAAGTATGATTGCCGATCTCCTGGCTAAAGAGTGTGACTTTTTCAGCATAGGCACCAATGACCTTACTCAGTATACAATGGCGGCAGACAGGGGAAACCCACAGGTATCATATCTCAACAATGTTTATGAACCTGCAGTGCTGCGTTTTATACGGCATATTATTAAATGCGCAGGTGAGGAGGGAATTCCCGTGGGGGTGTGCGGTGAAGCTGCGGCAGATCCAATGATGACTCCGCTTCTTTTAGCCTTCGGACTGGATGAATTCAGTGTTAATCCTGCTTATGTCCTTAGGACAAGATATAACATTTCAAGATGGACACAGGAAGAAGCCGACAGAATAGCCGATGTTGCTATGACTTTTGATACAGCAGAAGAACTCAAAATGACAATAATTAAATAGCGACGAAGGGATATTTTCTATAATAGATCTCCTTAAATAAATGCAGACAGAAAAGCCCGGAGCAGCTTGAACTGATCCGGGTTTTTCTGGTTTTTGAGTAATTGAGTACAATTTGAGTGTAAAGCAATAACCCCGGATCCTTGATATTACAAGGATTATGGGACTATTGCTTTCAAGTGGATGCAAATTGAACACACGGAGGCACTTCTCTTTAGCCGCCAAGAACTCTGCCGGAATTCTGCCAAGGTGACCGGGTGCTTAAATTTGCCTGCCAAAGCAGAGATGGTGCAGATTCCATTAAGACAGAGGAAGAAGACATACCTTTATACGGGCGGACAGCAGAAAAAAATGGAAATTCGCAGCTTGCGATTTTAAATTTTGAGATTTATAATAAAATGCATATTTGATGTTTAGAGAGGAGATTGTTATGGGATTATTTAAATCAAATAAAAAACAAACGGAAAAAGACAGAGAACGCCAGCAGTGGGAGGAAATCCATTCACCTGAGGCTATCGCAGCTCGCAATCAGGAAAAAGCCCAGGTAGCATCCATGTTTGATGGCGAACGCACTCTGATTTGGGGAGAATCCATGTTTTTGAACATGATGGTACATGATTTTACATGTAAGGCAGAGAATGTAGTAACCTTTGTCTCCAAAGAGCCGGAGAAACTCCTGGAAAAATGCAAAGAATTTCAGCCGACTATCCTGGTTCTTACAGGAGAACCTGAAAATCTGCCGGAATTTTTAAAACAGATTGCGCCGGGATGTCCGGATGCTGCCATCATTATATCGTCCTCTAAGCCGGAACTTCTTCCGTACTCCAAATCTGAGCTGGAAGCTGCTCATGTGTGCGCTGTACTGAAAAAGCCTTTTGTCAGAGAGGATTTTCTTGGTGCAATTCAGAATATAAAGGATAACAAATAATATATATGCCACCGGATGCCACCGGCTGGTAAGGCTTTGCTGCTGTTGATCGGCAGATGCCTTTGGGACGATATCCCCATATAAATATCAAAGGACTCGGTTGCCTTATATAGGCTGACCGGGCCTTTTTATATTAAAAATGAACAGGAAGCTGCATACTTACATAATTCCCCTTTTTTGTCAGATTGCCTGAGCTATACCTTTCATGATATAATTGAATCAAAAATCAGGAGATGTGAAAACATGGAGATAAAATCAGAAGCAAAGCTGACTACATTTGAGGCAATAAGCATGATTGTGGGCAACAGCATAGGAACAGGAATTATTGCGGTGCCTTATCTTGCCACGAAGAACAGCATGCTGGATGTTATATGGATGGTGGCTATTGCCTATATAGTCAACGTTATACTGCATCTGATAATTGCGGAACTGTCATATAACAATGGTGGGGTACAGCTGGTAAAAAGCTTTGAAGGAGAGCTGTTCCACGGTGTTATGAAGAAAATATTCAGCTGGGTGGTTTTTGTCGTTTACGGACTGGCTATAATGACAGGTGTAAGCGGCAATATTAACGGAGGCGCACAGATTTTTACAAACTGGTTCGGGATTCCGCTATGGTCCGCTCAGGTGATATATTATATTATTGCAGGTATAGTGGTTTTCATGGGAATGAAGGCGGTGGGAATAGCACAGAAGTATGCAGTTGTGCTTCTCATGGGAATAGTGGCCGTCATGACGGTGGGAACTTTTTTGCATCCTGTGAACACACTGTACACGGCACCTTTTCACTGGAATAACCTGCTTGCCCTCTACAGCATGGTGGTTTTTGCCACATCAGCCAATCAGGCAGTAATACAAGTTGTGAAAGGTCTGGATGGTAACCCGGGGAAAATCAGAAGCTGCATCTTTATAGGCTTTGGACTTTCTTCCATATTTGTGCTCATTGTAACCATGACAGTACTCCTTGGAACAAAGGGCGAAATAACCAAGGAACTGGCATATATGCAGCTGGGAGAAAGCATAGGAAGCTGGGCGGTTGTACTGGCCGGAATCTTTTCTCTTTTTGCGCTTCTCACCACTTTCTGGTCAAATACGCTGGCGCTGCGTGACGTGGTTCATGAGCAGATAGGTACGGGAAATCGCATAAGCTGGCTTATTGCCACCATTCCCTGCATCCTCTTTGCGGTCTTCGGGGTAAACAGCTTTATAATCCTTACGCGTATTATGAGCGGAGTTGTGGTTCTTGTAAGTGTCATGCTTGTGCTTACCTATGGGAAATCAAGAAGGAAAGCCGGTGCCAGTCCTATATGCGGTGTAATCGGAACAGTGCCTTTTCAGGTACTTATGGTTATATCCACAATAATTTCTGCGGTTGGCTCCCTTATACCGTTGAGTTAGGAGGCAGATGTGTACAGTTCGGACAGGTTAAAACAGAAGGATAATGAAACGTTTTCATTTGAAATAGAAAAGGACAGAGATTTCAGGATTCTCCAGCTGACAGATCTTCATATGGGATTCGGCTTCTTATCAAGGAAAAAGGACAGACTTGCCATGACAGCCATAAGAACCCTTATCGAAGAGACCCGGCCGCACATGATTGTGCTTACCGGAGACTCAACTTTCCCTTTTCTGCCAAAAGCAGGAACTCTGAATAATCGCAGACAGGCAATAAAACTCATGGAGTTTCTGGATGACTTTGAGATTCCATACACGCTGGTTTTCGGAAATCACGACTGTGAAATGGGATGCGTATGCAGCAAGAGGGAGCTGGCAGAACTTTATAAAAAAGGGAAGTATTGCATTTTTACAGAAGGAAGAGAGGACCTAACCGGTGTAGGAAATTTCATCATAGAGCTGACAGCTGATTCGGGAGAAGTGCTTATGCCGATGGTAATGCTTGATTCCAATATGTATGGGGAGGGGGGCTGGTTTTACAGCGGCTTTGACAGAATCCATGACGATCAGGTGGACTGGTGCATGGAACGACTGAAACAACTCCAGCAGAAGAACACTGACATTAAGGCTATGGCATTTTTTCACATGCCTCCTGCCGAATTTAAGGAAGCATATGAAAAAATGAAGCTGGGGGACAGAAGCATCATCTATTGCCATGGCAGTGTGGGTGAAAAGGATGAGTATTTCGGAATATCAAGATTTGAAGGCACGTTTTTTGACAGGGCGGTAAATAACGGTGTCATAAAGTGGATCTTCTGCGGTCATGACCACCTTAACACCCTTTCTTTAATCTATAAAGGAATACAGATTACTTATGGAATGTCCATAGATTATCTAGGATATAAAAATATACACAAAAGCCATATTCAGCGGGGCGGAACCCTTATCACAAGGAAAGCCGGAGGAGATGTGGAAGTAAGAATGGTTCCGCTGGGGCCGGTGGTATCCGTCAGGGTACGAGGTGTGAAATAAAGTAATATATCAGAGAAGCTGCCGCTTTCGGAAATCATAGAATATAATGGTATCTGAAAGCGGCGGATTGTTATTTTTGAGACAAAAATGTTGATATGACAATTGACATAAAAAGCATAACAGGATTAAGATAGAAATATATAGTTAAAGCACTGAGGAGGATATAGATATAAATGTACGAGGATGCATATAGAGATAAGATTGTCAGTGCCGCTGAAGCGGCAAAACTTGTAAAATCCGGAGACAGGGTCTATGTAGGCACAGCCAGCAGCTTTGCCTACGAACTTATGGACGCTTTGTGGGAAAGGAGAGATCAGCTGGAGGATGTGGCCATATTGTGCAGCATGTCCGTTGCTCCTTCAAGAATGTTCAGCACGGATTACCATGAGCACAACCCCTTCCATGTTGAAACCTTTTTCCTGGGGCAGCAAGAGAGAATAGCCCACAGAAAGCATGGCATGCCTCTGGAGTTCACGTGCTTCCATCTCAGCCAGGTGGACATATGGTGCAGGTATGTGGGAAAGCCGGATGTGTGCTTCTTCCAGGTATCCAGGCCTGATGAAGACGGATTTGTATCATGCGGACCCAGTGGAGGATGCATGTATTCCTATCTGGCAGAAAATGCAAGGAACATCGTGCTGGAGTGCAACGCACAGACACCTTATATAATAAACGGAGAGAAGCATCTTCTGCCTCTTGAATGCGCAGATGCCATCGTTCTTGCCGACTATCCTGTTTCGCCGCTTCCTAAGGATGAAGTAGATGAGATTTCGCAGAAAATTTCCGACCTAGTTATGGAAGAGGTACCTGATGGAGCCACCATCCAGTTAGGCCTCGGCAAGATATCCACAGCTATAGGATACGGACTTCTTGAAAAAAATGATCTGGGAATTTTTTCGGAACTTTTCAGCGAACCCATGATGGAACTGATGAAAAACGGAAATGTGACCAATAAAAACAAAGGATTTATGGATGGTCTCAGCGTATTTGCGTTTTCACTGGGAACCAAAGAAATGTACGATTTTATGGACAGAAACCCGAAACTCTACGGCGGCACGTTCCCTTTCGTCAATGATCCGCGCAATATCGCCAGAAATAAAAAAATGATATCCATCAATGCAGCCATGTCAGTAGATCTTTTCGGGCAGGTAGCTGCAGACTCGCTGGGATGGAATCAGCAGAGCGCTGTAGGAGGACAGATTGATTTCGTCAAAGGAGCCCAGTGGTCTGAAGGAGGAAAGTCAATAATAGCCCTTGCGTCCTCATTTATAAAAGACGGTGAGAGGAAGAGTAAAATCTCTCTCACATTCCCGCCGGGAACCGCAATAACCACGCCGAGATCGGAAGTGCAGTATATTGCCACCGAATACGGCTGTATAAACCTCAAAAAACTCAACATGTCTGACCGCGTGCGTGCCATGATAAGCCTGGCACATCCGGATTTCCGCGACAGGCTGACGGATGAGGCCAGGGAACACCATCTTATTTAAAAGATGAATACATATTATAAGGCTTCATGTCAAAGGCTGGGATGGGTACGGCTGCAAATAAAAATTGATTTTTTAAGAGAGCTACGGCTCTCTTTTTTTATTTCCGTGTACAGGAGACGGAAGCCTGACGGAATAAATATATACGAATATTGGTCATCCGACCCGATCTTTGCTATATAGCCCACATTCAGCATACCTTGGACAGCAGCATCAGAAGAAGATTGCCGAAAAAGGACTGTTTTTTTGTCGTGAAATTATAGAGGACGTATGTTTTTTATGTGAAGATGATTTTAAAAGGATTGACTTTGAGAAAAGACTCTGGTATTGTACTTAAAGAATTTTAGTTAAATTATTTTAAATAAAATAATTTATGTAAAATTTCTTAATGAAATGCCCTCTTTTCGATAAGAGGGGACAGCAATGCAGATAAAAGGAGAAATAAAATGAAATTTGAAGAAGTAAAAGAAATAATGGTAGATACTTTAGGATGTGACGAAACAAAGATTTCCATGGAAGCCGTTCTGGCAGATGATCTGAAAATAGACTCGCTGGATGCAGTGGAACTGGTAATGGTCATAGAAGAAAAATACGGAATCAAGATTCCTGATGAGGAACTGTCCAACATGAAGACTGTAGCAGATGTAGTTTACGCAATAGAAAAATATAAGGTATAGAAATGAAATACCAGGAATATGCGGAATTTATTGACAATTTCCAGAAATCCAGCCTTACACGTCTGACCATTGAGGAAGAAAATTTTAAGATCTCCATGGAAAAGGAAATGGGTACAGCTACGGCAAAACCGGAGCAGACATGCACTGAAGAGGAGCAGGAGGATAACTGCGCAGACAATCTATGCAGAATCAAGGCTCCGCTGGTGGGTGTCTTTTATGCGGCGCCGTCACCGGAAGCACCGCCCTTTGTAAAGACAGGGCAGCAGGTTGATGCAGGTCAGGTTCTATGCATCATAGAAGCCATGAAAATGATGAATGAACTTAAATCACCGGTCAGCGGAACTGTTAAAACCATAGGAGGCATTAACGGACGGATGGTGGAATACGGGCAGATACTTTTTGAGGTGGAGCCATGTTAAAACGCGTACTTGTGGCCAACAGAGGGGAAATCGCTGTGAGAATAATACGCGAATGTCTGGACAGCTCTGTAGAGGCAGTAGCTGTTTATTCAGAAGCCGACAGACAGTCACTTCATGCTATTATTGCCAGCAGAAGCGTATGCATAGGACCGGGCAAGGCGCCAGAATTCTGGGAGAAATTGCCGGATACGGTGTGAGCTGCGACGCCAATCATATCACTGCGCCTCTGGAAGACGGAAGCGGAGCAGCAGTCTGCATGAGGAATGCTTTGCAGGACGGACAGGCAAGGCCTGAGGAAGTTGGATATATCAATGCCCATGGCACATCCACTCCTATGAATGACAAATGTGAAACGGCGGCAGTGAAGCTGGCTTTCGGTGATGTAGCATATAACCTCCTGATGTCTTCAACTAAATCAATGACAGGGCACCTTCTGGGAGCGTCAGGCGCGGTGGAGGCCATTATGACAGTAAAAGCCCTTGAGGATCAGATTGCTCCGCCTACGGCGGGTTATAAGGTTCCCGATGCAGAATGTGATCTTGACATAGTGGCATGTGCGGCACGCAGCATGAACACTCAATATGCCATGAGCAACTCTCTGGGCTTTGGAGGGCATAATGCGTCAATTCTCTTCAGGAGGGCAGAATAATATGGAAATGGATATAAGACAGATACAGGAGATACTTCCGCACCGATATCCTTTTCTTTTGATAGATCGGGTAACCGATATGGAACAGGGCAAGTGGGCAAAGGCCATAAAATGCGTAACCGCCAATGAACCATTCTTTCAGGGTCATTTTCCGGGAAGACCGGTGATGCCCGGCGTATTGATAATTGAAGCTCTGGCTCAGACCGGCGCTGTTGCGCTGCTGTCCGAGCCTTCCAATAAGGGAAAGCTGGCCGTGCTTGGCGGAATCAGAAACTGCCGTTTCAAAAGACAGGTGGTTCCGGGGGATGTACTGGAGATGTATTGTGAAATGACTCAGATCAGAGGATCGCTGGGATACGGCAGAGTTGCTGCCAGAGTAGGAGATGAACCGGTCGCATCAGGTGAGATATCTTTCGCTCTGATTGAATGAAATATGACGTAAAAGTATATTTACAAATCACCTTGCAATTTGGTACAATATAAATATATTCAGGAAAAGGACATTAAAGAGGATGCTGGAAAAGAGCTTTGCGGATATATACACCAAGTTTAAACTGAGCCTTTATTCCAAGGTTTTTAATCAGGGAATAGATGTTGAGGATGCGCTTTCTGCCATGGAAGTGCTGTGCGTCGAACTTATTTATGCCATGGGAAGACCTACCATAAACGAGTTTGCATCCTTTGCTCAGCTGTCTGCACCGAATGCCGCATATAAGGTAGGCAATCTGGTGAAGAAAGGCTACATCCGAAAGGTCCAGAGCGCCGAGGACAAGCGCGAATTTCATCTGGAGGTGACAGATAAGTATATGTCAACTTACGGAGTCACTTATGATTATATAGGCACAGTAATGAAGCGCATCAGAGAAAGATTTTCACCTGAGCAGGTGGAGCAGCTGGAGGATATCCTCAGAGTGGTGGATAATGAACTGATGCCGGAAGTAAATTTAAAAGATTAAACAGACGCCGCAGGGATATCCTTGCGGCCTGTCTTGTTTTTAAGCAATGAGGGTTTTCCATCATATACATATAACAGGCAATAAAGGGGGATAAAAGATGTATCTTGAGTCATTTACACTTCCTATAGAGGCAGAAGAAAACATGCTCTGGCAGAAAGCAGCAGAAAACGGAGGCTCTTTCGGGTACATAGATAACCCTTATCCCTGTCGTATATTTTCATCTAAAGATCTGGCGGAAGTGGATTTCGGCAAGGTGACGATTTTTTACGGAGGAAACGGCTCCGGAAAAAGCACACTGCTGAATCTCATAGCGGAAAAGCTCGGACTTGAACGGATAGCTCCTTTTAACTCAGGAGAAATGTTCCGGATTTACGTTTCTGCCTGCGGCTACACCATGGGATACGATGATGATGGTGTGGAGTATCAGATACCGCCGGGCAGCAGAATAATAACCAGTGATGATGTATTTGACTATATGCTGGCTGTAAGGTCCAACAACGACGAAATCAGCGAGAGCAAAGATGAAGCCAGAGAAACCTGGGCGGCTCTCAAATTCGGAGGTACCGTCAAACTAAAGGGCATGGATGACTATGAAGCCCTCAGAATGCAGGTAATGGCCCGCAGCAAAAGCATCTCCCGGCGTGAGTTCATAAGAAGGACTGCTGGGGAGGAGGCACGTCTTCACAGCAACGGAGAGACGGCTCTCCGATATTTTGAGAAAAAGCTTGAAGACGATACCCTTTACTGCCTGGATGAACCGGAAAACAGCATGTCTCCACGGATGCAGCAGGAACTGGTGAAAATGCTTGAGGAACTGAGCCATTACTGCGGATGCCAGTTCATCATAGCCACTCACTCTCCTTTTCTTCTTGCTATGAACGGAGCCAGGGTCTACGATCTGGATTCCGTACCTGCCACGGTGAAAAACTGGTGGGAGCTGGAGAATACAAGAATATATTACGAGTTTTTCAGAAAGCATGAAAATTTATTTGAAAAAGGGACAGAATAATCGGCAGCAGCAACTGCGGCACAATTGACAACGGTGTCCATGATTGCTATTATTATTTCATATTTTATTTTTGCATTTTAGTCGGAGGCAACTATGAGAGAAAGCATTTTGGTACTGGATTTCGGAGGACAGTATAACCAGCTGATTGCAAGGCGTGTGAGAGAATGCAATGTGTATTGCGAAGTTCACCCCTACACTATGAAAATCGAAGAAATAAAAGCCATGGAGCCTAAGGGTATAATACTCACCGGCGGCCCCAACAGCGTATATGATATGGCATCGCCTCATGGAGATCCTGAGCTATTCGAGCTTGGAATTCCCGTACTGGGCATCTGCTACGGAGCTCAGCTTATGGCATGGACTCTGGGCGGCAAGGTAGCCACAGCTCCGGTAAGCGAATACGGAAAGACGGAGGTTGCCGTCTCTGATAAAGAGGGCCTGCTGAAGAATGTTTCGGACAAGACCATCGCATGGATGAGCCATACGGATTATATAGAAGCCATGCCTGAAGGCTTTAAGGCAACGGCCCATACTCCGGTATGTCCTGTTGCGGCAATGGAAAACAGCAGCAAAAAACTATATGCTTTCCAGTTCCATCCGGAAGTTACCCATTCTCAGGAAGGAATGAAGATGCTTGCTGCATTTGTGTACGGTCCTTGCGGCTGCAAAGGTGAATGGAAGATGGACAGCTTTGTGGAAGCGTCCATTGAGGATATACGCAGGAAGGTAGGCAGCGGCAAGGTTCTCTGTGCACTAAGCGGTGGCGTTGACTCGTCGGTGGCTGCAGTTCTCATGTCCAAGGCAGTAGGTAAGCAGCTGACATGTGTGTTTGTAGATCACGGACTTCTCAGAAAGAATGAGGGTGACGAGGTGGAAGCCATTTTTGGATCTGAGGGGAACTACGATCTTAACTTTATAAGGGTAAACGCTCAGCAGAGATTTTATGATAAACTGGCGGGAGTAACAGAACCGGAAGTCAAACGCAAGATTATCGGCGAAGAATTTATACGGGTATTTGAGGAAGAAGCCAAGAAGATAGGTGCAGTAGACTATCTGGTTCAGGGAACCATCTATCCCGATGTTATCGAAAGCGGACTGGGTAAGTCTGCAGTAATAAAATCTCATCACAACGTGGGAGGACTGCCTGACCATGTGGATTTTAAGGAAATAATAGAGCCTCTGCGCATGCTTTTTAAGGACGAGGTTCGCAAGGCAGGTATTCAGCTGGGACTGCCGGAGCATCTTGTTTACAGACAGCCTTTCCCGGGACCGGGACTGGGAGTAAGGATAATAGGCGAGGTAACAGAGGAAAAGGTCAAGATAGTCCAGGAGGCCGACGCTATTTACAGGGAGGAAATCGCAAAGGCCGGTCTTGACAGAGAAATAAATCAGTATTTCGCAGCATTGACAAATATGCGCTCTGTAGGTGTCATGGGTGACTTCAGAACTTATGATTATGCGGTAGCTTTGCGTGCCGTAACCACCAGCGATTTTATGACGGCCGAATCGGCAAAACTTCCGTGGGAACTCATCGAAAAGGTCACCAGCCGCATCGTAAACGAGGTTGACCATGTCAACCGCGTGCTCTACGACTGCACGGGGAAACCACCGGGAACGATAGAGTTTGAATAAAACCAGGAGGGTTTTAATGCCATTTTGAAGCCTTGAAATGACTGGGTTTTGGCGATTCACCGGATTGCGGAGATTCTAAAATAATTCTAAAAATCAAGTTAAATATGAGCAGTGACAGGTACATTATATAATGAGGTCACTGCTCTTTTTTTATGACCTGCCCGAAGCTAAGTGAGGAGCGCAGGTCAAAAGTAACCAGATGCAGGAGCTATGCTCCGTGGCAGCTGTCTGTGAATGCCTTTCATGAAGCAAGGCTAGGCTCGCAGGGAATCCACAGATTCAGATATATCATGTTTATCTGCCGGAGACAAACACCATGAAGAAATCTGTAACTGACAATGAAGGGGTGCGGAAGCACTCCTGATACATGATGCCATAACACATTCGCGAAAATAACATGCCCTTCTATAGAGAATATTGTGATTTTTTATGGAAGGAGACAGACGATGAAAAAGATTAAAGAAGTGATTGAGCTATCGGGCTTATCAAGGAGAACCCTTCAGTATTACGATGACACAGGACTTATGGATAACATAAGAACAGCGGAAAATTACAGACTTTATAGAGACGAAGACCTCGAGCAGCTCTGGAAAATAATTCTGTATAAAGAGATGGGATTTCAGCTGGATGAAATCAGAAAACTTCTAAGCTCAGACGAAAGTGATATGAATAATCTGCTGAAGATAAGAGCGGCTTCTGTCGAGCAGGAGATATCAGACCTTCAAAGGATTCTTGCTTTCATTGAAAAGGTTATTGATTTTGGACTGCCGGATATGAATGCTGAAGTCATTAAAGCTGATGGTGTGACACTGGCGGAAATGGCAGGGAGGTTGTCTGAAAGATTATAAGACGGAAATTTCAGTATTGCTGTCACGTATACGTGATGGCCTACAATCTGAATAGATGAGAAACAAGTTGGCTCTGCATGAAACCGTGCAGGGAGAAATGAATTAAGTGAGGAGTGAAAAAACATGAAAAAGGTAATTGCATTTATAGTGACAGCGGCAATGATCTGCAGTCTGGCAGCCTGCGGAGGGGTGACTGTCTCAAACGGAGAGAAAAAATTATCTGTAAACACCATTGAAGAGCTGGAAGAAATCGTTGAAAAGGACGTAACAGACACTGTAGATGGACTTAGGGCTGAATATGAGCAGCTTACAGCGGAGATTGATACATATGATAAATATGTTGACAACATTGATAAGGTTAATGAGTTCTATACCAGAATTAATGAAGAAAACAGAGCTATCTGTATCAGGATGAGGGAATATAGCATTACATATACGGAACTTGTCCTTAAATCCGGTGGCTCAAACAGTGATAAGTACGATGCTATCGGAGACCTTTATGACTGCATCTATGATGATGCATGCGGTGATATCTATGACGGCATCTACGACGACCTGATGGGAGATATGTACGATGCGATTTATGATGGAGTGGTAAGTGACGGCTACGATCATGTATCATACAAAGAGTGGTCTGATATGTTATCTGATGCATATAAAATGTGGTCGGACAGTCTTTCTGATATATATGGTGAATGGTCAGACGCACTTTCAGACATTTATGGTTTCTGGGCTGACGTGAGCGGTGATCTGTGGAACGACGATACTGACAAGGTTAATGAGGAGATAACGAAATTTATGGAAGACATTGATAAACTTAAAGAAGAAAAGTAAAACACATTTACTCGAATCATTAATAAAGCCTGAAAATCGCATGAAAAGGAGTTTTGAACTGCGTTATCTGCTGGTGTAGTCAAAAGTGTAATCATGCACAGTCCGTATGGCTGTTGTAATAGAAGTGGGATTGTACAGGGAATGAGCGGCAGCCCGATCATCCAGAATGGGAAGCTGGTGGGCGCCGTAACCCATGTTTTAGTCAACGATCCGACAACAGGGTATGGGATTTTTATTGAAAATATGCTGGATGCGGCAGGATAATAAAAATGCCGGAGGTGGATTTGCCTCTGGCATTTTTGCTCTGCTGTGCTATACTTTATATAGCTAAATATCGTATCCGGAGGGGCTAAAATGAAAAAAGAAATATGTGTATTCAGTGAGAGTTATACGACTGAAGAACTTTGGTTCGATGATGAAACGAATCAGTTTTCAATTAAACAATATCATTGGGGCGTCATTGATGATGAAGAACATTACGACGGAGAAAATGTGACTGATACATTCAATGCTCTCAAAATGATGATTTCATATAACAAACTACATGAAGTGCTGCAATATGACAACGAACTGCAGGTTACGCATAATCTGGATGCTGTTTTATCGACCATGACGCAAAAAAGCTGGATACGCAATTATGAATTTTTGGCTGATAAACACTGTAAGTATTACAAAATTTCCGAGAAAGATTACGCTATATATTATGAAAAGACATTTTTCACAGTAACTGATCAAGGTAAAGGCATTGCCGATTTTACCGTTGTGCGGCGAATTCTGGAAAATAAAGAAACGGTTATATACAGTGAATATGATTATTCCCAAAATACATGGGTGCATTCTTCTCTTTGAGGCATATCATGTCTTTAAAATGTTGTACTTAATGGCAATCACTCGTGAACGGCTGCCCTGCTGACCATAGCTGGCTACACAAAAATCTGGGCGCTGTTCGGTGCTTGCAACCAGCTGGCTGCTGTTCCGGCCTTCCTTGCTGCAGCATGCCGGCTCAAGAAAGCAGGGAAAAAACACAGCAAGTTTTACATACCAATGGTGTTTATGCTTATAACTTCGGGGTCTGCTTCTGGTTCCGGCTGTTATTCTGGCAGCTGACGGATGCAAGGTATTGCCGGAAAAGAAAGACGCAACAGGAAATGAACTTGCGTAAAAGCTGTAAATTAGCTGAAAAATAAAAATAACAGATGCGGGTTGCCACCACGGTGACTCGCTTCTGTCGTTTTTGCCGGAATCGTATGAATCGGAAAAAGCAACCGGCAAATAAAAGAATATGACCACATGGGCAAAGCTCGTTAGCTATAGCAAAACCGCTCCCCTTATGTTAGAATTATCACATCAGGAAAGAAAAGAAAGGAAAGAGCAGATGAAATTTATGAATCCTATGCTGGTTGTGGCAGATATGGACAGGTCTGTTGAGTTCTATAAGAAGGTGCTGGGCCTTCATGTGATTATGGACTTTGGTGCAAATAAAACTCTTACAGGAGGGCTGGCGCTGCAGACTGCCGAAACATACAAGAAATTCATCGATAAGGATGAAATTTTTTTTGGAAGCTGCAGCTTTGAAATATACTTTGAAGAAGATGATTTTGATGACTTTGCGGCAAGACTGGAAAAATGCGGCGTCCAATATGTGCATCCTGTTATGGAGCATTCCTGGGGGCAGCGAGTGGTCCGCTTTTACGATCCGGACGGGCATATTGTGGAAGTTGGCGAAAATATGAAAGCGGTGTGCAGGCGTTTCCTCCAAAGTGGAATGACGCCGGAAGAAACAGCCGCCCGTATGGACGTGCCGTTAAAATTTGTAAAGGCAAGTATAAAGTAATAAATATAACCGCACCAACGGGAAACAGGGTGCGGCAGACAGCGCATTAATAAGATAAGGAGGTAGAAAAATGGGACTTAGAGATCTCTTAAGAAGAACTGATATAAACCAAGCGGCAGAATTATGCAGAGAAGATGAAACCGCTGTGCTGCTGGATGTGAGAACTGCAGAAGAATACAAAGCGGGTCATATAGAGGGAAGCATAAACGTTCCTCTTCAGAATATCGGGAGCATAAAACAGCTTATCGAAAATTTGTCTGCACCGATTTACACATATTGTCTGAGCGGGGCAAGAAGCCGTCAGGCGGTTTCTGCTTTGAGAGTCATGGGATACACCAATGTAAGCAATGCAGGCGGAATCAACGGATACCGTGGCAGGCTTGCGAGGTGACGATAATATGAAAGCTATAATAACAGAAAATGTTGCAGAAAACGACGGAAATGCACCATTTATATCAGCCGGATTAGTACGGATTCGGCATGTTAAGAAGATAGGAGGGACACCATGGTAATTATTGACAAGGAAAAGTGCACGGGATGCGGAAGATGTGTATCTGATTGCAGTAAATTAAAGATTACTCTGGAAAAGGGGAAGGCTGCTGTGAAGGAAGAGTGCTTTCAATGCGGCCACTGCGTGGCCATCTGTCCGGAGGGAGCAGTATCCATACCTGAATATGATATGGAAGATGTAGAAGAATACGACAGAGAAAGTTTCTGCCTCAGCCCGGAAAATGTACTGCACAGTATAAAATTCAGACGCAGCATAAGAGAATATAAGTCTCAGACCGTAAAACAGGAGGATCTTGAACTGCTGGTGCAGGCAGGGAGATATACCGCCACAGCCATAAATCTGCAGAGCAGCGGCTTTGTTTTCGTTCAGGAGGAGCTTCCGGAACTGAAAAGGCGAGTATGGGATTACATAGACAGAATAGAGAAAAGCGGCTCAGGAGAGGAAAAATATCAGTCATATCTATCCTTTAATCAGCGCCGAAAAGCCGATCCGAATGATGACTATCTGTTCAGGAACGCTCCGGTGGTGCTTTTTATAACATCAGACAGAATCCTTGATGCCGGTATGGCGGCTCAGAATATAGAGAACATGGCTGTGTCCATGGGGCTTGGGGCTTTATATAACGGATATTTGGCAGGAATAGCGGAGGAGAACAAGGAACTTAAAAAATGGTTGGGTATTGAAGAACGCGCCATAAGGGCCTGCATGCTTATCGGATATCCTTCAAGACAATATGTCCGGACAGCCCCGAGAAAAAAGGCCCATGTCATATGGCGATAACATGTAAAAACCGGCTCACTGAGCCGGCTTTTTATTGGATTCTTCATTCTCTTTATTCAGTTTTCTGGTGAACACTATATCCGCAAGGAAATCAAAAATTCCACTGACAAGAAGGCCGAGCCCCAGCATAACCAACAGGAGTTTCAGTGTGGAAAACGGGTTAACCATAACCACAATACCGAAGATGGTGATTACCAGCGACATTATCATGACGCCTTTCTGATATCCAAAGCCGAACTTCTTGAGATTGAGCACATTCTGCATACCTTCGATACCCTTAAATGTAATCATGAATCCCAGAATGAAAGGAACTATCATCACGAACATTGTGCTCTTCATCATAACAAAGAGTCCCAGAATGATAAGGCTTATACCGATGGCGAAACCGTTGGTGTCTTCTGAAATGCGGGTTTCTACGCTGGTAGCCATATAAGCGATAAGCTTGACGATGCCCAGTATTATGGCAGCACCTGCCAGAAGATAGCAGAACAAATCCTCCACCAGAGTCGGTTTAAATATTAGGGCCAGACCCATGACAATATAGATGGCAGAGGAAACAAATTTGGATATATTTTTGTTCTTCATTTTATTCACCTCTTTTTAATTATGTATTTGTTATCTGTCACATGTATTTTAGCATATCTTTGACAAACAGGCAATTACACGGAATCTCGAGATTGTAATTATAAGGTTACACACTGAAATTTTCAGATGCTTTTTTCTTTTTGCGATTTTCCTGCCACAACTTGTCAGCTACCGGCTTCCATTGCTCTGCATACCGGCCACATTTTGCGCAGAGATGTTCTGCGCTTTCAGGAGACTGCAGGTCTGTGGAATGAGTTCCGGACTCTTCTACCATCTGACGGAGTTTTTCGGGATTTTCCAACATCGGGCAAGGGCGAAGCATATTTTCGTTGAAAGACTGGCCTTTGTGGTAGGCCATGAGCATCGGGGATCTTAGAGCCTCCAGAAGAGTTTTATCTCGTATGTTGGAGTCTGAGTAGTGTATGAACACACATGGATCAATATCTCCATTGGCATTTATATGCAGGTAACGGTGGCCTCCTGCTATGCAGCCGCCCACATATTCAGCGTCATTCTGGAAGTCAAGAGCAAACAGCGGTTTTGTAGCACGGTAATGACGTATTTTTTCATAGACGCCTGTGCGCTGCTGAGGAGTAGGCATAAGCTCAGGAGCATCTGCGCCTGTTAATAAAATCCCTCTTGAACAGCGAGTGTCAGGAGACGTACTTCTGGGTGAGCAAGATGCTTTAGACTTGGTAAGAGAGGTTGGAGGAAAAGCGGATAATAATGGATATGTAACACTCTATCATAGAACAAGCAAAGAAAAAGCAAAACAAATTATAGAAACTAAAAAGATGTCAGCGAAAGAAGATGGCATCTTTTTTGTGCCTGATGATTTTTTTGAAAACGAAGCACGTTTTGGGAACCCGCCCTCACCTAAAAGTCTCTCCGGTAAAAAGCAAAGATATGAAAATGCCGTGAAAAACAGAAAACAGACACTCTATATATTGTAAAAACAGAATTGATGCAAATAAAAAGAGGCTCCCAAACAGGTGGTCAAAAGTCAACTGTTTCTTTTGGGAAACCTCTTGAAACCAGTATACCTGATTTGATAAACAGCGTCAATGTAGGCGATTGCAATATTCGGCTATACATCAGCATGAAGAGCCGCTGAAGATTGTCACTTTGCTAACTGCGGCATCTTCTTCTGGCGTCATTGACAACCGCCCGCATATATAGTAGGCTGTCTTTGACAGGCAAAGTTTCATCCTGCGGCACTCATTGCGGCAGTATGAAAAGCAACACCTGAAAGATGAAAAGAAAACCGGAAACAGGAGAAAAAAATATGTTTTACGACAAAGTAAGTGAAAGTGCAGAATTCATAAAAGAAAGAATCAGCGGCAAGGTGGACATAGCCGTCATTTTAGGAAGCGGCCTCGGGGGAATCGTAGATATAATGGAAGATAAAGAAATCATTCCTTACAGTCAGATACCGGGATTCCCCGGAAGTAATGTTGAAGGCCATGCAGGAAACCTTGTCTTCGGAACCATAGGCAATCTGCGAGTAATGGCCATGCAGGGACGCTTCCATTATTACGAAGGCCTTTCTATGAAAGAAGTGGCATTCCCGGTGTTTGTCATGAAGCTTCTGGGTATAGACAAGATGATAGTAACCAACGCCTGCGGCGGAGTCAACGAGACCTTTCGACCGGGCGACCTTATGATTATAGAAGATTTCATAAACTCCGTAGGTGCAAACCCGCTTATGGGAGATAACGATGAGAGGTTCGGACCTCGTTTTCCGGACATGTCTGAGCCGTACAGCAGGGAACTTATTGCCAAGGCGGAAAAGGCGGCAGAGGAACTGGGGATACAGGTGAAGCACGGTGTGTACACCCTTTTTCAGGGGCCGTATTTTGAAACAGCTGCAGAGATAAGGATGTACAAGACCATGGGCACTGATGCCATAGGTATGTCAACTGTGCCGGAAACCATAGCAGCCAATTATCTTGGAATAAAAACTCTGGGAATAGCCTGCATAACCAACATGGCCACAGGTCTAAGAACAGGAAAACACAGCCATGAAGAAGTAATACAGATAGCTGAAAAATCCGGACGCACACTCTGCCTATGGATAGAAAAACTTCTGAGAGAATGGGACAGATATTAAGCCGGAGGAAAGTAATGGAACTGCTCAAAGAAAGAATAAGAAAAGACGGAGTCATAAAAGAAGGCAATGTGCTCAAGGTTGACAGCTTTTTGAATCACAGGATGGACATAGACCTTATAAACCAAATCGGACGTGAATTTGCCGTGAGATTTGAAGGCGAGAAAATAGACCAGATAATGACTATCGAGGCGTCAGGAATAGGGATAGCAGCTATTACGGCACAATATTTCAACTGCCCTGTGGTTTTTGCAAAGAAGACACAGTCCATCAATCTGGACGGAAACGTTCTTACTGCCAGGGTGGAATCTTTTACAAAAAAGAAAACCTATGACGTCATGGTAGAAAGCCGTTTTGTAAGGCCGGGAGAGAATATATTGATAATAGACGATTTTATGGCAAAAGGATATGCGGCCCGGGGACTTGTAGAAATAATACAACAGGCGGGAGCAAAAGTGGCCGGCATAGGTATTGTCATAGAGAAAGGCTTTCAGCATGGCGGCGACGGACTCAGGGAAGACGGAATCAGAGTGGAGTCTCTGGCCATAATAGAGGAAATGGATGCAACTGCACAGAAAATTGTTTTCAGAGAGTAAATTATTTTCAGAGAGTAGCGACGCCTGTACAAGAGAGACTATAAGAAAGACTTCAATTGACAAAAGCGTTGTTTTTTGATACCATGAATGGGTGATTTAAATCGGAGGAGGTGCTTTCATAATGGAAAGAATCAAGACAATCGAAACTCGCGATTTAGCAAAGAGCCTGAAGGACGGCGGTTGCGGCGAATGCCAGACATCATGTCAGTCCGCTTGCAAGACCTCTTGCGGCGTTGCTAACCAGAAATGCGAAAAAGCAGACAAATAATACTTAATCTGCCGGGAGCCGTTATGCCATGCAAAGGGCAGACGGCTTTTTTATTTAAAAGGCAGGAACGGTAAAAAACTTACTCAGGAGAAAAGAATGATACATCAATATAAACTTAACGGATATAACATAGTGCTGGACGTTTTCAGCGGAGCTATACATATCGTTGACGACTTTGCTTATGACGCCATAGAAATGTGTGACAGGGAAGGCAGGGACAGGCTCCCGGAGCTGATGACCAGTAAGTATAAGGATAGAGAAGATATTACCGGCGAGGACATCGACCTGATAATACGGGATATTGATGAGCTGACACGGCAGGGCAAACTTTTTACGGAGGACATTTTTGAGGTTAATGCCTTTGACCTTAAGGAAAGACATACGGAGATAAAAGCGCTGTGCCTTCATGTTGCCCACACCTGCAATCTTACATGCAGTTACTGCTTTGCTCGCCAGGGGAACTTCTGCGGAGAAGAGGCCCTCATGAGTGCAGAGACGGGGAAGGCGGCCATAGATTTTCTCGTTGCACGATCCGGTGAAAGACACAATCTTGAAGTTGATTTCTTCGGAGGGGAGCCGCTTCTCAACTGGGACGTGGTGAAGGAAATTGTAAGATATGCCCGCAGCATAGAGAAAGAGCACAATAAAAATTTCAGATTCACTCTGACCACCAATGGTATGAATATAGATGATGAGGTTATAGACTTCTGCAACCGGGAGATGCAGAACGTGGTTCTCAGTCTTGACGGACGGAAGGAAGTTCATGACAGATTCAGAAAGACATCTTCCGGCAAAGGAAGTTATGATATGGTAGTGCCACGGTTTAAGAAGCTGGTGGAAAGACGGGGCGACAGGGACTATTATATGAGGGGCACTTTTACTGCTGCCAATACAGACTTTCTGAAAGATATAATCCACATGGCAGACCTGGGATTCACTCAGCTCTCTATGGAACCGGTGGTGATAAGACCGGGAGAACCAAATGGTCTTACAGAAGAGGATCTTCCTGAAATATTTCGCCAATATGAAGAGCTGGCACTGGAGATGCTCAGACGCCGCAAGGAGGGCAGACCGTTTACTTTCTACCACTACATGATAGATCTCACCGGGGGACCTTGCATATACAAGCGCATTTCAGGCTGCGGGGCAGGGACGGAATATATGGCGGTAACACCGTGGGGAGACCTTTATCCTTGCCATCAGTTTGTGAATGATCCGGAATACAAGATGGGCAATATATATGAAGGTATATTGAACACTGAGGCAAGGGACGAATTTAAACTTTGCAACTCGTATGCAAGACCCGAGTGCCGTGATTGCTGGGCTCGCCTTTACTGCAGCGGCGGATGTTCAGCAAATTCCTATCATGCTACAGGCAGCATAAAAGGAGTATATGAGTACGGATGTAAGCTTTTTAAGAAGAGAATAGAGTGCGCCATAATGATGAAAATTGCCGAAATGGAGCAGGATACGGAGCTGGAATAGAACAGATGAAATAAGATTAAGGGCTTAACGCTTTATGCTGTTAAGCCCTGTTTTCATAATAAGGTGCCTTACCCACGGTGTGTACATAAACCACCGTTTTTTTGTTTTCAGGATAAGCTTCATCTTCAGACCCAAGGCGTTTCGCCTGTATGTTGCTGAGATTCTGTTTTCACAGGTGCCCGCGTTATTAAAAGCGCGAGCCAGTATATGACCGCTTTTTATTGCGCTGCTGATTCCTTCAAAAGAGCTGGGGCTTATAAATCCTGCGGCTTCTCCTATCAGATATATGCCGTCTTTTCCTGTCACAAAGTCCCGGAAGCTGCGCGGCCTCGAGGCGAGACACGCTTCTGTTCTGACGGGAGAAGACAGGTCAAGACCCGAAATCTCCATAAGCCTTTTCTTCTGCTCCTCAAAGGCCCGGCGGCAGTTCTTAGGTGCAAAGCATCCTCCATATATGAGGCTGCTGTTTTTATGTATTATCCAGGAACAGCTTTCGCTGGTCTTTTGGTCGAATATGCAGGAGTAGAAAGGGGCTCCGGCATTTTTGTATTGGAACCACTGCTGTATGGCCACATATTTCATTATTTTTTTATCCGGGAAAAATGTTCTTCGCACTATGGAGCTGCTGCCGTCAGCTCCGACTATACGGCGAGTCTTAAAAGATTTCGCTCCCTCCGGTGTCAGTACATGAAGAAGGAACCCTTTTTCGCAGCGGTCTATTTTCAAGCAGCGTCCTTTGACAATGGTGATGCTTTCAGGCACATGGCTGAGCATAAGCCTGTCAAAGGCGAGTCTGTCCATATTGAGGTAGTAGCGCTGATAAAATCTTACCTGCCTTGTTTCCAGGTCCATAGTCTTTACAGAAAATATCTGCGGATCGGCCAGAACACTTTTTGGAAGAGTGAAATCAAATCTTGCAAGTATTTTCTGAGCGTCAGGCGCCAGAAGGCCGCCACATGGTTTAGGACGGTCTTCTGTCTGGCCGTCGATAATCATAACTTTTAATCCTGATGAGGCTATGCTGCTGCCGAAAGAAGCAGAGGCAGGGCCTGCACCGATTACTATAATATCCCACATAAAAATAACCTTTTTTGATCTTTCAGTTTGTTTTAGCTTGTCTGTTCTTCATCCTCTCTGTACTCCAGCAAATCTCCCGGCTGGCAGTCGAGAATTCGGCACAGAGCGTCCAGAGTGGAAAATCTGAATGCTTTCACTTTATGGTTTTTGAAATTTGAAACATTGGCCATGGTCATACCCAGCTGCTCTGACAGCTCGGTGAGAGAAATCTTTCTTTTGGCCATCATTACATCTAAATTTATTATTATCATAACCTTACCTGCCTCTAAAATATCAAGTCATTTTCCTCTTTCATTTCATGAGCATGCCGGAAGACGGCTGACGCGGAGGAAGAAAGAAGTCCCGTAAAGATGCATAAGAAAAGCAACGCTGCCGGAACAAGAATCCGCAGATAAGAGATGGCAACGTCTTCAATTACATAAAAGGCTGAAAAGCAGAGGGGAAGAATCGGAACTTCGCAGAATGCGCACCTGGATATAAAAGAAAAATCCCTACTTGCTTCCTCTGAAAAGGGATTGTCAGAAGATATTGTAATGCATATTCTGCGCAGCCTGAACAGAGCCATAAGGTACGGAACTGAGCATACATATATGCAGCACACTGCAGCAGGACTCAGAAAAAACGGAAAAGAAACCAAAGCGCATAAAGTCAGAGCGATGCCCGCAGTGACAAAAATGTTGATAGTGTTTGTATTGCTGTTTTTCATAGATATCACCTCGTTTGCATTATATAATATAGGCCGATACAAAGAATGTCAATAAAAATTTATCGTTATTCTTTAAATTTGCTGAATATGTATGGAAAATTTCACACCGGAAGATGCCGTGCCGGGATTGTGAAAAAAATTTCAAAAAATATTGCAATAGCAAATAAAATGTGATAATGTTTAGCTATAAATAAACTAAAATCAAAAATGTTTAAAAACAGGGGGAAGGCATGGAGTTCAAAGAGTTAACCGTCGAAGAACTGGCACAGGGATTTGTGCACATTGAAAAAGAAAAGAAGCTGGTATGCATATTTTGCGGTGAAACTTTTGATAAAGATGTCATTTACCAGTCCGGAGGCAGGATGCTTACAGCTCAGGGAGCCATGAAAGAGCATCTCAGCCACATCCATGGAGGGGTTTTTTACGGACTGGCCGGATTGGATAAACAGATTAACGGACTCTCCGATACACAGAAGGAACTTCTTGAAGGAATGTACCTTGGAAAGGATAACAAGGAACTGGCTGAACAGATGCAGATAAGCACGGCTACCGTGCGAACTCACAAGTTCAATATACAGAAGATGAAAAGAGAGGCGAAGATTCTTCTGGCTATGCTGGAAAACATAGAAGAAGGCCGGCCGCCGCAGGAAGAACAGGAAGCTCGCAGCAGCAGGACACAGCCGCAGACACAGGCAACCGGTAACTTTGCCGGGAATGTGCTGCATCCTTTCTTTACACAGTTCAATCTTAAATAGGAGAATCCGCAATGAAAGAAATTTTCAGCTATGATGCCCGTCTTGCGGCATTTAAAGAACTGATCAAAAAGATTGAATACCTGAAATACACCCTCAATTCTCTGGTGTACTGGGACAAGATAACTTATATGCCGCCAAAAGGCATAGAATACAGGACGTCGGTGATGTCTTTTCTGGCAGACGAACAGTACAAGTTGATATCCGGAAAAGAGTTCGCAGAAAATGTGCGCTATTTCCGGGATAACAAAAAAAACGACAGAGTTACCGACGCCATGGTCAGAAGAATATGCCGGAATTCGGAGTATATAAGCAAGATCCCTGAGGGGGAATACCGCAGATATGTTGAGCTTATCGCACGTTCAGAGCAGATATGGGAGACGGCGCGAAAAGAGAAGGACTTCGGTGCTTTTAAAGACCATCTTGAGCAGATCATAGACATATTCAGAGAATTTGCAAATTACTGGGGTCATTCGGAAACGCCTTATGATGCGCTTCTGGGGTATTACGAAGACGGGCTGACTGTGGCAAAGGTGGATGAGATAGTAAGCGAACTGAAGCCTTTTCTCATAGATATGATAGAACAAATAAAAGAGGCCGGAGAACTGAACAAGGAGCCCCTGCTGGTTCCCGGGGTTGGCAAGACCGGACAGGAAAAGCTTTGGACAAAAATCTTAAGCCGGCTGGGTTTCAGCTTTGAAGCCGGAAGAATAGATGTGGGAGCACATCCCACCATTCTTGCTAACTCTCCGGCGGATGTGAGAATTGTCAATTCATATAGGGAAGACGAACTTAAGCCCGGAATATTTAATGTGCTTCACTCAGGCGGCAAGGGGATTTATCAGCAGTCCATAGACGAAGATCTTCTGGGAACATTTCTGGCAGAACCGTCATCCTTTGCCATGGAGGAAAGCATAGGAAGGTTCTACGAAAACATCATAGGCAGAAGCAGAGGTTTCTGGGAATACTTTTACGATGACCTGTGCCGTACGGCTCCGCAAATGAAGAAATACACCTCTGAAGAAATCTACAAGGATGCTAACCGCGTCAGACCGTCGCTTATAAGAATAGAGGCTGATGAACTCACGTATCTCCTTCATATTATAATACGGTATGAGCTGGAAAAAGATCTTATAAACGGAAGCCTTTCAGTTGAAGAGCTCAAAGACGCCTGGGAAGATAAATACAAAGAATACCTGGGTGTTGTGCCGGAAGATGACAGTCAGGGAATTCTTCAGGACATCCACTGGGCAGGCGGATATGTGGGATATTTTCCTTCGTATTTTGTTTCCAATCTTGCTGCAGCGCAGATTGCCGTTGCCATTGAAAAGGATTGCGGAAGCCTGGATAAGCTTACCGCAGAAGGAAATTATGCAGTAATAAAAGAATGGCTCACCGAGCATATATTCCGCTTTGGGGCAATGTACGGGACAGAGGAACTGATTGAAAAGGCCACAGGCAAGCCTCTGTGTTCCGCAGATTATATAAGCTGCTTACGGAAAAAATTTTCCGAAGTATATAAATTACATCACTAAATATAATAAATTCACAACAAGGAGAAGCAAAAAATGAACACGATCCTTAAAAAAATCGGCCTTAATGAAAAAATGGCCAGAAACTTCTGGGGTATCATCATTATCGCCTTAGGCGGAGCTATTATTTACGGTCTGCCTTACTTCCGTTACGACTACTACGACGCATATCTGGAAGTGTATAATCTTACAGATACGCAGATGGGTGTATTCGGAAGCATTCTGGGCGTATTCGGAATGGTTTCATATCTCTTCGGAGGTATTGTTGCCGACAGATTTTCAACAAGAACAGTTTTGACAATTTCTCTCATAGGAACAGGTCTGGGTGGATTCGTTCATCTGCTGCCGCTTAACTACACAGCACTGCTGTGCCTGTATGCTTTCTGGGGTGTAAGCTCACTCTTCGCATTCTGGCCTTGCTGCGTTAAGGCTGTTCGTATCCTGTCAGGATCAGGAGACCAGGGCAAAGCTTACGGTTTCTTTGAAGGCGGACGCGGAATCGGAGCAGCACTTATGGCCTCCGGCGCAGTTATTGCATTTAAAATCGGCGCAGGACAGATGGAAGATCAGGTTGCCGGAATGAAAGCGACCATCATTTTCTACTCTCTGCTGACTATACTTATGGGTGTTCTGACCTTCTTTACCGTTAAAGATGACAAAATGGAAAAAAGCGACAGAGTTACCTTCAAGGGAATCGGAGAACTGCTGAAAATGCCGGCAGTATGGGTCATAGGTATCGTTACCTTCTGTAACTATGTATTTACACAGCTGCTGTACTACTTCACTCCTTATATGACAGAAATCATAGGAATAACAGTTACCATGGCTGCAGCAATCGCCGCATCAAAGAGATGGCTTTCACTTTTCGGAAGCATAGGCGGAGGATATATAACTGACAAGGTGGGAACCGGCAGAATGATCCTTATCTCCTTCATCATTATGGCTGCAGGAACCATAGCAATGATGATACTTCCTACAGAAGCAAGCAGTGCAGTTCCGTTCGTAGTTCTGTTCCTTATTATCTACATTTTCTACAATGTAAACTATGCCATGACATGGGCAATGATGGATGAAGGCGCAATTCCTGAAAGACTTTCCGGAAGCGCAGCAGGCCTTATCTCCACTATCGGATATCTGCCTGAAATCTTCTGCTCCGTTCTGGCAGGTTCACTGCTTGATAAGACACCTGGCGTAGGCGGATACCGCGATGTATTCACTTTCATGGTTGCTATGTTGCTGGTAGGAGCTGCATTTACGGTAATCTGGATGGTTTATCTGAAGAAAAAGAACATAAAGAAACCTTCCGCAAAGACTGAAGCTGTGCAGGAAACTGAATAATTTTCGGAAACGAAAGAAGCGAAATGTATTATGAAGATAGAAAATAAAGTTAAATGTATATTTGAGAGGGTGTACATCGAAACACCTGTGGACACTGACGGAGACGGCAAAGCGGATCTGATCGCCGCGTATATAAGGAGACCTGAAAATACTATGCAGGGGGAGAAGGTTCCTGCCGTGCTGGTTGCCAATCCGTATCTGATGACATGCAATGAAGACTGGTATGTGCCCCACGATGTAGACAGAGAAGTCAAGGTATATCCTCAGCAGAACATTAAGGAATCAGATATACGCTTTGACTTTTCACAAGAGTCTGCCTGCAAGCCGGTGGAAGTGAGGAAAACCCGCGGATTTGCTGAAACAGCCGTCATAGACGAAGATGTAGAGTTTGAGTGCATTTCACCACTGTATGCCTATCTTAATCAGAAGGGATATGCGTCTGTGTTTTGCGGAGGACTGGGAACCAGAGGATCCGAAGGATATACTCTGTCAGGAAGCCGCGAAGAGGTGCTCGCCTTTAAATCAGTAATTGACTGGCTCAACGGAAGATGTCGTGCTTTTACGGACAAGACTTCCAATATAGAGATCGGGGCAGACTGGTGTACGGGAAATGTTGCCATGTCGGCTAAATCATATCTTGGAACCATGTGCATAGGTGTTGCAGCTACCGGAGTGGAAGGTCTTAAAACTATAATTCCTGAAGCCGGAATATGCAACTGGTATGATTATTACAGAGCCGGCGGTCTCAATGTTCCTGCTATGGGATGGCAGGGCGATGACCTGGATATTCTGGCCAAGTACTGTTTCAGCAGAGCGAAAGACCCGGAAGACTATGAAAAGGTAAAAGATGGATACCGGGCTGCTCTTGAAAGACTTGTAGAAGGAGAGGACAGAGACTCTGCCAACTACAACAGATTCTGGGACGAGAGAAATTACCTGAATCAGATTGACAACTTCAAGGCATCGGTGTTTATAATCCACGGAATAAATGACTGGAACGTAAAGACCAATCAGTGCCTGCCGCTTTTTAAGGCTCTCGAGGAAAAAGGCGTGGAGAGAAAAATACTTCTCCACCAGGGTGAGCATGTTTACGTTTATGATCTGGAAGGTTCAGGGACTCTGGACATGGTTGAGAGATGGCTGGATCACTACCTCAAGGGAATTGACAACGGCATAGATAAAGAGCCAAAGGTTCTGGTGGAAAGCAATCTTGACCAGCTGAAATGGATGGCATCGGATACATGGCCGCCTGCAGGGTGCAAAGGCGAGAACTTTCCTGTAAAAACCCGGGGAGAGGCAAGGATAGTGGACGATCTGTCAGCCACCGTTTTCCGCAAAGAAAAGGACAACAGAAAGGAATGGCTTGACCAGCTGGTTCTTTGCGAAGCTCCGGAATACATGAACAGATTCAGAATCATGTGGTCGGATTCAAACTCCGGAGTAGACGGTGAAAAGGACATAAGAATTGCCGGAACCGTAAAAGTCGGTTTTGATGCAGCCATTGACAGAGATACGGCGATATTAAGCGCAATGCTGGTCGATATCGGCCGTCAGAACCGCATCACTGCCGAGGAAGTGGCTGTTGAAAACGCTCCTGAAGGAACTTTCCGGTTCGGCCTGGAAAAGGAACCTTCCATGTACAAGGTGATAAGTCGTGGATGGTTAAATGCTCAGAACAGAACATGCCTCTGGAGCAAAGAAAAAATAGAACCTAATCAGTACTATCACTACGAGATTGAGATGGTTCCTACTGATCACACATTGCAAAAAGGTCATAATCTTGCGTTCATCCTGTATGGAACTGACGCAGAGCAGACCCAGAGACCTGAAACGGTAACAACCATAACCCTGAATACAGACACATTAAAAGTTGAAGTGCCGTTTCTGAAATAGGAATAAGCCTCCGGCGGGCCATAGAGTCTGCCGGGGGTTTGTTTTTGACTCTATGTCAAATGCTGCGACGGAGAAAACTACAAATAAGCATTGTTTTTTATGAATGTTCACCGAATCTTCACCGTTTTGTTAGCACTCAATCATTGACAGTGCTAACAAAAGGTGTTATAACATAGGTAAATTAAAACAAGCAACAACAAACAATACCAAGGGGGAATAAAAAATGTTAATGCCAAGTATTTTCGGAGAAAACTTATTTGATGATTTTATGGATGATTTTATGATGAACAGGGGTGCAAGAAGCGTCCAGAACGTAATGAAGACCGACATCAAGGAAACAGATGACAGCTATGAGCTGAAAATCGAAATGCCGGGCTACAGAAAAGAAGATGTAAAAGCACAGCTCAAAGACGGATACCTGACCATAAGTGCAGAAACCGACAATTCATCTGAGGAAAAGAATGAAGAGGGCAAATACATCAGAAGAGAACGTTATACAGGCGCGGTATCAAGAAGCTTTTTCGTAGGTAAAGACCTGACAGAAGAAGATATAAGAGCCAGATTTGAAAACGGAATTCTTCACATAGCACTGCCTAAAGAAGCTCCGAAGAAAATCGAGGAGAACAAGTATATTGCCATTGAGGGATAACCAATAAAACCAATAAAGGAGAAAAGATGAACGAGGTCAAGAAACCCAAGAAGCCTCTGCTGTACTATTACTTCATAGTGCTGCTGGGCATAATGCTCTTTAACTTTTTAGTGATGCCGGCAATAGTCGAAGGTCAGATAACCGAAAAAGACTACGGCTATTTCATAAAGATGACAGAAAAGGGCCAGATAGGCCAGGTGGAGATACAGGAACAGGAAAACCAGATACTCTTCACCAGTAAAGATGGTAGCAAGATATATAAGACAGGAATGGTGGATGATCCTGATCTCGTTCAGAGGCTCTATGAGTCAGGGGCTACCTTCTCAGGGGAGATCATAAAACAGACATCGCCTGTTGTAAGCATTCTCATTTCGTGGGTGCTTCCGATAATAATATTTATTGCGCTGGGTCAATACATGTCAAAGAAAATGTTTGACAAGGCCGGAGGCAATAATGCGCTGATGTTCGGAAAGAGTAATGCCAAAGTATATGTAAAATCTTCGGAAGGAATAAAATTTTCCGATGTGGCAGGTGAAGACGAGGCTAAGGAGAACCTTTCGGAAATCGTCGATTATCTCCATAATCCGGATAAATACAAAGAGGTAGGTGCAGCCATGCCTAAAGGAGTGCTTCTGGTAGGCCCTCCGGGAACAGGCAAGACCATGCTTGCCAAGGCTGTTGCAGGCGAAGCTAATGTGCCCTTCTTTTCCATGTCGGGTTCCGAATTTGTGGAGATGTTCGTGGGCATGGGCGCTTCCAAGGTGCGCGACCTCTTTAAACAGGCCAAGGAGAAAGCTCCGTGCATTGTGTTCATAGACGAAATAGATGCAATAGGAAAGAAGAGAGACGGTCAGCTGGGAGGAAATGACGAGAGAGAGCAGACCCTCAACCAGCTCCTTACAGAGATGGACGGTTTTGAGGGGAACACCGGAGTAATAATTCTGGCCGCTACCAACAGACCTGAATCTCTGGATCCTGCCCTGACCAGACCCGGACGCTTTGACCGGCGCGTGCCGGTAGAACTTCCCGATCTGAAAGGAAGAGAGGATATCCTCAAAGTTCATGCAAAGAAGATAAAGACAGACAAGGATATAGATTACAGCAAGATTGCCAGAATGGCTTCCGGCGCTTCCGGAGCAGAGTTGGCAAATATAGTCAACGAAGCGGCTTTGAGAGCTGTAAGAGACAAACGGAGTTTTGCCACTCAGGAAGACTTCGAGGAAAGCATTGAAGTTGTAATTGCGGGATATCAGAAGAAGAATGCGATCCTCACAGACAGCGAGAAGCGTATAGTGGCTTTCCACGAGGTGGGACATGCCCTGGTGGCAGCCCTGCAGACTCACTCTGCACCTGTCGAAAAGATAACCATCGTTCCACGTACGTCAGGAGCACTGGGATATACCATGCAGGTGGAAGAAGGCAATCACTACCTTATGAGCAAAGAGGAAATAGAGAACAAGATTGCCACCTTTACCGGAGGAAGAGCTGCAGAAGAGCTGACTTTCGGTTCTGTAACCACGGGCGCTGCCAATGATATCGAACAGGCGACAAGGCTGGCCAGAGCCATGATTACCAGATACGGAATGAGCGATGATTTCGGAATGGTAGCTATGGAAACCCTTAACAACCAGTATCTGGGCGGAGATACCACCCTTGCCTGCTCTGCTGAGACTCAGGCTCGGATAGACAGGCAGGTTGTGGAGCTGGTGAGAAAGCAATACGACAAAGCTCTGGGTATTCTGAAAGACAACAGAGAGAAGCTTGAGGAGCTGGCCGGATACCTGTATGAAAAAGAGACAATAACTGGGGAAGAGTTTATGAATATTCTGGGAGAGGAATAATCCCGTGAAAAAACACCGGCTGCGGCCGGTGTTTTTTTGTGTTTTTTCATCGGAGCGGCGGGGGGGAAAAATTGCGGGAGTTGTGTTAAAATGTATCGTCAGGAGGATAAAGAAATGCAGAATTATTTTGTAAGATACTATTTTGACAGCTCCCGTGACAGGGACGGATTCATGGAAGAAATAAAGGCAGAAAGAATCGGAGAAATTACTCTGGCTGAGAAAGGATGCCTGAGATATGAATACTTCTTTCCTGCAGATTCGGACAGAGAGATATTCCTCTGGGAACAGTGGGAAAGCGAGGCTGACCAGAAATGTCACATGACGCAGCCTCATTTTGGTACCATAGGAAAGATAAAAGATAAATACAGAGCACAGACGGAATTTGAAAAATAGCGGAGGGATACCATGACATTCAAGCAGGCAGACAGATTAAAAGGAATACCCATGTCAAGAACCAGAGTTATGCTCAGAAAATGCCAAGAACTCAGGGCGGCAGGAGAGAAAGTTACAGCCCTGACGCTGGGAGAACCGGACTTTGATACACCGGAATATATAACCATGGCATGCAAAAAGGCTCTTGATGACGGTCTGACAAAATATACCGACAGCACCGGTCCCCTTGAGCTTAGAGAAGCTATATGCCGCAAACTGAAGCGGGAAAACGGACTTGTCTATTGCCCGGAAGAAATTTCCGTAACTTCAGGAGTTGAACAGGGAACCTTTGCCGCTTTCATGTCATTTTTAAATCCCGGTGATGAAGTTCTGGTTCAGGATCCCGTCTACCTGACTTATACCACTATACCGGGAATAGCCGGAGCCACAGTGAAGACCTATAGTCTGCTGGAGGAAAATGACTTTCAGCCTGACATGAATCAGCTGAGGAGCTTGGTGACAGATAAAACAAAGATGATAGCTATCGTTTCTCCGGGCAACCCTACCGGCAGCATTTTTACAAGAGAAAGCCTTGAAGCCATTGCTGAACTGGCTCGTGAAAAAAATCTTCTGGTGGTTTCTGATGAAATATACGAAAGACTTACCTATGGCGAAAAAGATGAAGTGGTGAGCATTGCCTCCCTGCCGGGAATGAAAGAAAGAACCATACTTCTTAACGGCCTTTCCAAAAGTATGGCAATGACCGGATGGCGTATAGGATATATGGCAGCACCGCCGGAGCTTATAGACCCGCTTAACAGGATGGCCTTTTATATGACAGCGGGAGCGACTTCTTTTGCTCAGTATGCTGCAGCGGAGGCTCTTGACGGGGATGACGGGTCTGCGGAAAAAATGCGTCTTGAATTTAAGAAGCGCAGAGATTATCTTGTCGGAGAAATAAACGAAATGGAAAATTTCAGCTGCATAGTGCCTCAGGGAGCATTCTATGTTTTTATGAACATAAAGAAAACCGGAATGAAGAGCGAGGAGTTTTGCGATTATGCACTGGAGCAATACAGACTTGCCATGATGCCCGGGGATGTCTTCGGACAATGCGGAGAGGGCTTTGTAAGACTGTCTTATGCGGCGTCACGTCAGGTTCTGGAAGAGGCTGTGTGTATACTCAAAGATATAGATCATGAAATTTCACAGAAGACAGTATAGAAACACGATATAAACACGATATATAGAAAGGAAAGACTTGAACATATGAGCGGCGAAATGTGTCGTGAAGACGAATATTACCTTGAATGCGAGAAAAAATGGGTTTTCCTGACTCTGATGGGAGTAGCAGGGTTTTACGGAGCCTTTACATATTCCATAAGGGGAGGCGTATTCTGCAACGCACAGACTGCCAATTTCGTGCTTTTTGCCATGGCTTTGGGAAATATGGACTGGCGGGGAGCTTTATATTATGTTATACCCATGTCCGCCTACCTGCTGGGAGCCATCGTATCTGAGGCCGTCCCCAGACCCGTAAAAAGAACCGGCATTCTGCGGTGGGATACGTTGCTGATTCTTATAGAAATGCTGGCAGTGATAATGTTAGGACTGCTGCCGGAAGAGGCACCGTATCAGATATCTCAGGTGACCATCAATTTCATATGCTCGATGCAGTATAACACCTTCCGCCAGGCTCAGGGTGTGCCCATGGCTACGACCTTCTGCACCAATCATCTGAGGCAGACAGGCATCGCCATTGTCAAGAGTATACGCCAGGGAGGAGACAAAGAGCAGGAAGACAAGATGGTGGGACACATAAAAATGCTGGGCGTTTTTGTGCTGGGCGGAATCATAGCTACGGTGCTGTGCAGGTTTTTTATGGGGAAAGCCATATGGGCTACACTGATACCTCTGATGATCCTGTTTACGAACCTGCTTTATGCAGATCGCAAAAAGGAACATGATCAGATTTTGCAGACCCCAAGAGGCCACTGATCAGAAAGTAAAATGTTGACAGAAATATAGGAGGAGGTTATACTCTAACTGTAATTTAGTGCCATGTAAAAAATGGAGGGAATTAAAAAAGAAAAAATTACTTGTTACGCTTTTGTGCGTACTGATGGTAGTGGCCATGATTCCTGCTCTTGCTTTTGCAGCCCCTGCAGATGAAGAGATTACGGTTTTCTACACCAATGACGCACATACCTACATCGAAAAAGGATGGAGCTATTCCGAAATAGCCGCCCTGAAGAACAATGCCGGCGAAAATGCATTGCTTGTTGACTGCGGCGACCATGTGCAGGGAACAGCTTACGGTTCTATGGATGAAGGTAAAACAATAATTGAACTTATGGAGAAGGCCGGCTACGATGTGGCAACTCTCGGAAACCATGAGTTCGACTATGGCATGTTCAGAGCCCTTGACATTGCTCAGAACGGAGCGGTTCCCTATGTTTCATGTAACTTCTACAACGAGAAGGACGGCGTGAGAGGAGCTAACGTTCTGAACAGCTATAAGATTTTTGAAAAGAACGGAAAGAAGATTGCTTTTATAGGAATTACAACCCCTGAGTCCTTTACCAAGTCAACACCTGCATACTTCCAGGATGCCGATGGAAATTACATTTACGGAATTTCCGGAGGAAGAGACGGAAAAGCTCTGTATGCTGATGTGCAGAAAGCTATCGACAGCGCAAAGGCTGAAGGAGCCGACTACATTATCGGACTGGGACATCTGGGAATAGACGAAAGCTCGGCGCCTTGGAGATCAACCGATGTTATAGCAAATACTGTCGGATTGGATGTATTCATCGACGGACATTCACATTCCACCATAGAAAGCCAAGACGTTAAAGATAAAGACGGAAACACAGTTATTCTGACTCAGACAGGCTCATATCTGGAAAACGTGGGCAAGATGACTATTGCGGCAGACGGAACTATAACTACAGAACTTCTTTCGGCAGATAACAAGGGTGAAATCACTCCTGTCATTGCCGTTAAAGCTGTCGAAGCCACATGGATAGAAGAAATAAACCAAAGACTGGGTGCAGTAATAGGACACGCTGACGTGGTATTTGACAACTATGACGCAGAAGGAAACAGACTGGTTCGTAAACAGGAAACCAATACAGGTGACTTTGCAGCAGATGCCCTGTACTATCTGTTTGATAACATGGATCTGGATGTGGATGTGGCCATAATGAACGGCGGCGGAGTAAGAAACAAAGCCATCACCGGCGACCTTACATACTTCAGCTGCAAGGCTATTCACACTTTCGGAAACGTTGCATGTCTGCAGCAGGTTACCGGTCAGCAGCTTCTGGATGCGCTGGAATGGGGAGCTAGAGATTATGACGGAGAAAACGGCGGATTCCTGCAGGTATCCGGCATGACATACGAAATCAATCCTTATATTCCATCTACAGTTCAGATGGATGATAAGAAAGTATGGACAGGCGGTCCTACAGGCGAATATCGTGTGCGTAATGTCAAGGTTTACAATAAGGAAACCGGCGAATATGAACCTCTTGATCTGAAAGCAACCTATAACCTGGCTGGCTACAACTACACTCTCCGCGACCTTGGAGACGGCTATGCCATGTTTAAAGGTGCCGTAAATATCATTGACTACGTAATGGAGGACTACATGGTTCTTGCAAACTATGTGAAGTCATTCCCTGTAGACCCTGCAACAGGACTGCCTACAATCACTGCCGAGAACTCACCTTATGGCGAAGTGACAGGTGAAGGCAGAATAGTTGTAAAATGCAGCCACGATGTTGAAACAACAGACGTGGGCAATGCAGTGGAAGCTACATGTACAAAAGAAGGATATTCCGGAGACAAGATCTGTGCTCTCTGTCAGGAAACCATCAAAGGTGAAGTGATTCCTGCGACCGGACACACCTTTGTAGACGGAATATGCCTTGAATGCGGCGAAAAAGCTCCTGCGGATCCTGAAGGCCCTGTAACAGGAGATCAGAACCAGACGGGACTGTGGCTTGCTCTTATGCTGGTAGCAGCTGCCTGCACTGCCGGTGCATCCATTGCTGTTAAAAAAGAAGATTAGTATAATCTTACATATTTGCTATAAAATCCAAATAGGCATCAACGTAAACAAACCTGTGTAATGCTGAAGCGTTACACAGGTTTTTTCTATTGAAGAAAAACGTCGTCAATGGTATAATAACTTGGGAAAATGTATTAAAACAATATATCCGAAATAGACATCCGCGTATCCAATATGGCTCGGGTGTGTTTTAGTTGCAGATATAAAAACACAGATAAACGGAGGTAAAGAAATGAAACACGCGTACATTAACGGAGTGATTCTTGACGGCTCAAAAGATATGGAACCTGTTGAAGGGGAAATGATACTTACAGACGGAGAAAAAATAATAGCCATAGAAGCGCAGAAAGACGTTCCTGCAGGGTATGAGACGGTAGACCTGAAAGGCAGATACATCATGCCCGGTCTTGTAAATATGCACGTTCATCTTCCCGGAAACGGCAAGCCTACAGATAAACAGGAAGACAACTCAGCGAAAGTTAAAAAACTTACCAGCAATGCCTTGTTTAGATATCTGGTAAGGGTTATGTGCCAGAATTATGCAAAGACCCAGCTCATGAGCGGAGTTACTACTTTAAGAACCATGGGTGGAGTCATGGCTGTTGACAGTGCAGTAAGAGACAGAATCAATACCGGCAAGGCTGTAGGACCGAGAATCCTTGCTGCCAACATGGCTGTGTCTGTTGAAGGCGGTCATATGGCCGGTTCTCTGGCATGTATCGCTCACAGTGCTGATGAAGCAGCACAGCTTGTGGAAAATATCGCAAAAGACAATCCGGATCTTATCAAGCTCATGATTACCGGAGGCGTTCTCGATGCAAAAGTAAAAGGCGAACCGGGTGAACTGAAGATGCCGCCTGAATATGTAAAGGCAGCTTGCGACAAGGCTCATGATATGGGAATGAAAGTAGCTGCCCATGTAGAAAGTCCGGAAGGAGTAAGAGTGGCTCTGGAAAACGGTGTTGATACCATAGAACATGGTGCAAAACCTGATGACGAGATAATGAGACTCTTTAAAGAAAGAGGAGCATGCCACATAGCAACTTTCTCACCGGCTCTGCCTTTCGCAAAATTTGACAGAGAAGTGACTCATATGAGCGAGATGGAACAGTACAACGGCCAAGTGGTATTTGAAGGCATTATAGAATGTGCCAAAAGATGTCTTGAAGAAGGTGTGCCGGTAGGTCTCGGTACAGATACGGGATGTCCATATATAACGCAGTACGACATGTGGAGAGAGCTTAACTATTTCCACAAGTTCTGCGGTGTAAGCAATGCGTTTGCATTATATACGGCAACCAAACTCAATGCACAGCTGGCCGGAGTGGGAGATATAACAGGAAGTATCGAAGAAGGTAAATGTGCAGACTTTATAGTTACAACCAAGAATCCGCTGGAGGATCTGACTGTTCTTCGCAATGTCGATATGGTAGTTGCCCGCGGAAAGATCATAAACAACCCTAAGGTCAAGAGAATGGCCGAAGTGGATAAAGAACTGGATAAATTCATCTAAGGAGATACAGATATAAAATGGAACTTTACATAGCCTTTGGCGTGTTTATAGCCACAATGCTTGCCACCATCGCAACCGGGCATTCCATGATAATTGCACTCCTGGTAGGTCTTGTGGCGTTCCTTGCTGTCGGAAGAAAAAGAGGCTTTGCGTTAAAAAGCATGATGCTCATGAGTAGAGACACTCTTAAAGATGCTCTGCTTGTAGTGAAAGTAATGCTTATAATAGGTGCTCTGACGGCGGTGTGGAGAGTTTCGGGAACTATAATCATATTTGTTTACTACGGCATGAAGATAATAATGCCGCCTATATTCCTGCTGGTGACTTTCCTGCTGTGCTGTCTGCTCAGCTATGCCATCGGAACATCTTTCGGTGTTGCCAGCACAGTAGGCGTAATCTTTATGGCTCTGGCAGAAAGCGGCGGAGTAAACCCTCTACTTGCAGGAGGGGCTGTAATGTCGGGGATATATTTTGGAGACAGATGTTCCCCGGTGTCTTCCAGCGCAAATATGGTTGCCGGCATTACGGGAACTCAGATATATGACAACGTCAAGATGATGTTCAAGACAGGTCGGCTGCCTTTTCTTGCGGCGCTGGCCGCATATGTGGTTATGTCTGTGACAAACCCCATGAATGGAGCTGATTCGGCTATGATGACTTCGCTGGAGGAGGAATTCACCTTGTCCTTGTGGGCATTTATTCCGGCAATTATAATAATAGGTCTTCCGCTTCTTAAAGTGGGAGTAATAAAAGCCATGGCGGCCAGCATAGTCAGCGGTGTGCTGATAGCATGGCTGGTTCAGGGAGAAACGCTTTTACATATTGCAAGAGTCATGGTTTTGGGATATGAGAGCAGCAGCGGTGGAATGTCTTCGATCCTCGAAGGAGGAGGACTGGTATCCATGCTGGAAGTTGCTGTTATAGTAGGTATATCCAGCATGTACTCCGGAATTTTTTCGGGTACACATATGCTGGACAATCTGCAGGAAAAACTCGGCAATGCCTGCACCAGGTTCGGGCGTTTTTCGGTAATGCTGATGATGAGCGTGGCTATGTCATCTATTTTCTGCAATCAGACAGTTGGCACGCTTATGTGCTCCGACATGTTAAAAAAACCGTATCTGGACGGAGGAGGAACAAAAGAAGAACTGGCAATCGATATGGAGAATTCGGTGATCCTCATTGCCTGCATGCTGCCGTGGACAATAGGATGCAGCGTTCCTCTGGCACTTTTAGGTGTGGATATGAGGGCATTGCCTTTTGCTGTGTTTATGTATGCTGTGCCCATCTGCTATTTTTTCACAAAGAAAAAATGGTTCAGAAATTGATTTGTAGGGGGATATTGAATTGAAACTATTTGACAATAAGGTTCAGGAGACCAAATATAAGGTATTAAGGGAGGTGGCATACCAGACCTGGAAGGGAAATGACGTGTTTGCGGAATTTAACGAAATTGCTAATAATGTCATACCCAAAGGAGAGCCTCCTCAGACATGCTGCATCTACAAGGATAGAGCTGTAGTTGCAGAAAGAATGAGACTTGCAATCGGAGGAAGCAAAAAAAACGATAATATCGTTCAGGTGATAGATATAGCCTGCGATGAGTGCCCTGAAGCAGGCTATGTGGTGACGGACATGTGCAGAGGCTGCCTTGCCCACAGCTGCGTGGAATCGTGCAAACGCAATGCCATAATTGTTGACGAGCACCAGCATGCACACATAGACAAGAGCAAATGTGTGGAATGCGGAAGATGCGCTAAAGCGTGCCAGTACAGCGCAATCCACAATTTCCAGCGCCCATGTGAGAGAGCATGCAAGGTAAATGCCATTTCCATGGGTCCCGGCGGAGAGGCTACCATCGATTATGAAAAATGCATCAACTGCGGAGCCTGCGTTTATCATTGCCCTTTCGGAGCCACCGTAGATGTGTCAAGCATAGTTAGCGTGATAAACGAGATAAAAAAAGCAGAAGATGAATGCAGAAAAGACAAGATGATCGCAATTGTGGCTCCGTCCATAGCCAGCCAGTTCCTGTACGCATCCATAGGTCAGGTGATAACAGGTATCAAGGAACTGGGATTCGCAGATGTGCTGGAAGTTGCCGTAGGTGCGGAAATGGTGGCATACAAAGAGGGACTTGAGCTGAAGGAAAAGGGATTCCTGACATCGTCCTGCTGCCCGGCCTTCGTGGATTACATAAAAACAAAGCATCCTGCCATGGTGGAACATATCTCTCATAATCTGTCGCCTATGGCAGAACTGGCCAAGCATGTAAAAAAGAACAAGCCGGATTCGGTAATTGTGTTCATAGGACCATGCATAGCAAAAAAAGCAGAAGTAAGGCAGGAGAGAGTTCACCAATATGTGGATTATGCCATAACCTTTGAAGAACTTCAGGCACTATTTGACAGCAAGAACATAGAACTCAAGAAACTTGAATGGACAGACTGGAATCAGGCATCATACTACGGTCGAAACTTTGCAAGAACAGGAGGAGTTGCAGCGGCTGTTGAGCAGATGCTCAAGGAACTCAGGGTGGATGACTTTGAATATAAACCAATAGTGTGCGACGGTATTGACAAGTGCAAGACAGCACTGCTGAAAGCTTCTAAAGGTGTATTGCCAAATAACTTTATTGAAGGAATGGCCTGCGTGGGAGGTTGCATCGGAGGAAGCGGAAATCTGGTAAGATATGAGGATGATATGCCTGAAGAAATGGAAGATCATCTGGAAGATGCCGCGACAACGGAAATGCTCGCAAATGTAAAAAAGATTATAAATATTTCATAGTCATAAATAAGCCGGAAGATTATCTTCCGGCTTATCTGACAATGCAAAGCGTTAGAACGTCAGACATGTGTATTTATTTCAATTTCACAGAGAATTCAATAACATTTTCGCCGCGGCATTCTGCCTCAACGGAACCGCCATGGGCTTCTGCAATGCTCCGAGCCATAGAAAGACCGATGCCGAAGCCGCCGGTTTCGGAGTTTCGGGATTTGTCTGCACGGTAGAAGCGGTCAAACAGCTTGTCCAGATCCTCCGGGTCTATTTTTTCGCATTCATTCAATGTACGTATGATGATGCCGCGCCTGTTTTTTTCAAGAGAAAAAGATATGGGCGAATCAGGTACGGCATATTTTATGGCATTGTCAAGAAGAATGGACACCAGCTGACGGATGTTGTATTCATCGCCGCAATAGCTGATATCCGCAGGCACAGAGATTTTGAGTTCATGTCCCGCTGAGCAGGCAAAGTCGGCAAAGGATTCGGCGGTTTCTCTTATGGCATCGCTGGCGGAAAACTTTTCAAACTTGAACGGCGACTCCTCTTCATCCATACGGGAAAGGGTTACCAGTGAATTTACCAGTTCTGTCAGCTTCTCTGTCTGCAGCATGGCCTTGTCAATCCATTTTTGTTTTCCCACTTCCATTTCCAGCACCTTAAGACTTGTGGCGATTACCGTTATAGGTGTTTTCAATTCATGCCCTGCATCGGTAATAAACTGCTTTTGCTGTTTCGCGCTGCGCACAACGGGGTCGATGGCTTTTCCGGAAAAGAACACAACCAGAGAATATACCAGAGATATACAGACTGCCATTGCAGCAAAGGAGCAGATGGCTACAATTTTTACGGAACGAAGCTCCTGATAGCAGTCAAGAAATACTGCCATATAGCGGTTCTCATCATGCTGTATGACGCGATATTTATAGCTGGCATAATATCCGTATCCTTCACCATGCGCCAGCGCCACTGATATATATTCGCCGGTATTTCGGGAAGTAATGGCGGCAATATGATCCAGATCTGCAACAATCAGAGTTCCGTTGGCGTCAAAGCGCAGGCTGAAATAGCGTGTGGAATACGGCGTCTCCAGGTTAAAGGTTTTACTCCGGCTGTCAGGACCTTTGATGGGAGCCATATCTTTGACAGCAGGGCCGGCGGTACCGAGCTCATCCTGCACGGGAATAGTTCCCTGATTCTCACAGATCATATCCAGCATTTCCGTCAGATCCGCATTGGTTGATCGGAAAATGAGGAGCCAAATGCCTGTCTGTATTCAAAATCTGATCTTGAAATTGCAGGAAAAGGGCAGCTTACTGTAAATGCCAATTATAATAATGGTATAACCGGAAAAGATTCATTAAAAATAGAGGAAAGCTCGATAATTGTTACTGCCGCAAACCACGGAATAAACGGAAAAGACAGATGTGTAGTTAAGAATGCAGATATTGATGTCACCGCAGCAGGAGATGCTCTGAGATCTACCAACGACAGTGACAGCACCCTGGGATACATCGTAGCTGCGGATTCTGATCTCAGCCTGATTTCGGGAGAAGACGGAATACAGGCTGAGACAACGCTGGCCATCAGCGGAGGCACCTGTACTGTCAGTTCAGGAGGCGGCACAGATGGCGGTGTTTCGTATGACATAAGCGCAAAAGGGTTGAAAGCCACTGCCGAAGTGCTCTTATATGATGGTGTTTATGATCTAGACTGTTATGATGACGCCATTCATTCAAACGGGAAAGTTATGGTTTCAGGAGGGACCTATAACATATCCACGTCAGATGACGGAATCCACGCAGACGAAAATACCGCCATTTCAGGAGGAACCGTCACGATAAGAGAAAGCTATGAAGGCATTGAAGGCTCATTGGTTGATATTTCCGGAGGAAAAATTGATATCACAGCCGATGATGACGGAATAAATGCAGCAGGAGGTGCGGACCAGAGCGGAGCCGGACCGAGAAAGGACAGCTTTGAAGGTTCGGCAGACTGTTATATAAATATTTCGGGAGGCATTATCACGGTAGATGCCTCAGGAGACGGCCTTGACTCAAACGGCGGGCTTACGGTTTCAGGAGGAGAACTTTATATAAGCGGATCTGAAAGCAGCGGAAACGGAGCACTGGATTATGGCGGAGAGGCAATAATTACAGGTGGAATCGTCGTTGCAGCGGGGGCCGGAGGCATGGCACAAAATTTCGGAACAGATTCCACCCAGGGAAGTATTCTTATGTCATATCCTGCTTTTTCTGACGGCACAATAACCCTGAAAGATGAAGCGGGAAAGACTCTTGCAAGCTACTCTCCGAAAAAAAGCTACAGTTGTGTGGTAATAAGCTGTCCGGACATTACAACGGGAAATACTTATACCGTTGAAGCATGCGGACAGACTTCTTCTGTAACCATGAGCAGTCTGGTATATGGAAATTCCGGTTCCATGGGAGGTCCCGGAGCTATGGGAGGTCCCGGAAATATGGGAGACCCGGGAGGCATGGGTAAACCGGGAGGCAGACCGTAAATATATTTCGTGAATTCAGAAAACTCAAGAATGACGCAAGCCTGTGAAACCTCATTGCAGAATCGGAGCAGAGCACATAAAATTATCGATATGATCGTCTGCCATCTTAATGACGCTTTTCTTGTCCGGAGAACTGTCATAAATGCTGAGCAAGAGGAAAAAAGGTCCATAGAACTGCAGTGCGGCTTCAGCACCTTTCTCAGGAGAACCGGTAATTTCACTGAAAATATCTGCCATGTAATTCATGGGACCGTCGCCGAGATACTGCTGATAAAGGGAAGACATCTCGGGACTTCTGTATTGCTCAAGAGTTATGAGCTTACGGAATCCGGAGGCGAAGCCGTCCTCGGTCCAGTAGCGGAATTGCGCCTTCGAATAAGTTTTTATATTATCGGCAGAGGCTCTGCGATATGCTTCGATACCACCTTCCACAGGCGCTTCAGGCATGTGGAACGCAACAGCTCTTTGGTAATCCATTTCTTCCATACGCAAAAGAATGCTGTCAAAGATATGGCGCTTATTTTTGTAATGCTTATATAGGGCTCCCTTGGTGATTCCCAGTTCGCCTGCTATCATGTTCACCGAGACGGCCTCATAACCGTCACGCGCGAAAAGGCTGAGGGCTGCGGATAGTATTTTTTCCTTTGTATCTGACACGACAAAACCTCCATTATAAAATAAATACAACGACCGTTCATGTATATTATAATGAACGGTCGTTTACTTATCAATATATGGTGCTTAAAATAACCGGAAATAGAGGCATTTTGCATTCTATCATTAATATTGACGTTATTCGCTTAAGCGCATATAATTGCAATTTGCATAAAGAAAGCGTAACGAGCAAAGTGGCTGCTGTCAAAATGGCGATACTAGAGATAAGCCTTATTTTACTGGTTTTAATAGGCACAACAATAAACAGTTTCATAAAAGAAACCTACGCTATATAAGTAGAAGATAATCTGCAGGAAGCAGAGGATATAGTAAAAGAGTATTAGCGGTGATATCAACGAAAACGATGATATTATAGACAAGGCAATCAAAAAGTTTAAAGGTGGATTATCTGGAATATTAAAATAATAAAGACTGTTTTCAGAACATTTATAGAGGTGACTGTACTGCTGACTGTTACATTATGTACCATTCTGTTGTTAACTCTGGCAGCGCTCTTGTGATTGATGAACATGATAGTTAGAGGATTTTAGAGTGGAGACTGGATTATTAAATCCTTTTACTATGTGACAAAAGGAATTGCAAACCAATGCATGCATATAAGAGAATATTTTTGAAGCAACACTTTAGATGATGACTGGTGGGCGGGATGGAATGTGCGGGACTCAGCATCCTTGGCTTTGCTTACGCTCAGCAAGTCTGCCGCTCTGCGCGGCCTTCTGCAGGCCGCTTGAGCCGTGGCTTACTCGTCAGTCCACAGGACTGACTCGCTTTACAGCCACGCCCTTTCGGGTTCGAGTCCCTCTTTACAAACTTCAAAAACTAAAAAAGGATGGGCATAACCCCATCCTTTTTTAGTTGGTGCGCCATGAGGGACTCGAACCCCCAACCTTCGCATTCGTAGTGCGCTACTCTATCCAATTGAGCTAATAGCGCAAGTTGCAATAGTAAATGCACTTTACGAATAATTATTATACACAAACCTCAGACAAAAGTCAAAGGAAAAATAGATCGGAAAGAAGATAAATCGAGAAAAGATGTGCCGTTCTTGACATTGAGGGGCTTTTCTGTTATGGTTATTAGAATAACTAAAGGAAAACAGACAACACAGGAGGTATATTTTGGAGAGCAAGATTATTTTCAGCAACGAGACAACATATACACAAGACATAGGAATGGAAGCCGGCGAAGCTTTCTGGAAAGTGCAGCCTGCATACAGAAAAAAAACTAAGAAATTCAAAATAATGGCAGCGGTTCTGGCAGTAACCTTTGTTATCTTCGGCATACTGCTTACTTCTAAATCAGGCATAGGTGTCATGGCAATCGCATCCTTTGTAATGGCTGCCATGGGAGTATTCGCTTTCTTCAGGGGCGAAAAAATGATAAAAGATTCGGCCAAAAGACTGAGCGGAATCGGAACAAGAGTAAAATACGGAATCAGCGAAAATTATTTCTTTGTCCTGAACAGAGAATATGTGGGAGCTGAAAAAGCTGCAGAAGATAATGAGGAAGCTGCAGAAGCCGAAGCAGAAGCTGCAGAGCCTGAAGAAGATGGCGACAGTCAGACACAGGAGGCTGACTCCGACGATGAGCAAGAAGAATCCGTACTTGAGGACGTTGAAGAGGACCATGAAGACGACGAGGAAGATGACGATGAGTTCCTATCGCTGGAAGATCTTCTGGCCTGCATTGTCACTGAGAACCTGTATATTCTCATATGGGCAGAACCGTATTATATCATGGAGCGCAAGGGATTCGACGTTGGAACCGATGAAGAATTCAGGAAGTTCATAGGAGAAAAGGCCAGAGTCATAGAAGCCTGAACACTGGGAAAAGGGAAACTGCAAAAATAGTAGGTTAAAAACTTATAGAATTAGTCAAAACGGCTTGACAAAATGAGCTTACAAAAGTATAATTGTAGAGCAGTCAAAAATTGACTGCCGTTTGCGGCTGTGCTGGAATTGGCAGACAGGCAAGCTTGAGGTGCTTGTGTCCGAACGGGTGTACGGGTTCGAGTCCCGTTGGCCGCACCAAATAAGCACGATAGTTTTGATACAAATGTATCTGAAACTATCGTGCTTTTCTTTTGCATTAAAAATTATGATAGGGATGATTGTTCATCAGTAAACTCAATTCAATCGGCTCTGTTATCGGATGGCGGCAGCGTTACGCGGATCAGCATGAGGACGCCCATCGCAAATCTGAGCCGCTTTGCGTTATGAAAAAAATAAAAAACAGCCTTGACTCTCCCCTTAAGGGGAGGTGATAGAATCCTCCTTGAAAAGAAAGACAAGGAGGAATTTTTATGGAGGAACAATATATCTGTGTAAGAAATCTTACCAAATCCTTTGAAAAACGCCAGGGGGTAGACCATCTGTCTTTTGATGTGAAGAAAGGCGAAGTCTTTGCGCTGCTGGGGCATAACGGAGCAGGCAAAAGCACCACCATCGATCTGATTCTGGGATTGAAGGCTCCTGATGAGGGAACTGCAAGAATAATGGAAATGGATGCCGCCCAAAACAGGAAGGCTGTATTTGAAAAAGTGGGTGTGCAGCTTCAGCATACCCGATACCAGAACAATATTACAGTGGAGGAAGCGTGTGTTGAGTATGCGTCTCTGTACAAAGACCCGGCAGACTATCACCTCCTGCTGGAGAAGTTCGGCCTTGATTCCCTGAAAAAGAACTTCGTGTCAAAACTTTCCGGTGGAGAAAGGCAGAAACTTTCTGTCGTGCTGGCGCTGATCGGAGACCCGGAAATAGTTTTTCTGGACGAGCTGACCACCGGGCTGGATGTTGCGGCAAGGCGTGAAGTTTGGAAAACCTTGAAGCAGCTGAAAGAACAGGGGCTTACCATATTTCTTACCACCCATTATATGGAGGAGGCAGAAGCACTTTGTGACAGAATATGTATCATCAGGTCGGGGAAAAAGGTAACAGAAGGAACAATCCGTGAAGTGATTGAGGCTTCGGGTCAGAAGAATCTGGAGGATGCATATCTGTTCTTTATGGGAGAGGAGGACCTTTTATAATGAGATTTTTAAAAATGTATCAGGTGGAACAGAAACTTTTTTAAGAACACCTGACGTGATAGTGTTTAATCTGGCCATGCCGCTGGTCACTCTGATTCTGATCACAATAATTGCCGGAAATAAGGCAGCGGCAGATTCAGGCCTTACTTTCCTTCAGAGCTCATATGTGGCTCTTTCCACCGTAGGAATCTGCTGCAGCGCATTTATGAGCATACCTATTTCCATAGTGGAATACCGGTCTCAGGGAGTATTGAAGCGAATGTACTGCAGCCCGTGCTCACCGGCCAGACTTCTGGCCTGCGATACCATAGCCAGCGGTGTAATGGCTGTAATCTCAACCATTATATTAACTGTAGCCGCCGTTGTCTTTTTCGGCTACAGAATGTCAGGCAATATTTTCGCATATGCGGGAGCATGGTTTCTTACGATGATTTCCATGTTTTCCATAGGACTTATGGTTGCAAGTCTGTGCCGTACTACAAAGTCTATGAATGTGGTTACAAGCTTGCTCTATTTCCCTATGCTGCTGTTTTCAGGCGCCACAATTCCGGCTGAGGTCTTTCCGGCAGGGCTGAGGGCTGTTGCTGATATTATGCCTCTCGGAACCGGAATCAATCTGTTGAAAGCGGTCTCCATGGGGTGCTATAATGAAGTGATTGTACCGGTTATTATCTTGACTGCCATTGCCGTAATCTGCGGTGCAGTTGCAGTAAAGGCATTCAGATGGGAGTAGCGCTATGGATATGAAACAGAAACACCAGCCATGTGAAGTAAAAGACAACGGCACATACTATAAGATCGGCATGTTTGCGGCAATGAATCATGTTACGGTAAAGACCCTGCGCTTCTATGAGGAGCAGGGCCTGCTGGAACCGGCATTTATTCATCCGGAAACCGGGTACCGATATTATGTGCTTTCTCAAATGGCTGTAATTCACCAGATCACCGCTCTGAAAATGGCCGGATTCACCTTGGAGGAAATTGCCGGAATCAATTCCGGAGCCGATGAAGAGGCAGTACTTATGAAGAAAAAGTCAGAACTGCTGGCAAAGATATCTGAGCTCACAAGGCAGATAGCCATGGTGGACGGCTATCTTTCCAAAATGAAAAAGGGCCTTTCGGCGCCTGTCCTCATTAAAACAATCCCGGAAACCACTGTGGCAGCCATGAAGACAAGAATCGAGTCCTATGACTGCCTCTTTGACCGTATGCCGGAAATGGGGGCTCTGATGGAGGAAGCAGGCTGTGTATGTGCCATTCCGGAATACTGCTTTACAAGCTACCCGGAGCCTGGATACAAAACCGAGGACATTCTGGTGGAAATCTGCGAGTCTGTTGTAGAGGCCGGAAAGGAAATAGGAGATCTGCATTTCAAAAATCTTCCTGAAATACGGGCGGCCTGCATTTACCACAAAGGGTCTTACAGCACCTTTTCAGAATCATATGAAATCGTTCTGAAGTACATTGAAGAAAACGGATATGAAATCGCCGGTGAAATCAGGGAAAGCTACATTGACGGAGTCTGGAATAAAGACGAGGAAGAAGAATGGCTGTCGGAGATACAGATACCTATAAGGGAAAAAACAAAATAACCGCTAAGCGGCCGGAGTATCAGTTCTCCGACCGTTGTCGCGTAAAGGCGCCAGATGCAAAGCATGGAGAGTTGACGGCGAAAGGTATGTAGAAGTTGAAATCCGTCGAAAAATAACATATAATAAATAATAATTTTTAGCCTGAAAACGGCGTCCCATGAATAAGTAGCGGAGGTAAGCGTTGTGACAAAGCCAGACAGAAGAACCAGAATCGCGCTGATTGTTACAGTCACACTTGTCGTTTTTGCGTATGTGCTGAGAGCGCTGGGAATGTGCGATTTTTATTCTCATGAGGTCGGAGTAGCACGTTCTTTTATCTATATAGGCATATTTACAGCGTGGGGTCTGTCTCTGCGCAATCGCATCATTCAGACCCAGGTACGTCGGTATATGACAGCCGCAGCAGTACTGATGGTTTTCTGGTTTGTGGTGCGGACTCTTAAATATAATTTTATTCCGGTAGCCTCTCATCCGGACCTTGTCAGATACATATGGTACATGTATTACCTTCCTATGATCTTTATACCCACCCTTGCAGTGCTTATCGCCTTGTCCATCGGCAGGCCTGAAGGTTACAGGCTTACCCTTGGAACCACTGCACCTCTTTACTTTCCGGCAGGGGCGCTTTTACTTATGGTAATAACCAACGATTTGCATCAGAAGGTTTTCATTTTTCCGCCGGATGCAGAAGTATGGACAGACAAAGACTACGGATACGGAAAGGCATATTATATTGTTTTCGCATGGATTTTGTTATGTGCGGTTTTGACGCTGGCGGTGCTTTACGGCAAGTGCAGGATACCGGGGAGCCGCAGGCGAATTATGTTTCCGTGTATTCCTATAGTTGTACTGCTCTTATACTGCATTCTTTACTATGCAGGTGTAGAGTGGTTCAGATTTATAGCCGGGGATACGACAACTTTCTTCTGCCTTTCGTATGCCGCATATCTGGAAATATGCATACAATGCCGTTTTATTCAGTCTAATACCCGATATCGGCAGCTTTTTGACGCCTCTACAGTAAAAGCTCAGATAACGGATGATAAATATCAGATTCTGCTTTCTTCGAGGGCTTCCCAAACTGTCAGCACTCAGCTGCTGATGGATGCAGATAAAAACCCTGTTATGCTGGAGGGAGGAATAAGGCTCTGTTCAGCTCCCATACACAAAGGGCATTTTTACTGGCAGGAGGATGTGTCTAAACTCCTCTCTGTGCTGGAGGAGTTAAGCAGTACCCGTGAAGAACTGCAGGAATACGGTGTTCTGCTTCGTGAAGAAAACAAGCAGAAACAGCGTCACCGCCGGCTGGAGGAACAGAAGCGTCTTTTTGAAACTGTGCAGAAAATAATTTCTCCGTCTGCAGAGCATCTCATGGAACTCCTGGAAGAACTGAAAAAGACTGACGACAAGGACAAAGCCCGTGAGCTCCAGGGCAGAATCTGCGTTATAGGAGCATATATCAAGCGCCGCAGCAATATTGTTTTTCTTGCGGACAAGAGCAGAGAAGTGGCAGCCGAGGAACTGGCATTGTGCCTGCGAGAATCAATCTCCTACCTTCAACAGGTCGGAATTCCATGTGCTCTGAATTACACCATTCAGAGCAAAATCGGAGACAAAACGGCAGGAATGTTCTATGACTTTTTCGAGACAGCGCTGGAGCGTGCGTGGGAGAAAATTTCGCAGATGAATGTTGTAGCGACAGAAAACGAAACCTCATTGAGAATAACTATTATGACTGAGTACACAGACAAACTTCGGGAACTTGAAAAAATTTTCCCTTGCTCGTCCGTGGAGGAAGATGAAGGCGTGTGCTACTGCACTCTGACAGTTCCGAAGGAGGGTGAAAGGCCATGAGTTTTTTAAAGAAATCCGTAAGAATGCGCCGTACGGCCGTGAAAGAAGGCTTTGACAACCTGCCGTCAGGCATCTGTTTCGCAGGAGATAACGGCATGATAATATTGTGTAACAAGCAGATGTACAAGCTGTGCCATATGCTTACCGGAAGAGATCTCCAGCACATTTCGGAGCTCCGGCTGGGGCTGCAGTCACCCGGAGCGGACGTGGAAGCGATAGACCCTGAGACTCTTCTGTTCAGATTTCCGGACGGTTTACTTTGGAGGTTTTCCGAAAGCACCATTACAGATGAAGAGGGATTCACATACACGGAAATAAAAGCTGTTGATGTGACACAGCTGTATTATAAAAGCAAAGAACTGGAGACAGAAAATAGCGCGCTGGAGGATGCCAACGCCCGGGCACGAAGGCTTTATGCCGATATGGATGAAATAGTTCGTGAAAAAGAAACTCTTGCCATGAAAATGAAAGTCCATGATGATATAGGACAATGCCTCCTTGCTTCGCGAAAGCTGCTGATTGAGGACGCACCTGCGGACGAATATAAAAAGAACTGCAGGCGATGGGAAGAGGCTCTGCAGATTATAAGGATTGCTGACAGAAGCGAATATGACACTGTTTCGGCCTCTCTGGAGAACACCCTGGAGGAACTCATATCTTCAGCGTCGGAAATCGGTGTGACCATCAGCATAGAGGGCAGTTTGCCGGAAAACCGGAGAAATGCATATATGATGATTGTTGCCATGCGTGAATGCCTTACCAACACTGTACGCCATGCGGAGGGTACGGAAATGTATGTGGAGATAGGCACAGAAAAGGGTGAAGTCCGCATCACCATCACCAATAACGGTAGGAGACCGGAAAAGGAAATTACAGAAGGCGGCGGTCTGTCGGGACTTAGACACAGCATGGAAAATATGGGCGGAACATTGAGAATTGAAAGCGTACCGGAATTCAGGCTGATTGCGTCGCTTCCGGAGAAGGAGGATTCGTTATGACAAATGTACTTCTGGTGGAAGATACAAGAATGGGCACAGACTGTATTTCAGGATATATCAATGCCAGCGGACGCTATAATCTGGTGGCGGCTATAACCAACGCCGGAATGGCAGAGATAACCTGCATGCATGCACCGGTAGATCTTATCCTTATGGATTATCGCACCGAAAACAACGAAGACGGTATTGCGGCAGCAGCCGCCATCAAACGTCATATGCCGGGGATAAAGATTATAATCATAACCAGCATGACCTCTGCAGACCTTATTGCCAGGGCAAAGGAAGCCGGTGCGGACAGCTTCTGGTACAAGGAAACCGGAGATGAAGACCTGATTTTGGTCATGGATAGAACCATGGGCGGCGAGCATATATATCCGGAGAGCCCGCCGGCAATCCGCATAGGAAATGCCTGCTCCACAGAGGTGAAGCCTATGCAGATGGAAGTTTTACGACTCATGGTCAAAGGATACAGCAATCCGGCCATTGCCGCTGAGCTGCATATCAGCGTCAGCGATGTCAAATGGCATGTTCAGGAACTGTTTCAGAAAACAGGCTACAGCAGCCGCGTAGAGCTGGTGGCAGATGTGATAAACAAGGAATTTATTGTCCCGGGACTGGACTGACACAGGAGACCTCCTGCTTTTACGCAGGAGTTTTTTTGTGCCCTTTTTTAAAAAAACTGGCCAATCGGCTACAATGGCATTAAGTTAACGAAATAGCGAAGCCCTCGTATCATCAAAAATTTGATATGGGGGTTTTTCTATGCTTGACAACTGATGGATTTTGTGTGGCCACTTTTATCTGACTGCAT
>OLSB01000388.1_pt1 | contig 51809 bp, 56 predicted proteins | sample 1672071 | NCBI WGS metagenome assembly OLSB01 (sample SAMEA3136642, study PRJEB25190) | human gut metagenome | biome: human gut; feature: human-associated habitat; material: faeces | place: Austria | collected 2013 | reverse complement strand
ATTCAACTGAGCTTTGGCATACCACCAATACCTATAAGGGCTACGTCGCGGCGATTGAGCGTAATCACATCGAGCAGGTTTATCTGCACGAGGGCGATAGCTTCATGTTTGGCGATCAGGTGACGGTATACGTGTATAACCCGGAGGCCGAGATATCCTATTATGCCGATTACCCCAAGAGCGGCACGCAGTTTATGAACAACCATTCGCTGGTGCTCAAGTTTGTGTACGGCGATTCCTCCTTCCTGATGGCGGGCGATCTATACAGCACGGGTGAAACGGATGTGGTCAAGCGCTGGGGCGATGCGCTGCATGCCGACGTGATCAAAGCCAATCATCATGGCCTGGATACCTCCAATTCGCCCAAGTGGCGCAAAACGGTCAACCCGGACATCACCGTGATTACAAACGATCTGCTGGGCAGCGTATTTGTCGCGCAGAAATATGCCCGCAACGGCAAGCAGATGTACCATATCTTCCTGGATGGCGACGTGCGCGTCTGCACGGCCGGCGACGGCGAATATGAGGTGCTGACCGGCAAAGACAGACAAACGGATTTCTTTGATTGACGATATCCAGCGCCCTTCGGGGCGCTTCTTTGCGTGTGCCGGGATATGCCAAAATAATGAACAATATGATTATTGTTTAGCGATACGCCGAAATTGCACGGCATATATCGAATTATATACTGGACAAAATGAAATTTGTTCAGTATAATGATATAGTATCGATATGTGCAAATCGATTTTCCTGAAATTGGAGGCGTAAAATGTCGCACACTGGCATGCAGCCCGGCGCCGCGCTTTTGCCGCGCATTCCGGATGAGTCCGTCTGCAGTACGCTGCTGGCGCAGATTCCGCCGCGGGTGGCGGCGCATAGCCGCGCTGTTCAGCGTCTGGCGCTGGAAATGTGCGATGCGCTGGCGGCGCATGGCGTGCGGCTAAACCGCGCACTCCTGTCTGCTGCCGCGCTGCTGCACGATATCTGCCGTACCGAGCCCAATCACGCTTTCGCCGGGGCGCAGAAGCTGCGTGACCTGGGCTATCCCGAGATTGCGGACATTGTGGCCGTGCATCACGATTGGAGCGGCGAGCCGTTTGATGAAAGCGCGCTGCTGTATCTTGCGGATAAGTACATGCAGGGCGATCAGCGCGTAACGCTGGAAGAACGCTTTGAACGCAGCCGCGCAAAGTGCCATACCGAGCAGGCGCTATGTGCCCATGATCGCCGTTATCGCCTGGCGCTGGAAGCGCAGCAACAGTATGATTTATTGATTGGAGAGAAACAGCCATGAAGCTGATGAAAACCACTGAGGCCGTCGGCCAGATGCTTTGCCATGATATCACCCAGATTATTCCGGGCATAACCAAGGACGCTGTGTTCCGCAAGGGACACATCATCCGCGAGGAAGATATCCCGGTGCTGCTCAGCGTAGGCAAGGAGCATGTATACATTTGGGAGCAAAACGAAAACATGCTGCACGAAAACGACGCGGCGGCCATTTTGCGCGATCTGTGCATGGGGGAGCACATGAAAGCCTCTCAGCCCAAGGAAGGCAAGATTGAATTGACCGCGGCGTGCGACGGCCTTTTCCTGGCCGACCTGCCTCGCCTGCGCGCCATCAACGGCATGGGCCGCATGATGATTGCCACGCGCCCCTCCGGCTTTATGGTCAAGGCGGGGGATAAGCTGTGCGGCACGCGCATCATCCCTTTGACCATTGAAAAAGAAGCCATGGAGCAGGCCAGGGCTCTGGCGGGCGATACGTCTATTCTGCGCCTGCTGCCCATTCCCGCGCGCCGCGTAGGTATTGTCACTACGGGCAGCGAGGTGTTTAAGGGCCGCATTCAGGATCAGTTTACGCCGGTGCTGGTGCAAAAGCTGGCCGAGTACGGCAGCACGATGGCGGCGCATGTGACGCTGGACGACAACGCCCAGGAGATTACGGCGGCCATTCAAAAGATGCTTTCCGACGGGCTGGATATGGTGCTGTGCACGGGCGGCATGAGCGTGGATCCTGACGACCGCACGCCGCTGGCTATCCGCAATACGGGTGCGCGCGTGGTCAGCTACGGCGCGCCGGTGCTGCCTGGCGCGATGTTCCTGCTTTCCTATATGCAGGACGGCCGCCCGGTGTGCGGCCTGCCTGGGTGCGTGATGTATGCCAAGCGCACGGTATTTGACCTGGTGCTGCCTTATCTGCTGGCGGGCGAGCCGGTGGCGGCCGGGCAGCTGGCAGGCCTGGGCAACGGCGGCCTGTGCCTGAATTGCCCTGAGTGCCATTTCCCAAACTGCGGCTTCGGCAAGGGCGTGTAATCGAACAGACAGCGAGCTTCAGACAAACCAATGCGTTTCCCAATAGACGAACAAAGCGCGTAAATCCGCGTTTTGAATACACTTGCGAAAAGCAAAGGAAAAAGAACCATGAAGAAGATCGTAGCCCTGCTGGTAGCGCTGATGCTGCTGTGCGGCTGCACCGCCGCCCTGGCCGATGAAAAGGTAGAGCTGGTTGTGTTCGCTGCCGCCTCGATGACCGAAACCCTGACCAAGATTGCCGATCTGTACGCGCAGGTTGCGCCCAACGTAACCCTGACGTTTAACTTTGATTCCTCGGGTACCCTCAAGACCCAGATCCAGGAAGGAGCCGAGTGCGACCTGTTTATCTCCGCCGGTCAGAAGCAGATGAACCAGCTGGATATTACCGCTGATCCAGCCGTCAACACTGCCGGTCTGGATTTCGTCAATGAAGAAACCCGCGTAAACCTGCTGGAGAACCGCGTGACCCTGTGCGTGCCTGAGGGGAACCCCAAGAACGTGGAGAGCTTCGATGCGCTGGCCGAGCGTCTCAAGGCGGGCGACGTGCTGCTGGCGATGGGCAACAGCGATGTGCCTGTGGGTCAGTACACCCAGAAGATCCTGGCCTATTATCAGCTGGACGAGGCTGAATTGGCCAAGAAGGGCGTGCTCACCTACGGCACCAACGTGAAGGAAGTTACCACTCAGGTTTCCGAGAGCAGCGTGGACTGCGGCATCGTGTATTGCACCGACGCCTTCAGCGCGGGTCTGACCCCCGTTGACTACGCCACCAAGGAAATGTGCGGCCAGGTCATCTATCCTGCCGCCGTGCTGAAGATCTCCAAGCACGCTGAAGAAGCCAAGGCCTTCCTGAACTACCTGATGGGCGAGAAAGCGATGGCTGTGTTTGAAAGCGTTGGCTTTGCGCCGGTAAACTAATATAAACTGCCCGGGAAGGCTCGATTGCCTTTCCGGGCTTCCCTGCTGGAGGGGCGTGTATGGATTGGTATCCGCTTTATAACTCGCTGCGTATTGCGGCCATCAGCTGCTTTCTTGTGTTCTTCACGGGCATCTTCGCCGCCTACTATGTGGCGCGGCTGCCGCGGTGGATCAAGGGCGTGCTGGACGTGGTGCTGACGCTGCCTATGGTGCTGCCGCCGACGGTGGTGGGCTATTTTATCCTGCTGCTCTTTGGTGTAAAGCGCCCGCTGGGTATGTTTCTAAGCCAATTCGGCATCAAGTTTGTGATGACCTGGTACGGCGGTATCCTGGCGGCGTCCGTGGTGGCGTTTCCGCTGATGTACCGCACGGCGCGCGGCGCGTTTGAAAACTTTGACGATACCCTGGCCTATGCCGGGCAAACGCTTGGATTGTCCAATACCTACATCTTCTGGCGCATCCGCATGCCCTATTGCCGGCAGGGTATCCTGGCCGGTGCGGTGCTGGCCTTTGCCAGAGCCTTGGGTGAATACGGTGCTACCAGCATGCTCATTGGCTATACGCCCGGCCGCACGGCCACTATCTCCACAACTGTTTATCAGCTGTGGCGCACCAATGATGAGGGCGGCGCTTTCTTCTGGGTGATGGTCAACCTGGCCATCTCCGCTGTGGTGCTGCTGACGGTCAATATGCTGGAACGCCGGCAGAAGGGAGGGCGCGCGCATGCGTCTCGCGGTTGATATTACAAAGCGCCTGGGGAGCTTCTGCCTGCACGTTGCCTTTGCCTGCGAGGACGGGGTGCTGGGCATCCTGGGCGCTTCGGGCTGCGGCAAAAGCATGACGCTCAAGTGCATCGCAGGCATTGAGCGGCCCGATAGCGGTCATATCGAGCTGGACGGCGTAACGCTGTTTGACAGCGAAAAAAGGATCAACCTCCCCCCGCAGAAGCGGCATGTGGGCTATCTTTTCCAAAATTATGCGCTCTTTCCCAACATGACGGTGCGGCAGAACATCCTCTGCGGCCTGCGCGCTGAAAAGCGCAGCCGCGCGCAGAGTGAGCAGGCGCTGCACGAGGTGATGGAGCTGCTGGGCCTGACAGGGCTGGAGCGTCGGCTGCCCAGCCAGCTTTCGGGCGGGCAGCAGCAGCGCGCAGCGCTGGCGCGCATCCTGATCAGCCAGCCAAAGCTGCTGATGCTGGACGAGCCCTTCTCCGCGCTGGACACTCATTTGCGTGAAAAGCTGCAAATCGAAATGAAGCATCTGCTGCGATCCTATCAGGGCGCGACGCTGATGGTAACGCATAGTCGGGACGAGGCGTATCGCCTGTGCGACCGCATCGCGCTGATGAAAACGGGCCGCATCCTGACGCTGCAGCCCACTAAGCGGCTGTTTGCCAATCCGGGCACCATTGCCGCTGCGGCGGTGACGGGCTGCAAGAACATTGCAAAGGCCGTCAAGGCAGGGGAATACGAGGTGGATGTGCCCGAGTGGGGCGTTCGCCTGCGCACTGCGGCCCCTGTGCGGGACGGTTTGTGCGCGGTGGGCATCCGCGCGCATTATTTCAATCCGCGCTGTATGCAGAATCGCTGCCAGGTGGAGCTGGGGGAAATCATGGAAGAGCCGTTCGAGCTGACCGTGCCCTTCCGCTATGAGAACCCAAAAAGCGACAGCTCTGAGCTGTGGTGGCGGCTCTCTAAGGATTGCAAGCCTGCGGCGGCGAAGCTGGAATTAGGCGTAGCGCCGGAAAACGTGCTGCTGCTGTATGACGAGGCGGAGGACAGGCAATGAAAAATAGCCTGCTTACAAAGAGCGCGCGGTGCGCCAGGATGCAGATTGCCTTGCTGCTGGCGGCGCTGGTTCTTGTGTTTCTGCTTTCCTTCTCGCTGGGGCGTTACGACGTGCCGGTGGGGCAGGTGGTCAAAATCCTGATCTCCCGCGTATTTCCTATAGAAGCCAGCTGGACGAAAAACATGGAAATCGCTGTGCTCAACGTGCGTCTGCCGCGTATCCTGCTGGTGTGCATGGTGGGCTGCTGCCTGGCAATGGCCGGGGCAAGCTACCAAAGCGTGTTCCAGAATCCCATGGCTGCCCCGGATATCCTGGGCGCGTCCTCGGGTGCGTGCTTCGGCGCGGCGCTGGCCATCCTGCTGGATGGCAGCCGGGCGATGATCATGGTGTCAGCCTTTTCCTTTAGTCTGCTCACCGTGGCGCTGGTTTATTTGATTGGCAGCCGCACGCGCGGCAGCAGGACGGTCAATATCCTGCTGGCGGGCGTGATGATCTCCTCTCTGTTTTCAGCGGGGACTTCCTATATCAAATTGGTGGCCGATCCCAGCAACCAGCTGCCCGCTATCACCTATTGGCTGATGGGCAGCTTCTCTGGCGCGCGCATGCGCGATGTGCGCTTTGCTTTTATTCCCATGGCGCTGGGCTGCGCGCCGCTGCTGCTGGTGCGCTGGCGGCTCAATATCCTATCCGCAGGTGAGGACGAAGCGCGCGCGATGGGGGTGAACACCCCCAGGCTGCGTTTGCTGACGGTGATCTGCGCTACGCTGATGACTGCCGCCAGCGTGGCGGTTTCCGGCATGATCGGCTGGGTGGGATTGGTGATTCCCCATCTGTGCCGCAAGACCATCGGCAACGACTGCCGCCATCTGCTGCCAGCTTCAATGGTGTTTGGCGCGCTGTTTTTGCTGCTGGTGGATAATGTATCCCGCAATCTGCTGGCCACGGAGATACCCATCGGCATCCTGACGGCCTTTGTGGGCGCGCCCTTCTTTATCTACCTGATGACCAGAAAGGATACGGCGCTGTGAAGCTGGAAATAAAGAACCTGAGCTTTGCCTATCGTGATCATCCAGTGCTGCAGGATATTAACTTTGATACGCGGCCGGGCGAGCTTCTATCCGTCCTTGGCCCCAACGGTGTGGGCAAGAGCACGCTGTTCCGCTGCATTTTAGGTATTCTGCGCGATTATCAGGGCGAGATTCTGCTGGATGGCCGCGAGGCGCGCGGCATTGCGCAGCGCGAAATGGCAAGCATGATTGCCTATATTCCCCAGTCGCACCGCCCAACCTTTGGCTATACGGTGCAGGATACAGTGCTGATGGGCGTGACGCATCGGCTGTCGCCCTTTGCCGCGCCGCGCGCCGAGCATGTACGGCAGGCGCGGGAGGCCATGGCGCGCGTGGGCGTGCAGGATATGGCGGAGCGCAATTTTTCGCATCTGAGCGGCGGCGAGCAGCAGCTGGTGCTGGTGGCGCGCGCGCTGTGCCAGCAATCGCGGATACTGGTGATGGACGAGCCCACCAGCAGCCTGGACTTTGGCAATCAGCTGCGCGTGCTTGCCTGCGTGCGCGGCCTGACGCAGGAGGGCTATACCGTGCTTTTGTCCACGCATAACCCGCAGCACGCGCTGACGTTTTCACATCGTATCCTGGCGCTGCATGACGGCGGCGTCGCGGCGCTGGGCGACGCGGGGGATACGCTGACGCCTGAATTGATCTGGCAGCTTTACCAAGTGGAGGTAGATTTTGTGGATACCCAGCAGGGGCGCGTGATTGTGCCGCATAGGGGAGGCAGCCTATGACGACCATGTCGATGTGGCGTCTGGATATGGTGCGCTTCATGCGCGATGCAGCCACGCACAGCGATTATAATGCGCGCCTGCGCGACATGATGCTGCCCTACCTGCACCCGCAGGATAGCATATGTGACGCAGGCTGCGGCCTGGGTTATCTTTCGCTGGCGCTGGCCCCGTATGTGCGGCAAATCACGGCGATTGATCAAAGTGAAAGCGCCATTGCCGTGCTGCGCGAAAACTGCACGGCGCAGCGCATTGGCAACATCTGCGCGCAATGTGAGCGGATTGAGAATGTAACCGTCCACGCGCCCTTTGACGCGATGATCTTTTGCCTGTACGGCCAATTGGGTGAGATATTGGATATTTCCAGACGCATGTGCCGCGGCAATATCCTGATCGTCAAGCGCAACGAGCCATATCACCGCTTTTCCGCCGGCATGGTCAGAAAAAAGGCCGACGGCTATGCGGGCGCTGCCGAGCGTCTGCGCGCCATGGGCGTGCCCTTTGAGGAAAAGGAGATGACGCTCAGCCTGAACCAGCCCTTCCGCAATATGGAGGATGCGCGGCGGTTCTTCCGCCTGTACAGCCAGGATAAAAACAAGCGCGCCGCGGCGGAGGATTATCTGAGGAACCGCCTGCGCGAAACGGACGACCCTGCGTTCCCATTGGAGCTGCCGATGCAGCGGAATCTCGCGCTGATTACGCTGAACGTAAACAGTCTGTAACGGTGAAAAACCGACAGAAATATGAAGGGCTGAACAAGCCCGTCAAGGAGGAAACCTTCATGATGAAAAAGTTCCTGTCCCTGCTGCTTGCGCTGTGCCTGGCGTGCGGCCTGTGCTCCTTCGCCTCGGCGGAGGGAATGCGCACGTTCGTGGATTCCACGGGACGCGAGGTAACGCTGCCCGCCAACATCACCAGGATCGCCATTTCCGGCCCGCTGGCGCAGATATTCGTCTTTGCCCTTGCGCCAGAAATGCTGGTGGGCGTTGCCAACGCCTGGGATAAGAGCGCCGAGGGCATCCTGCCCACCGCGTATTACAACCTGCCCCTGCTGGGTCAGCTGTACGGCGGCAAGGGCGAAATGAACCTGGAAACGCTGCTGGCCGCCGCGCCCGATGTGGTCATCGACGTGGGCGAACCCAAGAAGACCGTGAAGGAAGATCTGGATGCGCTGACTGAGCAGACCGGCATCCCCTTTGTGCATATCACCACCCATACTGGCACGGCTGGCGACGCCTACCGCAAGCTGGGCGAGCTGCTGGGCAAGCAGGAGGAAGCCGAAGCGTTGGCGGCCTACTGTGAAAATGTCATGGCGCGCGCCAAGAAGATCGCCGATAGCGTTGAAAAGGCCAATATCCTGTACGTATCCGGTGCTGAAGGTCTGAATGTGATTGCCAAGGGTTCCTATCATGCCGAGCTGATCGACATGGTGGCCAGCAACCTGGCGGTTGTGGACAATCCCTCCTCCAAGGGCACGGGCAACGAGGTGGATATGGAGCAGATCCTGTCCTGGAACCCGGACTTCGTCATCTTTGCCCCCGACAGCATCTACAGCACCGTTGCGGACATGGATACCTGGCAGACCATCACCACCATCCGGAACGGCAACTATGTGGAAGTTCCCATGGGCCCCTACAACTGGATGGGCTTCCCGCCCTCTGTGCAGCGCCTGCTGGGCGTGATGTGGATGGAGAAGGTGCTCTATCCTGAAGCGGCTGATTACGACCTGTATGAGGAAGTAAAGACCTACTTCGATCTGTTCTATCACTGCGAGCTGACCCAGGAGCTGTATCACCAGCTGACGGCCAACGCCTTCGTAAAAGAATAATCGTTTCATGGCGCGGGAGGGGGAAAGCCTCTCCCTCCCGCCGGAAAGGACTGCGATATGCGTTCGATCTTTGCAAAGCTGCTTTATGAAATGGAAAAGGGCCACGATACCATGCTGGCCACCATCGTGGCGGATGACGGATCCGCCCCGCGCGGCAAGGGCAGCCAGATGCTTGTGGGCGCGCAGGGCCGCTTGGTTGGCACCATCGGCGGCGGCGCCGTTGAGCTGCGCAGCGAGCAGATGGCCATAGAGCTGCTTGGAAAAAAGCAGAGTGGGCTGCATGAATTCCATCTGCAAAAGAACAAAATTGAGGATATCGGCATGGTGTGCGGCGGCGACGTGACGGTGCTGTTTACCCGCATTCCGGGCACGGATGCGCGCTGGAACAGCCTGGCGCAAAAGGCCATGCAGTGCTTTGCCGAGATGACTCCGGCTGATCTGAGCCTGGGGCTGAACGGCGGCCTGGCCGCGCTGATTGGCGCGGATGGGCAGCTGTTGGCGGGCGCAGCGCCTGCGCCGGAGGAAAAGCATGTGCTGCTGCCTCTGCCGCTGGGAGAGCGCGCGCTGATTTTTGGCGCGGGGCACATTGCCCGGTCGCTGGTGCCGCTGCTGAAAACCATCAATTTTCGCCCTGTCGTGTATGATTGCCGGCCGGAGTGCGTCAATCAGGTCAACTTCCCGGATGCAGATCAGGTGATCGTGGGCGATTTTGACCATATCGCCGATTCGCTGGCGCTTCTGCCCGATGATTATATCGTCATCATGACCAACGCCCACAGCCATGATTTCGAGGTGGAGCTGCAGGCCTTGCAGGCCGATCATGCCTATGTGGGCGTGATTGGATCGGCCAAGAAAACTGCCTCAGTCAATGCGCGCCTGCGTGAGCGGGGCGTGACGGATGATCGCCTGGCCGTTGTGCATACGCCCATCGGCACGGCCATCAAAGCTGTTACCCCGGCGGAAATCGCCGTAAGCATCGCGGGGGAAATGATCTATGTGCGCGCGCTGCGCCGCGAGGGCGGGCAGGAAGCGCATCATGGCTGCCCCATGCATTAATACGGATTCTCTGATCAAAAAAACAGATCGCAGGCAAATTGCTTGCGGTCTGTTTTTTGATTTGCGTTTTATTGCAGCAGGAAGGGTACCTCGGGCGTGTATTTGTTGGCAAAGTCAAAGGCCAGTCGCAGGTTTTCCTGAATCGTAGGCAGATCAAGCCTGCACAGTATGCCGATCAGATATACGTGGTAATAGCAGAAGGTATCAATGTTCTGCAGGTCAGAATTGCCGCTGAGAAACTCATGATACAGCCTGCGGCGCGCGCCCAAATCCATGCAGACCGACATGCGCAGATCCAGTTCGTCAAAGGGCTTGTGAAAATCGCGGATGATGGCGCGGTAGTGATTGCTGACGATGCCGACCTTGCTGGTTTCCCAGACGTCCATAGCGTCTTTGCGATAGAATAGATCAAGGTTCTTTTCGCTGCTGGTGATCACGCGGTAAAAATAAATGTACATCACGCAGATGCGCCAGTAGGCGTTTTGATATTCGTCGGGATACTGATCGATGAAATCGCGCAGGTACTGAAAGTACTCGTCGATCATGTACAGCAGGAGCAGATATTTGTTTTTGAAATGATAGGAGATCGTGCTCTTGGTTATGCCGATTTCATCTGCGATTTGCTGGAAGGTTGTATTGTTGTAGCCATAATCGTGGAACATTTTTTCGGCCGTGGTGAGAATCTGCGTTTTGACAAGAGGCGCTTTATCTTTCATGGGCAGGCTCGCTTTCTGATATCTACACTCGAATTATAGCACAGGAAAAGATAAAAAAGCAAATGACAAAGCAAAAAAACAAAATATAATTTGTTCAGTAAATGCGCGTAAATGAAAAAACCGCAAAAATAGGGGAATTTGCTTCGCAAAAGCGGATCGAAGACTGAAAATATGTTGAAAATCGCGCGATTTTCGCTTGCTATCCACACCGTTATGTTTTTAATTGCATATTGACGAATATCGATAAAGGAATTATAATTAGAACAAATGACGATTTGTTCAGAAAACTGTCGATTCTGAGCCGAGCGTCAATTTGGCAAGGAGGGATTTTTCCAAATGAGCACTGCGAACAAAAGCAGCAATCGCTGGCTGGCGCTGATGTCGGCCACACTCGCCTTCACCTTTACGTTCCTCAGCCGCTTTACCTGGGCGCCGCTGATGAGCACCGTAATGGAGGAGTTTTCCATCAACGCCACCCAGGCCGGCCTGTACATGTCCGCTTTCTTTGCGGGCTATTGCATCACGCAGATTCCCGGCGGCATCATGGCCGATAAGCTGCAGCCCAAGTACATTCTGATTATCGCCACCCTGCTGGGCGGCATCTGCACGGCGCTGATGGCCCTTATCGGCGGCTACACCATGGGCCTGGTTGTGCGCATTGTCAACGGTCTGTGCTCGGGCGTGATCATGTCCAGCTGCTCTAAGATCGTTACCGCCAACTTTGCTCCCAAGGAGCGCGCCACCGGCATGGGCATCCTGCTGGCCTCCCCGCCCATCGGCATCCTGCTGGCCAATCAGATTGCGCCCCGCCTGATGCACGCGGTGGGCTGGCGCGGCACCTTCGCCTATGTAAGCCTGTTCGCGGTGCTGGTAATTGTTTGCCTGTTCCTGTTTGTAAAGCCCATTCCCAAGGCGCCCGCTCCCGCCGGCAAGGCCGGACTGCTGGAAGGCCTGGCGGTTTATTTCAAGGATCCGCAGCAGATCATCCTGGCGCTGAGCGGCTTCATGTTCATGTTTGTCAACAACGGCTTCTCCACCTGGGGCAATAAGTTTGCCCAGTCCATCGGCCTGACCGCCACCCAGGGCGGCATGATCGTATCCGCCTTCTCCATCGCGGGCATCATCGCCTCCTGCTTCTCCGGCAAGCTGGCCAGCGCTCTGGGCATGAGCCACAAAAAGTTCATGCTGATCGCGCTGGGGCTGATGGGCGCGTCCTGCGCGGTGTTTGGCCTGATGAACAGCTATGTCACCCTGATCCTCATCGGCATCATCTTCGGCGCGTTCTCCTACCTGCCCTCCACGCACTACACTACCCTGGCTGCCATCCGCGCGGGCGATCAGTACAGCGCCACCGCGATTTCCATTGAAAACCTGATCTTCCAGTCCGCAAGCCTTGTGCAGCCTATTATCGTTGGCCGAATCATCGACAGCACCGGCAATTACAATGTTGTCTGGTTCTTCTTCGCGGGCATCTGTCTGTGCGGCGTAGCCATTGGCCTGGCCTTCCGCGCATCCAAGAAGAACGCCAAATAAGGCGTCTTGAATTTTAAAGGAGAAAATACATGAAAGTTAGATCCGTAAAGGTCATTACCCTCAAGGTAAACGGCCGTTCCTACGAATTTGACGTGGGCGAGGGACGCGGCGAAATGCCTGAGAGCGAAACGCTGGTGCATACCCTGCGCGAACGCCTGGGCCTGACGGGCGTAAAGCTCGGCTGCGATCAGGGCGCTTGCGGCGCCTGCACGGTGATTATGAACGGTAAGCCTGTTACTTCCTGCATGATGCTGACCATGGACTGCGACGGTGCGGAGATCACCACCATCGAAGGTCTGGCCGATGCGGCTACGGGCAAGCTGAACGGTCTTCAGCAGGCTTTCCTGGATCACTGCGGCTATCAGTGCGGCTTCTGCACGCCCGGCATCATCATGACGGCGCAGGCGCTGCTGGATAAAAATCCCTGCCCCACCGAGACGGAGGTGCGCGAGGCGCTGTCGGGCAATTATTGCCGCTGCGGCACCCATTACACCGCTGTGGAATCCATTATGGCCTATATTGAGCAGATGAAGGAGGAACGCAAGCAATGAAAGAGCAGTTCCGCCATATCGGCCGCGAGACCCATCGTATTCTGGGCAGCGACATTGTAACGGGCAAGGCCATGTATGTGGCCGACAACAAGGTGCCCGGCATGAAATACGGCAAGATCCTGCGCTCGCCTTATCCCTTTGCCCGCATCGTCAGCGTGGATAAAAGCGAAGCACTGGCCATGGACGGCGTTGCCTGCGTGGTGACCTGGCAGGATATCGCAGGCGAGGGCATCAGCGTCAACAATGGATTCACCCCGCCCCGCCATCCCAACATCCTGGATGAGTATGTGCGCTATGTGGGTGACGCTGTGGCGCTGGTTGTTGCCGATACCGAAGATCTGGCCATGGAGGCCATGGATAAGATCAAGGTGGAATATGAGCAGCTGGAGCCCGTTTATACCATCGACGAGGCCATGAAGCCCGGCGCGCCGCAGCTGTACAAGGAATTCCCCGGCAACATCGCCCCCTACAAGCAGAATCTGCATTTTGAGGCAGGGGACAGCGGCAAGGGCTTTGAGGAAGCCGATGTGATCGTGGAGATGGACAGCGAGCTGACCAGCGGCCAGAATCCGCTGCCGCTGGAGCCGCCTACCACCATTGCCTGGTGGGATAAGGGCGTCGTTACCTTTATCGCCTCCGCCGCGGCTCCTGCCTACTGCCACCAGAACGTCGCGTCTTCTTTGAATCTGCCCTATGAAAACGTTCGCCTGATCGTGGGCGCGGTGGGCGGATCCTTTGGCTCCAAGCTGTACAGCGGCAACGTGCATTGCCTGGTGTTTACCGCCCTGATGGCGCGCTTTGCAAACTGCCCGGTGCTGTACGCTTACAGCAAGGAGGAGCACTTTACCGCCCATCAGACCCGCATGGTCACCAAGGGCCATGTCAAGTTTGGCATGAAGAAGGACGGCCTGGCGACCGCCGTTGAAATGACGCAGATTGCCGACGCCGGCGCTACAGCCTCCACGCAGGAATTCATGCTGGCTGTGGGTACCAACTCGCTGCCCATCCTGTGCAAAACCAATAACAAAAAGTTTGACGCCAAGGTGGTCGTGACCAACCATGTGCCCTCCGGATCCTTCCGCGGCTATGGCTATCTGGAATCGAGCAACCTGCTGACCGCCGCCATCTTCGAGGCCTGCCGCCGGGTGGATGTAGACCCCATGGTCTATCTGGAAAAGAACGCGCTGGCGCTGGGCGAGGAGTTCCACAACGCCTGCTCGCCCATGCATCCCTGGCAGCACAATAACTCCTCCGACTGGCAGAACCTGGTGCGCGAGACCGCGAAGGCCTGTCATTGGTCTGAGCGCTGGAAGGGCTGGGGTGTGCCCACCTGGGTGTCTCCCGATGGCAAAAAGCGCCGTGGCATCGGCGTAAGCGCCGCCGGCCACGCCGATACGGGCGGCAAGACCTCCAACGCCACCGTGACCATCACGGGTCTGGGCGCTGTGTATATCTCCACCTGCATGGCGGAGTTTGGCTCGGGTATCCGCGATATCATGCAGAAGATCGTGGCTGAAGAGCTGGATATGCCCATCGAGTCCGTCAAGATGGCGCCCGCCGATACCGGCGCGACCCCCGCGGACTTTGGCTCCACCGGCTCCCGCTCCACCTACTGTGGCGGCATCTGCGCGCTGAAGGCGGCGCAGGATGTGAAGCGCCAGCTGTTTGAAATCGTTGAGCAGCGCCATGGCATCCCCAAGGATGACCTGGCTCTTAAAAACGGCAAGATCTATCAGATCTCCAACCCCGAAAAGGTGCTGCCGCTGTTCCCGATGGTCATCGGCAAGGTAGACTCCATCACGGGCGTGGGTCATCACAACGGCGTGGAGGATAGCACCATCATGCATTTGCAGGTGATCGAGGTCGAGGTCGATACCGAGCTAGGCACGATCAAGCTGATTAACCACTTCGGCGGCTCCGATGCGGGCGTGATCGTCAATCCCCTGCCGCTGCGCAATCAGGTGCAGTCCTTCTATGCCGGCACCGACCTGGCGCTGATGGAGGAGACGGTGTGGGATCAGAACGATTACCGCGTGCTCAACCCCTCCAATCTGGATTATAAGACCCGTACCTTCAATGAAGTGACGCAGCACGATCACATTGTGCTGGAAACCAACAAGGGCAAGGATACCCGTTATCCCTTCGGCGCGAACGGCGTGGGCGAGCCGCTGCTGGCTCCCGGCGGCCCGGCGATCCGCATGGCCGTGTACAATGCCTGCGGCGTATGGATCAACGAGTTCCCCTTCACGCCCGCCCGCGTGCTGGCTGCGCTCAAAGCGAAGGAGGAGAAATAAGCTATGAAGCATTTTGCTTACGAATCGGCACAAAGCGTGGAGCAGGCCTCCGAGCTTCTGCGAAAGGGCGACGCCGTTCTCAGCGCCGGCGGCACCGATCTGACCGGCGTGCTCAAGGAAAAGCTGCTGCCGAATTATCCCAGGACGGTTGTAAGCCTGAAGGAAATCCCCGGCATGAACCGCATCGCCGAGGAAGCCGACGGCCTGCATCTGGGCGCGATGGCCACCCTGGCCGATATCGCATCCAGCAGCGTGGTGCGCAGCAAGTGGCCCGCGCTTGCGGACGCGGCGTATTCCGTGGCTACCCCCAACCTGCGCAACACCGCCACCGTGGGCGGAAATATCTGCCAGGATGTGCGCTGTTGGTATTACCGCTATCCAGATTCCATCGGCGGCCGCGTCAACTGCGCCCGCAAGGACGGCCATCTGTGCTATGCCATGATGGGCGAAAACCGGTATCATTCCATCTTCGGCGCGATGAAGGTGTGCCAGACACCGTGCTCTCACGGCTGTCCGGCCAACACCGACATCCCCGCCTATATGGAAAAAATCCGCGAGGGGGATATGCACGCTGCGGCTGAAATCCTCATGCGCGCCAACCCGTTGCCGATGCTGACCTCTCGCGTGTGCCCGCATCCCTGCCAGAAGGAATGCAACCAGAACGTGTACGGCGACAGTGTAGGCATCCATTGCGTTGAGCGCACGGTGGGCGATTACATTCTGGAGCACATGGATGAATTCTACCGCGCGCCCGAAAAGGAAACCGGCAAGTCCGCCGCCGTGATCGGCGCTGGCCCCTCCGGCCTGGCTGCTGCTTATAATTTGCGCAGGGCTGGTCATCAGGTAACGGTTTATGATAAAATGGAGAAGGCCGGCGGCGTGCTGATGTACGGCATCCCCGCTTACCGCCTGCCCAAGAAGTACATCGAAACCGTGCAGCAGGCTCTGGAAAAGATGGGCGTCGTCTTCAAGCTGGGCGTGGATGTGGGCAAGGATATCACCGTGGCCGAGATCGAAAAGGCCAGCGATTCCGTCTACATTGCCACCGGCGCGTGGAAGCAGCCCGTGCTGGGTCTCAGCGGCGAGGATATGACGCAGTTCGGTCTGAACTTCCTGGTAGAGGTCAACAAGTACCTCAAGGGGCGCGTGGGCAAGGAGGTGCTGGTCTGCGGCGGCGGCAACGTCGCCATGGACGTAGCGCTGGTCTCCAAGCGTCTGGGCGTTGAAAAGGTTCGCCTGGTGTGCCTGGAAAAGCGCGAGGAAATGCCCGCCAGCCCCGAGGAAATCGCTCGTGTACTCGAGGAGGGCGTTGAGTTTATCAACGGCCGCGGCCTGCTTGAGGTGATCCGCGATGAAAACGGCAATGTGCGCGGCATGAAAACCAACAGGTGCCTGTCCGTGCGCGACGCCGAGGGGCGCTTCAACCCGCAGTATGATAACGACGATGTGCAGGTTATCGAATCTGACTGCATCATCCTGGCCACCGGCCAGCGCGTGGATATCGACTTCCTGGGCGAGGAACTCAAGGCGCAGATCAAGAGCCCGCGCGGCCTGCTGGATGTAAACGAGGATAACGCTACCCGCCGTCTCGGCGTATTCGCTGGCGGCGACGCGGCTACCGGCCCTGATATCGCCATCCGCGCGATCAGCTCCGGTATGCATGCTGCCCGCGCCATGAGCGCCTATATGGGCTTCCCCATGCCTGCCGTGCCCGCTGAAAAGGGCTTCCTGCGCAGCGAGAGCGAGGAAGTGCATAACCGCGTGGGCAACAAGCTGGAGGAGCTGCCCATTCCTGAGCGCAGCCTGACCAATGAGGATGAAAAGAGTTACGCGCCTGGCCTTGCCCGCTGCGAAGCCGGCCGCTGCATGAACTGCGGCTGCCTGGCGGTCAATCCCAGTGACATGGCCAACATGCTCTACGCCTATAATGCCAAGGTGGTTACCAATCTGCGCACCGCCACGGCTAAGGAGTTTTTCGGCACGCATGCCAAGATCCAGACCGTGCTGCGCCCCGGCGAGGTGGTTCAGGAGATCGTGGTGCCCGCTCCCAAGACTGGCGCAAAGGCCGTGTACAGCAAATTCCGCGTGCGCGACGCCATCGACTTTGCCGTTGTGGCTGTCGCCAGCGTGGTGAACACGGATGAAAACAACATCGTCACCGACGCCAGCCTGGTGCTGGGCGCGGTGGCTCCCGTCGCGCTCAAGCGCGAGAAGGCCGAGCGGTATCTGATCGGCAAGCCGCTGAATGCGGAAACCGCTGCTGCGGCTGCGGAAATCTGCCTGGAGGACGCGCTGCCCCTGTCCTGCAACGCCTATAAGATCGACGTGACCCGCACGCTGATCCGCAGAACGCTGCTGGGCGAATAATCACACATGAAAATGAACGGACGCATTCCCGCGCGGGAGTGCGTCCGCTCTTAAGGATTGGCGATATGACAAATCAACAGCTCACCCTGTCCTGGGCGGCGAAGTCCGGGGAATATCCGCTGCCCGAGGCGTATAATGGCGCGGGCGTTGCCAATGAGCCGAACTGCGAGGACCGGCTGGAAATCCGTCTGCGCGTGAATGCATTCGGCGTTATCGAGTCCGCTGGCTTTTCGCTGACCGAATCCGCCTGCCCGCCGATGTGGGCATGCGCGGTCTATGCCTGCGCCCAGTGCCAGGGCAGGCCCGCGCTTGCTGCGCTGACGATGGATCACAAAAAAATCGGCTGTGCCTTAACGGAAGACGGCGAGCCAGACATCGGCCATATTCACTGCGCCATGATGGCGGAAATCGCCCTCAAGCGCGCGCTGGCCGATTACGGCGAGCGCTTCCGCCGCTGACGCAGCCGTACAATCAGCAGCCCTGCGCCCCAAAGCGCAAAGAACGCCGCTATGATGATACAGATCACCATTCCGCAGAGTGGCGACAGCTCAATGCCCATATCCATTGAAAATCCCCCCTTATGGCTTATAGTATGTGAAAACGCGCGCGGCGTGATGCCTGCGCGCGCAAGGAGAGAATCAGCCATGGAAGCAACTGTCCGCCGTCCGCTTGCCGCCCTGATCCTGGCTGCCGGCGTATCCTCGCGCATGGAGCGCTTCAAGCCCATGCTGCCCGTGGGCGAGGATACCATGATCCGCCGCACGGTGCGCATGATGCAGCAGGCCGGAGCCGACCCTATCGTGGTGGTGACGGGCTATAAGAGCGATGTGCTGCGCCAGCATCTGGACGGGATGGGCCTGGTGTTCCTCAATAACGAGCATTATGCCTTCACCCAGATGTTCGATTCGTTTAAGATCGGTCTGGAATACCTGCTGCCGCGCTGTGAGCGGCTGCTGTTTTCACCGGGCGATGTGCCCACGGTGCAGATTGACACCGTGCGCCGTCTGCTGGAATACGACTCGCAGGTCGTGCGGCCGGTATATGGCAAAAAATCAGGGCATCCCATTGTGCTGCGACATGACGCGCTGGAGAAAATCAGCGATTATCGTGGTGAGGATGGCCTGCGCGGCGCACTGCGTGAACTGGGTCTGTCGCGGCAGGATGTGCCGGTTAACGATGAAGGCGTGGTGTTGGACGCTGATACGCCCGAGGAATATAACCGGCTGCTGCTGCACAATCTGCGCATAGGCGGCGGGCAGGAATCGCTGCGGCTGGATCTGCAATTGCATCTGTGCGCGCTGGATTCGGTGTTTGATCCTTTCTTTGCCCAGCTGCTTGAAATGGTGCGCATGACCGGCTCACTGCAAATGGCCTGCCATGCCGTGCATATTTCCTATTCAAAGGGGTGGAAGCTGGTGCGCCGCATGGAGGCTGCTCTGGGCTTTCCGCTGCTTGCCCGCGTGGTGGGCGGCTCCGCTGGCGGCGGTTCACAGCTGACAGCTGAGGGAGCGGATCTGCTGCACTGCTATCAGCAGATGGAGAAAGAGGTGCTGGCCACCGCCAAGGAGAGCTTTGAACGCTGCATGGCGCGGTATCTGCAATTGCAACCCGCCGAGCCGGAAGAAAAGTAAAAGCATATATCCGAACAAAAGCCTCCGACCATGTCGCTGTGACAAGGCCGGAGGCTTTTGATGTTTTAACGCTGCGTCAGCTTGGGAAACGCGCGCTCAATGGCCATTACCAGCAGCGGGATCAGCACAATCTGCACGATGATACCCGGCACTGCCTTGAGCAGCGCGCCGCTGAGGAACATGGCGAAAGTGAAGCTGCTGCCAGCCAGCCCGGCGATCAGCCAGCGCATCAGACCCCATACGATGCGCCCGCCCACCATAGCGATGAGCAGCGCGGCATAGATGGACAGCTTTTTGCGCGGCAGGCGGCGGTACATCAGGCTGCTGATAACCCCGTAGGCGGCCAGCTCAAAGCACATGGCCACGCCAGTGGGAAAAATGGGCGGCATGCCGAACAGCGCAAAGCGCAGCGGCGGCGCGACCGCGCCCACAGCCAGGGCGTATACCGGCCCGCACAGAAAGCCGCACAGCAGCACCGGCAGGTGCATGGGGGACAGGGCGCTGCCGATCTGCGGAATCTGCCCTGTCAGAAAGGGCAGCACCATGCACAGAGCCAGGCAGACGGCGCTGATAATCAGCTGCATCAGAGAATTGCGTTTGAGCGACATAGAATTTTCTCCCTTTCAAAATTGGATTCCGTCTTGAACGGGAGACGCGCCGTCGCGGCGCATTGATGCTTGGTACGAGAAGCGTTTAGGGCGTTTCGCCTCGGCAGAGCGATTCGATCTTGTCCACGGCGGCCTCAATCAACTGCACCCGGGTTAGCACAGGCACGCCCGCTACCTGGGTGGCACAGCGGTTTACAGGCAGCAGCACGCGGATTGCCGCGCTTTGCCCGACGGCCGCCGCCATGCTGGGGGTGATCTCTCCCAGCAGCGCGTCGGCTATGACAATGCCGATGGGGCCGGCGATAATATCCGCATCGCGGCAGGCAACCAGCACGGGGTTTTCGCCCGTCGCTCCCTGCTGCGCGCCTGCCTTGAGCATGGCGCTGGTGGCCAGGGAGTTGGCGCCGATGGCGATCAGCTGATGCTGATCCATGGGCAGCCGGGCAGCGAGAGCTTCGATCAACTGCGCGCCAAGACGGCCGCTCTGGCCGTCGATTATCAGAATTTTCATCCGAAATTCCTTTCAGCCGCTGGGCGGCGAAGCAGTAGCACATCTTTAATAATACGCAATGGGGCGGGATGCTGTCAAGCTGCTTAGATGAAACTGTATTACTATTTTAACAATATGTATTATAATTGAAATATATATAGAAAAATATATGCATCCATGCCCATATGGAATTTTACAATTTGAAACTGTAGTAATAAGATGTATTTGGTGAGAGTTGGTTTTTTTACGAAAGCTGAACCACCGATCATATCATTACAATGCATGGCGAAATTCATCCGCAGGGATGCGGCAGGCAAGCGGAAACGCGGCCTTATTCCGGGGATTGAGCGGGGGAGAGTATGCCAGGCATATCTATGAAGGAGGCAACCCTATGAATACCTACGGCATCGAAAAGTATGGCATCATCAATTCCAAGGCGGTCTATCGCAATCTGACCCCCGCCCAGCTTGTAGAGGCTGCGCTGCGCCGTGAGGAGGGCACGCTGAGCAACACCGGCGCGTTGGTGGTAAAGACCGGCAAGTATACCGGCCGCAGCGCCAACGACAAGTTCATCGTGGATACCCCTGCCGTGCATGACGATATCGCCTGGGGCAAGGTAAACCGTCCGATCAGCAAGGAAAACTTCTACGCCATCTACGATAAGGTGGTCGCCTACCTGCAGAATAAAGAAGTATTTATCTTTGATGGCTTCGCCGGCGCGGATCCCAAGTACACCAAGTCCTTCCGCATCATCAACGAGCTGGCCAGCCAGAACCTGTTCATCCATCAGTTGCTGCGCCGTCCTTCTGCCGAGCAGCTGGAAAGCTTCAAGGAAGATTACACCATCATCGCTGCCCCCGGCTTCAAGTGCATCCCTGAGATGGATCACACCCGCTCCGAGGCTGCCATCCTGGTCAACTATGAGGATAAGCTGGTCGTCATCTGCGGCACCCAGTACGCCGGAGAAATCAAGAAGAGCGTCTTCTCCGTGATGAATTATGTCCTGCCCAAGGAAGGCGTGTTCCCGATGCACTGCTCCGCCAACATCGGCCACAACGGCGACAGCGCCGTGTTCTTCGGCCTGTCCGGCACCGGCAAGACCACCCTGTCCGCCGACCCCAACCGCAAGCTGATCGGCGACGACGAGCATGGCTGGGCGGACGACTCCGTGTTCAACTTCGAGGGCGGCTGCTACGCCAAGTGCATCAACCTCAGCCCCGAAGGCGAGCCCGAAATCTACAACGCCATCAAGTTCGGCGCGCTGGTTGAAAACGTGGTCATGGATCCCGAGACCCGCGAGTTCGACTTTGATGACGACTCCCTGGCCATCAACTCCCGCGTGGGCTATCCTGTGGAATACATCCCCAACGCCGAGCTGAGCGGCATGAGCCCCAGCGTTCCCAAGACCGTTATCTTCCTGACCGCCGATGCCTACGGCGTGCTGCCTCCCATCAGCAAGCTGGACCGCAACCAGGCTATGTACTACTTCGTATCCGGCTTCACCTCCAAGGTTGCCGGCACCGAAATCGGCATCAAGGAGCCCGTGCCCACCTTCTCCACCTGCTTCGGCGAGCCCTTCCTGCCCCTGGATCCCTCTGTGTACGCCCAGATGCTGGCCGACAAGGTTGAAAAGTCCGGCGCGAAGGTATACCTGATTAACACCGGCTGGAACGGTACCGGCAAGCGCATGAAGCTGGCCTACACCCGCGCCATGGTAACTGCCGCCCTGACCGGCGAAATCGAAAAGAGCCAGTTCGTCAAGGATCCCACCTTCGGTGTGGAAGTGCCCACCGAAATCGCGGGCGTGCCCAGCGAGCTGCTGATCCCCGAAAACACCTGGGAAGACAAGAAAGCCTATCAGGCGAGCTGCAAGAAGCTGGCCGCCAGCTTCGTTGAAAACTTCAAGAAGTACACCCATATGTCTCAGGAAGTTGTCGAAGCTGGCCCCAAGGCGTAACATACAGTGAGGTAAATCATGGAAGAAGCATTGACTAACACGCTGTCCACGGCGGCTCCCGTCGTGCAGGCGGCTGTGCCGGGCGCGGATATTCCCACCTGGTTTGTGGTAGTGCTGGGCATGGTGATCGTATTCATCGGCCTAATCTGCCTGATCGCCCTGATTTCCTTCATGGGCGCGATTATGAAAAAAGTGAATGCGAAACATGAAACCGCCGCAGAGGCGGCCGCTCCGGCGGCCGTCCCTGCGGAAGCGGATATTCCCAACCGCGGCGAGCTGGTGGCGGCGATCTCCGTCGCCCTGGCCGAAGAGCTGGGCAAGGATGTCAAGGCGATCCGTATTCACAGCATCAAAAAGGTATAAAGAACGAAAGGAAGCAATCCTCCATGAAAAAGTATCGTGTAAACGTAAACGGCACTCAGTATGATATTACCCTGGAGGTGCTGGAAGGCGAAGCCGCTGCCGCCTCCCCCAAGGCCGCTCCCGCCGCTGCTCCTGCCGCCCCCGCCGCCAAGGCTCCCGCCGGCGCGCAGGCCATCAACGCCCCCATGCCCGGCACCATCCTGGCGGTCAATGTAAAGCCCGGCCAGGCCGTTAAGCGCGGCGACGTGCTGGTAGTGCTGGAAGCGATGAAGATGGAAAACGAAATCATGGCGCCCAACGACGGCACCGTCGGCACGGTGAACGTTGCCAAGGGCCAGAGCGTGCAGAGCGGCGCTACCCTGCTGACCCTTGCCTAAGACGGAGGGAGAAGCATGGAAACCATTATGAACTTCCTCCAGCAGACCGGCTTTTCGATGATTCCGGAAAACTGGAAGATGCTGGTCATGATCGCTATTTCCCTGGTGCTGGCGTATCTGGCGATCGTCAAAAAGTTTGAGCCGCTGCTGCTGCTGCCCATCTCCTTCGGCATGCTGCTGACCAACCTTCCCGGCGCGGAGATGTTTCATGAGCAGCTCTTTGCCGGCGGTCATGTCAACTGGGATCTGCTGGCGGGCAAGACCGTTGAAATCGATGGCGTGGCCACCACGATCTCCGCAGGCCTGATTGACTACCTGTACCTGGGCGTCAAGCTGGGCATTTACCCCTGCCTGATCTTCATGGGCGTGGGTGCGGGCACGGACTTTGAGCCCCTGCTTGCCAATCCCAAAACCCTGTTGCTGGGCGCTGCCGCGCAGCTGGGCATTTTTATCGTATTCATCCTGTCCCGTCTGCTGGGCTTTACCCCGGCGGAAGCGGGTTCTATCGGCATCATCGGTGGCGCGGACGGCCCCACGGCCATCTACACCACCATTCGCTTGGCGCCCCATCTGCTGGGCCCCATCGCGGTAGCTGCGTATTCCTACATGGCGCTGGTGCCCGTGATTCAGCCGCCCATCATGCGCGCGCTGACCACGCAGAAGGAGCGCGAAATCGTGATGAAACCCCTGCGCAAGGTAAGCAAGACCGAAAAGATCATGTTCCCCTTCGTGGTAACGATCTTTGTTGCGCTGCTGGTTCCCTCGGCTGCGCCTCTGGTCGGCTGTCTGATGCTGGGCAACCTGATGCATGAAACCGGCGTGGTGGATCGTCTGGATCAGACTGTGCAGAATGGCCTGATGAACGTTGTCACCATCTTCCTGGGCGTATCCGTCGGCGCGACGGCTACCGCCAGCACCTTCCTTACCTGGAGCACCATCAAGATCATGCTGATGGGCGTGTTCGCCTTTGGCTGCGGCACCGCCGGCGGCGTATTGCTGGCCAAGTTCATGAACCTGTTCCTCAAGGAAAAGATCAATCCGCTCATCGGCTCTGCCGGCGTATCCGCCGTGCCGATGGCCGCGCGCGTATCCCAGAAGGAAGGCCAGAAGGCCAACCCCGGCAACTTCCTGCTGATGCACGCTATGGGCCCCAATGTGGCCGGCGTAATCGGCTCTGCCATTGCCGCGGGCGTGCTGCTGGCGCTGTTCGGCGCGCATTGATGGAGGATTTAGCAAATGGCTAAGATCTATATTACCGATACCATTCTGCGTGACGCGCATCAGTCTCAGGCCGCCACGCGCATGCGCCTGAGCGATATGCTGCCCGCCTGCGAGCTGCTGGACAGCATTGGCTACTGGTCGCTGGAGTGCTGGGGCGGCGCGACGTTTGACGCCTGCATGCGCTTCCTCAACGAGGATCCGTGGGAGCGTCTGCGCCAGCTGCGCAAGCATATGCCCAATACCAAGCTGCAGATGCTGCTGCGCGGCCAGAACCTGCTGGGCTATAAGCACTATGCCGACGACGTGGTGGAGGCCTTCTGCGCCAAGTCCATCGAAAACGGCATCGACGTAGTCCGCGTGTTCGACGCGCTGAACGATACCCGCAACATCGAGTGCGCGGTCAAGGCGGTTAAAAAGTACGGCGGCTGGTGCGAGCCTGCCATCAGCTACACCGTTAGCCCCGTGCATAACGAGGAGTACTTTGTCAAGCTGGCCAAGGAAATGGAGCAGATGGGCGCGGACAGCATCTGCATCAAGGACATGGCGAACCTGCTGCTGCCCTTCGACGCCTATAACCTGGTCAAGAAGCTCAAGCAGAGCGTCAAGGTACCCATCCACCTGCATACCCACAACACCACCGGCACCGGCGATATGGTGTACCTGATGGCCGCTCAGGCGGGCGTGGATATCATCGACACCGCGCTCTCGCCCATGGCCAACGGCACCTCTCAGCCCGCTACCGAGTCCATGGTGGCTACCTTCAAGGGCACGGAGTTTGATACCGGACTGGATATGGACAAGCTGCTGCAGGGCGCTACTCATTTCCGCAAGGTGGCTGACCGCCTCAAGGCCGAGGGCTCGCTTGATCCCAAGGTGCTCAATACCGACGTGAAGACCCTGGTGTACCAGGTGCCCGGCGGCATGCTGAGCAACCTGATCAGCCAGCTCAAGCAGGCGAACGCCGAGGATAAGTACTACGACGTGCTGGCCGAGGTGCCGCGCGTCCGCAAGGACTTTGGCTATCCGCCCCTCGTTACGCCCACCAGCCAGATCGTCGGCTCCCAGGCCGTGCTCAACGTCCTGTCCGGCGAGCGGTATAAGATGGTCTCCAAGGAGTCCAAGGCCCTGCTGCGCGGCGAATACGGCCGCCTGCCCGGCCAGGTCAACGAGGAAGTGCGCCGCAAGGCGATTGGCAGCGACACGGTGATTACCTGCCGTCCTGCCGATCTGATCAAGCCCGAAATGCCCAAGTACCGTGAGGAAACCAAGGGCGTTGCCACCTGCGAAGAGGATGTGCTCAGCTACGCGCTGTTCCCGCAGGTTGCCTCCGCCTTCTTTGCCAAGCGCGCTGAAAAGGCTGCCGAGGCTGATCCCAATGCTGTGCGCGAGCTGTACGTTGAGGATATGGGCAACTGATTTTCTAATTTCTTACAGGGAGATGCTTGTTCATCTCCCTGTTTTTGTTTGTCTTTTTTTACCTGTCGTGATACAATAATGCCATTGAAAGGGGGGAAAGCCATGCTGACCATTTTGGGCGCGCGCACGCGCAGGCTGTGGCCGCATCTGCGCAGCCAGGCCGCTGCGGCGCTGACCGCCGGCAGGCGCTGCGTGCTGCTGGTGCCCGAGCAATATACCCTGCAGGCGGAGCGCGATCTGATCCGCGATTTATCGCTGCCGGGCTTTTTTGACATCGAGGTTTTTTCCCTTTCGCGCTTTGTGCAGCGGCTCTTTCTGATCTGCGGCAGCAACCGCGTGCGCGTGGACGGCAACGGCAAGAACATTGCCCTGGCCCGCGCGCTGCTGTCCTGCAAAAAGAATTTGAAATACTATGCGCGCTCGGTGTCGCGCCGCGGCTTTATCGCGCAAAGCGGCGAGTGGATTGCCGATATGAAGCGCGCGCAGATCACGCCTGATAAGCTGCAGACATACGCCGATTCCCTGCCGGAGAGCGCCTACGCTGAAAAGATGGGCGATCTGGCGCGCATCTACGGTGGGTATTCGGATATCCTGGCTGATAAGTTTGTGGATGGCGAGGACGTGCTTGCTGCCGCGATCGACGCGGTGCCGCAGTCCAAGCTGGTGCAGGACGCCGATGTCCTGGTCTATGGCTTTGATGTGATTACCGATGATTTTGCCCGGCTGCTTTGCGCCATCACGGCCAGCTGCAGCGCGTCGTGGGTATATCTGGTGATGGATCGGCAGGACGCGCCGGACGGCGGCTGCTTTGCGCCTGTGCGCGACAGCGCGGAGCGTCTGCGCACGCGCCTGCGCCAGGCTGGGCTGCGCCGCGAATGGCTGTGGCTGGATGGCGAGACGATGGATGCGCCGGAGGATATCCGCGCGCTGGAAGCACGCCTGCTGCGCCCCGCGCCCGCGCCGTATCAGCAGATCCCGCAGCATATCACGCTCTTTGAGGCGGCAACGCCTTATGCGGAGGCGCATTATATCGCGCAGGAAATCGTGGCCTGGGCGCGGCGTGGCGTGGCCTATGGCGATATCGCCATCCTGTGCGGCAATATGGCGGCCTATGCCTCCGTGCTGGATACGGTGCTGCGGCAGTATGATATCCCGGCGTATATCGCCGTCAAGGAGCCGCTGCTGTCCCACGGCCTGGTGCGGTTGCTGTTGTCCGCCGTGCGCGCCGCGACGGGCGGCTATCGCGCGGAGGATATGCTGGCTGCGATTAAATCCGGTTACGCGCCGCTCAGCCAGGAGGAAGCCTGGCAGCTTGAAAACTATGCGCTGGCCTACGGTATCAACGGCGCGCGCTGGCGAGAGCCCTTTGCACGCGGCAGCGAGGAGGAACGCGAGATCCCTGAGCAGGCGCGTCAAAAGCTATATCCTATCCTGAAGCGTTTGCAGGATGGTCTGCGCGAGGCCAGGGACGCGGCGCAATCGCTGCGTGCGCTGATGAATCTATTGACGGACTGCGATGCTTATCACACCTTGCTTGCCCAGGAGGATGCGCTGGTGCGCGCGGGCATGACGGATGAGGCAGTGCGCACGCGCCAGGTATGGACGCGCCTGCTGGCGCTGCTGGAGCAGATGCATGAAATCGCCGGCGGCGCGCGCATTCCCGGCTCCACTGTGACGGCATGGATCGAGGCGGGCCTGATGGACGAAGGCATCTCGTCCCTGCCGCCCTCAGAGGGCTGCGTCACGGTAGGAGAAATCGGCAATCTGATTGCCTTTGAGCCCAGAATTACCTTTGCCTGCGGTCTGCATAGCGAGGGCGCGGGAGCGGGCGATCATAGCCTGCTGACCGATGAAGAAAAAAGCACGGCATGCGCGGATATGGAGGCTTATCTGGGCATGGGCGAGGATGAGCGCGATCTGATGAACGAGCTGGATATCTGGAAGGTGCTCAGCTCTCCGCGCGAGCTGCTGTATCTGAGCCACGCGCAGGCCAATCAGGCGGGCGAACCGCTGCGCGCAGCCCCGGCGATTGCGGCGATCCGCCGCATTTTTCCCGGCCTTACGGTGCTGGGCACGGTGGAGGGCGCGCAAGGTGCGCTGCATCCGCTGGCCCCCCAACCGACGCTGGATGCAATCGGCACGCGTCTGCGCGGAGGGGACCTGCACGGCGAATGGCTGCAAGCCTTCCGTTGGTTATGGCAGCAGCCTGATTATCATGGCGAGATGCTAGCACTTTTGTCCGCTGCGCGGGATGAGAAGCGGGAAGAAGCGCTTGCACCGGGTATGGCGCGCGCGCTGTTTACCGACCGCGTGGTTTCTATCAGTCGCTTGGAAAGCTATGCTGCCTGCCCGTATCAGCATTTTGTGCAGTATGGCCTGCGCCCGCAGGAGCGCAAGACCTGGGCCACGGACGAGCGAGATCGGGGCGTGTTCTATCATGCCGCCATGGAGGGCTTTACCCGCGTGCTGACTGCGCATCCAAGCTGGCCCAATATCACCCGCGAAGATTGCGATGCGCTGATGGACGCGGCCATGCAGCCCTTGACGGAGCAGTGGCGTGAACAGGCCATCGGCGACAGCGCCCGCGCGCGCGCGGAGGGCAGGCGCTATATCCATGTGTGCATGCGCGTGGCTTGGGCTTTTACCAAGGGAGCGGCGCAGAGCAGCTTCCGCCCGCAGTACGGCGAGGTGGCCTTTGGCTATCCCGGTGGGCCGCCGCCGCTGACGCTGAATTTGTCGGATGGCACCAAGGTAAGCGTGCGCGGGCGCATTGACCGCATTGATCGCTTTGACAGCGGCGAAAGCGTGTATTTGCGCGTGGTGGACTATAAATCAAGCGCGCAGAAGCTGGATCCTGCCCGCATCAACATCGGCATGCAGCTGCAGCTTTTGCTGTATCTGGAGGCTGCGCTGGCGGGGGATAGGGACGCGCTGCCCGCAGGCGCGTTTTATCAGTGGATGGGCGATCCGCTGGTGGATCAGGATAAGCAGAGCATGATCGAAAGCGAACTTGCCAAGCGCCTGTGCCTGAAGGGCGTGATGCTCTCCGACGTGCAGGTGGCACAGTGGATGGACGCTTCGCAGCCGCCTGTGAGCATTGAAAATGTGTTCAACAAGGACGGCTCACCCAAGAAGGGCAAGCTGGTATGCACGCTGGATGAGCTGTATCGCTTGATTGAGCGCGCGCACAGGACGGCTGTGCGTCTGACGGAGGAAATCCGCGGCGGCGGCATCAACGCCGCGCCAGTCTGCGAACGTGGGGAGGCAATCAGCTGCCAGCGTTGCGCATTTGCGGGCGTTTGCAGGCGTGATCCGCGCAATCCAGCCTTTGATCGCGCGCTTTCTGATACATCACTGGAAAATTTGATTAAAAAATCTCCAAATAGTACATAATCTGTTCAAAAAGATACTTGGCAGCAGCCGCCAAATCGTGTATAATATAGGTACCCGGAAAAACTGCGCGATGCAAGCGCAACTAACTGTAAAGGGGGCATTTTCCCATGATTCAAGTGATATACGGCAAAAAAGGTTCTGGCAAGACGAAGCGCATCCTGGATATGGCCAACCACATGGTGGATACGCAGCACGGCGACGTCGTGTTTGTGGATGATGATAACCGCTACATGTTTGACCTGCGCCATGAGGTGCGCTTTGTTAATGCCGGTGAATACGGCATCCGCTCCGCGGATATGTTCTTTGGCTTCCTGGCCGGTATGCTGGCTACCAATTTCGACGTGAAGGTCATCTTTATCGACGCTTTCCTCAAGCTGACCAAGACTACCGACATCGCCGAGATGGGCTGGTTCTTTGAAAAGCTGGATGCCTATACCAAGGCGCACGAGATTGACTTCGTCCTCTCCATCGGTCTGGACGCCGATGATCTGCCCGAGTTTGTAAAGCCTTACCTGATCTAAAATTAAATTAAAAAATATTTTCGTATCTTGTTTCAAATGTCCTGCTTTCGTGTATTTCTATAATGCAAGCCAACAGGGCTTGCAGCAAGGATCAAGCAAGATTAACGGAGGTAAGTTATTATGAAATGGGTTTGCAGCGTTTGCGGTTATGTGTATGAAGGTGAACAGCCCCCGGTCAAGTGCCCTCAGTGCGGCGTACCTGCCAGCAAGTTTGTGGCGCAGAAGGATGAAGAAAGAGTCTGGGCTGCCGAGCATGTGGTGGGAGTAGCCAAGGGCGCGCCTGAAGAAATCATCGAAGGTCTGCGCGCTAACTTCGCCGGTGAGTGCTCCGAGGTGGGTATGTACCTGGCCATGGCGCGCGTAGCGCACCGTGAGGGCTATCCGGAAATCGGCCTGTACTGGGAAAAGGCTGCCTTTGAAGAAGCCGAGCATGCCGCCAAGTTTGCCGAACTTCTGGGCGAGGTCGTAACCGACAGCACCAAGAAGAACCTCGAAATGCGCGTGGAAGCCGAAAACGGCGCGACCATGGGCAAGATGGAGCTGGCTAAGCTGGCCAAGCAGCATAACCTCGATGCCATCCATGACACTGTGCACGAAATGGCACGCGACGAGGCCCGTCACGGCAAGGCGTTCGAAGGCCTGCTGAAGCGCTACTTCGGCAAGTAAGAAATCCAGTAAAATCAAGGGTTTTCAAGGGAATCACTCTGAAAAGGGTGGTTCCCTTTTTTGATACATCAAACTTCAAGTGGTAAATCCATTGTAAATCAGTCCTACACTCTTTTTCTCTCCAACAGGAAAGTGGTAAATGATTTACCATTCTGCGAATAGATAGTACCCTGAAAGTGCTGAAAAATCAAGCATTTTCAAGCATCTTAGAAACATCTTTCTTGTGTCTTTCCATCAACAAACTAACATCTTTTATGCATCTTTCTCACATGTTTTTGCCATGGAGAAAGGTGCTTTTTCATGTTTCAACTGAAGTGAAGATCGACATCCACGAAAACATATAAGTACCAATAGAACGACTGATTCACCTCATGTGCGATGTATAATGTATATGTAAGGTGAAGGGAACACAAGAGACCCCAAACCTAAATAGCAAAGCTCACTGAGCGAATGAAAGGAAGTTTCTCTATGAACTGTTCTACTACTTTCTCTATGAAGATGGAATCCAAGGAGATGGCTACCAAGGCTCTGGAAATCATGAAGTCTGTGCTCGCCCAGACTGATGTTGATGGATTTGAGTATGATTCTCGCGAAACTTTTGACAGGTTTGCTGACAATCTGGTGGTGAAGGGATCTGAAATCATTGATACTCAGTCCTATGGCCTCATGCCTGAAACCTATCACATTGTTCTCCCTGAGATGTTCAAGGCTGTCGCTCGCTGCTTCTGCTTCGATAAGTTCAGCGCGAAAATCTACTATGACTCCACCTATGTGTGGGAAAACTATGACATCAACTATGAAGAGGGCGAGCTGGTGATCAACTCCCTCTACCATGACAACTGCGAAGAACCCTTCTGTGAGGAGTGCGATGATTGCTACGACTACTTTGAAGAGGATGGTGTTGCCGGCTATCGCTGCTGTGATTGTGGTCACACCATCACTGTTGAAGAGTTCAAAGCAACCTGCGAACAGTACTTTGAGAATGTCTATTCAATCCTGTGAAGTACAAATAGAACGACTGATTCAAGACTCTGCTGAAGTATAATATAAATGTAAGGTGAAGGGAACACAAAAGCCCCACCAAATAAAGAACAGCTCCAAGAGAGCGCAGATAAGAAAGGAAATGATACTATGACTACCATGAAGATTAATGAGAAGAAGTTCACCATCGAAATCACCAAGACCTTTGCCCAGAAGGCCAGTCGAGTTCTCCTGAATACTTTGAGCTGCTGGAAGTGCGCCATAATTTCCCCAAGTTCAAGGTAGTTGTCAACCAGACCAAGAGCAAGGATTCCTTCAAGGGTCTGACCTATGAGTACATGGAGAAGTACATCAAGGCCCATGACGATAAGGAAGGCTCCAACATGGCAGTATTCAATGAGCTGCGTGGCAAGGGTGATGATGCTGAGGGTGCTATGGCAGACTCCATGTCCTATGGTGAAATCAAGCTGTGGTTCCTGGATGCCTACCCTGAAATCAAGAGCTTCCATGAGTCTCGCGCTGAGCGCATTAAGGCCATCAAGGAAAAGCAGAAGAAAGCTGCTGAAGCTAAGGCCAAGAAGGCTGCTTAACCCTCAAAAAAAGAAAGGTGGAAATGATTATGAAGAATTATCTGAAGGTTGATATTGCTAACGCTCGCCTGGTGATGGACAGAACTTTTGCGAAGAATTGTGCGATTGCTGGCTCTGCTGAATACAATCTGCTTCAGGCTACTCGCAAGGACTATCCCAACTTCACTGTGGAACAGCGCACCATCAAGCGCAACGCAAACAAGGAATGCTATCGAGGCCTGACCTATAAATACATGAGAGAGTACATTGCCAGCCATGAGTCTGAAGAGACTGTCGATTCTGTGATGGCTGAACTGGAAGAAATGATCCTGATTTCCAAGTGCCACAGCATGGGCTATCGCTACCCCACCATCAAGGCATGGTTCCTGGCGAAGTACCCTGAAATCGCTGCCTTTGGTATGGATGATGAACAGGAAGCTGCTTGATTGAGAAAGAGAGGATTTGGATTATGATTACTGTTGAAATGCATCAGGCAAACATGAAGGCTGCGCTGGAAGAGTGCATGAAGGAATGTGGCGTCACTCGCTATGAAGCTGCATACATGATGGCTTTTGATTTCTATGAGTGCGCTGGTTTTGATACTGAAGTCCTGGAAAAAGAGCTGAAGTCCATGAGTGAAGAAACTCTGATCCACCATGTCCTGACTGAAATGTAAAGGGTGATACTCATGATGACCTTCTTTCGAGAATGGCTCCCTCTGACAAAGAGTGATTTCAGAATCCTTGCGATGCTGGCTGACAAGGGAGATTTTGAGGGGAATCTGTCTGATCTCTGTCGCTGTTTCTCCCTTGATCCCCAGACTAAAAATCGCAATAAGCTCAAGGAATCCATTCTTCGCTTGTCTGCTGCTGGATTGATCCTCCATAAGGAAAAAGGGCGAACCCATCAGCTTGCACTTGTCCCTCAGACTCAGAGCATCGAGTTCCCTCGCACATGGTATGAAATCCTCAGACAGCATGACTACACATCAGAAAGTGTGTCATGGGAAGTTGTCATGAAAGTTGCTCTCTGGATTCAGGACAATCAGCTTCCAGTAGTCACAAATGACATGATTGCCCAAGATTTGAGGATTTCTGTTGGAACCATAGGTTCTGCGAAGAATGTGCTTGAAAGAGAATATCAAGCCATCACTCGCAAAAAGGTCTCTGAAAAGATAGGCGAAGATCCCCAGGGACAAGCCTTGTACAGAACTATTGGCCAGGAGCTGAAAAGCTGTGCTTGGTGGGAAGATGCATGAACAGTTACTTTTTTCAGAGTAATAAGAACAAAATATATTATTCTGAAAAGAGTAACTGTTTGCTCCAAACCTTTTCGTTGGGGAAGGAATCGCTTCCCATGCAAGCATGGGAGCGATTTCCCCAGCGAAGAAAAAGTGACAGTACTCCCAATGCTGATAACAGCAATCATGCTGTATCAAATATAAAGTCAGTCCTACATATGAACAAGCTCTCCAAATGAGAGCAGAAAGGAATTTCTATGTATACTACCCACTCTAATGTCTCTACTACTACTAATAAGGCTGGCCTTGTAGTTCTGGCGCATGGCAAGATGCTGAATGACGAAAAGAGAGTTACCATTGTGTCTGCCTATGATGCTTCTCTAAGCTGCGAAATGATTCTGGAAAACCTGAAGGATGAGTTTGCGAAGATGGGATCAGAACCCACTGCTGTGGGCTTCTCTGAGCCTATGGACTATGACTTCGCCATCCTGCTGGCTGACATGAAGTCGCGAGCTATTGACAAGTGTCTTAGTGCTTAATACTGGCTCACAATTGCAAGAAAGGAGGTGATGCTGACAATGAGGGGAGTTGTCTTCCCTGTTGCTGAAGTACCCCTGCGACCTACCTGTTTGAGTTTACTACAAAACAATTAAGACAAAGGAGAATGAGATTATGTTTAATGTGAATGTGAATTACCAGAATAATAATACCACTGAAGAGAATAAGGCTGTTCGCCAGATGTATACCCAGACCAGAAATTATGGTGAAGTTTGCTGTCACTTTGCTGACTTTGGCCTCTGCGATGATGCCATGCTGGCTTGGGCGATTGAGTTGGGTTGGGATATTGAATCTGTCAAAGAGAAGATTGAAGAAATCCTTGGCAATAACCTCTACTCTGCTGAAAATCCTCAGAATAACTTTTTCTATGAGATTGTTAATGACGCTATTGGCTTCATTGACTGTCACCTCTCCAATCAAACTGAAAATAGCTAAGAGGTAAGATTATGTACACCCTCATGCGAAGGAATGCTGTGTTTTAGCATTCCTTTTTCTTTTGGTCTGGGCACGCCAGTCTCAGGGGGGGGGGAGGGACTGGAACATTGGAACTCATAGACTGGAGCGCGCAAGTTATTTCAACTCATGACAAAGATGGTGTGTCTTTCTACAACTATCAAACATCCGCCTACAACTATCTGCAAATATGGAGCAAAAACATAAAACAAATGCCTGAACAGTGCGATCCTGTCCAGGCATTTTCTTCTCATTGCTTCATAACAAGGATAAGCTGCGCCAGCACATCCTTTTGTTCTCTTGTAAGGGCAGACCAGGCAGCAAACATCTCTTTCTGTTCTTCAGTCAGCTCTACCATATCGCCTTCAGCGAAGAACTGCGCCAGGGTAATGCCAAATCCATTACAGATGCTCTCCAGTGTTGCGACTGATGGAGTTGTGTTTCTGTTGAAAATGTTTGCGACTGTGGATTGAGAAAGGCCAGAGGCAATGGCAAGTCTATATTCGCTCCATCCACGCTCTTCCATCAATTCTTTTATTCTTGCTTTTGCGTCCATAGCTTCTCCCTCCATTCAGCAATATTCTAATTTTCATTTGAGAGGCAAAACAGAGGGAAGATGTATTGTCATTATTCCTCTTTTAAGATATAATATTGATGGATTTTGCTTTTCAACAGGAGTAGAAGGGAGAAGACACTATGAAGAGAATGTTAGCTTTGATACTGGCTATGACATTGTTGCTTACAACGATTCCTGTACTCGCTGAAGAATCAGGAATCTGGGAAGAGCGCCAGTATGTTGACGAGTTTGAACTACCTACAGGCGACACTTATGTTAGCAACAAGTATCCTATTGTGGGCAAATTCAGCAACAGTGCTACTACAGATTCAAGTTTGGAAGTCTATCTCTTTTACGACGAAGGACAGATTAATGACTTTCTCGATATAGGAAGTGTTTGGCTTCGGTTGATCGAATATGGTTCCTATATTGTAAAGAATTCTTATTCAAAGTCACAGGAATACACTGTCTCACTCATGGATCCCCAAGGCGTAAAGTATTCGCTGACTGGTATCATGTATAGTGGTAGTGATAGACTTACATTCAATGTAGAAGACAGCGAAACCATTATCAAGGCATTATGCCAAGATGGGCTTGTACGCTTTGCGATACAAGATCAGAACTCAAAGTATCTTTTCAACATTGCTGATTCTACTGGATTTGTTGACTTTGTTCCAGTTGCTCCCAGTATTGACTCTTTCGATTATTTCATTCCATACTTTGGGGAAGTGTTAGGAGATTTCTACAATCCACTTCGCCTTAATACCCCTAATTTGGGACTCATGGCAATCTATCGTCAAGACCACTATGCAATTGGCACATGCGAATTTATGAATGAGCCCAACACTTTCTATTCATTAATCGCCAACGAAAAAGATGATGTTTTTGTTCGTCTACAAGTTACTTTCAATAACAGAACTGATGCCTTCTATATGAATCTAAAGAAGGAATTAGCTGATAGTTATGGTGTGGAAACCTATTCGAAGGCAACTGCCTCAATTAGCGATCTTCCCTTTGAAAAAGGAAATCACATAAACCACAAACAATGGGCTGAAGGTTTTATAGACCCTGAAACCACCAGCTATACATATTATCTGTGGTATGAGGATTATGTTCAGTGGGAAGTGATGCTGGATTCTGGTGACATGCTACTTATTACACTTTCCACAAATGGTAAAGGTCGAGAACTATGGAATAATAGCACTGTTGGAACAGAGATAAGTTTGTTTTATGAATACTATCCTTCGAGCATTCTGAGATGATCTTCTTTGGGCAGGAGATAGCATTGCTAAATCAGTCAAATGAATAGATACTCCTCTATCTAAATTCGATCAGCCCCTGCTCTCCCTCAACAGGAAAGCAGGGGCATTCTTCATCCCACCATTTTCAGATACTTATACACAGTTGGTCTGCTCAGACCACAAATCCTCGCCAGCTCACTCACATTCATCTGATGCGCCACATATGATGGATAATGCTTGTAGAAAATCGCAGGAATGTCATCCTTGGTTGTGTGGGGTCTTCCAATCCTGCGCCCCTTCTCCTTGGCATTCGCCATGCCAGATTTTACTCTGGCTCTGATGATGGAAAGCTCCAATTCTGCGAACACAGCAGACATCTGAATGAAGGCTTGGCTCATGGGGTCAATGTCGCCCTTGCGACAGTCAATGGTGATGCTTCCCACAATCTCCAATCGCATATGCTTGCTCTTGATGATATTGACAATCTCACAGAGCTGCTGAGTGCTTCTGGATAATCGCGAGACCTCACAGCATATGAGGGTGCTTCCTTCCTCAGCAACCTCCAGAAGCAGATCAAGATTCTGCTTCACTTTAGAATCTCCATGCTCCCTCTCAGTGATGATTTCCTCTGCGCCAGCAGCTTTGAGTTCGCGCACCTGGCGATTGAGGTCTTGCCCTTTTTCCTCTGCCAGAGAACATCTGGCATATCCATAGATCTTGCTCATTGTTGCCCCTCCTGTAAGCAAAAGGCTGTTTTGTTTCATTTACGCATTCCATTTACACTTTTTACAGCTTTTCAGCAGTTTTCTGGCTCTTGGAAAGTGTCAGCAAAACCAAGTGTTTTCTCTTCAACTTCTGGAGCATCCAGAAGCACTGCCAGGTGAAGCGCCTCCTGTAATTCCTCCATATGGCTGCGCAGATCATACAAGGCTGCGCCAATGTCATTGAAGGCGATCTGCGCTTCATGGTTGTCAGCATCGCGCGCCATGCGACACAAGACAGTCGCTTGGTTTTCATACAGCGCAATCGCGCCTTCTGCCATCAGTCGCATTTCAGAAAAGTGATTGGCTGCTACACTCAGAAAAATAGTTTCCTGTTTCATCTGTATTTCCCTCCATATGGGGGAGGTGGGCATCAGCCCACACTCCCCAGAATCAGATTCACTGCCTTCTCAGCTCTGCCAGAGGCGCTGACAATGAATCTTTTATCATCCCTCAGCACCTTCAGCCAGTTCTGAATATAAGCTGCGCTGTTGTGAATGCTGTTGGAGGTTTCAAGCCCCACATGATTGACCAGTGCTGCTGCGCCAATCTCTGCGACAAGCTCTTCTTTGCTGTAGTCTTCAGAACCAAAGAAGGCCGCTTGTGTCAGGCGATTCAGTCTGGAGGCATGTCCAGTGGAATGGGTCAGCTCATGGAAGACTGTGCTGTAGTATTCAGCAGTGCTCATGAACTGCTTGCGAATGGGAAGCACCACTTCATCAGTGGAAGGTCTGTAGAAGGCTCTGTCACCCTCCTGGTGGAGGAGCTTCACATTTTCGCGCTCCAGATAACCATATATGATCTCCTGGGCTTCCTCAATTGCCTCAGCACCATCAGGCATATGAAGGGTTTTTGTGTGCTTTGCGCTGATCCCTTCGCACTGGTCGATGTGGAAGACATTGTAGTAGCGCAGGAAGGGAATTTCCTTCTTTTCGCCTGTCTCTTCATCTTCCTGTTCGATCCACTTCCAGAAGACAACCATCTGCGCCTTTGTGCCCTTCTTTACCTTGCCTCCTTCCTTCTGGCACTGGTTGAAGGTGATGTACTCGCCAGGTCTGCCCAGAAGCATCTGATTCAGGAGGCTGTAGGGTTTGCCAGTGGTGTGGGCAACACAGTTGCCAGAGGCGATCCAAGGCTTTTCCCAAGGGATGATTCCCTTTTCCATTTCAGCAACAATGCGATCAGTGACTTCCTTGTAAATATCCATGCTCTTGCTCCTTTTCTCTTGTGGGGAGCAAGGACTTGTGGTAGAATATCCTTGCTCCCCTTGTTTCATCGAAGTTTCAGGGGTGGGTGTTGCCTGAATGCTGTGGTAGGTGTTCAGGCTTTTTATTTTACTGAGAATCTGCGACTTTCGACTCTCTTCATGTAGGGATCCAGGGCATCGCCCAGAAGCTTGCGCAGTTCCTTGGTATCGCAGCGCTGAGAGACAACATTCTGATAGCGAACCACATAGGATCCAGCAGTCATGGTTTCCTCTTCGCCCATATAGGCTTTGATCTCATCAGCGATCAGTTCAGCCTCAGCATTCAGGTCTTCGATCATCTTGCGCAGTTCCATCAGTTCAGCAACCTTGGCAACCATCTGAGAAGTAGCAGCACACATTTTTTGTTTCCTCCTTTTCTTGTGGAGTTGCTTGACGCCCCTCCCAACAATTGTTATTATAAAGCGTTTGCTTAATGATGTCAAGCATAAAATCAACTTTTCTCTAAATTATTTTTACTCTTTTTCAGATGCTATACAGCGATTGCTTTATTTTGTGAAGTGTGCTATACTATCCATGAGGTGATAACCATGACAATGGAGCAGAAGATCAGCATGGCTCTGGCTTATAAGGGAATGAGCCAGGCAGCTCTGGCGCGCGAGATGGGAACAACCCCCTCCAACTTCAACCAGAAGCTAAAGCGCTGTACTTTCACAGTTGAGGAACTGGAGAAGATTGGCGAAATCCTGGGGGGCAAGTATTTCTTTGGCTTTGAGTTTCCTGATGGCACAAAAGTATAAGAAAAAGCATTAAAGCAAAAAAATGGCGAGAAGCCTTTGCGATTTCTCGCATGGGCTTCTCGCCTTCCTGGTGGTAGGGGGGATGATTTTCAGGATCCTCTGGGCGCACTCGCGCAAGAGGCCTTTGCCTGGACAACACTCCCACCAAATCGACTTTTTATTTTGAATTACGAAGATCAACGAAAAAGACCACTCAACAGGTCTGTGATTTTGCTCTTGACGCTCTTCACACTGGCTTCATCGACTTTGACTTCTACACTCTTGGAGTTCATGTAGCGATCCACAGTTTCAGAGACGATCTTTGGCAGTTGCTCCTGGATTTCCTTCATGACATCCTCAGCAGCAGCATCAGCATAATTACAGAGCATCTAATCATGTTGAGGGTGGTCAAAGATTCCAGCACTGCGCTGGAGGTCAAGGGCGCGCTTGGCAGCATGTCGCTTAATATTCATAGCGATTCCTCCTTTCATTGTACCTTCTGGCGAACAGATTCATCAGTCAGATAAAGGTTGATGAGTCTGCGCATGAGGGTGGATAGGGTCAATTTGTTGGCTTCAGCATCTCGCATGAGCTGGAGCTTAGTATCATAATCAATGCGAACTTGGATTGAGTTCATAAACATCTCTCCTTTCATAGTTGGGGATTCCTCCCTCTACTATACTTGAAAAGGGATGTGGTACGATTGATGACACTTGACCACAGATTTTTGAAAATTTGTGGGGCATGGGAGAATTGGAAAGACGAGTTTGACGGCAGATGACGAAATATAAGGGAGTAACAAGATGAAAACCACAGAAGAACTCGACCTGTATATCAAATCACCAGAGATCAGTGGGGCTTTGTTGCTTACTGGAAAATGGGGATGTGGAAAAACTTATTGCATTCACCAATTCAAACAGGGTGTAGATAGCCAAGAGTTTGCAATTGTTGTTATTTCACTATTTGGGATTGACAGTATCACAACTTTGACGCAAAAAGTAAGGGAACAAGTTGCTCTGGCTACATTTTTTGTGCCTAAAAAAGTTGAAAACATGACAAACAAAATTAAGCCATGGGTCTCAAAAACATTGGAAAAACCTATGACTTTTGTTGTTAAGGGATTGACGCAGCAGGCTCAAATTGCTGATCAACTCGCAGCTGCTGCAAAATTTATTCCCATCGAAAGAAAGATTGGAGTTGGTAAGAAGCAGCGTCAATTAGTTCTAGTTTTTGATGATTTTGAAAGGTCTGACATTTCCACCAAAGAATTGCTGGGGGCAATCAATGAATATGTTGAAGCAAAGAAAATCAAAACAATACTGATTGCTGCTGAAGACAAAATCAATGATGAAAAATACAGCGAATTCAAAGAGAAAGTGATTGCTCGCACAATAAAGCTTACTCCTGATTATTCCAGCATTATTCATGAAATCATTGATAAGTTCTGTGAAACAGAGGAAGGTTATAGGGAGTTCCTTACAGGACAAGAACAGCGTATTTATCAGTTGTTTATGGAGAGTCAAAGCAGTAATCTGCGAACCTTGCGTTCTTTGATTATTGATTTTGAAAGAGTTTATTGTTGTCTAAGAAAAACACATTATGACGAAGCCCTAGCCAGTAAAATATTTTATTCTTTTGGTGCAATGCTATTTGAACACAAGGCTGGTAACTATAAACCTGGAAAGTATGGATTTCTCGCTGCTGACTCAGAGGTCGAAAAGAAGTATTCATATAACATAGCAAGAAGCAGACTAATTACTCTGCAAAAATGGATTACAGAAGGCGAATGGGATGAGGCTGCAACTTGCAAGGAATATATGCAACGCTTTTGTCAGGAGGATATGAGCAGCGAAGACAAGTTTATCCTTTGGGGGTTCTGGGATTTGAATGATGCTATTGTAAGAGAAGGTTTTCCTCCTGCTCTCCACAAAGCTTACAATGGCGAACTGACTGGTAAATTACTAATGCACCTAATAACTAAAATTGCACTGGCAAGAAGGTGGGGAATCGTCCTTCCTGAGAAGGTTGATTATGATAAAATTGAGAAAGGGCTCAAACTAAGAATCCAAAAAATCAAAGACAATGAAATTGATGAACCTGAACACCATACCTTTATCACACATGAAGAACAAGAAGTTTTGAACAACATAGAAAAGCAACTTTATGCCCTTGCTTATGACATTGGCAATGATTTATTGTCTTATCTGCACAATCGAAGGAATTTTATAGATAGTATGACCAATGGCGATGAGATCGCAATTCGCCAGTTGAAGAATCTATACTATATATCATTCGATCAAGAGATGATGGATAGTTTGTTCGCTCGCTACACCAGCTCTGATGTTGATATTAGGAGAGCGATTGCCCATGTCATTGCTGAAATTCATTTCAAAGATTTCATGAAACCACAAGAACCAGAGTCCAGAGTTTCTGTTGATTGCTTGAAAGCACTATTGGAGAAGATGGTTGCTCATTATAAAGAGGAACAGGATTGTTTTGTGAGAATACTTGACCAAGAGTTTATCAAAGCGATTAAAACAAGGGTAAGTGACTTGGAGGAGAAACTTCAAGCGAATCAGTGTAAAGATGTGCAGGCAGACGAATAATTAGTGAGGTACAATTCTTCCGAGAAAGGAGCGAACCATCATGGCAAGCAACCAGGACATTAAAAAGCCGCAGCGCAAGGCAGATGAAGATTTGCCTGAGCGCCTGTGCAAGCGAGGCAAACAGCCTTTTCAGAAGTATAAAGCCTATGTTGTATTGCAGTACCTTCTCAAATACACTGACGAAGACAATCCTGCAAATGCTTTTGATATAATTGGTTTCCTGGAAGAGCATGGCATGAGTTCTGACAGACGCTCCATCTATCAGGACATCAAGGAAATCAATAGTGTCTATTGGATGCTGGAAAATGATGTGGAAATCACTGAAGCCATTGAGGCGATGGAAGAAGACACAGAAGATGAAGAAAAGCTGATTGTCTATGATCCTAAGAAAAAAGGTTTCTATGCGCGCCAGCTCAAATATGAACTGGCTGATATTATCCTGTTGGCTGAATGTGTGTATGCCACCAAGTTCATTTCTGGCAGGGATGAAGAGCGCCTGATTGGGGTTATTGGCGATTTGGTCAGCGAGCATCAGGCAGAGAAAATCTTCCATGATACTTACACTGTGGGCAGAGTCAAAACCTTCAACAAGGCGACTGTCGGCAATGCGCATACCCTTTATTATGCCATGAGCAGCGACAAGGCAAAGCAAAAAGTCCCTCAGAAGGTTTCCTTCTCCTATCTCACCCATGATATTGGCAATGTGGATAAGCCTGTTGAGCGAAAAACCAAGTATGAAGTCAGTCCTTACAAGCTGCTGATCAATGATGGCAACTACTACCTTCTGGCCTATGTGAATGAGAAGCAAGGCATCAAGACTTTTCGAGTCGATAGGATCAAGAATGTTGTGCTGATGGATGAACCCAGAGAAGGCGAAAAGGTCTTTGCTGCGCTGAACCTGAAAACCTTTACTCAAAGCCACTTTGGCATGTTCTCTGGCGAAAAGGTAAATGTGTCCCTGCGCTGCATTCCACCCCTTCTGGACACCATGATTGATCGCTTTGGCACAAAGGGAGTTGTGTATTCTCGCGCTGATGACAGGCATTTCAGAGTGTCTGTCGATATTGAAATCAGTGATCAGTTCTTCTCCTGGATTGCTGGGTTTGGCACAAAAGTTGTCATTGAAACGCCAGCGATTGCAGAGAAATACATGGCCTTCCTGGATAAGATCAAGACAAAATACTAAAACAGTTACATTTTTCAGAGTAATATAGAACAGAATATACTACTCGCAAAAAAGTAATTCTTTTTAGTTAAAGGCTGGTGGGGCGAAAGCCCACCAGCCTTTAACTTCATAGCTTGTTCAGATTCTCTCTCAGCACATCAATGCCTGATTTTGAAATCGCCAGATAATAGCGCTGCGAAACATGAATATTGCCATGCCCCATTTGATTGCACAGAAGATGAACAGGAGTATTCATTTCTGCGAGCAAAGTTCCAAATGTGTGGCGCAAATAATGATATTTGAATTCAATCCCCAGCTTGCTCTTGATTTCTCTTGTGGGGTACTTCATGGAATTGACTGTCTGGATCGTTCCATTGGGGAGGCAAGTTACCAGCTCCAGCGAAGAAATTTTCTTACCATCCATGTCATCTATGAATCGCTGCTTCTGCTCGCGAATGGCAGCGAGCTTCTGAGCCTCCGCCTCCAGCATTTTTGCTCTGGCAGTCAGATGATTGCACAGGACATCACTCATGTAAATTGTCCTTCTGGAATTGCGCGTCTTGGGCGCAACCAGTTTTATTATTCCCTCTTGGTACTGCATCTGTCTGTCGATGGTGATGGTTCCATTCTCCAGATCAACATTGCACCATTTCAAGCCAAAGGTTTCATTGATCCTCAGGCCACAGTGCCTCCCCAGAAGGTATGCAGTTTCAGCATTGGTTCCCTTGAAGTATTCATCCAGGAGCGCAAGCTCCTCATGGGAAAAGGAAACAATGTCAGTGTCATCCTCTGTCTTCATCTTGGGCATTCGAATCTTGGTATCTTTATTGACACAGAGCTTGTTGTAAGCATCCACATCAAGATAATTGCGTGAATATGCCTGACCAAAGATGAGGTAAAACATTTTGAGGAAGCTCTGTGTGTATTGGTATGAGAAGCCTTCTACAAAGTATAGTTCGCTCAGGTAGTCAATAACCTCGGCTGACGATACATCATCACAGAAGCGTTTTCCAAAGCGCTCGCACAGGTGATTGCGCCAGAGGCTATCCTGCTTCTGGATGGTTCGATAAGCTCTGTCAGTGCGCCCACTTTCACAGAACTCTTCAAAGACTTCCTTGATGGTATGGCGATAGGTGGGCTTCTTCTTCACCCTCTGAGCAATTGCATCCTGAAGAGCTGCTTCGCGCGCCTTAATCGCATCAGTCTTCGTCCTGAACTTCAGTCCATTGTCATCCACAGTCTTGCGCCTGGTAATGGTTTCTCCATCTACCTTGACTGTGAAGCGATACGCCCAGCAGCCATTTTCCAACTTGAATACTCCAGCATCGCGTCTGTTTGCCATTTTAATTCCTCCTGAATGGTAACTAAAATGGTAAATCACCTTTGAAAGATGTAGAAAAGATGAATGGTAAATGTACCAAAGATGTTCAAAAGATGTATCAAAGACGCTTGAAAGATGCAGGAATTTCATGGGTTTTAGCGAATTTACTTGATCGAGAAGCCCCTGTACAAAACCAAGCGAAGCGCAGGTTTTGATGAGATGGCCCGCGACGAGGCCCGGCATGGAAAAGCGTTTGAGGGCCTGCTGAAGCGGTACTTCAACAAGTAATTGGTTTTCAGGGATGCAGTGATACGCATCCCTGATTATTTCTTTGTGGGCAACAGCATGAAGCGAAAATATGAACCAGCCCCATATAAACCAACCTATGCCGATGCAGCACGTGCTTATTTCAAGCATCAGCGTGTATTTCGTTACCACATGAAAAAGATTTCTGATATGGCAGACGACGAAGTCGTTCAGAAGTGCCATTTGTGGCAGGAAGCGAATGGCATGGTGAAGAATTACTGGCAGTTTGTCAAGGAAAACTTTCCTGAGCTGGCATAGGCACGCGCTGTGTTCATTCGGTCACAAAAAGCCAGAGACGTTTTTGGGAACTGTTCTGCTGAAGGGCGGTTCTCGTTTTTTTGTGTGCTTCCAATGAAATATGACGTTTTGTGCCCTCTTGGTGCCCAGAAAAGCAACAATAGAGAGAGACGATCGTGCCTTTCCCGAAGTCCCGCTGATACAGCAAAGGCATCTCCTTGATCTTGCCAGAGACTGGATCTTTGCCGAAACACTAATATCAATCATGTTTGCGGTTTATATGGAAAAATGTATGGATGGGAGAAATGTGAAAAAGCGTCGCGGTAGGGACATGGGTGGCGTCAATCAGTTACTATAATAGAGCTTTGTTGGAGATTTAACACTCTTGACCGCAGAAAATGGTTATGGTATATTTGAGAAGGTTCTTTAACTTCTTTGTGAGGGCGAGTTTTATGATAGTTTTGCAGCCTTTTTGCGATTGCTAAACGGAAGTGTTACTTCCGTTTATTGCGGATTTCTGGGACGTTCATCATGCCGAATTTAGCTTGGAAACGTGTCGTGGCATATTGCGGGATTGGACGAAGGCGGAAAACTGCTTTTTTGTGATTATGCGCGATGACGCGGCGGTGGGGTTCCTGCGCACGCACAATTCAAGCCCAACAGTGTGCTGGATTGATGATATTTATGTGGATGCGGCGCAGCGGGGGCAGGGCATTGCCAGCGAAGCAATTCGACAGATGGAAAAGCGGCTGCTCACCGATGGCTGCCGCAGCTTTTGCATGGAGGTAGTGCCGGATAATCTGCCCGCAATGCGGTTGTACCACCGCTTGGGGTATGACCGACTGAGCGTGATCACCATGCGGAAGGATTATGATGAGTTTGAAACGGAGCGGGTGGAACATATTGCGAGCCTTCCGATGCGCGTGCGGCACTTTGATTGACGTGGCAAAAGCATAATCAGAAAGGAGATCCGAACATGTTTATTCCAGAAAGATGTCCCCAGTGCCATCGCGCGGATGGATGGCACGAGGTCTTTCGTCTCTTTGCTGCCAGCGTTCCGCTTGGCGAGGATGTTCGTTTTCGCTTAAGCGGGGTACGTAACGGATGGGGCAACGAGAAAATGAAAAAGTATCGCTGCGATTACTGCGGGTATGAAAATGAGTATAATGATCGCCCGGAAATGCTGACCAGATAATATGAAAATGAGCTTAATACTGCAAAAACTCGGGCTAAATGAAAATATAATATATATTAAAATAATAGAATATAGTTTATAATAGCAAAACTCATAAATCTGATTTTTCAGGATTTGTGCATTTAAGCTGTACTTGCACCGGCATAGTTAGCAAATCCTTTGCCAATGCGTCTGTATGCAGCCAGGCATGGCAGTATTCCACATTGGGCAGCAGGCAAGGCATGCGCGGGTGAACGGGTGATACCGTGTCGTTGGCTTCACAGGTGTTAATGACAAAGCGTTCCTGCCCGTCGGTGTCCTGGGTGTAAAGCCCGGCCAGGTAAAGCGGGGTGTCTTCTGCGGCGTTTTCAAATAGAAATGCCCGCTTTTGCGCGTTCCATTCGTAAAAGGCGGAGGCGGCAATCACGCAGCGCGTTTGCTGCAGGGCAGTAGAAAAGGTGGGCTTGTCCGCCGCAGTTTCGGCGCGGGCATTGATCAGCAGCCCTTTGCCCGTGCGCCCGGCAAAGCCCCAACGCATATCCCGCACACCGTCGCGCGTCTGCACAGGTGCAAGCTGGGATGGATACACATCTCTTGGCTGGATGTCTGCCGCATCCAGCAGGCGATATCTACTGCACATGCTCCTTTTCCTCCACAAACCAGCGCTGATGCTCATCCTGAAATAGATAGGTCTGCTGCTCACCGATGCGGATGGTATAGCGCATGCCCTGTCCGCCTGCCTTGGTGGCAAAGGCGTAGCGTTTAGCCAGCACCCGGTCGATGGCATAGGTGCGCCCGCGCAGCTGCAGAGACATGGGCGATACTTCGCCGCTTTCGTCAAAGATAGCAAATACCCTTACATAGGTTCGATGCGCCATGAAAAACTCCTTCATACATGGCCATGGATGGCGGACATATTGGCGGCGGACAGGCCCTGACAGGTGTCTGCGTGGACGGCCTTGCTGCTGCTGAGCATCACGCACCGTCGCAGCGAGGCGCGGCCAAAGCGTGCGTGGATGCCGTCGATGGCAGTTTCAAGCGCTGCCTGACGCAGGGTACGCCTGTCCGGCAGGACGGTTAACTGCGTATCAGCGCGGGATGAAACCAGGTCGCACCCGCGCACGCCAAGCGAACGTAGCGGGCGGCGCATATCCCAGCCCTGACGGAGTAGGGTGAGCGATGCATGTACCAGTTCGGCCGCCAGATCGGATGCAGCAGGCAGCTGCATTTGCCGCTCCCAGGATACCAGATTGGTGTCGCGGAGCCACACGGCCACCGTGCGGCAGCGCAGCTCCTGCTCACGCATGCGCTCGGCAACGCTGTCGCAAAGCAGATATAGGATGCGCCGTGCATCGGCTTCATCGGTGATGTCAAAGGCGGGCGTGGTGCTGTTGCTGATGGATTTGACGTCGCTTTCTCGCAGCAGGGACAGCACCGGTGCGTCATCACGTCCCGAGGCATATTGATACAGCAAATCGCCATTTTTACCCAGCAGCGTATGCAGCGTGTCTGGGCCGCTGCGGGCGATATCGCCGATGGTGCGCAGCCCATATTCATGCAGGCGGCGCGCGGTGGAGCGGCCGATGAAGAGCAATTCCTCTGCCGGCAGCGGCCAGATCTTTTTTTGATAATTTTGTGGGGTGATCAGCGTGGTGGCGTCCGGCTTGTGCAGATCGCTGCCCAGCTTGGCGAATACCTTGTTGAAGCTTACGCCCACGGAAATGGTGATGCCCAGCTCATCGCGGGCGCGGCGGCGCAGCTCGGATGCAATCTGCATGCCCGAGCGCGGATGATCGCTTACATCCAGCCAGCTTTCATCCAGACCGAAAGGCTCCACCTGGCTGGTATACTCGGCGTACATGGCGCGCATGCGGCGGGAATAGTGTACGTATTTTTCGCCGTCTGGCGGCAGAAGAATCAGATTAGGGCACTTTTCAAGCGCGCTGCCAATGGTTTCGCCCGTGCGCACGCCACATTTCTTGGCTGGGTCGCTCTTAGCCAGAATGATGCCGTGGCGCTCCTTGGGATCGCCGCATACCGCCACGGCTTTGCCGCGCAGGTTGGGATCGCTGGCGCACTCCACTGAGGCATAAAAGCTGTTGCAGTCGCTGTGCAGGATCGTTCGCATAATTTCCTCACATTTAGAACGCTTGTTCGCATTTATTATAACTGAACACGGATGAAAATGCAACTGGAAAATGCGAACAAATATTCCTATTTATGCGCGAGGCTGCTTAATGTTGCCAGCGGTTGTTCCATCAGGGCGGATAGCAACGCTTCTTCATCTAATACGCCTAAGCGGCGGCTGGTGTCCAGCGGATCAAGCACCTCCACCAGATGATACGCGCTGCCATGCAGATGCGAAAGCAGCGCACTTATGGTGATATCGCCGCTGGCGCACAGATGCTGCACCGGAAGCGCGCCAGATTTTTCCACACGGTGCCGGTTGGACAGGTAGGCGGCCAGATAACGCGATACGCTGGTGCGCTCCTCCAGGGCGGACGCGTACAGCAAATAGCATGCCAACGTAAGGCGCAGCATGGCGCTTTCGCCTCGCAGCGCGCGCAGCAGTGCGTCAAAGAGCAGCAGGGCGCAAAACGCGCGGCCCAGCATCAACAGCGTCCGAAAGGCTGCGGCGCGATCCAGGCGCTTTGCAAGCACGGCCAACAGCATACGCCCGCCGTCCAGCGGCAGCACAGGCAGCAGGTTCAAAACGAGCATCCAAAGGTTGATGGTGACGCACAGCAGGCAGCTTAGACTGCCTGTGCGGATAAATAGTGCAATCAGCGGCGGCAGCAGCAGCGCGTTTACGCATACGCCGCCGGCAGATAGCGCCAGGGATTGCCGTGCGGGCAGCGTTTCAGACTCGTCTATCTGCATAGAGCCGCCAAACGGGGTAAGCTCCAGCCGGCGGACGCTGAGCCTGAAACGGCAGGCCATCAGGATATGGCCGCATTCGTGGCAAAATAGCGTAAGCAGGTAAATTAGCAGGACTTTTCCCTGACCGCCCAGCAGATAGGTCAGGCAGATCGCTGGAAACAGCGGGTGCACATGCAGGGAAGTCTTGCGAAAATGACCGATCCGCATGGCTCACTGAATGCGTGGGCTTAACTGTATGGTACAGTCTACCGCTTTGCCCGCCCGATATAGCTGAAAGGCAAAATCCTGCGCGGCGCGCCCCAGGCAGGTTTGCGAGGTAACTTCACTGCCTTCCTGCACATCACAGCGTATAAGGCCGTAGTATACGCCCTCCAGCTGGCCGCCGTCGTGCAGAATGCGCACGATATATCGCCCTGCGTCATCGTGCGCGATTGCGCTGACTTCTCCGGTGCAGACGGCGTAGATATCGCCCGCGTCCGAATAGCGCAGATACGGCTCACCAGCTGAAAAGACGTTTGCCGGCTGCGCGCTGGTGGGGCTGATCAGCTCCACTGCTCCCGTCTGTCCGGAGAACACCTGCACGCTTTCGCCGATACTGCGGCTGACGTAGCTGAGCCGCCCCAGATTTTCATCCCATTCGCTTTGAACGGCGTTTTGCAGCGAGGTCAGCAGCGATTCTCCGCCGGGCGTAGCTGCTGTGCGAATGCCAACCACCGTCAGCAGAATCAGCGTGGCTACAGCCATATTGCGCGTCAAGTACTCGGCAACTGGCTTTTTGATGCGTGCGGGCGAGTTGCTGGCTTCTGATGCGGCAGGCATGACTTTTTTGATATTGCTGGACATAAAAAACACCCCCATCTGCGGCAGCATATGCGCAGGTGGGGGCGAAATATACTTGTCTTAGATGCAGCCGTCCGCGTGCAGATATTCCAGCACGCGCATCAGTGCGATCTTGCCATGCTCATAGGTAAGCGCGCCCTGCATATAGGCGATATAAGGCGCGCGCATGGGGGCGTCGGTGCTCAGCTCGATGGACGCGCCGCCCACAAAGGTGCCGGCAGCCATGATCACGGGATCGGCGTAGCCAGGCATTTCGGAGGGCTCAGGTACGACAAAGCTGTCAATGGGCGAAGCGGCTTGGATGCCGCGGCACAGGGCGATCAAACGCTCGGGCGTTCCCATTTCGACGGCCTGGATGATATCGGCGCGCGGCGCGTCATAGGCGGGGGAGGTCTTCATGCCCAGCTTTTCAAAGATGCGCGAGGCCAGGACGGCGGTTTTGAGCGCCTGCGCCACGGTGTGCGGAGCCATGAACAGCCCCTGATAGAAGGGCTGATAGGACGCGGCATAGCTGCCTGCCTCGCGTCCGATGCCGGGGGCAGTCAGGCGCGCCGCAATGCGGCCAATCGCACGATCCGTGCCTACGATGTATCCGCCGGTGGGGGCCAGGCCGCCGCCCAGGTTTTTGATCAGGCTGCCCACGCACACGTCCGCGCCCAGATGGGTCGGTTCCTGATCACACACAAACGCGCCGTAGCAGTTATCTACCATAATAAAGATATCGGGGCGGAGGGTGCGCACAGCGTCCATCAGCGGCTTCATCTTTTCGGGGGCGATGGCGTCGCGCCAGGCATAGCCGCGGCTGCGCTGGAGGGCTACGACCGTAGTGTTGGGGCGAATGGCTGCCAGCACGGCGGATACATTGATTTCGCCGTTATCCAGCAGGGGAACCGCGTCAAAAGATACGCCCATTTCGGAAAGCGAGCCCTCGGGCTTGCCATCCTGGCCGATTACGCCCGCAAGCGTATCATAGGGCATGCCGCTGCCTGCCAGCAGATGATCGCCGGGCTTGAGCAGGCCAAACAGACACATGGACAGCGCATGCGTGCCCGAGGCAATCTGCGGGCGCACGATGGCGCTGGAGGCGCCAAACAGCTCGGCCACCACGGCTTCCAGCGTATCGCGGCCGATATCGTCATAGCCATAGCCCGTGGTAGGGGCAAAATGACGCGCAGCCACATGATGCTGGGCGAAAGCGTCCAGCACGCGGCGCGTGCCGCGCAGGGATTGCGCGTCGATCTGAGAAAAGCGCGCGGCGCAATCCTGCTCGCACTGCGCGATAAAGGCTTCAAAATTCATCGGATGTGTTCCTCCCAATCCTGAATAATACGTTCTTTTGCATGGCTTAGCTCGGTACTTGGAATCCAGCGGATGCGCGTGTCGCGCCGGAACCAGATCAGCTGCCGCCGGGCGTAATTGCGCGTGCCAACCTTGATGGCCTCGGCAGCCTGAGCAAGCGATATATCGCCGTGCAGGCAGGGCAGCAGCTCTTTATAGCCAAGCCCCTGCATGCTCTGCGCATCTTCGGACACGCCGCTGTCAAGAAGGGCCTGCACCTCCTGCATAAGGCCGTTTGCAAGCATTTGATCCACGCGCTGATTGATGCGCGCATGCAGCTTGGCTCGCGGCCAATCAACGGCGTATAGGCTGAAATCATAGGGCGCGTCCGCCTGAGTGGGCGTGCGGTGCTGCGACATTGGGATGCCCGTCAGCTTGTAGATTTCCAGCGCACGGATGACGCGGCGCTGATCGTTAGGATGCAGGCGGGCGGCGGCGGGCGGATCAACGGCGGCCAGGCAGGCATGCATGCTTGCGACGCCTTCACGCTCGGCCTGTTCGGTCAGCCGCCTTCGGATGGCAGGGTCGCTGGGCAATCCGCCGTAATCCATGGGCAGGGTCAGCCCCTGCAAATACAACCCTGTACCGCCCACCAGCATGGGAACGCGGCCGCGATGGACGATATCAGTGATAACTGCGCGCGCCTGCTCTACATACTGTGCTACGGAAAACGGCTCGGTCGGCTCTACAATATCCAGCATATGGTGCGGGATGAGCGCGCGTTCGTCGGCGGTTGGCTTGGCCGTGCCGATGTCCATACGGCGATAAATCTGCATGGAGTCCATGCAGACGATCTCACAGTTGAGCGCCTGTGCGAGAGGCAGGGAAAGTGTGGTCTTGGCGCTGGCGGTTGCGCCCACAATGCCCAATACGCGCGGCATGTTTTGTGTGCTTGTGTTCATGGCTAATTTTGAATCCTGTGGAAGCGTTTTTCCAGCTCGCGCTGGGTTACTTCAATCATCAATGGCCGGCCGTGCGGACAGGTAGGCATTACGTTATCTTCCAGCATGCGACGCACCAGTTCCATCATCGCGTCCACTGGGATTTTTTCGCCGCCTTTCACAGCATGCTTGCAGGCCATCTGGATGATGCGGTCGGTACGCTTTTGTGTGCTGATCTGCCCGCTTTCGGATAGATCGTCCAGCGCGTCGCGCAGACATTCCGTTGTTCGGGCTACGCCAAGCACCATAGGCACTGCGCGCAGCTGTACGGTTAAATCACCAAAGTCAGCCGCGTCAAATCCCGCAGCGCGCAATGCTTCGCCATTTTCAAGGAAGGCTTCGTATTCGCGGTGCGTCAGGCGCACAAGCACGGGGGTCAGCAGCCCTTGCGCTGCGGTATCTCCGGCACAAGCATTCATCATGCGCTCATAGAGCAACCGCTCGTGCACGGCGTGCTGATCGCACAGCAACATGCGATCCTGATATTCCAGGATGATATAGGTATCGAACACGATGCCGATCAGACGCAGCGGCAGGCGGGTGAATTTTTCATCAACCGGAGCGGCTTCAAGCTGCTCTGCTGCGGGCTCGATGGGATCGGGCGACGTTTGGATAGGCAACACCTGCTGCTCGTGCTGGATGACGGGCAGTACAGGCGAGTCTTTTTCTTTGGGCGTTGGATCTTTTGCTGCGCTTTCTGTCGCCGAACGCATTGTGGATGCTTGAGACTGTGCTTGCGTGATTGGCGCAGCCGCAGTCACCGGCGCAGTGGGACGATCCCAATCGTCTCGCCGTGGTGTAATAGCCTCGGGCTTATAGGTTGCGGGAGGCAAAATGCTGCTGGAGCTGTG
>OLSB01000384.1_pt1 | contig 52166 bp, 59 predicted proteins | sample 1672071 | NCBI WGS metagenome assembly OLSB01 (sample SAMEA3136642, study PRJEB25190) | human gut metagenome | biome: human gut; feature: human-associated habitat; material: faeces | place: Austria | collected 2013 | reverse complement strand
TGACGCGCCTTTGGCGCTATAAAAAGCTTTTCAAGCTTTTTAACAGATTCTAGTACAAGCCGTGCCGGAGGTCATGCTCCGGCACGACGTTTATACGGCACGGAAAGGAGTGCTTCAAAACGGAGAACATCAAGAAGAATTTCGGCTTCGGCTGTATGCGCCTGCCGATGAAGGACGGCGTGGTGGACACCGCCGAGACGAAGCGGATGTTTGACGCGTTTTTGGCTGCGGGCTTCAACTATTTTGACACGGCGCACGGTTATTTGGACAGGAAAAGCGAGCCTGCGGTGCGGGAGTGCCTGACGAGCCGTTATCCGCGTGAGCGGTATGTTTTAACGGATAAGCTGACGGGCACCTTCTTTAAGTCCGAGGCGGAGATTCGCCCGCTTTTCAAGGCGCAGCTTGCCGCCTGTGGGGTGGAATACTTCGATTTCTACCTGATGCATTCGCAGAATGCCGATGAATTTCACTATTTTAAGAAGCACCGCGCCTATGAGACCGCCTTTACCCTCAAGGAGGAGGGAAAAATTCGGCATGTCGGCATTTCCTTCCACGACCGCGCGGAGGTGTTGGAGGAAATTCTGACGGAATACTCGCAGATCGAGGTCGTGCAGCTCCAGTTCAACTACCTTGACTACGATGACCCCGCGATTCAGAGCCGCAGGTGCTACGAGGTCTGCCGCAGCCACGGCAAGCCGGTCATCGTAATGGAGCCGGTCAAGGGCGGCAGCCTTGTCAACCTGCCGACGGAGGCGGCGGAGATTTTGCAGGAGCTGCACGGCGGCAGCGCCGCTTCCTATGCCATCCGTTTTGCCGCAGGCTTCCCGGGGATCATGATGGTGCTCTCGGGCATGAGCACGCTTGCGCAGACGGAGGAGAACATCGGCTTCATGCGCGACTTCCGACCGCCGGACGAAAGGGAGCTTGCCGCCGTGCGGCGGGTCTGCGAGGTCGTTCGGCAGAAGAATTTGATCCCCTGCACCGCCTGCCGCTACTGCACCGACGGCTGCCCGCAGAAAATCGCAATTCCCGACCTCTTTGCCCTGATGAATTCCAAGCTGCAGCACCGCAACTGGAATGCGGATTTCTATTATCAGACCGTCTATACCGCACCGGGGCGGCGCGCTTCGGACTGCATCAAGTGCGGCAAATGCGAAAAGATCTGCCCCCAGCATCTGCCTGTTCGCAAGCTGCTGGAGGACGTGGCAAAGGAATTTGATAAATAACAAAAATCGGTTCTCCGTTCATTCGAGCGGAGAACCGGTTTCATAACAACGATAGATTTTCTTACTTTTTCTTATGGATGAACAGGACGCCGAGACAGCCCTCGCCGCAGTGACAGGAGACTGTACAGCCCGCATTGGTGTCGTAGATGTGCTCAAAGCTCATGCACTCGCGCACCGTGCGGTGTACCGCTTCGGAGACGTCCTGCGTGACCGGCGTATGGGTGACGAAAAGGCGCTCGGGAATAATATCCTCCGGCTGCGCCAAACGGTCGCGGACGTACTTTTCCATACATTTTGCATAATTGCCGCGGTATTTCTTGCCGACGATCATCTTGTTATCCACAACCTCAATGCAGGGCTTGAGCTTCAGCAGGTTGGCGCCCAGCATCGTGACCATTGAGCATCGACCGCCTTTTGCCATATAATCCAGTCGATCCAGCAGGAAGCTCGTATCCACACGGGCAGTCAGCTCGTCCAGCTCGGCTTTGATCGCGTCAAGATCGGTCATGGCTTTTGCCAGCTTGCACGCCTCCATGACCACGTGACCGTGACCGGTGGAGAGGTTGCGGGAGTCGATGACGCGCACGTTGTCCATGTCCTCAGCGGCAAGACAGGCGTTGTGGTGCGTTACCGAGAAGCCGGAACCGAGGCTGACGTGAATTACCGCGTCATATTCCTTTCGCAGCGTTTCAAAGCGGTCCTGATAGACGCCGACGGGGACTGCCGCCGTCGAGCAAAGGCTGCCGCCCGCCGCGACGTGCGCAAAAATATCCGCAGGCTGAATATCTACGCAGTCAAGAAAGCTCTTGCCGCCCATGTTGACAAACAGCGGGAAGATCTCAATGTCATTCTCCCGAATCAGTTCGGGGGAAAGGTCGCAGGTGCTGTCGGAGGTGATTTTAATTCTCATGAGAGTACCCCTTTCTTTTGCCTTACAGTCAAGTACACAGGATAATTATAGCATATGACCGCTCAAAGTCAAGTTGCTTTTTTTCGTCCGCTGTGGTATGATAGCGAGGAGGTGAACACAATGGAACCGGTACAGTATTATATGCGATATTTACAGGAGCTTGGGGAAGGTCGGCGGGAGGCGCCCGAGGGCATCACACTGACGCAGACGGACCCGATGCGCCGCGCGGTGGAGCTGCAGGAGGCGATCGCGGCAATGGGCGTTCCGGAGTTCGTGCGCCGCTGCGCAGAGCAGGACGGGACGGAGCTTGACCCGCAGCTCTTTGAAAACTATCGGCAGGAGGACCTGGCGGAGGCGCTCTGCCGTCTTGCCGAGGGCGCGTCGGACGAGCGGGAGGCTCCGCCCGAGGAGGACCCGACGCCGAAAATCGAGGAGCCGGACGGCCCGAGAAGCGCTTACGAGGTGCTGCTCGACTGCTGCCTGCTTGACGAAAAGCTGCTGTATTACCTGATTGACACGATAAAGCGCGGCGCGGTCGAGGAGTTCCGAAAGCTGGCGCTGGTCACCACGCGCAAGGCGTTCGAGCCTGCCGACCTGCTGCAATGGTTTGCGGGGAAGGAGCGGCGCGGGGAGCGGGAGGAGCTGATCTGCGTCACGCTGATGGACGCGGTGCTCGACCGCCTTGCCGCCGAGGGACAGAAGGAGCTGATCGCAGCGCTGCTCTGCGGCGACAAGACGACCTTCGAGCTGTTCCGCTGCGACGCGCCGGAGCTGCTGCACCTGCCCGAGGCGACCTACGAGTGGTACGAAAGAAACTATTTGGCGGGCTACTATCCCGTCCGTTATATGCTGAAATTCAACGGGATCGTCTTCCCGTGTGATGAGCGGGAGGTATAAATGACAGAACGCGGAATTACGGCGGAACGGAATTTCAGAAACGGCTGCAACTGCTCGCAGGCGGTGCTTGCGGCGTTCTCCGACCTGACGGGGCTGGAGGAGGAGACTGCAATGCGGATCGCCTCGGGCTTCGGCGGCGGTATGGCGCGGATGCGTGAGGTCTGCGGCGCGGTTTCGGGAATGTTTATGGCGGCGGGACTGATCCTCGGCGACGACAATGTTCCCTCGCATGAGCACAAGGCGGCGCTGTATGCCGAGCTGCAGGAGCTGGCGGAAGGGTTTCGCGAGGAAAACGGCTCGATTCTCTGCCGCGAGCTGCTGGCAGGTGTCGGGGCGGGGCAGGGCGGCGCACCTGAGGAGCGGACGGAGCGGTATTACCGCAAGCGCCCCTGTGCGGAGCTTTGCCGCTGCGCTGCGGACCTGCTGGAGGAGTATCTGCGCTGTCGCTGAATTTCCGAAAAACCGCCATATTTTTTCAGCCGAATCGCGTTGACAAGCAGACGGGAATTCGGTATAATACGATTGAAATCGGGGCGTTTTTTGTCGGTATTTGACAGACGCACCGACGGCAACGATCACCCTGTTATTTTTTGCGTTCGTTCAAAACGCACGGAAAGGATTTTTGCAATGATTTACACGACAGAAGTACAGCATATGTGTCCGGTTGCAAAGGGCGCATACCACGGTCCCGCTCCCATCCCCGAGGAGGGCAAGTGGGTTCAGGCGAAGGAGATCAGCGATATTTCCGGCTTTACGCACGGTGTCGGCTGGTGTGCGCCGCAGCAGGGCGCCTGCAAGCTCACGCTGAACGTGAAAAACGGTGTCATTGAGGAAGCTCTGGTCGAGACGATCGGCTGCTCCGGCATGACCCATTCCGCTGCGATGGCTTCCGAAATTCTGATCGGCAAGACCATTCTCGAAGCGCTGAACACCGACCTCGTCTGCGATGCGATCAACACCGCAATGCGTGAGCTGTTCCTCCAGATCGTCTACGGTCGTACCCAGTCCGCCTTCTCCGAGAACGGCTTGTCCGTCGGCGCCTCCATGGAGGACCTCGGCAAGGGTCTGCGCAGCCAGGTCGGCACGATGTTTGCCACCCGCGAAAAGGGTCCGCGCTACCTCGAAATGGCAGAGGGCTACTGCACCCGCATTGCCCTGAATAAGGACGATGAGATCGTCGGCTACGAGTTTATCAACCTCGGCAAGATGATGGACTTCATCAAGAAGGGCGACGATGCGAATACCGCCATCGAGAAGGCAAAGGGTCACTACGGTCAGTTCGACAACGCTGCCAAGTACATCGACCCGCGTCAGGAATAAGAGAGGGAGGATACGAAAATGGCTTTGTTTGAAAGTTACGAAAGAAGAATCGACAAAATCAACGGTGTCCTCGCGCAGTACGGCATCGGCTCGGTCGAGGAGTGCCGCGAGATCTGCAAGGCGAAGGGCTTCGACCCCTATGAGATCGTCAAGAACATTCAGCCCATCTGCTTCGAGAACGCTTGCTGGGCTTATACCGTCGGCGCAGCCATCGCGCTGAAATCCGGCGTCAAGACCGCTGCCGAGGCTTCCAAGAAGATCGGCGAGGGTCTGCAATCCTTCTGCATCGACGGCTCCGTCGCCGAGGATCGCAAGGTCGGTCTCGGTCACGGCAACCTCGGCGCAATGCTGCTGAGTGAGGAGTCCAAGTGCTTCGCGTTCCTCGCGGGTCACGAGTCCTTTGCCGCCGCAGAGGGCGCGATCGGTATCGTCCGCAACGCAAATAAGGCGCGCAAGACCCCCCTCCGCGTTATCCTGAACGGTCTGGGCAAGGATGCCGCGCAGATCATCTCCCGCATCAACGGCTTCACCTACGTCCAGACGCAGTTTGACTACTACACCGGCGAGCTGAAGATCGTCCGCGAGATCCGCTACTCCGAGGGCGAGCGCGCCAACGTCCGCTGCTACGGCGCTGACGACGTCCGCGAGGGCGTTGCCATCATGCACAAGGAAGGCGTCGACGTCTCCATCACCGGCAACTCCACCAACCCGACCCGCTTCCAGCATCCGGTCGCCGGCACCTACAAGAAGGAATGCGTCCAGATGGGCAAGAAGTACTTCTCCGTCGCTTCCGGCGGCGGCACGGGCCGTACCCTGCACCCGGACAACATGGCTGCCGGCCCCGCTTCCTACGGCATGACCGACACCATGGGCCGTATGCACTCCGACGCCCAGTTCGCTGGCTCCTCCTCCGTCCCGGCACACGTTGAGATGATGGGCTTCCTCGGCATGGGCAACAACCCCATGGTCGGCGCCACCGTCGCCGTGGCCGTCGCAGTCGAAGAGGCTATGAAGTAAGCGCAAAACATCATACAGAAAAACGCATCCCTCCGGGGATGCGTTTTTTTATAAAATTCCGAAAAAAGGAGCCATGAGGGGATCTTTTTTCATAGAACAAGGACAGGGAGGACATGGTCACCCGTGCGTTACCGCTTTACCGGCCGCAGCGTGATCTCGTCCGTGACTGTCAGGCCGCAGGCTGCGACGAATTTTTGGTACGGCTCGAAGGTCTCGGGCTGGAAGAAGCAGTTCGGGTCGTGTGCGTCGATCCCGGCGACGATCGTGCTGCCGCAGGCCTTGGCGATGCGGAAAAAGCGCTCCGAGGGGTAGGTGCGGTTGGCGCGCAGACCCAGCAGATTGAGCTCCAGCGGGATGTTCAGCTCCTTCGCGGCCAGACACAGCCGCTCCATTTCCCTGCGGTAGAACGTTTCAGAGCCGGTAAAGTTGATCAGGTCCGGATGGGCCAGATAGGTATAGAGGCCGGTCTGCAGGGCCTCAATACATTGGTTTACATAAGTTGTGAGGACCTTGGGATCGTCCGTCGGCTCGTAGACATAGACCCCGTCGATCTCGTTACGGATATAGTGCTGCCCGAGCAGCAGATAGTCGACCGGATACTGCGTGATGCGGGCAAGCAGATCGTCAAAAAATCTGGGATAATACTCCGCCTCGTAGCCGATCAGGATCTCAATGCGCCCCGCATATTCCTCCTTCAGCGCAAGAAGCGTCTGAATATAGTCCTCCAGATCCTCCGGGAACATGTGAAAATAGGAGACGATGCCGTCTGGAAACTGATACGGCGCGTGCTCGGAAAAGCCGAGTGTCTGATAGCCGCCCGCGATCGCGGCCTCGATATATTCCCGTTCCGTGCCGACCGCATGATGGTTGCGGAACGTGTGGGTGTGATAATTGTGAAGCATACTGCACCTCGAATTTGATCTGAGAAAAGTATAGCACGCCGGAAAATCAAAAACAATAGCGTGCGCCCCGCTTTGTCACGAAACGGCGCTTTTCTGTATATTCTGAAATAGAAACCGGAAAACAGAAAGGGGAGTGCGCCTATGAAAATGCGGCGGATGGGATTGGATACGCTGCGGCCGGGGGAGCAGTGCGTGCTGCGGCAGATCCGGCTGCCTGCGGCGCAGCGAATGCGGCTGGAAGAACTGGGATTGCTGCCGGGGACCAGGATCCAGTGCCTGTATCAGGCACCGTGCGGGACGCCTGCGGCCTATGCGGTCAGCGGTGCGGTCTTCGCCCTGCGGCGGAAGGACGCCGCGCGGCTGCTCGTGGAGGCCGTCTCATGAGCCGTCCGGAGGCCGCGCCCCGCGCCGTCGCGCTGGCCGGGAACCCGAACGTCGGCAAGAGCAGTCTTTTTAACGCCCTGACGGGCCTGCACCAGCACACCGGCAACTGGCCGGGCAAGACCGTCGCGGTCGCGCAGGGGGAATACGCCTACGCCGCCGCGCGTTATGCCGTCACCGACCTGCCGGGGGCCTATTCCCTCACGACCGGCTCTGAGGAGGAGCATATCGCCGCGGACTACCTGCGCGCGCATACGGACGCCTGTCTGGTCGCCGTCTGCGACGCGACCTGTCTGGCGCGGAGCCTGCCGTTTGCTATCCAGCTGATGCAGCGCTGGCCGCGCGTGATCGTCTGCGTCAATCTGATGGATGAGGCCGAAAAGCAGGGGATCCGCATCGACCTGCACGCGCTGCAGACCCTCCTTGGCGTCCCTGTCGTCGGCACGTGCGCAAGCGACCCGAATGCGGTCGCCCGCCTGCGGCAGACGATCCGCGACGTGCTGGATGGCTTCATGACTGTCCGTCCGCATCTGCCAGACGGTCAGAAGCCCGCGGACTGCGTACGCTATGCCCGGCAGCTCGCCGCGCAGACCGTCACCGGCGGCCAGACCCGGCGTCACGCGCGGCTGGACGCCGTTCTGACGGGCAAACGCACGGGGCCTGTGATTTTTGCCGCACTGCTGATCGTCCTGTTCTGGCTGACGCTGGTGGGCAGCAACCGCTGCTCCGACTGGCTGCAGAGCGGCTTTGACCGGCTGCAAGCACTGTTTCTGCGCGTCTGCGGCGCGTGGCCGCCGCTGCTGGCGGACGCCGTCTGGAACGGCGTCTACGCGACCACGGCGCGGGTCACGGCCGTCATGCTGCCTCCGGCCGCCATCTTTTTCTGCCTCTTTTCCGTGCTGGAGGACGTCGGCTATCTGCCCCGCGCCGCCTTCCTGACGGATCACCTGTTCGAGCGCTGCGGGACGTCCGGGCGGCAGGCGCTGACCATGTGCATGGGCCTTGGCTGCAGCGCCGTCGGCGTGACAGGCTGCCGGATCATGCCGACGCGCGAGGAAAAGCTCATCGCCATCAGCACGAACGCCATGATCCCCTGCAACGGCCGCTTTCCCATGCTGCTGGCGATGGGGACGGTCCTGCTCGGCCGGGAAAACGATCTGCTGCTGGCCCTGCTGCTGACGGTGGCGGTCTGCCTGGGGGCGTGCGGGACGTTCGCGGTGTCCTTCCTGCTGAGTAAGCTGCTGCACCGGAAGCCGCCGGCGCCCTTCGTGCTCGAGCTGCCGCCCTACCGGCGTCCGCAGCCAAAAAAGATCCTGACCGACGCGATCTTCGGCAAGACGCTGCATGTGCTCTCCCGTGCGGCGCTGGTGGCGGCTCCGGCGGGGCTGATCCTGTGGGTGCTGTGCACGGTGCAGGTCAGCGGCATGAGCCTCCTGCAGCAGCTCGCGCGAACGCTGGACGGGGCAGGGGAGCTGCTCGGCATGAACGGTGCGATCCTGATCGGCTTCCTCTTTGCCCTCCCGGCCAACGAGCTTGCGATCCCGGTCATTCTGATGCTCCTGACGCGGCAGTCGCTTGGCACTGCGCCGGAGGCAGGGGCCGCCGCGCAGCTGGCCGCCTGCGGTGTCGGCGCGAAGACAGCTTTTTGCTGTCTGATCTTCAGCGTGTTCCACTGGCCATGCGCCACGACGCTCCAGGCGATCCGGCGGGAGACGGGGAGTCTTCGGTGGACACTCCTGTCCGCGGCGCTTCCGACGGCCGTCGGCGTCCTGCTGTGCCTGCTCGTCAGCTGCCTCGTCCCATAGACATAAAAAACACGCTGCACGGATGTGCAGCGTGTTTTGTGTACGAAAGCAAGTAAAATTACTTGACCTCGACCTCTGCGCCAGCTTCCTTGAGCTCGGCAGCGATCTTTTCGGCCTCGTCCTTGGAGACGCCTTCCTTGAGGTTCTTCGGAGCGCCGTCGACGAGTTCCTTGGCTTCCTTCAGGCCCAGGCCGGTCAGAGCACGGACGACCTTGATGACAGCGATCTTGTTGGCGCCAGCGGCCTTCAGAACGACGTCGAACTCGGTCTTCTCTTCCTCAGCAGCAGCAGCGCCGGCAGCGGGAGCGGCGACAGCAGCGGCAGCGGCGGAAACGCCGAATTCCTCTTCCAGAGCGTGGACCAGCTCAGCCAGTTCCAGAACGGTAAGAGTCTTAACTTCTTCGATCATAGCAGTAATCTTTTCGGATGCCATTGTAGTTACCTCCAGTAAATTGTTTCAATCGATTTAAAATTTTGTAGTGAATCAGGCTTCTGCGGGAGCTTCTTCCGCAGGAGCGCCGCCCTTCTGCTCCAGGATCTGGTTCAGAACAACTGCCAGAGAGGAGATCGGAGCGAGGAACGTGCCGAGGACCTGCGCAACGAGTGCGTTCTTGGAAGGCAGCTCGCCGAAGGACATGAGTTCTTCCACAGACAGAACCTTGCCTTCAACCATGCCGCCCTTGATCTTGACGACGTTCTTGTTTTTCTTTGCGAATTCGCAGATCACGCGAGCCGGAGCAATGGGATCGTCGGTGGTGGAAGCCATGGACGTCGTGCCGTTGAGAACCTCGTCGAACTCGGTGTAGCCGGCCTTATTGGCGGCGAAGCGGGTCAGCGTGTTCTTGACGACAGAGTACTCGACTCCCGCAGCACGGAACTGATTGCGAAGCTCGGTATCCTGCGCGACGGTGATGCCCTTGTAGTCAACAAATACAGCAGCGGTAGCGTTCTGGATCTTGTCAGACAGAGCATCAACGACGGTTTTCTTGCTTTCAAGTACCTTTGCGTTGGGCATGAATGTCACCTCTGAAAATAAAATGTCCTCACGCCAAAGACGTGAGGACACAAAAATGTTACCATTTGTGCGGAACCTCGGCAGGAAGGGAAGACCCTTTACGGCAGAATACCTCCTGCTGTCTTTGGCAGCTTATATATTATAGCAGAATCTGCGCGGATGTCAAGGACGAATTGAGAAAATCCCAGAAAAAACTCAGATCTTCGCGGTAGCGACCTTGATGCCGGGGCCCATGGTGCTGGCCACGGTGCAGCTTCTGATATACTGGCCCTTTGCAGCGGCCGGCTTTGCCTTGATGACGGCGCCCATCAGTGCGTTGAAGTTCTCAGCGAGCTTTTCGGGGCCAAAGGAAGCCTTGCCGATCGGGCAGTGGATGATGTTGGTCTTGTCGAGACGGTACTCGATCTTACCGGCTTTGATCTCCTTGACGGCGGCGGTGACGTTGGGGGTCACGGTGCCGGCCTTGGGGGAGGGCATGAGGCCCTTCGGGCCGAGGACCTTACCAAGACGACCGACGATACCCATCATATCCGGGGTAGCGACGACGACGTCAAAGTCAAACCAGTTTTCCTTCTGGATCTTCTCAACGAGCTCCATGCCGCCTGCGAAGTCGGCGCCGGCCTCTTTGGCCTCGTCGAGCTTGGCGTCCTTGGCGAAAACGAGGACCTTGCGGGTCTTGCCGGTGCCGTTCGGGAGAACGATGGCGCCGCGGACCTGCTGGTCAGCGTGACGGGAGTCGACGCCGAGCTTGATGTGGACTTCAACAGTCTCATCGAACTTGGCGGAAGCGGTCTTTACAACAAGATCCATGGCAGCGGGAACTTCGTACTGCGTAGCGCGGTCGATCAGTTTCGCGTTGTCCTTATATTTTTTACCTCTGAACAATGTAATTTCCTCCTTAGTGGTGATTCGGAATGATTCCTCCCACGTATTTATGAGGTTCGGCCTGTTGCCGATATCCCTCGGTCAAGCTGTTATGCAGTCAAACTCAGTCGACGACCACGATGCCCATGCTGCGGCAGGTGCCTGCGACCTGGCTCATAGCGGCTTCGATGGTGTTGGCGGTCAGGTCGGGCATTTTGCGCTCGGCGATCTCCTTGACCTGTGCCTTGGTGATGGTAGCGACCTTGTCCTTGTTGGGCACGCCGGAACCCTTCTCGATGCCCAGAGTCTTCAGAATGAGGGTCGGGGTCGGGGGGGTCTTGGTGACGAAGGAGAAGGAACGGTCAGCGTAGACCGTGATGACGACCGGGATCTTGAAACCAGCCTGATCCTTGGTGCGCTCGTTGAATTCCTTGATGAACTGGGAAATGTTGACGCCGTGCTGGCCGAGTGCCGGGCCGACAGGGGGCGATGCAGTTGCCTTTGCAGCCGGGATCTGCAGCTTGATATAACCTGTTACTTTCTGTGCCATGATGAGCACCTCCTGAATAAATGTGGTGATACGCGCGCACGCGCGTATATTTGGCGGGGGTCAAGCCCCTCCCACGTTCCGCGCCTTGGCGGGGTCAATCATTGACCAGTTCGACCTGATCGAGCTCCAGCTCGACCGGCGTCTCGCGTCCGAACATGGAGACGATGACGCGGACCTTGTTCTTTTCGATGTCGATCTGGTCGACCGTTCCGATGAAGGAGGTCAGCGGGCCGTCATTGATCCGGACGCTGTCGCCTTCACTGTACGCAACCACGATCTCATGCTTTTCAATGCCCAGCTGCTGCACTTCCTCTTCGGTGAGGGGGGTGGGCTTGGTGCCGGAGCCGACGAAGCCGGTGACACCGCGGACATTTTTGATGATGTACCATGCCTCGTCCGACATGATCATCTTGATGAGAACGTAGCCCGGGAATACCTTGCGGTCGTACGTTTTGGGCCCGTTGTCAGTGATCTCGGTCACAGTCTCCATCGGGATGGAGACGATGTGGATGAGATCCTCGAGATGACGGGTCTCAATGGTTTTCTCGATGGTGGCCTTGACGGTGTTTTCGTAGCCGGAATAGGTATGCACGACATACCATTTTGCTGCTTCCGCCATGCCTTAGCCTCTGACCAGGGTAATGAGACCGTTAACGACGACGCCGCCAACAGCATCGAAGACCCAGATGCAAATACCGACGATCAGCGTGCACACCAGAACGATGACGGTGTTGTTGACCATCTGGCTCTTTGTCGGCCATACGACTTTTTTCAGCTCGCTCTTCATCTCACGGAACCAGCGGCTGATGCGCTTGCCGGCGCGGGCAAAGAAGTTTTCCTTTTTCGCTTCTGCCATGATGTTCACCCTTTCTGCTTGTCCGATGTGTTACTTCGTCTCGCTGTGCAGGGTCTGCTTCTTGCAGAATCTGCAATACTTTTTCAGTTCGATACGGTCGGGGTCGTTCTTCTTGTTCTTCATGGTGTTGTAGTTTCTCTGCTTGCATTCGTTGCATCTGAGCGTGATCTTAACTCGCATGTTCGGCACCTCCTTAATACTTGCCTCCCTGCAAAACTGCGGCTATTGTAAATTTAGATGACGCCGAAACTACCTGGCGTCCCGCAGCTTGAAAAATGGGCGCAAAAAAATAAAACCCTTTTTCACAGGTAGGGTCATTCTATCACAAAACCCGCCGCGGGTCAACAAATTTTTGAGAAAAAAACAGGAAATTTTTCACCTGAATTGCGCGGGCGGAAAAAACCTGCTATAGTGTAGAATCATGAAAACCGAAGGGCAGGGAAACCATATGAAAGTAATGGCCATCGACTACGGCGACGCGCGCACCGGCGTTGCAATTTCCGACGCGCTCGGCTGGATGACCGGGCAGACGACGGTGATCCACTCCTGGAAGCCGGAAAAGACGGCGGAGGAGGTCGCCCGGCTGCTGCGCGAAAGCGGCGCGGAGCGTCTGGTCATGGGCTTCCCGCGCAATATGGACGGAACTGAGGGCCCGCGCGCGGCCCTCTACCGCGAGTTTGCCGCCCTGCTGGAGCAGACGACCGGCATGAAGCCCGTCCTTTGGGACGAACGTCGCACCACCATCGAGGCCCATCAGATCCTGAACGAGGGCAACTACCACGGGAAAAAGCGGAAAAACACCGTCGACGCTGTGGCGGCCAGCCTGATCCTGGAGGGATATCTGGCCTATCTTCGCAATCACAAGGAGTAAGCATCATGTTCACTGGCTATACCGATCAGACCGTCGACGTATTCTGGGGCATCCGGTTCAATAACGACCGTGCCTGGTTCGCCGAGCACAAGCAGGAATTCCAGGACGCCGTCATGGCCCCGACCAAGGCGCTCGCCGCCGAGCTCTATGACTGGTTCCAGGCCGATTATCCCGACCTGCATCTCAATCTGCACATCTCCCGCATCTACCGCGACGCGCGCCGCCTGTTCGGCCGCGGGCCGCTCAACGACCATATCTGGTTCTCGTTCCAGAACGCGATTGAAAACCGCGGCGAAGCGCCCTGCTTCTGGTTCCAGGTCGGCGCCGACGGCTACGGCTGCGGCGCGGGCTGGTGGATGCCGGCAGCCTCCGGCGTGCAGCTGCGCCGTCTGCTGGACCACGACCCCGCCCGCGGCGAGAAGCTTCTGCGAAACCTCGACGCGCAGGACGCGTTCACGCTCTCCGGCCCTGCCTATGCCCGGCCCAAGGGCCACGCGGCAGAGCCGCTCGGGCGGCTGTATAACCTGCGCTCGTTCTCACTGGAGAGCATGCACCCGTTTGACGCGCGCAGCAGCAGCGCGGCACTGACCGACTGGGTCAAAGACGGCTTCCGCTTCCTCCTGCCGTATTACCAGCTTTTCGAGCAGGCCTACGGCATGGTGGACTGAGCCTACTTCTTTTTCAGTCCCTTCAGGAAGACCTCCGACAGGCCGACGAGGATCAGAAAGCCGCCGAACAGCTTCCGCAGCGTCTCGGCGTCCGCCTGCTGGGCCAGCAGCGCGCCGCCCACGGCGCACACGGCTCCGGCAGCCGCCGCCGGCCAGACGGCCGGCCAGACGATCTGGCGGTTTTTGATATGAAAGATCAGCGCACAGGCGGCGCAGGGCAGGAAGTACAGCAGATTCACGCCCTGCGCCGCTTTCTGATCCATGGACAGTACCGCGGTCATCCATACCATCAGCAGACTGCCGCCGCCGATCCCGAACCCGGACAGCACACCACAGACCAGCCCCGCGAGGATGGCACCCAGAAACGTCAGCATACGATCAGCCGCACCCCTCCCGCCAAAATCACGCCGCCGAGGATCAGATGCAGCGCCTTCGCCGGGATCTTCCGGAACCAGAGCCCTGCCAGCACGCCGCCCGCCGCGCCGCCGATCAGATAGGGCAGGGCATCTCGGAGCGGCAGGCTGTCATGCACCGCATAGACCGCGATGGACACCGCGCACAGCGGCAAAATCACCGCGACCGCCGAGGAAAACGCCGCCTTATCCTCCAGCCGGACGAGCCAGAGGAGCAGCGGCACGAGCACCATCCCGCCGCCCGCACCGAAAAATCCATTGATGAACCCTGCCAGCGCCCCGGCCAGCAGGCAAAAGCCGAGCTTCGGCTTCTGCGTCTCAGGCATAAAAAACCACCTCTCTCGCGGCATAGTCTGCCGGAAACGGGGTGGTTTTATACATCCGGGAAAAACGAACAGCCGTCCGGAAACCGGGCGGCTGTTCCGCAAAAACTTTATTTCGTGGTGTACTTCATGCCAAAGGCGGAGGTGGTGTAGCTGCCGTCACCGGCCGTGGCATCGTACCAGGCGTTGTAGTCGGCGCTGCGCAGAGCGTTCTCGACCAGCGCGTCACGGTAGATCTTGCCGAAGCTGTCGAAATACATGACATGCACGCCGTAGGACGTTTCGATGATGCCGGTATCGCCGGGCTTGCGGTCGGCGTCGAAGCACCAGTCGTTGAACTCGGTGACCATCTAGCCGGGCATGATGTTTTCATACAGGCCGCCCTCGTCGCCGTTGGAATCGGCGGTGTATTCCTTGGCCAGTTCGCCGAAGCTCTCGGCGGTCTTGTCGCCGGCTTCGTACTCGGTCAGGACGTCTTCGGCCTTCGTGCGGGCCTCGTCCATCGCGGTCTCGTCGGTGGTGTCGCTGACGGAGAAGAGGATGTGGCGGACGTTCGGCAGCTGATAGTCGTTCGTGCTGCGGGAGACGAAGTAGAGGACGTAGTAGACACTGTCGGTGGCGATATAGGTGGTGTCGCCCTCGGCACGGCCGGCATCAAACAGCCAGTCGGCAACGTCGGTGCTGAGGGAGCTGTACAGCTGGTTCTCCTTCAGCGTGGCGCTGTCTTCCGCATAGGTCTCCTTGGCGGATTCCAGGCAGTTTTCGTAAGCCTGATCGATGAAGGCCTGCTCGTCGCCCTGCGTGTCAGCAGCCATCTTGGAGGCCAGCTCTTCCTTGAGAGCGGTCAACTCTTCATCGGAGAGGGTCTCAGCCTCGGCCTCGGCGTCGTCATCTTCCGTGTCAGTGCTGTCGGTCTGGAACATGGCGTCGGAGACCAGGAACTGCCGGTAGGTCACGGCGTCATAGCTGTTGGGGTCAGCGGCGTATTCCGACGCGATCTGCTCGTCGGTGTAGGTAAAGCCGTTCTGGGTGGCGGTGGCGTAGCTGTCGGCCAGCGTCACGACCTCGAGATACTCGCGGAAGTTCTTCTCGTTGCAGCCCGTGCCGTAGACACCTGCAATGTAGCCGCTGGTGTTCGTGCCGTAGTAGGAGGCATACAGCGCCAGGGAGGAGATCTGCGAGTCGATGGAAGCCTGCTAATCTTCGGAGAGCGTGTGGCCGTCAGCCTTTGCCGCGTCATAGAGGGCATAGGCGTTGGAAGCGTTGATCAGGCCCTGATCGGTGAAGTAATCGGCCCAGGTCTCGCCGGACTCTTCGTCATAGACCTGCTCGTCGAGCGGCGTGTCGGAGTCGATGACGTAGCTCATGAAGTCGCCGTACTGGTTCTGCATGTTGCTGTAGGCGCCTTTATAGAAGTAGTTGACCATCGCGGGCGTCAGCTTGTGCGTGCCGACGGTGGCAGCCGTGGTGTGGGAAGCGAAGAAGCCGCTCGTCAGCATGTAGAAGAACACGACGATGCAGACGATCAAAACAGCGCAGACGGCAATCAGCGTCGTCTTCAGGCCCTTGCTCATACCTTTCTTTGCTTCGTTGGCAGCTGCGGGAGCGGCGGCCTCTTCCTTGCGCTTGTTCTTTTCGCGGGATGCGCTCATGTGGGATCATTCCTCTCATTAGTCATAAGTCTGAGTTTTGCCGCAAACCGGCGGCAGTCAGCCGATCAGGCAATTCAATGCGTATTATACCGAAAACAGCCGCTATATGCAAGCAAAATTTTGCAAAAGGGAAAAAGTAATAGTGAAAAGGGAAGAAGTGCGGTACCGGCTGCGCCAGCGATCTCGATCGTGCCGCCCCGCGGCACGCCGCACTGATTCACTCTTCACTATTACTTCTTACTTCCTATAAACACAGGTATCCCCGCAGAAGCCGTGCGGATCCAATTATAACCTGCACGAAACGGGCAGGTGGGTTGCCTCTTTGCTGCTTCTCTGCTTCCAACGTCCACCACCGGTCAAAGCCGTGGGCGGGAGGCCTGCAATCGACAGCAAAAGTATCCGGCATCCCCTAAATATAATGTGGGTTTAAGTGGACCCGTCACGCACCCCGCAGGGATACGCGTTTATCATATATTTGTAGTTTGCTGCGGCGCGGCGGAATTATGCTTCCGGTGCGTCGTCTTCCTCGTAGATGAGATCCATCAGCGCGCTGTAGACCTCCTCGAGCTCCGCGTCGTCTTCGATGGCTTCGAGGAATTCCTCACCGTTTTCCTCCACGGATTTGAGGATGCTGACCTCAAGATCCTCTTCCTCATCGTCGTTGCCGCTGCCGGCCGGGACGAGGGCGAGATAGCGGCTGCCGTTGTGCTCCAGCTCGGCCAGAACTTCCAGCTCGTATTCCTTGCCGTCTTCGTCGGTGATGCTGATGAAATCGTCGCCGTATTGCTGCTCCATGGGACTCCTCCGTATCACTTGATCTTGGCTCTATTTTAACCTGCGGACCGGATAAAATCAAGAGGAATTTGCTGACCGGATGCGGCCTGCCGCACGCCGGAACGCCATTTTATTCCGGAAAACCTGCCAAACAGGGCGTTTTTGCCCCATGCGCGCGGGAAAAAAGCGGAAGAAGAAAAAGACTGCATGGATTTCAAAATTTGTTTTCAAAATAATTGACAGATGTGTTATAATTGCTTGGATAGCATGATATATAGTGGCGCAATGCGCCGTTTGCCTGTATAACAGAAAAAAGTATGGAGGGTCCGTATGGCTCAGCAAAAAAGAAATGAAGCTGCGAAGAAGTCCGGCGCAGGCCATGTCTTCGCGGTGATCGGCAAGGTGATCGGGACGGTCTTTCTGACCGCATTTCTGGCGTTTCTGATCTTCGCCTGCCTGTTTGCGGTCTATGTGAAGAACGACCTTTCGCAGCAGGCCGAGTGGGCGGCCGACAGCTTCTCGCTCGACCAGACCTCGGTCATCTACTACGAAAACCCCGAGACCGGGAAATATGAGGTGCTGCAGACGCTCTACGGCGGCTCCAACAGCACCTGGGTCGAATACGATGATATCCCGAAAAACCTCATCCACGCCTGCATTGCCATCGAGGATAAGCGCTTTGAAAAGCACCAGGGCGTCGACTGGGTCACCACGCTGCGCGCCTGCTTCAAGATGTTCCTCGGCAAGAGCGAGGCCGGCGGCTCCACCATCACCCAGCAGCTCATCAAGAACCTCACGGGCGAAAAGGAGGTCACGGTCCGCCGCAAGCTGGTCGAGATCTACCGCGCACTGGAGTTCGAAAAGACGCACACGAAGAAGGATATCATGGAGTGGTACCTCAATATCATTCCGCTCGGCGAAAACTGCAAGGGCGTCCAGTCGGCCTCCCGCGTCTACTTCGGCAAGGATGTCAAGGACCTGAGCCTGGCCGAGTGCGCGTCGCTCATCGGCATCACGAATAACCCGTCCCGATACGATCCCTATATCAGCGAAGCGAATACCAGAGAGAACAAGGAACGGCAGGAGGTCATCCTGACCCAGATGCTCAAGCAGGGCTATATCAATCAGGAGCAGCATGACGAGGCCGTGGCCGAAGAACTGGTGTTCACCAACAGCAGCCGCGATAACAGCGACACGAGCGATGATTATTACTCCTGGTTTGAAGATCAGGTCATCCGCGATGTCGTCAGCGATCTGTGCGACAAGACCGGATACGAATACGACATCGTCTACAAGATGGTCATGACCGGCGGCTACCAGATCTACTCCACGGTCAACCCCGAGGTGCAGGCGGCGGTCGACGCGGTCTACGAAGACCTGAAGAGCCTGCCGGCCACGGCGAGCTCCCAGCAGCTGCAGTCCGGCATCGTGATCGTCGACAATACGACCGGCGACGTCGTCGCGCTGGCTGGCGGCGTGGGCAGGAAGCAGGGGAGCCTTGTCTGGAACTGCGCCACGCAGAGCCTGCTCTCGCCCGGCTCCATCATCAAGCCCGTCGCGGTCTACGCGCCCGCCATCGAGCTTGGCCTCATCACCCCGGCGACCGTGATGGACGATACGCCCTATTCCTTCACCGACTCCGCGACCTGGCCAAAGAACCTCGACTCGACCTACCGCGGTCTTGTGTCGGTGGAAGAGGCTGTGGCCCAGTCGATCAATACCGTTCCGGTCAAGCTCGTTGCGCAGATGACGCCGGAATACAGCTATTCCTTCGCCAAGGACAAGATGGGCCTGTCCACGCTCGTCTCCTCCTACCAGTCGAATACCGGCGAGGAGCTCTCGGACGTCAACCTCTGGGCGCTCGCGCTCGGCAGTCTGACCCGGGGCGTGACGGTCCGCTCCATGACGGCGGCCTACGCGTCCTTTGCCAACGAGGGCGTCTGGCGCGAGGCCAGGACCTATACCGTCGTCAAGGACGCCAACGGGCAGATCATCCTTGACAATACGCAGGATTCCCACGTCGCCATGAAGGACATGACCGCGTGGTATATCACCGACATGCTCGAAACGACGGTCCAGACGGGTACCGGCACTGCCGCGCAGCTCGAAAACATGACCGTCGCCGGCAAGACCGGCACGACCTCCCGCGACTTTGACCGCTGGTTCGCGGGCTATACGCCGTACTACACCAGTGTCGTCTGGTGCGGCTATAACGATCCGGAGGAGATCGTCCTGACCGACTCCGAGACCAACCCGGCCATCGTCATGTGGAAGAAGGTCATGGAGCAGGTCCATCAGAATCTCAAGAACAAGGCGTTCAAGCAGCCCGCCAACCTCGTCGAGGTCACGGTCTGCCGCGACAGCGGCCTGCTGCCGTCCGACGCCTGCGCGCTCGACCCGCGCGGCGAGCGCACGGTCCGCGTGACGCTCAGCGCGCACGACGTGCCGACGGAAACGTGCAATGTGCACAAGGAGATTGAGATCTGCAACGCCTCAGGCCATGTGGCCAATGAATACTGCGCACAGGTCCCGGGCAACTCCACACATAAGGCCGCGCTGCTCGATGTTTCGCGTGCCTTCCCGAAAAACGGCGTTGTCGTGCTCGATCAGGCCTACGCCATCCTGAGCGATACGCTGCCGGCCGGCTACTACGCGGCCGTCTCGCCGGATGTCGACGCGATCAACGTCGAGTGCTATATCCACAGCGAGGACGATCTGCCCGAGCCAGAGCCGGAGGAGGAGGAGGATGAAGAAGACGACGGCACGGCCGACTCCGACGAAGACGACGCGCAGGGCGTCATCGACCGGATCCTCAACACCTGGACGAACGCCGGGTCCAATCCCTAAACAGACAGGAGAGCAACATGTGGCTGGCTGATAACTGGAAGGACTATGAGGTCCTTGACACCTCCGCCGGAGAAAAGCTGGAGCGGTGGGGGAAATATATCCTCGTGCGTCCGGATCCGCAGGTGATCTGGAACACGCCGAAGGACGATCCGCTCTGGCGGAAATACGACGCGCGCTATGCCCGCTCGTCCACCGGCGGCGGTAAGTGGCAGAATCTGCGCCTGCCCGCGCAGTGGCAGGTGCGCTATAAGGAGCTGACGTTCCAGGTCAAGCCCATGAACTTCAAGCACACGGGCGTCTTCCCGGAGCAGGCGGCCAACTGGGACTTCATGATGGAGACGATCCGCCGTGCCGGCCGTCCCATCCGCGTCCTCAACCTCTTTGCCTACACCGGCGGCGCGACGATCGCCTGCGCGGCGGCCGGCGCCAGCGTGTGCCACGTGGACGCGGCCAAGGGCATGGTGCTCTGGGCCAAGGAGAACGCAAAGGCCTCCGGCCTGGAAGACCGGCCCATCCGCTGGATCGTGGACGACTGTGCCAAGTTCGTCGAGCGTGAGATCCGCCGCGGCAAGACCTACGACGCCATCATCATGGACCCGCCGAGCTATGGCCGCGGCCCGTCCGGCGAGGTCTGGAAGCTGGAGGAGAACCTGTACCCCTTCGTGGAGCTCGTCAGCCGGGTCCTTTCCGACGATCCGCTGTTCTTTATCATCAATTCCTATACGACCGGTCTGGCCCCGTCTGTGATGCGGTACCTGACCGAGACGCTCGTTGCGAAGAAATACGGCGGCAGCACACAGTCCGACGAGCTGGGGCTTCCCGTGCGCGATACGGGGCTGGCGCTGCCGTGCGGCGCGACCTGCCGCTGGACAAAGGAGAGACCATGACCACAGCGATCGAAGTCAGCCGCCTGCGCTATGCCTACGACGCGCAGGACGGCGGAGAAACACATATCGTCTTTGACGGGCTGGACCTGTCGGTCCGGCAGGGGAGCTTCGTGGCCATCCTCGGCCACAACGGCTGCGGCAAATCTACGCTGGCCAAACACTTCAACGCCGTCCTGCTGCCCTCCGGCGGCAGCGTGCACGTCTACGGCATGGACACGAAGGACGAGGAACAGCTGCTTGCCATCCGGCAGCACGTCGGCATGGTCTTTCAGAACCCCGACAACCAGATCGTCTCGAACGTGGTCGAGGAGGATGTAGCCTTCGCGCCCGAAAACCTCGGCGTCCCGTCGGAGGAGATCCGCAGGCGCGTCGACGATGCGCTCCGCGCCGTCGGCATGTACGAATACCGGACCTATGCGCCGCAGCTGCTCTCCGGCGGACAGAAGCAGCGTGTGGCCATCGCAGGCGTGCTGGCCATGCAGCCGCAGTGCGTCGTGCTCGACGAGCCGACTGCCATGCTTGACCCGCAGGGCCGCCGCGAGGTGCTCGATACCATCGAGCGGCTCAACCGTGAAAAGGGCATCACCGTGATCCTGATCACGCACCATATGGACGAGGCAGTCCGCGCCGGGCGCGTGATCGCCATGTCGGAAGGGAAGATCATCGCCGACGGCATGCCGCAGCAGGTCTTCGCGCAGGAGAAGCTGCTCCGCAGCGTCGGGCTCGACGTCCCACAGACGGAGCAGCTGCTGCTGGCGCTCCGGGCGCGCGGCGTCAACATCCCCACGGACGCGCTCACGCCCGGGCAGTGCGCCCGCCTGCTCAGGCAGTACATCCCGGCAGTCTGAACCAATACCCGGAGGAAGAAGCCTTGACGCCAATTTTAGAGATACAGAATCTTTCCCATATCTACAGCCCGGACACGCCGTTCGAGCATCCCGCGCTCACAAACGTCGATCTGACGATCGGCCGCGGGGAATTTGTCGGCCTGATCGGCCATACCGGCTCCGGCAAATCCACGCTCGTGCAGCATATGAACGGGCTTCTGAAGCCGACGTCCGGCCGTGTGCTCTTTGACGGACGCGATATCTGGGAGGATGCGAAATTCACCCGCCAGATCCGCTTCCACGTGGGCCTTGTGATGCAGTACCCGGAGTATCAGCTCTTTGAAGAGACCGTCTATACCGACATCGCCTTCGGCCCGAAGAACATGGGCCTGTCCAAAGAGGAGATCGACGCGCGCGTGCATCGCGCGGCCGGGTTTGTCGGGATCTCCGAGGCGGAGCTGCAGAAATCTCCGTTCGATCTTTCCGGCGGGCAGAAGCGCCGCGCAGCCATCGCGGGCGTCATCGCCATGGAGCCGGACGTGCTCATCCTCGACGAGCCGACCGCCGGGCTTGACCCCGCCGGCCGCGAGAGCATTCTGGAGAATATCCGCGCCTATCAGGCCGCGCAGCACGCGGCCGTCGTCATGGTCAGCCACTCGATGGAGGAGATCGCCTCCAACGTCGACCGCCTCATCGTCATGGAAAAGGGGACGGCCGTGATGAGCGGCGCGCCCAGTGAGGTCTTCTCGCACGCGGCGGAGCTCGTCGCCATGGGCCTGAACGTGCCCTGCATGACGCAGGTGCTGCTGCAGCTGCAGCAGCTCGGCGTAGACGTCCCGGCCTCCGCCTATACGGTGGAGCAGGCGGCGGACCTGCTCGCGCCGCTTCTGAAAGGGGGCCGTCCGACATGCTGAAAGATGTGACCCTCGGTCAGTTTTTCCCCGGCAGCACCCCCATCCATAAGCTCGACCCGCGCACGAAGCTCGTGCTCGTGATCGTCTATATCGTCGCGCTGTTCCTTGCCAAGTGGTTCGTCTCCTATGTGGTCGTGGCGGCGTTTCTGGCGATGGTCATCGCCATGAGCCGCATCCGGCTGAAGGTCGTGCTCAAAAACCTCAAGCCGCTGCTGTTCATCATCCTGCTGACGGCCGTTCTGAACCTCTTCTACGGCCAGGGCGAGCCCATTGCGCAGTTCTGGATCTTCAAGATCACGAAGTCCGGCCTGGAAAACGCCATTTTCATGGTCCTGCGCATCTCCCTGCTGGTGGCGGGGACATTTATGTTAACCTATACGACCTCGCCGATCTCCCTCACCGACGGCCTCGAGAGTCTGCTCTCGCCGCTCAAAAAGCTGCACGCGCCCGTCCATGAGCTTTCGATGATGATGTCCATCGCCCTGCGCTTCATTCCGACGCTCATCGAGGAGACGGACAAGATCATGTCCGCCCAGAAGGCCAGAGGCGCGGATTTTGAATCCGGGAATCTGCTCAGCCGGGCCAAGGCGATGGTGCCCATTCTTGTGCCGCTGTTCATCAGCGCCTTCCGCCGTGCCGACGAGCTTGCCACGGCTATGGAGTGCCGCTGCTATCACGGCGGCGAGGGCCGTACCAAGCTCTCCGAGCTGCACTATCAGACGCGCGACTGGGTCGCGTATCTCACCGGCGCGGCGCTGCTCGCCGTGATGATCGTGCTGCGGCACTTCGGACTGTAAAAAGGAAGGAAGCTATGCGTAATATTGCCCTGACGCTCCAATATCTCGGCACGGCCTACCACGGCTGGCAGGTGCAGAAGACGGTCACGACCGTCGGCCAGACGCTCGAAGAGGCTGCCGCTGCCGTCGTCGGCCATCCGGTGCATATGACCGGCTGCGGCCGCACGGACGCCGGCGTCCACGCGCGGGTGTACGTCGCCAATTTCCGGACCACCGCGCGCATTCCCTGTGACCGGTTGCCGTACGCGCTCAATACGCACCTGCCCGAGGATATCGTCGTCACGAACGCCATGGAGGTCCATGATGACTTCAACGCCATCGGCTCCTGCGTCAGGAAGGAATATACCTATCTCATCTATAACTCCGGGATCCGCGACCCGTTTTATGTCAACCGCGCGTGGTTCTATCCCAAGCACCTCGACGAGACCGTCATGCAGCGTGCGGCCGACTGCTTTGTCGGTACGCACGATTTTGCGGCCGTCCGTTCCGTCGGCACCGACGTCAAGTCCACGGTCCGCACGGTCTATTATTACAAGATCGAGCGCGAGGGCGACCTCATCTCGCTGCGCGTGTGCGCCAACGGCTTCCTCTACAATATGGCCCGCGCCATGGCGGGCACCTGCGTCTATGCCGCGGAAGGGAAGTTCCCGCCGGAGGACGTGGCGCAGATCTTACTGAACGGCGACCGCACGGCCGCCGGGCCGACCGTCCCGCCGGGCGGCCTGTACATGACAAAACTCTGGTATGATGACGGGAAGGCGGTTTTCCATGTCGGATAATGTTTCGCAGCTGCAGCCGCAGAAAAAGCCGGGCCTCGGAAAGCGCATCGCCGCCTTCGTGCTGCTCGCGGTGCTTGTGGCGGGCGGCGTCGCGGCGTATGTGTTCCGCGACCAGCTGAATCTCGACGCGCTGCAGCGCTACGTGCGCTATCTGAACGTCTCGGACGACAGCAAGAGCGGCCGCTTCCTCTATGACGAGAGCAACTCCAACCAGTATGCCGGCCTGTCCGGCGGTCTGGCCGTCGCCTCGGCGACGGGGCTGAGCCTTTACGATAAAGACGGCACGGAGACCGCGTCCATACAGGCCGCCATGTCCGTGCCCGTTCTCAAGACCGGCAATACGGTCGCCCTGGCCTACGACGCCGGCGGGACCGTGCTGGAGGCTGCCAGCCAGAAGAAGGGCTCCGTCCTGCATGTCGCCTCGCAGCGCGCGATCCTCGACGCCGATATCGCCGCGGACGACAGCATCTGCTATCTCTCCTCGGAGCCCGGATATAAATCCGTCCTCTACGTCTATAACAGCCAGCAGTCGCTCATCTACCGCTGGCTGTCCGCCAGCCAGTACTTCATGCGCTGCGCTGTGGCCAGCGGGTCAAAATACGCCGCCGCGGCGGTCCTCGGCCAGCAGGACGGCATGTTTGAATCCTCCGTCGTCCTCTTCCGGACCGACGCGGAGGAGATCGCCTGCACCATCCCCATCGGTAACGCCATGATCTACGACCTGCACTTCGTGTCCGACAGCAAGCTCTGCGTGCTGGCCGAGGATGCGCTCAGCTTCTACGATCTGGACGGGAATCTGCTCGGCAGCTTCTCCTACGGCGAGTCGTACCTCAAGGACTACACCACCGACGGCAGCGGCTGTCTGACGCTCGTGATGAACCTCTATCAGGCGGGCAACCGCTATACCGTCCTGACTGTCGGCTATGACGGCGCGGAGCTCGGCCGCCTGTCCTCCGGCGAGCAGATCCTCGATATCTCCGCCGCAGGCAAATATCTGGCGATCCTGACGAGCAGCTCACTCTCCATCTATGACCAGACCCTGCAGGAATACGATGTTTCCGACAATACCGCGGGCGCGGCCAGCGTGGTCATGCGCGCCGACGGCTCTGCGATCCTGCTGGCCAACGGCCACGGGACCCTGTATGTCCCGTAAAACTTTTTCCAAAAATCGTTTACAATTCTGCAACGATACGACTGCCTGTCTGTGATATACTCTTTAGAAGCAAAAGCACGATAAGGAGACACCTCTATGAAACCGACCTTATGCTCAAGATGCAAAAAGAATCTTGCAGTGATCTTTATTACAAAAATTGACGGCGGAAAGACCGTCAACGAGGGCTTGTGCCTCAAGTGCGCGAAGGAAATGGGCATCAAGCCCGTCGACGATATGATCGAGCGGATGGGCCTGTCGGAGGATGATCTGGAAAACCTCAACGGCGAAATGACCGAAGCCATGAACGGGCTGGAGGGACTGCTCGGCCAGAACCAGAGTGATGACGATGAGGCTGACGAGAACGACAGCCAGACCGCGACCTTCCCGTTCCTCAACAAGCTCTTCGGCGCAGCCGGACAGGACAACGTTCCCGCTGCCCCGGAGCCGGAAAAGACCGAGAGCCGCCAGCGCGCGGCGGAAAAGCCGAACGGCTCCAAAAACAAAAAGCACAAATTCCTCGATACCTACTGCCAGAACCTCACGCAGAAGGCGCGCGACGGCAAGCTGGACCATATCATCGGCCGCGAGGAGGAGCTCGAGCGCGTCATCCAGATCCTCAACCGCCGCCAGAAGAACAATCCCTGCCTCATCGGCGAGCCGGGCGTCGGCAAGACGGCCATCGCCGAGGGCCTGGCCCAGAAGATCGCGGCAAAGGATGTCCCCTATAAGCTGCAGAACAAAGAGGTCTACCTGATGGATCTCACGGCCCTTGTTGCCGGTACGCAGTTCCGCGGCCAGTTCGAAAGCCGCATGAAGGGCCTCATCGAGGAGGTCAAAAAGCTCGGCAATATCATCCTTGTCATCGACGAGGTCCACAATCTCGTCGGCGCGGGTGATGCCGAAGGCTCCATGAACGCTGCCAACATCCTCAAGCCCGCCCTGTCCCGCGGCGAGATCCAGGTTATCGGCGCGACAACATTCAACGAGTACCGCAAGCACATCGAAAAGGATGCCGCGCTCGAGCGCCGCTTCCAGCCCGTCACCGTGGCCGAGCCGACCATCGAGCAGTCCATCGCCATCATCCGCGGCATCAGTCACTACTATGAAGCCTTCCACGGCGTCGTCATCACGCCCGAGATCGCCCGGCAGGCCGTGCTCCTTTCGGAGCGCTATATCACCGACCGCTTCCTGCCCGACAAGGCCATCGACCTCATCGACGAGGCCTGCTCGGATGTCAACCTCAAAAACAAGGATCTCGGCAAGCTTGAAGCGCTCCGCAAGGAGCACGCCGATTACGATCTCGAGCTCGGCATGCTGACCGAGAACACCGAGAAGACGCAGGACGACTACGCCCGCATGGCAGAGCTGCGCAGCCGCAATCTGCAGCTCGATTCCGAGATCGCAGAGCTTGAGAAGCTGCCGAAGCCCGTCCTCACCATCGACAATCTGGCCCGCATCATCGAGCTCTGGACCAAGATCCCGGCCAGCAAGATCCGTGCGCAGGAATATGAGCAGCTGCTGAACCTCGACGCGGCGCTCAAAAAGCACATCGTCGGCCAGGACGAGGCCATCGCCTCCGTCGTTTCCGCCATCCGCCGCTCGCGCGTCGGCATCCAGGTCAAGAAGCATCCGGTCTCGTTCATCTTTGTCGGCTCCACCGGCGTGGGCAAGACGGAGCTCGTCAAGCGGCTGGCCAGCGAGATGTTCGAGTCGGTCGAGTCGCTCATCCGGCTCGATATGTCCGAGTATATGGAAAAGCACAGCGTCTCGAAGATCATCGGCTCGCCTCCCGGCTATGTCGGCTATGACGAGGCCGGACAGCTGACCGAGAAGATCCGCCGCCGCCCGTATTCCGTCATCCTCTTCGACGAACTCGAAAAGGCGCATCCGGACGTGCTGAACATCCTCCTGCAGATCCTCGACGACGGCCGCATCACCGACGCGCAGGGCCGCGTGGTGAACTTTGAGAACACGATCATCATCATGACCTCCAATGCCGGCTCCAACCAGAAGGGCGGCAGCGTCGGCTTCGGCCGCAGCCTCACGGAGCAGTCGAAAGAGAAGGCCATGAAGGCCCTCGGCGAGTTCCTGCGTCCGGAGTTCATCAACCGCGTCGACGAGATCGTCTGCTTCAACCAGCTGAGCGAGGAGAACTTCCGTGGTATCGCGGATATCATGCTCTCGGAGCTCCGCCAGTCGCTCGAGAGCCGCGGCATCGACTTCACCTGGGACGAGAGCGTCAAGGACTACCTGGTCAAAAAGTCCTACTCGGTCGCCTACGGCGCGCGCAATCTCCGCCGCGCCATCCAGACCGACCTCGAAGACCCGATCGCCGAGCGCATCATCCGGAGCTACGTCGAGCCCTTCCGCTCGATCAAAGCTACCTGCGAAGACGGCAAGATCCGGCTCGAGACCCTGTAAAAAGAAAAAAATACGCCTGACAAAGGTCAGGCGTATTTTTTACGATCGGGTCTGTAAGCCGGGTTCTGTGATCGACAGTCATCTATCTAGGCGTATCGTTGCCGATACGCTCCAGCCACCTTCTCGGAAGCAGCCGGGCAGGCCTTGCTTCCTCTGCGGTGTTGCTCCGGATAGAGTTTACAGCAATGGACGCTTTCGCACGCCATTGGGTGCGCTCTTACCGCACCTTTCCACCCTTACCTCGTCGGCGCAAACTTCATATCCCTCGCCCTGCCGCAAGCGGCAGGTCTCGGTCATTCCGTTGCGCCTCCTCTCCCCACAAAACTTTCGTTTTGCGGGGCCCCCATTTCTGGGCCGCGGCGGTATATCTCTGTTGCACTTTTCCTCAGATCGCTCTGGGCGGGCGTTACCCGTTATCCTTGCCCTGCGGAGCCCGGACTTTCCTCATGCGCGGCCTTTCGGCGCTGCGCCCGCGACTGTCCGACCCGGTCGCGCATGTATTGTACTTTATTTGCAGGAAAAAGTCAAACAGATTGCAATTTCTTTCCCATGCGGATATAATACAGGCAGGAATCTTTTCAGAGAGGCTTTGGATATGAACCATCTTGTCGATCAGTATTTTGATTCACTTTCGGATAAAAAGGTCGCCGTTCTCGGCATCGGCGTGAGCAACCGGCCGCTCATCCGGATGCTGCTCGCGCGCGGCATCCATGTGCTGGCCTGCGACAAAACGCCGCGGGAGAAGCTCGACGCGGAGGTGCTGGAGCTGGAACAGGCGGGCGCGGTGCTGCACGTCGGCGAGGGGTATCTCGACGATGTGCGGGCGGACGTCGTCTTCCGCACGCCCGGGATGCACCCGGAGATCCCTGCGCTTCGCCGGCTGCGTACCGCCGGGGCGGAGATCACCAGCGAGATGGAGGCGTTTTTTGAGGTCTGTCCCTGCCGCATCATCGCCGTGACCGGCTCCGACGGCAAGACCACCACCACCACGCTCATCGCAAAGATCCTCGAGCACGCCGGGCATCGCGTCTGGATCGGCGGCAACATCGGCGCGCCTCTGCTGCCGCAGGCGGCGGAGATGACGCCGACGGATCTGGCCGTCGTGGAGCTCAGCTCCTTCCAGCTCATGTCGATGGAGCGCTCGGCGGATATCGCCGTCGTGACGAACGTCGCGCCCAACCATCTCGACGTGCATAAGGATATGGCCGAATACGTCCAGGCCAAGAAAAACGTCTTTGCACATCAGGACGGGTCCGGCAAGGTCGTCCTGAACTACGACAACGATATCACCCGCGCCTTCGCCGCGGACGCTCCCGGCGCCGTGGAGTTCTTCTCCCGGCAGGCAAGACCCGCGCACGGCGTTTATCTCGAGGACGGGACGATCTTCCGGGACGGCAGGCCGATCATGGACGCCGCCGATATCCGCATCCCCGGCGTCCACAACATCGAAAACTATATGGCCGCCGCCTGCGCGGTCGAGGGTCTGGCCACTGACGAGGATATCGACGCCGTGGCCCGCAGTTTCGCGGGCGTCGAGCACCGCATCGAGTTCGTCCGGGAAAAGGACGGCGTCAAATATTATAACGACTCCATCGCCTCCAGCCCGTCGCGGACCATCGCAGGTCTGCACTCGTTCCACCAGAAGCTCGTGCTGATCGCGGGCGGCTACGATAAGAAGATCCCGTTCGACGCCCTTGGGCCGGAGATCTGCGGGCATGTCCGCCTGCTCATCCTCTGCGGCGCGACGGCGGAGAAGATCGAAGCGGCCGTCTGCGCTGCCCCGGAATATCAGCCGGGCCAGCCGGAGATCCTGCACGCGGCCACGCTTGCCGAGGCCGTGCAGCTTGCGCAGGCGCACAGCGTGCCCGGCGATATCGTCACGCTTTCGCCCGCGTGCGCGGCCTTCGACCAGTTCAAAAATTTCATGGTGCGCGGAGAGACCTATAAGCGGCTCGTGCAGGCACTGTAACACAGGAGACACAGGAGACAAGAGATATGAAGTTCAGCGAAGGGCTCCGCAAGGGCCTTGCGATCCGGGAAAAGCTGGGGCGGCCCTACTGTGCGGCCGTCATCGTTGCGGCGGGTTCGTCGTCGCGCATGGGCGGGACCAATAAGATCCTGACGGTGCTGGAAAAGCTGCCGGTGATCTGCCGGACCGTCGACGCGTTCGACCGCTGCAGCCTGATCGACGAGATCATCGTCGTCACGCAGAAGGACCTGATGGAAAAGGTCAGCCGCTACCTCGCGGCATACAGCAAGATGCGCATGGTCGTCGCGGGCGGCGAAACGCGGACGGACTCCGTCATGGCGGGCCTTGCCGCCGTGTCGGACAAAGCGCAGCTCGTTGCCGTCCACGACGGCGCACGGCCTCTTGTGACCGACGAAGTCATCCGCGCCGCCGTCGTCAAGGCAAAGAAATTCGCCGCCGCAGCGCCCGCTGTGCGCGTCAAGGACACCATCAAGGTCTCGACCGACGGTGCGGTCGACGCCACGCCGGACCGCAGCACGCTCTACGCCGTGCAGACCCCGCAGGTCTTTGACCGCGATCTGCTCGCCGTCGCGCTGCAGAATGCAAAGACGCAGGGCCTCGCCGTCACGGACGACTGCAGCGCCGTAGAAGCGCTCGGCATGCCCGTGCAGCTGACCGACGGCGACGAGGAAAACCTCAAGATCACCACGCCGCTCGACCTTGAGCTCGCCGCGCTCATCCTGCGCAGGAGGGCCGAAGCATGAGGATCGGCCACGGCTACGACGTCCACCGGCTCGTGGAGGGACGGTCTCTGATCCTCGGCGGCGTCCGCATCCCGTTTGAAAAGGGCCTCGACGGCCACTCGGACGCGGACGTGCTGACCCACGCCGTCATGGACGCGCTGCTCGGCGCGGCCGCGCTGGGGGACATCGGCAAGCTCTTTCCGGACACCGACGACCGCTATCTCGGCGCGGACAGCATCGCCCTGCTGCGCGAGGTCGACCGGCGGCTCACAGAGGCCGGCTACCGCCTCGGCAATCTCGACGTGACCGTCATCGCCCAGCGGCCGAAGCTCGCGCCGTACATCAATCAGATGCGGCAGAATCTCGCCGCCGCCCTGCATACGGAGCTGCAGAACGTCAGCGTCAAGGCGACGACGGAGGAGCATCTCGGCTTCACCGGCTCCGGCGAAGGCATCGCCGCCCACGCTGTCTGCCTGCTCGAGCCGCTGTAAAACAGGGGAGAAGCACCCCGGGATCTCATACAGAAAAACGCCCCCGCCGGGATACCCGGCGGGGGCTTCGCTGTCTGTCAGATCGTTTCGACCTTGATGAGGTTCGTGTTGCCGGAAGCGCCGTTGGTGTTGCCGGCAGTCATGACGATGTTGTCGCCCTTGTGCAGGTGCATGGCCTTCTTGGCCGCGTGCAGGGCGTTGTAGAACAGCACGTCGGTCGAGGTAAACGTCTCCTCGCACAAGATCGGCTGGACGCCCCAGGAGAGCGCGAGCCGGTACCACACGCGCTCGTTCGTCGCCATGCCGACGATGTCGACCGGCACGCGGAAGCGTGAGACCATCCGGACCGTCGCGCCGGAGAGCGAGCTGACCACGATCGTCTTTGCGCCAATGTCGCAGGCCATGCAGCACGTCGCGTGCGAGATGGCGTCGACCATGTTCTTGATCTGGAACTCCTCCTTGCGGAACAGCGTCTCGTAGTCGATGTGCTTTTCCGTCTCCTCCACGATCTCGGCCATGGTCTGCACGGTCTTGACCGGGTACTTGCCCGCGGCGGACTCGCCGGAGAGCATGACCGCGCTCGTGCCGTCATAGACGGCGTTGGCCACGTCGGAGATCTCCGCACGGGTCGGGCGCGGGTTGTGGATCATGGATTCGAGCATTTCCGTGGCCGTGATGACCCGCTTGCCGAGCAGGCGGCACTTGGTGATGAGGTATTTCTGGATGGCCGGAAGCTCCGCAAACGGCACCTCCACGCCCAAGTCTCCGCGGCCGATCATGATGCCGGAACAGACCTCGCAGATTTCCTCCACATTGTCGATGCCCGTCTGGTTCTCGATCTTGGCGATGATCTCGATGTCCTGCCCGCCGTGCGCGTCGAGGAATTTCCGCACGTCCAGCACGTCCTGCCGCCGCGAGACGAACGACGCTGCGACGAAATCGATCCCGTTCCGGATGCCGAACAGCAGATCGTCCTTGTCCCGTTCGCTGAGATAGACCTGCTCGAGCACCTTGTGCGGGAAGGACATGCTCTTGCGGTCAGACAGCTCGCCGCCGACTACGACACGACAGTGGATCTCCGTGCCCTCAATGCGCTCGACCGTGAAGATCACGAGTCCGTTGTTGACCAATACCGTATCGCCGACCGAAAGATCGTTCGCCAGCCCCGCATAGCTGACGCCGACAATCGTCTCGTCGCCCTCGACCTGCCGGGTCGTGAAGGTAAAGGCGTCGCCGTCCTGGAGCAGGATCTTTTTGTTTTTGAAGGTACAGATGCGGTATTCCGGCCCCTTGGTGTCGAGCATGATGGCGATGGGCAGGCCGAGCGCCTTGCGGACCTTATGGATCATGTCAAATTTCTGCTGATGCTCCTCGTGTGTGCCGTGCGAAAAATTGAGCCGCGCGACGTTGAGTCCTGCCTTGCACATCTCTGCAAAGACTTCCTCCGAGCTGCTGGCCGGGCCGATGGTACAGACGATCTTCGTTTTTCTCATGATAAATGCCTTCTTTCCATGATTCAGAACAATAAAAAACGGCAGAACCACATGGTTCTGCCGAAAAGCTGCATGCGCTCCGATGCGAATAGGCCGCTTTCCAGCGCCTATGACAGACTCCACCGCTCGCATCGCCCGCATTTTAGCACATCCCGGGCCGCCTGTCAATGCGGCGAAAGCCCTGATTTTCAGCCCCTGCCGCGCTTCTTCTGCCGGTCAATTTGCCGGTGCAGCAGGTTCAGGGCGTCGGAGAGCGAGCCGATCGCGTCCATCAGCCCTGAGGATACGGCCTCTTCGCCGTATAAGACCGTGCCGACATCCGTCGCGATCTCGTCGGTCGCCATCATATAGCGCAGAAAATCTTCACGGGAAATATGCGAATTTTTTGTCACGAAATTCACGATCTGGTCCTGGATCTGGTTGAAATACTGGTACGTCTGCGGCGCACCGACGACCAGCCCCGTCATCCGCACCGGATGCACGGTCATGCTGGCCGTGGGCACGATCAAACTTTTGCGCGCCGATACGGCCAGCGGGATGCCGATGGAATGCCCGCCGCCGAGCACGAGCGAGACCGTCGGCTTCTTCATCCCCGCGATCAGCTCCGCAATGGCGAGTCCCGCCTCGATGTCCCCGCCGACCGTGTTCAGAAGCAGCAGCAGACCGTCGATGTCCTCGCTTTCCTCCACGGCCGCGAGCAGGGGAATGACGTGCTCATACTTGGTCGTCTTGATGTTTTCCGGCAGCGCCTGATGGCCCTCGATCTGGCCGATGATCGTCAGCGTGTAGATCGTCCCGCGGGAGGTCTTCGTGGTGGACGCGCCGAGATCGACCAGCTCCTGCCGCGCCTGTTCTTCTTTTTTCGCTTCGCCCATGTTCCGTGCTCCTGTCTGTAAGATGTAGATAGTTTGAGCGCTTTTTTTCAAATCATGCGTGTGGGTTTTGCTCCTTGCCAGAAGGCTGGAAATCAGGTATAATGGCGGGGAAAGAGGTGCTTCAAATGACAAAAACCAATGTGATGCGCCTGCTGGACGCAGCGAAGATCCCGTACCGGGCGGAAGAGTACGCAGTCGACGAAAATGACCTCAACGGCATGCATGCAGCCGAGGGCATCGGCATGCCGCCGGAGCAGATCTTCAAAACGCTGGTGGCGAAGGGCGAGCGCGGCGGATATGCGGTGTTCTGCATCCCGGTCTGCTGCGAGCTGGACCTCAAAAAGGCGGCGAAGGCCGCGCACGACAAAAAGATCGAGCTCATCCACGTCAAGGACCTGCTGGCCACGACCGGCTATATCCGCGGTGGCTGCAGCCCCATCGGCATGAAAAAGCAGTTCCCCACCTTCATCGACGAGACCGCCCAGCTCTACGACGAGATCGGCGTTTCCGCCGGCTGCCGCGGCTGCCAGGTCCTGCTCGACCCCATGCGCCTCGCGGATTATGTGAACGCAACCCTGTGCGACCTGACCGAATGATGAAAGGAGAACGCCATGAAATCACGAATGATACCTGTGCTGTGTATTCTTCTGCTTTTCCTGACAGCCTGTCAGAAGCAGACGTCGGACGACCCGATCGTCGCGTCCTACAAGGACACGCAGATCCACGAGAGCTTGGTCGCGTATGAAAAGCAGAACCAGATCAATGTCACAGGAGATAAAACCGTCAGCGACGCGGATGCACTGGATCAGATCCTGCTGAACCTCATCATGCTCGATGAGGCGGAGCAGCGCGGCCTGTCCGTCACACAGGAAGAGGTGGACGCGGAGCTGGCCGGCCAGCGGAAAAATTACGAAGAATACGAGGAAGTGCGAAGCTACATCGATGATTACTGCACGAAAATGGGGATCACCACCGAGCAGTATTTTGACACGGTCGCGGAGCAGCTTCCCCGCGTGATGCTGCGGCAAAGACTGCGCGATACGCTCGGGCAGGAATACTGCCAGCAGCACGGGCTGGAATTTACAAAGGTGAACCCGCCGGAGCAGATGACCGAATACGTCGAGCAATATCTGGACGGTCTTCTGCAGGCGCACCGCTCGGAAATTAAGTATTACTAAGAAAGAAAAGGAGGCCGCTGTGAAACGCTATTTCCGCAGAAACTGCACGTCTGTCGTGCTGTTTCTTGTGTCCAACCTTCTCGCGGCCGTCTCGTCCGTCCTCATGTCGTTCCTGCTCGGCCTGTTTGCCGACAGCGCGATGGAGGGAGATCTCTCGCGCGTGTGGAAGATCGCGCTCGTGACGCTGGTTTACCTCTGCGTTGAGACGTTTTTCGCCTTTCTGCTGGACTACTCGCGCGATATCGTCGTCCAGCGCGTCGGCCGGGACCTCCGCGCCGACGCCGTGCGGAAGATCGAGTCGCTCAGCTATATGCAGAAAAGCGAGAAAGACGACGGCACCTGCCTGTCTCTCGTGCAGAATGACGTCGACACCATCCAGCAGGATTACGTCGCGTCCTTGGGCGAGATCTATTTTCAGATCTGCTGCTTCCTGCTCGCGGTCGCCTCGGCCGCTGCCATCCAGCCGGTCATGACCCTGATCATGATCGCCGTCAGCGTGCTGACCGCCGCGTTTCCCAAGCTGACGGAAAAGCGCCTGCAGACGTATCAGGAGAACGAGCAGCAGGCGAAGGCCGGCTATCTGACGGCGATCACGCAGATCTTCTCTGGATTTTTCCAGCTGAAAATTTTCAACGCATTTTCAGGTTCCAACCGCGCCCATGACGAAGCAAACGAAAATCTTTACCGGAAAAAGCTCCGCTCCCGCCGCATCCGCAGGATCCTGTACGCGGGCGCGTATGGCTGCGGCAATCTGGTCGTGCTCGGCACGTGGGTGCTCGGCCTGTTTTTCGTCGCGCGCGGCGTCATCACGCTTCCGGCGCTCATCACCTTCGCGGGCCTCATGAACCTCGTCGCCGGGCCGGTGCAGATCATCAGCGAACGCTATTCCTCGACCATCGCCGCCTCGGCGGTCTGTAAGCGCGTGCTTGCCTTTCTGGACGAGCCGACAGATGAAGCGTCCGGCTGGGGCAGCCAGCCGCTGACGCAGATCGAAACGGTCAGCCTGAAAGAGATCTCCTGCCGTAAAGATGACCGTGAAGTTTTAAAGCATATTGATCTGACGCTTCAGAAGGGCGACCGCATCGCGCTGCTCGGCGAGAGCGGGGCGGGGAAGTCGACGCTTTTGAAGGTGCTGGCCGCCATGTGCGGCGCGGAAGGCGAATACACCATCAACGGCCGCCCCTGCCATGCCTACCGGTACGCGGATTTCCGCCGGCAGGTCACGCTGCTGGCCCAGAAGACCTTCGTCTTCAGCGCCTCCATCCGCGACAATCTCACCATGTTCTCCGGCACGGCGCAGCAGGATGAAGCGCTTGTAAAGACCCTTGCCGCTGCCGGTCTTTCCGAATGGTACGCCGACCGCGGCGCGTCCATGGACGCAGCGATCGGCGGGGAGGCGCACGCGCTTTCCGGCGGCGAGGAACGCAGGCTCGATCTTGCGCGGACGCTTTGGCGGCAGGGCAGTCTTGTCATGCTGGACGAGCCGACTGCCGGATTGGACGAAAAAACGCGCGTCGAGCTGGAAAAGCAGATCGCGCAGCTTCCATGCGACATCCTGATCGTCGCCATGCACAATTATTCCCCGGAGTTTTTAGACAGCTTCACCAAGGTGCTCCGCATCCGGGACGGAGAACTGGAACCGTAAACCATCGGTCAATGATCGAACAGAATAAAAGGAGAAACCATCATGCATTTTACCTACAGAACCAGAGGCACCTGCTCGCAGCAGATCCTGTTTGACGTCGACGGCAAGACCGTCCGGAATATCGAATTCATCGGCGGCTGCAACGGCAACCTGCAGGGGATCTCCAAGCTTGTTGAGGGGATGGACATCGATACCGTCATCGAGCGGCTGGACGGCATCCACTGTGGCATGAAAGAGACCTCCTGTCCCGACCAGCTGGCGACCGCGCTGAAGCAGGCACGCGAAAAGCTGGCGGAAAACGCCTGATCTAGGGTGTCTCTGAAAACTGCCAACGCACCCGGACAGCGGGCCTCTTCACGCTGTGCTGCGTCATTTTTCCTTGAAATACGTCAGTATTCCTGCGAAAAAATGTCTTGCCCAGCGCGAAAATTCCTCGCTGCCGATCACATCGTCAGTTTTCAGATACACCCCAACAAAAAACGCGCCCGGACGGTTCAAAACCTCCGGGCGCGTTTTTTATGTGTTTTCCCTGACCCATTTGACGGCGAATTCCGCAAACCGGCTGGCGGCCGGGCCTGGCGCATCGGAGGCGGCGGCCAGCGCGATCGTGCGGCTGGCGGGCGGATCGATCGGGCGGATCTCCACGCCGTCCGTGTTGCCGCGCAGCAGCAGCGACGGCATGATGCTCACGCCCAGCCCCTGCCGGACCATGGCGATGACGGCGTAGTCGTCCTTCGTCTCAAAGCGGATGTTCGGCCTGACGCTCAGCGCGCGGAACGCGCGCCGCACATCGTGGTTGGAGGATTCCAGCAGCGAGATGAACGGCTCCTTTGCCAGCTCCTCCACCGGGCAGACCGGCCCCGCCGCCAGCGGATGCCCCTTGGGCAGGACTGCGGCCAGCGCATCCTCATATAAAGGCACGCAGCTGCAGCCGGGGCGGGCAGGGAGTGTCGTGAATGCCAGATCGACGCTCCCTGCGCCGAGCCAGGTGTCGATATCGTGGTAATCGCCGTTGAACAGCTGAAAATCCACCTGCGGATACGCCTGCTGGAACTGCATCATCATCGCCGGCAGCCAGTGCGTGGCGACGCTCGTGAACGTGCCGATGCGGATCTTGCCGGTGACGAGCGTGTGGAGCGCGGCCGCCGCCTGCCGCAGCAGCTTTTCCTGCCGCACGATCTCATGGATGTAGGGCATCATCTGCTCGCCCTCGGGCGTGAGCCGCGCGCCGGTCCGTGTGCGCTTGAGCAGCGGCAGCTGCAGCTCCGCCTCGATGGCGGCGAGCATATGGCTGACGCCCGACTGCGTCAGTCCGAGCTCCTGCGCAGCCTTCGTCAGCGACGACAGCTCGACGGTTTTCTCCAATACCTCATATTTCTTCGTATCCATGGAAAATTTCCTCTTGCATTTTTCACTTTAACGTGATATCATACGCGCATATTATGCGATTCCTTGATATTATACATGATAAAACGTAATGTGTCAAGAGGAGAGAAAAAGGAGAAACAGTATGAGCGGAGCAAATTTGCAGCATCTGCTGGCCATGGTCCTGTATATGGCCGCAGTTGTGGGGATCGGTATCTATTTTGCCGGACGGGCGAATAAGGACGCGGAGTCCTATTTCCTCGGCGGCCGCAGCCTCGGCCCGTGGGTCACGGCATTCAGCGCGGAAGCCTCGGATATGTCCGGCTATCTGCTGATGGGCCTGCCCGGCCTCGCGTATTGGACGGGTCTTGCCGACGCGGGCTGGACCTGCATCGGCCTTGCCATCGGCACATATCTCAACTTCCTGATCGTCTCCAAGCGGCTGCGCCGCTATTCGATCGCCGTGAACGCCTTCACGCTCCCGGATTTCTTCTCGAACCGCTTCCATGAGAAGAAAAAGATCATCATGACGATCTGCTCGCTGATCATCATCATCTTCTTCAGCGTCTACGCGGCACAGTGCCTGTCGACCTGCGGCAAGCTGTTTGCGAACCTCTTCGGCTTCTCCTACGGCGGCATGATGATCGTCGCGGCCGTGTTCGTGCTGGCCTATACTTTCCTCGGCGGGTATCTGGCCGAGAGCGCGTCCGATTTCATGCAGGGCGTCGTGATGGTGACGGTCCTCGTGCTGATCCTCGTCCTGTCTGTCGTGTCCGCAGGCGGACTGCATACGGTCATCAATAACGCGAAGAACATCGACGGCTTCTTCTCCATGGTCCGCACGGCCACCCCGTCGACCACCGAGGTCAATGTCTTCGGCGCCAGCAAGCCCTACGGCGTTCTGTCCATCGCGTCCTGCCTGGCCTGGGGCCTTGGCTACTTCGGCATGCCGCAGGTCCTGCTCCGGTTCATGGGCATCCGTTCGGAGCATGAGCTGGGCCGCTCTCGCCGCGTGGCGATCATCTGGGTCGTCATCTCCATGGCCGCCGCCGTGTTCATCGGCGTCGTCGGCCGCAGCGTCGCGGGGCTCGATTACCTCTCCAACAATGACGCGGAGAACATCTTCATCGACGCTGCAACGTCCTATCTGCCGCCCATCCTCGCGGGCTTTGCCTGCGCGGGCGTCCTGGCCGCGGCCATCTCGTCCTCTGATTCCTATCTGCTGATCTCGGCCAGCGCCGTCAGCCAGAACCTCTACCGCGGCGTATTCAAGAAGGACGCCACCGAAAAGCAGGTCATGTGGTGCTCGCGCATCACGCTCGTCATCATCACCATCGTCGCCATGGCGATCGCTTGGAACTCCAATTCCACCATCTTCGGCATCACCTCGTTTGCCTGGGCCGGCTTCGGCGCGGCCTTTGGCCCGCTGATGCTGCTGAGCCTGTTCTGGAAACGCACGACCTATCAGGGCGCGATCGCCGGCATGGTCGCGGGCGGCGCGATGGTCTTCGTCTGGAAGCTGGTTCTGAAGCCCCTCGGCGGCATGTTCGGCATCTATGAGCTGCTGCCCGCATTCATCTTCAGTGTCCTCGTGATCGTCATCGTCTCCCTCTGCACGGCAGAGCCCGACGCACAGATCACGGAGGAGTTCGACAAAGTCAAGTCCGGCAAGGGCCTGCAGTAAGCAGAACGATAAGAAATAAAGACGGCGGGTATCCTGCTCGAAAGCCGGATACCCGCCGTCTTTGTATCAAAAAACCTACCCGTAAGCGTCTTACGGGTAGGTTTTTGTCGCTTGCCTTATGAAAACAGGTAATGCTTCACGAGCTCCTGCAGCAGCTCATCGCGGTCGAGCTTGCAGATCAGGCTGCGGGCATTGTTGTAATTTGTGATGTAAGTGGGGTCCTCAGACAGGAGATAACCGACGATCTGGTTGATGGGGTTATAGCCTTTTTCGCTGAGTGCGCCATATACCGCGGTCAGGATCGTTTTCATTTCCTCACTGCTGTCCTCCGGTACCACAAATTTGATGGTGTTGTCATTCATAACGGTTAGCCTCCTTCTTTTGAGCTTGTGCCACTATCATAATATATTGTGCCCGGTTTGTAAATGCGTCCAACATTTCATTTGTGTTACAATTTTCCCAAAAGCACAAGATTTAGCGTCCGGCCGACAAAAAGGACGTGCCCATCGGGCACGTCCTTTTTCGCATAAAACTCAGCGCAGCGAAACGCCGAGGTCGTTTTTGAGCTTTTCGAGTACCGCGTTCATCACGCCGGTGGTGTCCTCGTCGGTGAGCGTGCGGTCGTCCGCGCGCAGCTCAAGACTGAAGGCGATGCTCTTCTTGCCCGGGGCAATGCCGGGGCCGCGGTAGATGTCAAACAGCTGGACCGAGCGCAGCAGCTTGCCGCCGGCCTTCTTAATGCAGGCTTCGAGCATGCCGACCGTCATCGATTCCTCGCAGACCAGCGCCAGATCGCGGCTGACCGTCGGGAACTTCGGCAGGCTGTGGAACACGCGCTCCGGCGCAAGGACGGCCTGCAGGCCCGTGAAGTCGAGCTCCGCAACGTAGACATGGTCGCCGATGCCGTAGGTCTCGGCGACCAGCGGGTGGATCTGGCCGATGACGCCCATCTTCTTGCCGTCGATCACGATGTCGGCGCAGCGGCCGGGATGATAGCTCGGGTTCTTGGTGTCGGCGATATAGGTCGCCGGATGCACGTTCAGCTGGTCGAGGATCGCGTCGATCTCGCCCTTGAGCGTGAAGAAGTTCTCATGCTCGCCGTAGGTGCCGAAGATCATGCGCTTGGGCTCGTCGGGCAGCTTTTCGCCGTCCTTCGGCAGATAGATCTTGCCAATCTCATAGAGCTTCACGCCCTTGTTCTTGAACGCGAAGTTGCGGGAGAGGATATCCAGCATGCTGGGCAGGATGACCGTGCGCATGATGGAGGTATCTTCGCCCAGGGGGTTCACGAGCTTGACGGTCCTGCGCAGCGGGCTGTCGGCCGGGATGCGGATGGCGTCGAATGAAGCGGGGGAGACGAAGGAGTAGGTGATGATCTCGCTGTAGCCCATCGCTCTGGCCGCCGCGCCTGCAGCGTTTTCAAGCTTCTGCGCGTCCGAATAGCCGCCCATGGTGGTCGCGCCGCGCATCAGCGTGGTCTCGATGTTGTTGTAGCCGTAATAGCGGGCGACTTCCTCTGCAATATCTGCCATGACGCGCAGATCCGGCCGCCACGACGGGACCTGAATCATGCCGTCCACGACCGGCACTTCCTCGCGGCGCAGATACTCGATCATATCCGCCTCGGGGATGTCGGTGCCGAGCAGGGCGTTGATGCGCTCCGGCTCGAGCTTGACCGTAACGGGCTGCGGGACATAGTTCAGCACGTCGATCATGCCGTCCATGACCTCGCCCGCGCCCAGCATCTCGACCAGCTCACACGCGCGGTTGACAGCCGGGACAGTCAGCATCGGGTCGATGTCCTTTTCAAACTTGGCCGAGGCGTCCGTGCGCATGCCGAGCGCCAGCGCCGTCTTGCGGATGGAGGAGCCGAGGAAGTTGGCGGATTCGAAGACCACGTCGACCGTATCGCCCACGATCTCACTGTTTTCGCCGCCCATGACGCCCGCCAGACCGACCGGCTTGGTCTCGTCCGCGATGACAAGCATGTCGGGCTGGAGCGCGCGCACATTGCCGTCAAGCGTGGTGAGCGTCTTGTCCTCGCCCGCGCGGCGGACGACGATCTTGCCGCCCTTCACGTAGCGGTAGTCGAACGCGTGCATCGGCTGGCCGTACTCGACCATGACATAGTTGGTGATATCGACGATGTTGTTGATCGGGCGGATACCGGCCGAGCGCAGCCGCTGGCGCATCCACTTGGGACTCGGCGCGATCTTGACGTTGCGGACCATACGGGCCGTGTAGCGCGGGCACAGATCGTCCGCCTGTACGTCAACGTCCAGCAGCTCGCCCAGATCGCCCTCTGCGCCGCCCTTGACGACCGGCTCATGGTGCTTCATCGGCACGTTGAACGCCGCGGCGGTCTCACGCGCCAGACCGATGAGCGAGTAGCAGTCCGGGCGGTTGTTGGTGATCTCGAATTCCACGATGGAGTCGTCGTTGCCGATGACGATGTTCATGTCTTCGCCGACCGTGCAGCCCTCGTCGTTCAGGATCCAGATGCCGTCGGCATACGCCTCCGGGCAGTCATGCTCAGTCAGGCCCAGCTCTTTGTACGAGCACAGCATGCCGCAGGACTCGACGCCGCGGAGCTTGCCCTTGGTGATGTGGATGCCGCCGGGCAGATACGAGTTGTGCTGCGCGACCGGGACGAGATCGCCCTCGTGCACGTTCTGTGCGCCGGTGACGATCTGCACAGGCTCGCCCGCGCCGCAGTCGACCATGCAGACCCACATATGATCGGAATTTTCGTGCTTCTTCATCGAAAGGACCTTGCCGACGACGACGTTCTTGATCTCGGCGTCCATGCGCTCGGTCGTCTCGACCTTCTGACCGGCGAGGGTCATGACAGAGTCATATTCTTTATCCGTAGCCGTGATGTCAACGAATTCGCGGAGCCATTTTCTCGAAATATTCATGTCATACCCTCCTTAGAACTGAGACAGGAAGCGGATGTCGTTCTCGAAGATCATGCGCATGTCGCTGATCTTGAACCGGCGCATGGCCATACGCTCCAGACCGATGCCGAAGGCAAAGCCGGAATAGATCTCCGGATCGATGCCGCAGCCGGCCAGCACCTTCGGGTGCACCATACCGGCGCCCAGCAGCTCGATCCAGCCCTCACCCTTGCAGGTCGGGCAGCCCTTGCCGCGGCAGTTGAAGCACTGCACGTCGACCTCGCAGCTCGGCTCGGTGAACGGGAAGTGGTGCGGGCGGAAGCGGACGACGGAGTCCTGACCGTACATGGCCTTGATGAGCGTCTCGAGCGTGCCCTTGAGGTCCGCCATTGTGATGCCCTTGTCGATGACCAGACCTTCGATCTGGTGGAACATCGGCGAGTGCGTCGCGTCGACCTCGTCCTTGCGGTACACGCGGCCGGGAGCCAGAATGCGGATGGGAGGCTGGCCGATGGCCTCCATGGCGCGGATCTGCATCGGGCTCGTCTGCGTGCGCAGGAGGACTTCCTCGTCATCCGTCACGTAGAACGTGTCGCTGCGGTCGCGGGAAGGGTGGTTCTCGGCGATGTTGAGCTTGGTGAAGTTGTAGTCGGCAAGCTCGACCTCCGGGCCGTCAAGGATCTTGAAGCCCATGGAGATGAGGATATCCTTGGCCTCGTCGAGCGCCTTGTTCATCGGGTGCCGGTGGCCCAGCTGCACGGGCGTGCCGGGGATGGTAACGTCGATGGCCTCGGCCTCGAGCCGGGCCTCGAGCGCCTTCTCCTTGAGCTCCGTGCGGACCGTCTCGATCTTTTCCTCGATGGCCGCGCGGACGTTGTTTGCAACCTGACCCATGACCGGGCGCTCTTCCGCAGACAGCTTGCCCATCATCTTCAGAACGCCCGTCAGCTCGCCCTTCTTGCCGAGGAACCGCACGCGCAGCGCGTCCAGCTCACCGGCGTCCTTGACACCGTCCAGCGCGCCGAGCGCTTCCTGCCGGATCTTTTCCAGTTGTTCTTTCATAAACGAATGCTCCTTTTCGTCATAATACAAAAAAATAAAGCCCTCCGTCCTGATAGGGGACGAAAGACCAGGCTTCCGCGGTACCACCCGCTGTTCGCAGAAAATCTGCGCTGCTTTTGGCCCGGTAACGGCGGCCATGCCGGCGCGTCCTAGTAGGGAAGACCCGTTCAGGCGGCAGCTCCCGAGAGAAAGCCCCAAATCTCCGCCGGCAGACGGCTCTCAGCCCCCCGTCCTCTCTGCAGCCGGTCTTGGGAACCTCGATCAGAGTTCCCTTGGAAATCAGGACAGCTCGTTCCTTGCTTTTCCAGATATCAGATGCATTTTAGCACAAAACCCCCCGTTTGGCAACAGCTTTTTCGGAAAAAAGCCTTTCCCGCAGGGGGAAAGGCTTTTATAGGCTCAGACGGGGTCGCCTTCTGGGGCGCGGGCGTCGCCGAAGAAGAAGACGGCGACGGTCCCGGGGCCGGAGTGGGAGGCGACGATCGTGCCGATGTCGCAGATGCGGACCTCACCGTCCAGATGCGGGAAGGCGGCCTCCACGGCGGCCTTGGTCGCCAGCGCGTCCGACAGGCAGTTGGAGTGGCAGATGAAGGCCTTGCCGGCGTAATCTACGCCGCCCTGCGCGTGGCGCTTCATGGTCTCGACGGTGCGGGCGACGGCGTTTTTCTTGCCGCGGACCTTATCGTAGGCGATGATGCGGCCCTTGTCGTCCAGCCGCATGATCGGGCAGATGCCGAGCACCGTACCGATCGCGGCGGCCGCGTCGGACATGCGTCCGCTGCGGCGGTAGAATTTGAGCTCCGTGGAGTAGAACTGATGGTGTACGTTCTGCCGCATGGCCATCGTCCAGTCGGCGATCTCGTCCATGCTCTTTCCGGCATCGCGCAGATCGGCTGCGCCGTCGACCAGCAGGCCGTAGCCGGAGGACGAGCAGAGCGAGTCGATCACGACGAGCTTCCGCTCCGGGTATTTTTCCCGCAGGCTCTCGGCGGCCAGCATGGCATTCTGCACAGAGGCGGTCATGCCGGAGCCGAACGCGATGTGCAGCACGTCGCCCTGCTGCAGCAGCGCATCGAAGAAGGATTCATACTGGAATTCGTTCAGCTGCGCGGTGGTCGGCAGCTTTCCCTCGTCCAGAAAGCCGTAGAATCGCGGCAGCGCCGCCGGGTCGCGGCCCATATCGTCCTCATAGCTGACGCCGTCGACCTGATAGGAGTAGAACAGCACGGGGATCCCGCGCGCTTCGCAGTAGGAATAGGGCAGATCGATGGTGGACTCACACGAAAGAATGAAGCTTGTGTCCATATCGCAACCTCCATAATGTTATTCGCTTCTATCATAACCGCACACGGCGTAAAAAGAAAACGGGCAATCGGAGCCGAATGCCTGTATGCCGTTCAGTGGGACGCCATGTCAAGGCTCTGCGTGACCATCGCGTCGAAGCCGCCGCGGTAGAGCGTACACAGCCGGTCGAACTGCGCCTGGATATCATAGCGCATATCGTTCGACAGCCACTCGACGATCTGACCATAGCATTCGCACTGCCAGAAACGGATCAGGATATCCTGATCCTCTTTGCTGATCGGCAGATCGCCGTAGGCCGCCGCCGCGTAGGCCTCGACCGTGTGGCGGCAGATCTGCATCAGATAGAACGCGACGGTGTCGTGGCTGATCGAGCGGTACATATGCATAACGGCCCGCCGGTTTTCCGTCATGAACTGGACGGCGGCATGCAGGCAGGCTGCCGGGGATTCCGGATTGGCGTATTCCCGCACAATGCTGTCCGCTCGTTCGGTGATGATCTCGGTCGCAAGGGAGGGGATATCGGCAAAGTGGTAGTAGAACGTGTTGCGGTTGATCCCACAGTCCTCCACGATGGCCTTGACAGTGACCTGACTGAGTGGACGCTCATTCAGGAGCTTCAGAAACGAGTTTTTGATGGCTTGCTTGGTGTAAGCGGACATATCAGACCTCCTGCGCCGCAATGCGAAACTGCGTATGAAAAACGAGTGTTAAGATACTATTAAGATACCAGACGGGACGCGGAAAGTCAATCGGCCGCGCTGCCGGCTTTTCGTCTGCCGCCCGGACGACAGAACTTCCTTGTCAAGCGGGAAAAACTGTGATAGAATACATAAAATATATGGACACACAGGTGGGACAGAAATTTGGACGGATTTGTTTCGTGGCTCAGGCAGCTGCAGTTTGACGGCGTCTGGCAGACGGCGCTGCTGGTGGCGGCATCGCTGCTGTGCATCACCTTTCATGAGACCTGCCACGGCCTCGCGGCTTACCGCCTCGGTGACCCGACGGCCAAACGCGCCGGGCGGCTGACGCTCAATCCGCTGCGGCACGTCGATATCGGCGGCCTTTTGATGATGGCGCTGTTCCGCTTCGGCTGGGCGAAGCCCGTGCCGGTCGATATGCGCAACTTCAAACACCCGAAGCGCGACATGGCCTTGACCGCTGCGGCAGGCCCGGTATCCAACGTGCTGCTGGCGTATCTGGCCGTGCTGCTGCGCGGCCTGTGCTCCGTATGGTACTACGTTTCCGGCTCTATGGCCGTGTATGCGCTGGCCCTGTTTTTCTACTATGTAGAGATCATCTCGGCCGGTCTTGCCGTGTTCAACGTCTTTCCGATCCCGCCGCTCGACGGATCGAAGGTGCTGTTTTCCTGCCTGTCCGACCGGGCGTATGACTGGCTGATGCGCTATGAGCGCTACGGCATGGCGCTTCTGATGCTCCTGCTGCTGACCGGCGTTCTGGATGTGCCGTTGGAATTTTTGCGCGACGGACTTCTGAACGGACTGGAAGCCATCGGCACCTGGCCGGTGCAGCTGCTGCTTGCGCTGCGCTGAGTTTACTTTGGGAGTTCTTACTGCATGGATGAACCGCGATACCACCTCGGCAGCGTCGTACACGCGAAGGGCGAGACGCTGGAGGATTTTGACGGCCCTCTGGACGTCATCCTCCTGCTGCTGAGCAAAAATAAAATAGAGATCCAGGATATCCAGATCTCCGCCATTCTGGAGCAGTATCTGGCCTATCTGGATGAAATGAAGCGGATGGATATGGAGATCGCCAGCGAGTTCATCGCCATGGCGTCCTACCTCATGTACATCAAGACACGCATGCTCCTGTCCAAAGCCGAGCAGGAAGAGGCACAGAGCGAGATGGACAAGCTCGTCGAATCCCTGCAGAAGCGGCAGCGGCAGGATGCCTATCAGCAGATCCAGAAGGCCGCAAAGCAGCTGGGCGCGCGCAATGAGCTGGGCCTCGGCCTGTTTACCAAGGGCCCGGAGCCCTATCAGCCGGACCAGACCTACCGCTACCGGCATGACCGCGCCGACCTCACCGCGGCCCTCGCCGCCATGCAGGACCGGACGGAGCGGCGTCTGCCGCCGCCGGTGAGCAACTTTGCCGGCATCGTCGGCACGGAGCCCTATCCCGTCACCCAGAAGGCCAAACAGGTCATCCGCCGCCTGATCTCCCACGGCGTGATGCGCTTTCTCGCCCTGTTCAAGGGCAGCCGCAGCCGCTCGGAGATCGTGGCGACCTTCCTCGCCGTGCTGGAGCTGTGCCGCCTGCGGTCCGTATCTGTGGGCGAGGACGAGAACGGCGAACCGTCGGTCACGTATCTGAAAACGCCGGATGCGGACGTGCAGACGGATATTTCCTGACAGGAGGCAAACCTTGGAGCAGAACGATTTACAGCGGGCCCTGATGGCCGTCCTGTTCGCCGCGGGCGAGCCGGTCGACGCCAAACGCCTGAGCCAGACGCTCGAGCACGACGAAGATGAGATCCACGCGGCCTGCAAGGCCCTGATGGACGAGCTGAGCTATACCCGCAGCGGCATCCGCATCGTGCGGCTGGAAAACGCCTATCAGATGTGCTCGTCGCCCGAGATGGCGGAATATGTGACAAAAACGCTTGAGACCCGCAAGCCGCCCAAGCTCTCGCCCTCGCAGCTCGAGACGCTGACGGTCATCGCCTACTACCAGCCCGCGACCAAGGCGCTGGTCGAGCAGATCCGCGGCGTCGACAGCGCCTACTGCGTCAGTGCGCTCGTGACCAAAAAGCTCATCCGCGAGTGCGGCAGGCTCAACGTGCCCGGCCGCCCCATCGTCTATGAGACGACGCCGGACTTCCTGCGCGTGTTCGGCCTGGAATCCCTCGCGGACCTGCCGCAGATCGAGAAGGTCGACCTCCATGTCGACCCGTCGCAGATCGACCCGATCGAGCAGAAGCCGGATGCGCCGCAGACGGAAGACCAGCTGCCTGCGCAGCAGGAGATCCCGCTATGACCTGGACGTGGTGGATGACGCTGGCCGTGATCCTGGCCGTGCTGCTGATGATCGGCTGCATCCCTGTGGGCGTTGACGCCGCCTACGGCGAGGGCGGTGTCCGGCTGGCGGTGAAGATCTGGCTGTTTCGCCTGCAGCTCCTGCCGCAAAAACCGAAAAAGAAGAAAAAACCAGCCAAAAAGGCTGCTCCAAAGCAAAAAAAGCCCGCGCCGGAGAAACCGGCAGGGGAGAAAAAGCCCAACCCGCTGCTCTCCGGCGGCGTGGACGGCATTCTGGAGCTGCTGGACCTCGGCGTCCAGACGCTTGGCGATCTGCGCCGCAAGCTCCGCGTGGAGGAGCTGACGCTCCATGTCTGCATCGGCGGCAGCGATGATCCGGCGGCGGCCGCCATGCGCTACGGCCGGGCCTGGGCCGCGATCGGCGCGATCACGCCCGCGCTGGACCAGCTCTTCGTCATAAAAAAACGTGACATTCAGCCCGCGCTCGACTATAATGAGACCAGTATGAAAGTCGACGCGCGCCTGATCACCACGATCACCATCGGGCGTTCCCTCGCGCTGGCGCTGCATGCCGGCGTGCGGTTCCTGAAGATATTGAATCAACGAAAAAAGGCGGTGTAACTCCATGAATCATCCTCTGTCTGATATGATGACCAACTCCATGAGCAAGATCCGGGATATGATCGACGTCAATACCGTCGTCGGCGATCCCATCACGACGCCCGGCGGCGTGACCATCATCCCCGTGACGAAGGTCTCCATCGGCTATGGCGGCGGCGGCAGCGATTTCGCCATGAAAAACATGCCTACGAACCGCGACAATCCCTTCGGCGGCGGCGCCGGCGCCGGGATCAAGATCACGCCGGTGGCGTTTCTGGTCATCCGCGGCGAAAACGTGCGGATGCTCCCGGTCGCGGAGCCCGCGTCCACGTCGGTCGACCGGCTGATCGAGCTGCTGCCCGACCTGCTGGAAAAGGGCGAGGCCTATTTTGCCGAAAAGAAAGCCGCGAAAGAGGCGGAAAAAGCAGCCGAAGAGGCATAAAACCCACGCACCCTGCAAAAGCTTATGCCAGGGTGATGGATATGCTCGATTCGTATAAGCACAGACTGCGCAAAGCGGCGGCGGCATTCTGCGCCGCCGCCTTTTTGCTTGGCAGCGTCCCGGCCGCGCGGGCCGCGTCCGTCTGTCCGCCTCCGCAGGTCAGCGCCGCGTGCGCGGCTTTGATCGATGGGCGGACGGGACAGACGCTCTATGAAAAGGACGCGGACCGCCGCGCCCTCATCGCAAGCACCACGAAGATCATGACGGGTCTGCTTGTCTGTGAGGCGGGGGAGACGGACCGGCACGTGACGGTCCCGTCGCTTGCCGTGGGACTGGAGGGCTCCAGCATGTATCTGAAGCAGGGCGAGACGCTGACGCGGCGGGATCTGCTCTACGGCATGATGCTGCATTCCGGCAACGACGCAGCGCTGACGCTCGCCATCAGCGTATCCGGCAGCGAACAGGCCTTCGTCCGGCAGATGAATCTGCGCGCGCAGGCGCTCGGCCTGCGGCAGACGCATTTCGCCAATCCCCATGGACTCGACAGCGGGGAGAATTACTCGTCCGCGCGCGACCTTGCCGCGCTCGCGCAGGCAGCGCTGCAGAACCAGCAGTTCCGCACGGTGGTCGGCACGAAGACGATCACCTGCGCCGGCCGGACGCTGACCAACCATAATAAGCTGCTCTGGCGCTACGACGGCTGCATCGGCGTCAAGACCGGCTATACCCGCCACGCGGGCCGCATTCTCGTCAGCGCCGCGGAACGGGGCGAGAGCCAGCTCATCGCCGTCACACTGGCCGACCCGGACGACTGGCGCGACCATGCAGCGCTGCTGGACTACGGCTTTGCCGTTCTGGCGGCCCAGACGCCCGTCTATCCGCAGAACAGGAGGATCGTATGGAAGAACGACTGCAAAAAATTCTGGCGCGCTGCGCCGACGTCTCCCGCCGCAAGGCTGAGGAGCTGATCGCGGACGGCCGCGTGCGCGTCAACGGCAATACCGCCCGCCTCGGCGAGCAGGCGGACGGGGAGGAGGACGTCATCGAGCTCGACGGCGTCCGTGTCCGGACGCGGCAGGAGCCGGAAAAGATCTACCGCATGCTCTGCAAGCCGCGCGGCTTCGTGACCACCATGCACGACGAAAAGGGCCGCCGCTCCGTCGCCGAGCTGGTCGCGGACCTGCCGGAGCGCGTCTATCCCGTCGGTCGGCTCGACTGCAATTCTGAGGGATTGCTGCTCCTGACCAACGACGGAGAACTGGCCAACGCGCTGATGCATCCCAAAAAGCAGGTCGATAAGACCTATCTTGTCTGGGTCAGCAGCTACATAGCCGGCAGCGAGCGCTCGCTCGCGCAGCCGATCGGGATCGACGGCCGTATGACCAGCCCCGCCGAGGTGCAGCTGATCAAAGCCGACGGATCCGTCGCGCTGCTCCGCATCACGATCCACGAGGGCCGCAACCGACAGATCCGCCGCCTGTGCGAACGCGCGGGCCTGACCGTCACGCGCCTGCGCCGCATCCAGGAGGGCCCGCTGCAGCTCGGCGATCTCAGACCCGGCCAGTCCCGCCCGCTCACGCAGACGGAGCTGGAGCGTTTATTTGAAGAAATTCAGAAGTAACCCTTGACAAACCGGAAACTTTTGTGTATGATATCAGGGCTGTCCGAGGTTTGACACGGCCAGCCGATATCATGGAGTGGTATCGAAGCGGTCATAACGAGCACGACTGGAAATCGTGTGACGGTCAAAAGCCGTCCGAGGGTTCGAATCCCTCCCACTCCGCCATAAAGTGAGAGCCCAGCAATCTCAATGATTGCTGGGTCCTTCTTTATGCAATGTGAAAAAGCCGCCCATCCGGGTGGCTTTCTTGCTTAGAACACCACGACCAGCAGCATTTTGAACTGCTCTTGGCCGAATACGGCGTGCGGGTGGCGTGCGGGCATGACGATGGACTCGCCCTCGTGCAGCTCATACCGGACGCCGTCGATCGTGATGCGGCCCACGCCGTCTAGGCAGGTGACGAAGGCGTCGCCGCCGGACTCGTGCGTGCTGATCTCCTCGCCCTTGTCAAAGGCGAACAGCGTGACGCTCAACGCGTCGTTCTGCGCCAGCGTCTTGCTGACGACCTGCCCCGGCTGATACGCGACCTGCTCCTTCAGCGTCAGCACCGCCGCCTGCTCCATGTTCTTGATCCCAGTCATATTCACTACCTCCTGTTCAAAGTATCCTTATCTTACCCTGTCCGCCAGAAAAAAATATGTTTGATTTCCAACAGAAACAGAAAGAAGGTGTGTGAGCAAATGCGGCACCTGGGAGTCATTCTGCCGCTTCCCGGAACGGCAGGTATTCGATGAACTTCCTGACTGCGGGCGTCAGGTGAGAGGGGGTTTTGGCGGCAAGGCCGATCGGGCGGTAGTAGGGGTTTGCCAGCGGGCGGATCTCGATGCGATAGGGGATGCGCCGCAGGATCAGATCCGGCAGGATCCCGACGCCGAGCCCGCGTTCCGCCATAGCCATGATCGCAAAATCCTCCCACGTCGTAAACCGGACGTCTGGCTGCACGTGCGCGCGCTCGAGCAGGTCGGAGACCTCGGTCTTCCTTCCGTGCTCCAGCAGCAAAACGGCAGCCCGTTCAGCGCCTCGATCGGAACGCTCTCATGCACCGCAAGCGGATGGCCGACCGGCAGGACCACCTTGTATTCGTCCTGCTTGAGCAGCATCGTGTCGAATCCCGGCAGCGTCGGCAGCCGCAGAAAGCCGCAGTCCCCCCGCCCTTCGCCGATCCAGCGCTCCCCCTCGTCATAATCGCCCAGCAGCATTTCATACCCGATGCCGGGATAGTCCCGCTGCAGTGCGGAGAAGATATTCGGCAGCCAGTGGATCGCCACGCTGGCGAACGTCCCGATGCGGACGACGCCCGTCTCGATCCCGTTCATCCGGCAGATCTGCCCCTCAAGTTCAGCGTGGTCGTTCAGGACCTTCCGCAGAAACGGCAGCACCTGTTCTCCGGCCGAGGTCAGGCAGACGCCGCGCTTGCTCCGCTCGAGAAGCGTCATGTCCCATTCCGCCTCCAGATCCGCGACCATCTTGCTACGGAGGACTGCGCATAATTGAGCGCCTGCGCCGCGCGGGTAAAGCTGCCCGTCTCCACGGTTTTGACGAGGGCGAGATATTTGAGCAACTGATTTTCCATGTTTCATTCATTCCAATCTTCGATTTGAACGATCTGTAATATTCGCTTTTCATATTTTGCCGCATCCACTATAGTAATGCAAGAAACATTCGGGAGCGAGGAATATGAAACACAGATCATCAGAACTGGATATGCTGCACGGCCCGCTCGCGGGCAAACTGCTGCGGTTCACGCTGCCGATCGCGCTGAGCAGCATCGTGCTGCAGCTGTTCAACGCGGCGGATACCGCCGTCGCCGGCAGCTTCGGCAGCGCGGACGCGCTTGCGGCTGTCGGGACGAATACCGAGGTCATCGCCCTGATCGTCACGGGGAGGAACGTCAAGCAAGTGCAACAGCCGCAAAAACGTCTTTTGGAGTTTTCCAGCCGAGGCATTTTCTGGGGCGAGAGTTGATAAGATCGACAACAGAATCCAAGGCCTCTTGAGAAACAGTACGGAAATCACAGCCTTTGGGGAAGAAAAATCTCAGCAGGCCGTTTGTATTCTCATTTGTACCGCGCTGCCAAGGCTTGTGAGGCTCGGCAAAGTAGACCAGCGTGTCAAGCTTCTCTTCGATCTGCCTGAACTGCGCAAATTCACAGCCATTATCCAGCGTGATGCTCCTTACCTTACCCGGCCCTCAGCACCATGGCCGGGACCTGTGCGTTCCGGATCGTCTGGATCTGCACCGTCTTCCGTGCCGCGCCTGCCCTCCCGACGCTCTATCACGCGTTCTCAATCTCCTGGGCTCTGACGACGCTTCTGGTCGGCCTCAGCTTTTTGTGCATCCGGCCCTTCGGAAGCAAAAGCCGTGCTGCTGAATGACCCATTCAGCAGCACGGCCTTTCTTTGCATGCGTTCTTTTCCTGATATCCGTGTCACCCGCCAAAGCAGTGCAGATACAGATCCTCCATGTTTGGAGGAACCAGTACGGCGGCGGGGTGCGGCCTGCGCGCCGTGAGCAGCCGGAGCACGCTTTGACCATCGGCGTGCATGACGCTGCTGCAGGCGTATTGCTTTGTGAGCGCCGCTTCGTCTGCAGAGGGAACGGTGACAGACCAGACCTGCCCGTTCAGCCGCTCCAGCAGCACGGAGGGCTTTTCCAGTTCGAGGACGACGCCCTTCCGGAGCAGAATGATTTCGTTTGCGACTGCTTCGAGATCCGATACAATATGCG
>OLSB01000378.1_pt1 | contig 52589 bp, 47 predicted proteins | sample 1672071 | NCBI WGS metagenome assembly OLSB01 (sample SAMEA3136642, study PRJEB25190) | human gut metagenome | biome: human gut; feature: human-associated habitat; material: faeces | place: Austria | collected 2013 | reverse complement strand
TTGCCACGCCAGTCTGCGGACTGGCGTGGCAATGACAGGCTTTTTCGACAGCCTGAGGCAGACACGCCTGTGGCGTGTCTGCCTTTACATATACTGCTTTTACTCGTCCAGATTCTCGATCAGGTCGGCCAAAGCGTCCACGGCTTCCTTCTCGTCACCGCCATCGGCGATCAGCGTCACCGTCGTGCCCTTCATGATGCCCAGGCTCAGAACACCCAGCAAGCTCTTGGCGTTAACGCGGCGCTCCTCTTTCTCGACCCAAATACCACTCTTAAACTCGTTGGCCTTCTGGATAAAATAGGTGGCAGGCCGGGCGTGCAGACCGACCTCATTCTTGACCGTGATCTCCCTTGTATACATGGAACAGCACTCCTTACGCTCAATTTTTACAGGACGCCGCAAAGGGCGTTTGTGAAAACGCTAACTCTCACCACCCTCTATTATACCGATTTGCGACAAGATTTCAATGGGCATTGATACGAAATTTCTGCCATTTGTCACATTTTTCCCGTGTCGATTTGTGGAATGTGCCTTATTTCAGCTCCACCACGGTCACGCCGGCCTCGCCCTCGCCGTAGCGGCCCAGCCGGAAGCTCTTCACCTGCCGGCTGCGCTTGAGCAGCTGGTGTACGGCGGCGCGCAGCGCTCCCGTGCCCTTGCCGTGGATGATGGTCACTGTGCCCAGCTTGGCCCGCTGCGCCGCGTCCAGGTAGTTTTCCACCACGCTCTCCGCCTCCAGCGTCTCCAGCCCCCGGATGTCCAGCTCCGCCCCGGCCCGCGGCCCGGCGGAGATCTGTACGGCAGGGGAGGCGGCCCGTGCGGCCTGTGACTGCTTCTTTTTCTTCTCTATCTCCTCCGCCGTCTCCAGCAGCCGCACCTGGGCGGCCTTTACGGTCATCTTCATCTTCCCGGCCTGTAACAGCAGCGTGCCGTCACTGTTGGCGGCTAGCACCGCCGCCGCGGTACGCACCCCGGCCAGCTCCACCGTGTCGCCCACGGCGATGGGCCGGGTAGGCGCGGGGATAGGCTCTGCCGCCTCGTCGCGCTGGTGCAGGGCGCTCTCCGCCTCGTTGAGGCGGCGGCGTATATCGCTCTTGCGGTCGTTCACGGCCTGATAGTCCGCCCGCCGCTGCTGCTTCCGCAGCTCGTCCAGCTCGGCGAACACCGCGTCGGCCTGGCGCTGGGCCTGCTGCACGATGCGCCGTGCCTCCGTCTCGCCCTTAGAGCGGGCGTTGTCCTTGGCCTTCTCCATCTGTTCCCGGAACGTCCGGGCCTTCCGTGCGTCCTCCTCCCGCTGCTGCCACAGCCGGTCGGCCTCGCTCTGCGCCTTCTCCAGCCGCTGCCGCTTCTCCTCCAGCTGGGTCAGCACGTCCTCAAAGCGGACGGACTCGCTGTCCATCTGCGCCTTGGCGTTTTCGATCACGTGCTCCTCCAGCCCCAGCCGCCGTGAGATGGCAAAGGCGTTGGACTTGCCCGGAATGCCGATGAGCAGCCGGTACGTGGGCCGCAGCGTCTGCACGTCAAACTCGCAGCTGGCGTTCTCCACCCCCGCCGTGGTCATGGCGAAGGTCTTCAGCTCCGCGTAGTGGGTGGTGGCGGCGGTAAGCGCGCCCTTGCTCCGCACCTCCTGGATGATGGCGATGGCCAGCGCCGCGCCCTCCACCGGGTCAGTGCCCGCGCCCAGCTCGTCAAACAGGATCAGACTCCTGTCGTCCGCCTGCTTCAGTATCTCCACCGTGTTGGCCATGTGGGCCGAGAAGGTGGACAAGCTCTGCTCAATGCTCTGCTCATCGCCCACGTCCGCCAGAATGCGGTCGAACACCCGCACGGCGCTCTGATCCCCCGCCGGGATGTGCAGCCCGCACTGTGCCATCAGACACAAAAGCCCGATGGTCTTCAGCGTCACCGTCTTGCCGCCGGTGTTCGGGCCGGTGATGACCAGCGTGTCGAAGGTCGTCCCCAGCGACACGGTGACGGGCACGGCCTTGGCCGGGTCAAGCAGCGGATGCCGCGCCCGGCGCAGGTCGATGCCGCCCTTTTTCCGCACCTGAGGCCGCCCCGCGTCCATGGCGTAGCTCAGCTGCGCCCGTGCGAAGATGGCGTCCAGCTGCACCAGCAGGTCGTAGTCGTACAGGATGTTCTCCCGCTGGGCGGCGCACTCGCCGGACAAAATGCGGAGGATGCGGTCGATCTCCTTCTCCTCCCGTGCCTGCAATTCCTTCAGCTCGTTGTTGGCCTGCACCACGCCCATGGGCTCGACGAACAGCGTCGCGCCGGAGGAGGAGATGTCATGTACCAGCCCCGGCAGACTGCCCTTGCACTCCGCCTTCACCGGCACGACGAACCGCCCGTCCCGCTGGGTGATCAGCGCCTCCTGCAATACCTTGGCGTAGGACGGGGAGGAGATGATGCGCTGCAATATCTGCCGCCCCTTGGTGGCAGCCACCCGCATATTCCGCCGTATGTCCGCCAGCTCCGGGCTGGCGGTGTCGGCGATGGTCTCCTCGTCCAAAATGGCGGAACGTATCCTGTCCTCCAGATAGCGGTTCACGTGCAGGGCGGAGAACAGCCGGTCGATGGCCGTGGCCTCGCCCTGCCGGTCGGCGTCGTAGTCGCTGACCCGCCGTGCGGCGGTCAGCACCCCGGCCACGTCCAGCAGCTCCCTGGTGTTCAGCACGCCGCCCTGGTCGGCCCGTGTCAGCGCCGGTGCAACGTCCTTCACCCCGGTGAAGGACGGACTGCCGTGCAGACCCAGCCGCTCCTTGGCCGCGTCCGTCTCGTCCAGCAGGTGTGACACCGTGTCCGCGTCGGTGGCGGGCCACAGGTGCAGACACCGCTCCTTGGCCGCCTCGCTGGTGGCCTTGGAGGCCAGCCGCTCCAGCACCGCCGGCAGCTCCAGTGTCCGTATGGATTTTTCAAATAAATCGCTCATAATGGTCGATCCTTTTATCGGTTTTTCTCAGTAAATTAAAGATTTATAATAGTCCAAAGTCCTGAAATTTCGCTCTAATTGCGCGGCGATAAACGCCTCTCCGGCATGATCCAGCGCCCGCAGCGCCCCCGGCTCAAGGGTAAAGCTGTATAGCTTCTTCCCATCGGCGGTGAGGATATGCCGCAGCGCCGCCAGTCCCGCCGCCGTCAAGGGCAGGCTCAGTCCGCCGCTACCCTTGCAGCCGCCGCAGCGCACCACGCCGTGTACCACGTCCAGCATGGGCGCGGCTGGCTCTGCCGCGCCGCACACGGCGCAGTTATCCGTGAACGGCTGAAATCCCGCCAGCGCCATGAGCCGCCACTGAAACGCCGCCTTCACCAGCACCGGGTCTTTTTCAAGATAGCACAGGGCGTACAGCCCGTTCAGCAGCAGCGCCGCCAGCTCCGGCGCAGGCGCTTCCTCCGGGCACACGGCCTCCGTCAGCTCGGCGAACCAGGATGCCAATGAAAGCTGCACGATGTCCCGGCGCACGCCGGGGAACAGCTCCAGCGTGGCGGCCTCGTCCAGCAGATACCACGCGCCCCGCTTGTATACCGTCAGCTCATCATAGGCCAAAAGCTGGCACGCCGCGGCCAGACGGCTGTTTTTCCGCCGCGCTCCCCGTGCGATGACGGGGATCTTTCCCAGCTGGGGCGACAGCACGGTGAGGATCTTATCCGTCTCCTTGGTGTCGGTGGTTCGCAGCACCACCCCGGTGACGACGGTCTTGCCGGTGTCCATGCCGTCAGTCCTCGTTGTAGCCCTGGCTGCGGATAAAGTTGGGATTGTCCCGCCAGTTCTCCTTCACCTTCACCCACGTCTCCATATATACCTTTGTTCCCATAAATTTCTCAATGTCCCGCCGTGCCGCCGAGCTGATGCGCTTGAGCATTTCACCGCCTTTGCCGATGATAATGCCCTTGTGGCTGGCCTTTTCGCAGTAGATGGTCACGTCCAGGTCGATGACCCCGGTGTCCTCCCGCTCGGAGAACTTCGTCACCTCCACCGCCGTGCCGTGGGGTATCTCCTTATCCAAGCAACGCAGCAGCTTCTCCCGCACGATCTCGGCGCACACCTGGCTGTCCGCCTGGTCGGTGGTCATGCCGTCCGGGAACAGCTGCGGCCCGGGCTGGGCGTATTTCGCCAGCTGGGCCAGCAGGTCGTCCAGCCCGTCGCCCGTCCGGGCGGACAGGGGGATGATGGCGTCAAACCCGCTGTATACCTCATTGTATGCCGCGATGACCTCCAGCAGCGACTCCTTCTTCTCCACCGTGTCGATCTTGTTGATGCACAGGATGCAGGGCAGATGCTCCTCCTGAATGCGCTGGAGCAATATCTTCTCCGGCTCGCCCACGTGGGGGATAGGCTCTACCAGCAGCAGCGCGCACTCCACGGCGGACAGGCTCTCCCGCACCACCTTGACCATGTAGTCTCCCAGCCGGGAGCGGGGCTTGTGCAGGCCCGGTGTGTCCAGCAGCACGTATTGCGTGTCGTCCCGGTTCACCACGCCGTAAATGCGGTTGCGGGTGGTCTGGGGCTTGTCCGACACGATGGCGATCTTCTCGCCCACCAGGGCGTTGGTCAGGCTGGACTTGCCCACGTTGGGCCGTCCGCACACGGTTATCATAGCGGTTTTCGTAATGTTCATACAGGTGATCCTCAACTTTCTTTCATTTGAGCAATTTTGCGTATAATTTACTTCCGTTCCAGTCCCAGCACGGCCATGATGGCTTCCTCTCTCGTCCGCATCTGCGCCTTCATCTCGCCCTCGTCCATGTGGTCGTACCCCAGCAGGTGCAGCACCGAGTGTACCGCCAGATATGCCAGCTCCCGGCGATTGCTGTGGCCGTATTCCTTCGCCTGGGCCTTCACCCGCTCCATGGACAGCACCATGTCCCCCAGGGGCACATACCCCGTGCCGGGGTCAGCGTCCTCCGGGCCGGGCAGCTCACCGGGCGTCAGCTCAAACTCCGGGAAGCTCAGCACGTCCGTGGGCCTGTCCACCTGCCGCATCTCCCGGTTGATGGCGTGGATGCCGCCGTTGTCCGTCACCAGCACGTCCACCTCGCAGGGGAAGTCCACCCCCTGTTCGGTCAGCGCCGTGCGGATGACTTTGCGGATAAAGCTCCGCGTGCCCTCACTGACGCCGGGCACGTCCGCCGTCACGGGGATATAATGTCGCTTCATTTCTTTTTCTCCTCAAATTTGGCATACGCCTCGATGATGCGCTGCACCATCACGTGCCGCACCACGTCCTCCTTGGTGAGCCTGCATATAGCCACGCCCTCCACGTCCCGCAGTACCTTCATGGCCTCCTTCAAGCCGCTGGTCTTGTCGGCGGGCAGGTCGATCTGCGTCACGTCGCCGGTGATGACCACCTTTGACCCGAAGCCCATGCGGGTGAGGAACATCTTCATCTGCTCCCGGCTGGTGTTCTGCGCCTCGTCCAGAATGATAAAGCTGTCGTCCAGCGTCCGCCCGCGCATATAGGCCAGCGGCGCGACCTCGATGTTGCCCCGCTCTAGATACTTCTGATACGTCTCCGCCCCCAGCATATCGAACAGCGCGTCATACAGCGGGCGCAGGTAGGGGTCTACCTTGCTCTGCAAATCTCCCGGCAGGAAGCCCAGCCTTTCTCCCGCCTCCACAGCGGGCCGAGTCAGCACGATGCGGTTCACCTGCTTGTCCCGGAAGGCCGCCACGGCGGCGGCTACGGCCAGATACGTCTTGCCCGTGCCGGCAGGGCCTACGCCGATGGTGACGGTCTGCTTCAAAATGGCGTTGACGTACTCCTTCTGCCCGATGGTCTTGGGTTTCACGGGCCGGCCCTTGCTGGTGATGCAGATCACGTCCTGGGTCAGCTCGCTGATGCGCTCGGCCTGGCCGGAGCGCACCAGCCCGATGACGTAGCGCACGTGCTGGTCGGTGATGGTCTCGCCCTTGTTGGACAGGGTCAGCAGCGCCTGCACGGCCTTCACCGCCAGCATCACGTTCTCCGGCTCGCCGGACACCACGATCTCGCCGCCCCGGTTCACCGCCTGCACCTGAAATTCCGTCTCCAAAAGGCGGATGTTCTCGTCGAAAGAGCCGAACAGGTTCACGGCCTCCTCCATGCGCTCGATCCCGATACGTTGTTCCATAGTGGGACATTCCTCCCGTCTTTGATCTATTCTGTGATAAGCGGCACCTCCGTGCCGATCTGTTCCTCGCACTCCGCCCGCAGCGTCACGTACAGCCAGCCGCCTCGTTCCTCCCGGCTGAACTCCGTTTTCACCACCGTGCCGTCCTCGCCGATGGTTTCTTGAAGCTGGTGCAGAAGCTGCGCCTCGCCCTCCCGCTGTGCCGCCTCCGCCGCATTTCGGGCGGGCGCGGTGTCGTAGGAGACGATGCGCTCCGTCACCAGGGAAAGGGGCAGCCGCAGGCCAAAGGGCAGGGTCAGGGGATGATACGCTGTTATTTTAGCACAATCCGTACCCGGTACGCTACCCCCTCCGTAGAATTTTATGCGCCGCCGTCCCGCGTCCAGCGACAGGCGCAGGACGTGGCCGCTTTCCCCGGCCCGTTCCTCCGCCGCCAGCGGGATGGGAACGGTCAGCGTGTACCACGTCCGCGCCCGCACCGTCCCCGTGGCCCGCATGAGCCGCACGCCCCTGGGCGAGTCCGCCGCCCCGGAGATCAGCAGCTGACCCGCCGTCACCGTGTCCCCCGGCGACACCGCCGCCGCGCCGTCCAGCGCCGTCACCTCCGTCACCAGTCCGTCCCGGCGCGCCACGATGTTCTGCACGTCGCTGTCCCGGTACAGGTGGGGCGGGCGGGTGCGCTCCACCACCTGCACGTGGGCGGTGAAGCCCCGCACGTTTACCGCCAGGTACACCACGTCCGGCAGCAGCGGCAGCACCCGGTTACGCAGGTCGTCCTGATCCAGCCCCACGCCCCGCGTGCCCACCGCTACGCCGCAGCGCTCCAGCGCCTGCAATATCTCCGGCGTGGACACCGTGTCGTTGCCGCTGACCTCAAAGCCCCCTATCCGCCCGGCGCACACCGCCAGCACCAGCGGCAGCACCGCCGCCGCGCCCAGCAGCACATACCGCCGCTTCACCCGCCGCCACAGCTCCGGCGCGCCGCTGCGGCGCACCACGGACACCTCCGCATCCAGCTGGCCCACCAGCGTTTTCAGGTATTTTTCCCCGTCCCTCGTGGTGGTGAACCGCAGCCGCTCTCCCGTCAGCCACACCACGTTCCAGAACGGCACGCCGTTGGCGCTGCACAGGTTCACCACCCGCTCCGGCGCGGCGCAGGACACCTCCAGCACCGTCTGCCCCCGGAGATAATTCACAAACCCTCGATACATACCTCACTCCACCAATTCGATACGCTCGATCACCCCGGTGATCCGCAGCTCCTGTCCCGTCATCACCAGCAGCCGCAGCTCCCGCCCGAAAAACCGCACCACCACCGACCCGCCGTTCACGTCGATATTCTCCGTGGTGTAGGCCAGCACGCCGCAGTGCCGATCCATATACACCTCCCGGTTGCCCAGCATCTCGATGCGGGCCACGCCCCCGGCCAGGTTCACCGGCAGCTCCAGCCGCTCCAGCGCCTCCTGCCCCACCTGGGACAGCTTCCTCGTCAGCTTGGCCATAAGCCCCACCGCCTCCTTTTCCGTACAGACCTATGCAGCCCCGGCCTGTCCCTATGCCGGGAATAGCCGCACCGCGCCGTGCATAGGGTGTTCTCGGTGATGGTATGAGAAAGGTGGTCATGGCGCTGGCGGCCCTGCTGGCCCTGGCGCTGCTGTGGAACGCCGCCGCGGCGGCGGAGGCGGTGCGCCGGGGCGTGACGCTGTGCCTCACGTCGGTGATCCCGGCGCTGTTCCCGTTTTTCGCCGTGTCCTCGCTGCTGGTGTCGCTGGGAGCGGGGGACGCGGCCCGCGTGCTGGAGCGCCCCTTCCGCGCATTGTTCCGCTGCGGCGGCGCGGGCGCGGCGGCCTTCCTGCTGGGCATGATCGGCGGCTACCCCGTGGGCGCGTCCACCGTGGCGGCGCTGGTGCGCCGGGGCGATGTCTCCCTCGCCGAGGGCCAGCGCCTGCTGGCCTTCTGCAACAACGCCGGCCCGGCCTTTATCATCGGCGTGGCGGGTCTGACCGTGTTCGGCAGCGCCCGGGTGGGGGCGTACCTCTACCTCATCCACATCACCGCCGCCGCGGCGGCGGGCGTTCTGCTCCGTGGCCGCCATACCGCCGAGGCGGGCACGTACCGCGCCCCGTCCCGCCAAAGCCCGCTGTCCGCCTTTCTCGCCTCGGTGCAGGGGGCAGCGTCGGCCATGGGCCGCGTCTGCGCCTTCGTGGTGTTCTTTTTGGTGCTGCTGTCCCTGGCGGAGACCGTCACCGGAGCGCTGCCGCCCTGGGCGGCGGGCTTTTTAGAGCTGACCAACGGCATCCTGCGCCTCAGCCCCACCCGTTCCGGCTTCGTCACCGCCGCGGCCCTGCTGGGCTGGGGCGGATTGTCGGTCCACGGACAGACCGCCTCGGTGCTGGAGGGCACGGGCCTCTCCATGACCCGCTATTTCGCCGGCAAGGCCGTGCAGGCCGCGCTGTCGGCGCTGCTGGCCTGGGGCGCGTGGCACGTCATGACCGCTGTGGCATAGAATGGGCCTGGGGAGTTCTTTCTCCTCAGTATTCCCAACAGGAGGTCACAGAGGATATGAGCATACATCTCCGTCATGCCGCCGCCTGCTATCAGGCCCCCGACGGGGAGGTGGAGGCGGTGCGGGACGTGTCCTTCGACCTGGAGGACGGCGAATTTGTCAGCCTGGTAGGCCCGTCCGGCTGCGGTAAATCCACGCTGCTGTGCGCCATCGCCGGGCTGGAAAAGCTCAGCGGCGGCGTCATCGACTTCGACGGCGCGGCCAACGTGGGCTTCATGCCCCAGCGGGATCAGCTTTTCGAGTGGCGGAGCATCTGGGATAACGTGACGCTGGGTCTGCGGGTACGGCGGGAGCGTGACGGCGCGGCCTACGACCACGTCCGCACGCTGCTGGAGCGCTACGGTCTTGCGTCCTTTGCCAAAAAGAAGCCCGCCCAGCTGTCCGGCGGGATGCGCCAGCGCTGCGCCCTTATCCGCACCCTGGCCACCGACCCGTCCACGCTGCTGCTGGATGAGCCGTTCTCCGCCCTGGACTATCAGACCCGCCTGGCGGTGTCGGCGGACATCTGGCACATCATCCGCCGGGAGGGCAAGACCGCCCTGCTGGTGACCCACGACATCGCCGAGGCGGTGAGTATGTCCGACCGTGTGGTGGTGCTGTCCCGCCGTCCGGCGGTGGTCAAGGCGGTGTTCGACATGGGCGCGCTGAAGTCCCTGCCGCCTATGGCGCGCCGGGATACGCCCCAGTTCCACACGTTTTTCAACGCTATATGGAAGGAGCTGGATGTCCATGGCGGATAAGGCCGTTTCACCCCGCCGGGCGCTGTATCTGGCCCGCGTGGCCCGTCAGCGGCGGCGGGTGCGGACGTGGCAGGCCGCGCTGCTCCTGGGGCTGTTCGCCCTGTGGGAGCTGAGCTGCCGCTGGGGCTGGAGCGATGGCTTTCTCGTCAGCTGCCCCAGCCGTATATGGCAGACGCTGACCCACATGACCGCCACCGGCGAGCTGTGGCGTCACATCGCCGTCTCCTGCTGGGAGACGGTCATCGGCTTCACCGCCGGCACGCTGCTGGGCACGGCGGCGGCCATCGGGATGTGGTGGTCGGACACGGCGGCCCGCATCGCCGACCCTTACCTGGTGGTGCTGAACGCGCTGCCGAAAACGGCCCTCGGGCCGATCTTCATCGTCTGGATGGGCGCGGGCACGGGCGCTATCGTCACCATGACGCTGGCCATCTCCGTCATCGTCACCATCCTCAATATGTACACGGGTTTCAAAAGCACCGACCCGGAAAAGCTGCGCCTTTTGCAGACCATGGGCGCGACCAAGGGTCAGGTGCTGTGGCTGCTGGTGTTCCCCGCCAACTGCCCCACGCTGTTCTCCACGCTGAAGGTGAACGTGGGTCTGAGCTGGGTAGGGGTCATCATGGGTGAGTTTCTTGTCTCCAAGGCCGGGCTGGGCTATCTCATCGTCTACGGGTCGCAGGTGTTCAACATGGACCTGGTCATGACCAGCGTCCTGGTGCTGGCGCTGGCGGCGGTGGTGATGTACCTGCTGGTGCTGCGGGCGGAAAAATTCTTAAATCAACTATGGGGGGTTCGTGCATGAAAAGAGGAACGTGTTGTCTCGTCTGTGTGCTGCTGCTGGTATTGGGGCTGCTCCCAGGCTGCGGCGGAAAAACGAAAGACGGCGAACGGGTGACGGTGCGGCTGAACGAAGTGACCCACTCCGTGTTCTACGCGCCGCAGTATGTGGCCATAGAGCTGGGCTTTTTTGCCGACGAGGGGCTGGACATCGAGCTGACCAACGGCGGCGGCGCGGATAAGGTGATGACGGCGGTGGTGTCCGGCGGCGCGGACATCGGCCTGGCCGGGCCGGAGAGCTGCATCTATATCCACGGCCAGGGCAAGGATGACCTGCCGGTGATCTTCGCCCAGCTCACCAAGCGGGACGGCTCGTTCCTGGTGGGCCGCACCGACGCGGCCTTCACCTGGGACGATCTTCGCGGCAAGACCATCCTGGGCGGGCGCAAGGGCGGCGTGCCGGAGATGACGCTGGAATACGTCATGAAGCAGAACGGCGTCACGCCCCAGGTGGACGCGGTGGTGGACACCTCCGTCCAGTTCGCCATGATGGCCGGCGCGTTCACCGGCGGCCAGGGTGACTACGTCACGCTGTTCGAGCCCACCGCCACCGAGGTGGAGAAGGCGGGCCACGGCTATATCCTCTGCTCCATCGGTGAGCAGTCCGGCGAGATCCCCTACACCGCCTATTTCGCCAGCCAAAGCTATATGGCCGCCCACCCGGAGGTCATCCAGGGCTTCACCAACGCCATCGCCCGGGCGCAGACCTGGATCAGCGGCCACACCGACCGGGAGGTGGCCGAGGCCATGGCCGCCCAGTTCCCGGATACCTCGCTGAATACACTGGAGGCCGTCACGGCCCGCCACCGTCAGATCGATGCCTGGAACAGCACGCCGGTGATGGAGAAGGCGGCGCTGGAGCGGCTGGAGACGGTGATGACCGAGGCCGGTGAGCTGACGCGGGAGCAATGGGTGGACTTCGATGCCCTCGTGGATAACACCTACGCCGAAAACGCCAAATAGGAGCAGGGGAGGCGGCGCTTTCGCGCCGTCTCCCTCATTTTTTCACATCATCCACCGCACCGCCCACGCCGCCGCCAAAAACCCCACCGCGTCGGCGCACAGCGCTGCCGGAATGGCGTACCGCGTCCGCTGTATGCCCGCCGCGCCGAAATACACTGCCACGGTGTAGAACGTGGTCTCCGTGCAGCCCAGCATCACCGCCGCGCACCGGCCTATGTAGCTCTCCGTGCCGTACCGCGCCATCAGCTCACTGCCCACCGCCAGCGCCCCCGACCCGGACAGCGGTCTTACCAGCACCAGCCCCGCCGTCTCCCTGGGGATGCCCACCGCCTCCAGCACCGGCCCTGCCGCCGCCGTCAGCAGCTCCAGCGCCCCGGAGGCCCGGAACATATACACCGCCGTCAGCAGCGCCGCCAGCGGCGGGACAAGCCCCGCCGCCACCGTCAGACCCTCCCGTCCGCCGTACACCAGCGCGTCGTACACATCCACTCTTTTTCGCAGTCCCCAGGCCGCCGCGCCCAGCAGCAGCACCGGCAGCACCCAGCTCATGACCTGTCCCCCCATACCCGCCGCAGCATCCCTGCCGCCGCCAGCCCTGCCGTCACCGACAGGACGGACGACACCCACACCGCCGGCAGGATGTCCAGCGGCGCGCCGCAGCCCAGCCCCGCCCGCACCGAGGCCACCGTGGTGGGCAGCAGCTGCACCGACGCGGTGTTCAGCACCACCAGCCGGCACAGATCGTCGCTGGCCGTGCCGCTGCAGCCCTGTGCCAGCCGCTTGGCCGCCCGTATGCCAGCCGGTGTGGCCGCGTTGCCCAGCCCCAGCAGGTTGGCCGACACGTTGGCGCTTACCGCCTCCATAGCCTCCCGGTCGCGGGCCGCCCCCGGCAGCAGACGGCCCAACAGAGGTCGCAGCCGCCGGGCTAAAGCCCCCGCCAGTCCGCCGCGCCGCAGCAGCTCCATCACGCCGCACCACAAACACAGCGCCCCCGCCATGGTCAGCACCAGCTCTACCGCCGCGCCTGCGCCCTCCAGCGCCGCCGCCGTCACCGCGTCCAGCCGTCCGTTGACCGCCCCGCACACCAGCGCGGACAGGACCAAAGCTGTCCATATCACGCCCATCGCCATGACCCCACCCCTTTCATCCCACTATATGCGGCGCGGTGTGCGGTTATTTGTAAAAAATCAGGGGAAATCCTCGGATAACTGTTGACAGGTTTGTGGGATTATGTTAAAATTTTCCTGTATTTAGTTCCGCGTTTTGTCATAACTGCATAGGGGGGATAGAAATGAAAGCAACGGGTATCCAGCGCCGCGTGGACGAGCTGGGGCGTATCGTGCTCCCGGTGGAGCTGCGCCGCGCCTTGGAGATCGAGGACCGCGACCTGATGGAGATTTACATGGACGAACATGACTGTATCGTTCTCAAGCCGCACCGCGACAGCTGCGTCTTCTGCGGCGGCACGAAGGACATCAGCGCCTTCCACGATAAAAACATCTGCGGCAAATGTCTCCGTGAGCTGCACAGAAGATGAGCAAAAAAAGAAGATGAGAAAAAAAGAGAGGCCCAACGGGCCTCTCTCAGCTTGTCGATAAACCCTCTCTACGGGGTCAGCGGTTCTTTTACACAGGGGGAGCTCGAGGGGGCAAAGCCCGCCTCGAATCAGATCAAATGCCGCGCAAAGCCTTGCCTTGCAAGGCGTGCGTGGAGCGAAGCGACTATTTTCGTGCCGCAAGGCGGCACAAAAATAACGGCATTATTTCAGGCTGTCGAAAAAGCCGGAGGCTTTTTCGGCAGCCTGAGAGAGGCCCAACGGGCCTCTCTTTTTTTGCTCATTTTTCCGCCGGGACATATTCCTCGTACCGAAACCGCAGGCCGTTTTCCTCCCTGTCCTCCGAGCGCTGCGCCAGCCGCCAGGCCGGGTCGTGCTCCAGATCGGGGAAAAAAGCGTCCGCGCCGCCGTCGGCCTCGATGCGCGTCACATACACCCGCTCACACAGGGGCAGAAGCTGGCGGTACACGCTCTCGCCGCCGATGACCCATGCGTCCTCTCCGGCCACCCACACGGCTTCCGCCGCCGAGTGTACGACCTCCGCGTTCTCCGCCCGGAAGTCCTCATCCCCGGTCAGCACCACGTTCCGCCGCCGGGGTAGCCCCCTGCCGCCGGGCAGGGACTGTAACGTTTTCCGCCCCATGAGGACGGTCTTTCCCTCCGTCAGCGCCCGAAACCGCTTCAGATCATCGCTGATGTGAAACAGCAGTTCGTTGTCCCGCCCGATGCCCCACCGGGCGTCCACCGCCACGATCGCCACCATGTCCGTACCCTCAGATGGCCACCGGGATCTTGTCCTCGAAGGGCTGGGGGTCGTACCCCTCCAGCGAGAAGCTGTCCCGTGTGAACTGATAGAAATCGGTGATGTCCTTGTCCATCACGAACCGCGGCGCGGGGCGTTCGTCTTTCTCCAGCAGTCTTTCGATGATGGGCACGTGCCGGTCATAGATATGCGCGTCGGCGATGACGTGTACCAGCTCCCCGGCCTCCAGCCCGGACACCTGGGCCATCATGTGTACCAGCACGCTGTACTGCACCACGTTCCAGTTGTTGGCGGCCAGCATATCCTGGCTGCGCTGGTTCAGTATGGCGTTCAGCGTGTTCCCGGACACGTTGAACGTCATGGAGTAGGCGCAGGGATACAGCGCCATCTCGTGCAGATCCTGAAAGTTGTAGATGTTGGTCAGGATGCGGCGGCTGGCCGGGTTGTGCTTCAGGTCATACAGCACCCGATCCACCTGATCCATCTCCCCCTCCGGGTACTGGTGCTTCACGCCCAGCTGATAGCCGTAGGCCTTGCCGATAGAGCCGCTTTCGTCGGCCCAGCTGTCCCAGATATGTCCCCGCAGGTCGCGGATGTTGTTGCTTTTCTGCTGCCATATCCACAGCAGCTCGTCGATGCAGGTCTTGAAATACGTCCGCCGGATGGTCAGAATAGGGAACTCCTTCTTCAGATCGTAGCGGTTGATGATGCCGAACTTCTTCACCGTGTGGGCCGGCGTGCCGTCCTCCCAGTGGGGACGCACCTGCTGATCGGTGTCCCAAACGCCGTGGGTCAGTATCTCCCGGCAGTTCTCCTTAAATACGCGGTCTGCATAGCTCATGGTGCTTCCTCCTTGCATTTTCTGCTATTGTAACACAGTTCCCGCCGATTTCCAACACAAATACCTGTGATAAGCAAAATGTAATTGCAACTTCTCGGTTTCCTGCTATAATATTCACTGGATTATTATGAAGGAGGTATCTCCATGACTTATGACGTTCTCATCATCGGCGGCGGCCCGGGCGGCATCTACTGCGCCTGGGAGCTGCTGCAAAAGCGCCCTGCGCTGAAGATCGCTCTCTTTGAGGCGGGTCATACCCTGTCCAAGCGCCGCTGTCCCATCGATGGCGACAAGGTCAAGTCCTGCGTCAAGTGCCCCACCTGCGCCATCATGAACGGCTTCGGCGGCGCGGGGGCGTTCTCTGACGGCAAGTATAACATCACCAACCAGTTCGGCGGCACGCTCCACGAGTATATCGGCAAGCAGCAGGCCCTGTCCCTGATGGAATACGTGGACGACATCAACATGGCCAACGGCGGCGCGGGCACGCACCTCTATTCCACCGGCAACACCCCCATCAAGAAGCTGTGCCTGCAAAACGACCTGCACCTGCTGGATGCCTCCGTCCGCCACCTGGGCACGGACATCAACTACGTGGTGCTGGAGAACCTGTATAACGCCATGAAGGACCGGCTGGACTTCTATTTCGACACCCCGGTCCGCGCCGTGAACAGGATCGATACCGGCTACACCGTGGACACGGACAGGGGCAGCTACGCGGGCCGCGCCTGCGTCATCTCCGTGGGCCGCAGCGGCAGCAAGTGGATGGAGAGCGTCTGCGACGCGCTCCATATCGGCACAAAGTCCAACCGTGTGGACATCGGCGTCCGGGTGGAGCTGCCCTACGACGTGTTCTCCCACCTCACCGACGAGCTGTACGAGAGCAAGATCGTCTACCGCACCGAAAAGTTCCAGGATCGCGTCCGTACCTTCTGCATGAACCCCCACGGCGTGGTGGTCAACGAGAACACCAACGGCATCGTCACCGTCAACGGCCACAGCTACGAAGACCCCAAGCTCCACACTGACAACACCAACTTCGCCCTGCTGGTGGCCAAGCACTTCTCCGAGCCGTTCAAGGACTCCAACGGCTACGGCGAGTCCATCGCCCGGCTGAGCAATATGCTGGGTGGCGGCGTGATCCTCCAGCGGTTCGGCGACCTGATCCGCGGCCAGCGCTCCACCGTCAAGCGGGTGGAGGAGAGCTTCGTTACCCCCACCCTGTCCGCTACCCCAGGCGATCTGAGCCTGGTCATGCCCAAGCGTATTCTGGACGGCATCATCGAGATGATCTACGCCCTGGATAAGATCGCCCCCGGCACAGCCAACGACGACACGCTGCTCTACGGCGTGGAGGTAAAGTTCTACAACATGGAGGTGGAGCTGGACAAGGATCTCCAGACCTGCCACCCCGGCCTCTACGTCATCGGCGACGGCAGCGGCGTCACCCACTCCCTGTCCCACGCCAGCGCCAGCGGCGTCTACGTAGCCCGCCGCCTCTGCGCCGCGCTGTAAGCCCAGCAGAGAAAGGCGGAGGGGAGGTCATACTGCACCCTTGCTACTCGTCCGTAGGGGCGGGGTTCTACCCCGCCCACCCGATGTGCAGACGCACCCCTTGCACCCCTCCGTAGGGGCGGACGACCCTGTCCGCCCAATGCCGCGTTAGCGGTGTCATTCCCCGCGCCCGCAGGCGCGGTCTTGCCTCCCTACACACCTCCCAATGCACCGCGTGAGCGTCCCTTGCCTCTCCCTTTGGGAGAGGTGGCCGAGCGCAGCGAGGACGGAGAGGGCAAACAAAAAAGAACCGCCTCCGGGCGGTTCTTTTTCGTATCTTCAACCCTTCAGCGCGCCGTCATACAGCGCGTTCCGGCTCAGCCCGGTGTCGTCCGCTACCCGGCGGGCGGCGTCCTTCAGCTTCATGCCCTCGTCCCGCAGCCGCCGTACCAGGGCGATGCCCTCCTCCAGCGTCATGGCGGAGTCCTGCTTCTCCCGGCCCGCCACCACCAGCACATACTCGCCCCGCGGTTCGTTGTCCCGGTAATAGGCCGCCGCCTCCGCCAGCGTGGCCCGCACCGTCTCCTCGTGGAGCTTCGTCAGCTCCCGGCACAGCGCCGCCCGCCGGTCGCCCAGCACCTCCAGCATATCCGCCAGCGTCTGCCGCAGCCGGTGTGGCGCTTCGTGGAACACCATAGTGCGTCTCTCGCCGCTGAGCTCCTCCAGCGCCTCCCGGCGCTCCTTTTTCCCCGACGGCAAAAACCCCTCAAAGGTGAACCGCCGCGTGTCCAGCCCGGACACCGCCAGCGCCGCGATGGCGGCGCAGCAGCCGGGGATGGCCTGCACCTCCACGCCATTCTCGCCGCACAGCGCCACCAGCTCCTGCCCCGGATCGCTGATGGCCGGCGTCCCCGCGTCCGTGACCAGGGCGCACACCTCGTCGCCCAGCAGCCGCTCCAAAATGGCCTGCCCCGCCGATGCCCGGTTGTGCTCGTGGTAGCTCACCAGCGGTTTTTTGATGTCAAAATGGTTCAGCAGCTTCACGCTGACCCGCGTGTCCTCCGCCGCGATAAAGTCGGCCTGGGCCAGCGTCTCCACCGCCCGGGGCGACAGGTCGCCCAAATTGCCGATGGGCGTGGCCACCAGGTATAGTCTTCCCGCCATGTCCGTCACTCCCTGTCTCTGAAATAGCAGCGCCGCAGCGCCTCCGTCTCCGTGCCGTCCCCGTTTTGCAGCAGCAGGGGTGGGCGGATGTCCAGCCCCGTGCCGCCGTCCTTCCGGCAGCGCAGCAGCACCAGCCGGGGCGGCGTGTCTATGGTCTTCTGCACCGTTTGCAGCTCCTTGGGCTCTAATTTATACGAGCGCAGCAGGGCCATCAGCTCCGCCAGCCGCTCCGCCCGGTGTACCAGGCAGAACTGCCCGCCGCTCCGCAGCAGATACGCCGCCGCGCCGCACAGCTCCGCCAGTGTACACGTCAGCTCCGACCGTGCCGTGCCCCGCTGCCCCGCTGCCGCCGCGCCGCTGCCGGCGGCGAAGTAGGGCGGGTTGGACACCGCCATGTCGAAGCTGCCGGCAGGGGGCAGCTCCTCCCGCCGCCGCAGGTCGGCCCGCAGCACCCTGTGGCCCGTCAAAGCGTTGGCGGCGAGGTTTTCCTCCGCCAGGTCGCAGGCCGCCGGGTCGATGTCGATGTCCGTCACCCGGATGGACGGCTCACGCCCCAGCAGCAGTAGCCCCAAAAGGCCGATGCCCGCGCCCAGGTCGCACACCCGGTCGTTCCGCCTCGGCGCGGCAAAGCCGCCCAGCAGAAACGTGTCCGTGGAGGGCTTGAACGGCCCGTCGTCAAAGGCGAACGTCAGCCCGCCGGGCCACAGCCTGTCCCATTTTACCATACGGAGACCCTCCTCACAATCTTAAAAAAAGTGACCGGCAGAGCCGGTCACTTTCCTTGCCGTTTTCCTGATTACTCAGCGGGGCTGATAGCGCCGTTGGGGCAGGTGTCGCTGCAAGAACCGCAGTCCAGGCAGGCGTTGGCGTCGATGACGTAACGATCATCGCCCTGGGAGATAGCGCCCACGGGGCAAGCATCAGCGCAAGCGCCGCAGCTGACACAAGCAGAACCGATCTGATAAGCCATAGTAAGTACCTCCAATTAGAATGTAGCACCATTGTACCATGAAAATGAAAAAATGCAAGACTATTTTCTTTGAAAATACAGGATTTTAAGTTAAGGTATTCTAACCATCTTCCCATAAATCCACGTTTTTGAGAACTATTTCCCCGTGATGACCATATACACCAGCGCCGCCGCCTCCCGCGCCCAGTAGCCCGCCGTCAGATACCACGGGCTGGCGCAGCCCAAAGAGCAGGGCGTCAAACCGCTGCGCTTGGCCCATATAGCGGCCCGCAGCTGATGAAAGCTGTCCGATGCGATGGCCGCCGTGGCGGGCAGCCCATTTTCGGCGATGACCTGGGCGGAGAAAGCCAAATTCTCCTCCGTGGAGGTGGACTTGTCCTCCAAATAGATGCGCGCCGGGTCGATGCCCATTTCCGCCAGCGTGTCCCGGATGCAGGCGGCCTCGGTGATGGGCTCGCTGTCGTTCTGCCCGCCGGAGGCCACGCACACCGCCTCCGGGTGCCGGGACAGATAGTCATAGGCGGCCTGTATGCGGCCTCGCAGCACCAGGCTGGGGTGGCCGTCCGGGAACACCTGGCAGCCCAGCACCACCACGGTGCAGGGCGTGCCGTCCGCGGGACGTTGGGCGGCGGTCTGGGCCATCTTCCCCAGCGTCACCAGCACCACCGTCAAACACACCGCCGCCAGCAGGCACACCAGCCCGCGCAGCCATTTGGGCCGCAGCAGACGGCGGAAAAACGCCGGCCACAGCAGCACCGCCGCGGCCAGCAGCAGCACCGCCGCCGGCCACACCATGCCGAAGTGCAGGATGCCCGCCGCCAGCGGCAGCAGGAAGAACACCGCGCCCAGCAGGCATATCACCGCCACGGCGCGGCGCAGAGCTTTGCCCATGTCAGTTCTCCTTGATGTGGCTGGCGATGCGCTGCATGATCATGTCCAGCGCCACCAGGTTGTGTCCGCCCTCCAGCACGATGATGTCGGCGAACTTCCGGGTGGGCTCAACGAACTGCTCATGCATGGGCTTCACCGTGGTCAGATACTGGTTCACCACCGACTCCAGCGAGCGTCCCCGCTCCTCCACGTCCCGCAGTGCGCGGCGCAGGATACGCACGTCCGCGTCCGTCTCCACGAAGATCTTGATGTCCAGCAGATCCCGCAGCTCCTTGTTCTGGAAGATGAGAATGCCCTCCACGATCACCACCTTGGTGGGCTTGATCTCCACCGTGTCGTCGGTGCGGTTGTGGATGGCGTAGTCATACACCGGGCAGTGGATGGTCTCGCCCCGCTTCAGCGCCTTCAGATCCTCGATCATCAGCGCCGTGTCGAAGGCATCGGGATGGTCGTAGTTTTGCAGACACCGCTCCGCGAAGGGGCGATCCTGCCGCTTGTAATAGTTGTCGTGGTGTACCACGCTGATGTCGCTGCCGAAGCGCTGGGCCAGGTGCTGGGTCAAGGTGGTCTTGCCGCTGCCCGTGCCGCCGGCAATACCGATGAAAATGGTCTGCATACGCGCCGCCTCCCTAAATTCTCTGTCCTGATTATAGAAAATCCGGCGGCAAAATGCAAGGGAATGGCATCATGTCCTGTAAAAAAACCATGAATTTGAAAGAATTGGAGTTGACGTTGGCTTAGGAAACGAGTATTATGTGTATTATGTAAATTAACTGACACCTGACGGAGGGTTTACCATATGAGCCTGATCAAATGTCCCAAATGCGGAGAGATGTTCTCCGACAGCTATAAGACCTGTCCCTTCTGCGAGGAGGACGAGGCGTACTACGGCGGGCGGGTGAAGAAGTCCCGTGGCCGCCGCACCCAGGAGGACCGCAAGCGCCGCGCCCCCAGCATTTTAGGCCCTGTGGTGGTCGTGGTGCTGGTGCTGCTGGCGGCGCTGGTGGTATGGCTCATCTTCGGCGACCAGATCAAGGAGCTCATCACCGGCGAGAAGCCGCCCATCGAGGACGTGCAGCCCGGTCTCGACAACAGCACCATCGACAAGCCCGACGATCCTGTGGTCACGCCCACCATCTCCCTGAACCGCGCCATCCTGGCCCTGACCGTGGGCGACAAGGAGACGCTGAAGGTCAGCGGCACGGAGGACGACGTATCCTGGGAGAGCAGTGACCCCGCCGTGGCCAGCGTGACCTCCGGCGGCGAGGTGACGGCCCTGGCCAAGGGCACGGCGGTCATCACCGCCCGTGTGGGCGATGAAGCCGTAACGTGTACCGTCACCGTGGCGGACGAGGACAGCACCACAACGCCCGATCCCGATCCTAAACCCGAACCTGAGCCTGATCCCAAGCCTGATCCCAAGCCCAACACCACCAAGGTGGACGTGAGCAAGTGGGTCATCACCGCCACCTCCGAGTTCGGCTACACCGGCGAACTGGCGGCCACCGGCGAAACGGGTATGTTTGAGATGAGCGCCAACAAGGGCGAGGTGTGGACACTGGCCATCAAGGGTGCAAGCGGCACGGTCAAGTGGGCGGTGGAGAGCAACAGCTCCGACCTCATCTCCCTGGAGGGCGACAAGCTGACCATCACCGGCAGCAGCGGCAGCGCCACCATCACCGGCACGGTGAACGGCGGCACGGTGAAGGCCGTCATCCGTCCCCGCTGACAGACAACAAATGAACGCAAAGTCCCCGCGCCCCCGGCGCGGGGACTTTCTGCGCGCCGAGGGCGGACACCTTGAAAAAACCGGCGATCTGTGCTATGATGCCCCAAAACAAAACCTGACGAAGCGAGGAAGACCATGACCACGAAAGACTATCAGACCCGCAGTCCCCTGCGGATATTCCTGTCCTATTTCAAGCCCCACCGGCGGCTGTTCGCCCTGGATATGACCTGCGCGTTCCTCATCGCGGTCATCGACCTGGCGTTCCCGCTGGTGTCCCGCCAGGCCATGTATACCTGGCTGCCGGAGAAGCGCTTCACCGTGTTCTTCACGGTGATGGCCATCGTGGTGGCGGCCTATGTACTGCGCTCACTGCTGTATTTCGTGGTGGCCTACTGGGGACACACCTTCGGCATCCGGGTGGAGGCGGACATCCGCCGCGACCTGTACCACCACATGCAGGAGCTGGGCTTCGACTTCTACGACCAAAACCGCACCGGCCAGCTCATGAGCCGCCTGACCAGCGACCTGTTCGAACTGACGGAGCTGGCCCACCACGGGCCGGAGGACCTGTTCATCTCCCTCGTCACCATCTTCGGCGCGCTGGCGGTGATGTTCGCCGTACGGTGGGAGCTGGCGCTGGTGCTGCTGGTGCTGATGCCGGTGCTGCTGTGGGCGGCCATGCGCCGCCGCCGTCAGATGAGCGATGCGTCCCGCGCCGCCAAGCAGAAGACCGGCACCATCAACGCCGCCATCGAGTCCGGCCTGTCCGGCGTCCGCACCACCAAGGCGTTCGCCAACGAGGCGGAGCAGCAGCAGCGCTTCGACGAGGCCAATGAGGTGTTCAAAACCGCCAAGCGCGGCTTCCACAAGGAGATGGGCCGCTTCAACGCGGTGATGGAGTTCTTCACGGGCATCCTGCCGGTGGTGGTCATCGCCGTGGGCGGCTGGCTCATCATGCGGGGCGAGATGGACTACGTGGACCTCATCACCTTCTCCCTGTACGTCACCACCTTCGTCAGCCCCATCCGCAAGCTGGCCAACTTCGCCGAGATGTTCTCCAACGGCTTCGCCGGCCTGCACCGCTTCGTGGAGCTGATGCGTACCGAGCCCACCATTCAGGACGCGCCGGACGCGCAGGAGCTGACGGACGTGCGGGGCGACGTGGACGTGGAGGACGTGACGTTCGCCTACGGCGACAAGACGGACGTGCTGCGCCATGTGACGCTGCACATCCCTGCGGGGGAGACGGTGGCGCTGGTGGGCCCGTCCGGCGGCGGCAAGAGCACGCTGTGCCAGCTCCTGCCCCGTTTCTATGACGTGGACAGCGGCTCGATCTCCATCGACGGCCACGATGTGCGTCAGCTCACCCAAAGCTCCCTGCGCCGCAGCATCGGCATCGTGCAGCAGGACGTGTTCCTGTTCGCCGACACCATCCGGGAAAACATCCGCTATGGCCGTCCCGGCGCATCGGACGAGGAGGTGGAGCGCGCCGCCCGTCAGGCGGAGATCTACGACGACATCATGGCCATGCCCGACGGGTTCGACACCTATGTGGGTGAGCGGGGCGCGCTGCTGTCCGGCGGACAGAAGCAGCGTGTGTCCATCGCCCGTATCTTCCTGAAAAACCCGCCCATCCTGATTCTGGACGAGGCCACGTCGGCGCTGGACAGCGTGACGGAGGCCAGGATACAGGGCGCGTTCGACCGGCTGGCCAAGGGCCGCACCACCCTCATCATCGCCCACCGGCTGTCCACCATCCGCAGCGCCTCCCGCATCCTGGTCATCCGGGACGGGCACATCGCCGAGGAGGGCAGTCACCGTGCGCTGCTGGCGCTGGACGGGGAGTACGCCCGTCTGTATCACACACAGAATGTGGGGGAGACGTATGGACAGGCGTGAGCTGCTGGATAAGACTGCCCGCTCCGAGGAGGAGCGGCTGCTGCTGAGCCGTGTGTGGGACAAGCGGGAGCAGTGCCGATTGCGGAATATCCCCACCGCCACGGCGTTCCTCTCGCCCCAGGAGCAGGCGACGGCCACGCGGCTGCTCAACGCCCTGGGCGACCGGGAGGGCTATGCCCTTTGGGGCGGCTACGAGGGCGCGGAGCGCCGGCGTCTGCTGTTCCTGCCGGACTGGATGGCCGATCCGGACGACAGCGCCGTGGCGGCGCTGCGTGCGGTGTGCCGCAGCGGCGCGTCCCTGACCCACCGCGATTTTTTGGGCAGTTTGATGGCCTTGGGATTGACCCGGGAGAAGATAGGCGATATACTGGTGGAAAGCGGCGGCTGTCAGGTGCTGGTAGACCCGTTGTCCCTGGATTTTCTGACGCAGAGCTGGGACAGCGCGGGCCGCGAGAGGCTGACGGTCACGCCCCTGCCGCTGGAGGAGCTCACCGTTCCCGAGGCGGCGGTGAAGGAGGTGCGGGACACCGTGTCCTCCCTGCGGCTGGACAACGTGCTGGCCTCGGGCTTCGGCCTCAGCCGGGGCAAAGCGGCGGAGGCTGTGGAAAAGGGCGCGGTGCAGGTGAACTACACCGTGTGTCAGAAGCCGGATAAGCCGGTGTCGGCGGGGGACGTGATCACCTGCCGGGGACTTGGCAAGTGCGTGCTGGATACCGTGGGCAGCCCCACGAAGAAGAACAGATTGCCGGTGGTCATCCGGCGGTTCATATAGGGGAAAGGGAGATAGAAAATGGACGAGAAAAAGATAGCCCGCATCAACGAGCTGGCCCACAAGGCCAAGGCCGAGGGCCTGACGGCGGAGGAGACGGCGGAGCGGGACGCGCTGCGTCAGGAATACCTGAACGCGGTGATGGCCAACGCCCGCAGCGTGCTGGAGAACACCTACATCGTGGATGAAAAGGGCAACAAGCGCAAGCTGAAGGGAAAGGGAGAGCAGAACTGATGGCCTACCAATACGACGAAAACCAGGGCTTCCGCCCGGAGGGCGCGCCTCCGCCGCCTCCGCCCCGGAAAAGCGGCAGCGAAAAGAATAACAACGAGCTGGGCTCGTGGATCTTCATCATCGTCATGCTCGGTGTGGCGTGGCCGGTGGGTCTGATCCTGCTGATCTCCAAGCTGTCCGGCAGCTCGGGGCGAAAGGACCGCGCCCCGCGTCAGACCGCATCCCAGGCCGGGCCCAAGGTGCAGCAGACCGTGCAGCAGGTGACGAAAACGCCGGTCTATACCGACAAGAGCACCAAGACCATGAAAACCATCGGCATTATTTTGGCGGCGCTGGGCGGCGTCACGCTGTTGTCCGGCCTTGGAAGCAACATGGCGGCGCTGCTGGGCGGCGGAAGCCTGTGGACATTTTTGAGCGAGTTGTTCTATCCCGCTGGCATGTTGGCCAGCGGCGCGGCGCTGCTGCTGGGCAGCGGCGGCCTGAAGCGCCGCCAGCGGCGCTATGCCACCTATCTCCGCACGGCGGGGCAGAAGCCCGCCGTCCCCCTGGCCCATCTGGCCCGTGCGGCGGACGTGTCGGAAAAGCGGCTGGAGAAGGACCTGGATGCCATGCTGGAAAAGGGCCTGTGGGGCGAGAATGCCTATATCGACAAGGGCAGCGGGATGCTGTTCCGCTCTCAAGAGGCGGCCAGCGCCTACTTTGCCGCGGCCAACGCCGCCAGGCAGCCCCAGGAAGCCCCTGCCCCGGCGGAGGGCTATGACGGCGTCCTCCATCAGATACGCGACCTGAACGACCGCATCGCCGACGAGGCGCTCAGCGCCAAGATCGACCGGCTGGAGCAGGTCTCCGGCAGCATTTTCAAGGCCATCGAGGACGACGAGGACAAGCGGGCCGCGGCGGGCAAGTTCCTGAACTACTACCTGCCCACCACGCTGAAGCTGCTGGAAAACTACGCCTCCTTCGAGGAGGCCGGTGTCAGCGGCGAGAATTTGAGTCAGGCCAAGGCCAAGATCGAAAAAACCATGGACAGTATCGTGGCGGGCTTCGAGCACCAGCTGGACGAGCTGTACCGCAGCGATGCCATGGACATCGACAGCGACATACGGGTCATGGAGACCATGCTGCGCCGGGATACCGCCAGCGTGGCGGACGATTTCGGCCTGGGCGGCGGCACGGCGGTGCAGCAGCAGGAGGAATAAGCAAAAGGGAAGCGCGGCGATCCGCGTTTCCCTTTCGCGCATTTGGCAGAAATTTTGCAACGTTTATTGACGGCGAAAAGGAAACGGGGTACAATGTTCGGTAACGATACCGAAAGGTCAGGACGGGCTGTTTCGCCGGTTTCGGCGGGGCACGTGTGATACAGTCGAGAGAGAAAAGGAGCGTGAGCCATGACGGAGCTGCTGACGCGCTGCGGCGCGTATACCTACTTCGGCGCGCACCCAGCGGAGACGGGCTATGTCTTCCGCGTGTGGGCGCCCCACGCCCGTGCCGTGGCGCTGGCCGGAGACTTCAACGGCTGGCAGAGCGCCGCCATGACGCGGCTGGACGGCGGCGTGTGGGAGCTGACCCAGCCCGATGCCAAAATCTATGACGGCTATAAGTACGTCATCACCGGCGCGGACGGGCGCACGGTGTGGAAGGCCGACCCCTACGCCTTCCACGCGGCCACCCGCCCCGGCACGGACAGCAAGGTCTACGACATCGGCGGCTACGACTGGCATGATGCTGCGTGGCGGGAGAAATGCGCGGCCCAGCCGCCGGTAAACGGCCCGCTGCTGATCTACGAGGTACACCTGGGCTCGTGGCGGCGTCACGAGGACGGCACGTCCCTGAGCTACCGTGAGCTGGCCCGCCAGCTGCCCGCCTACGTCAAAAGCATGGGCTACAACTTCGTGGAGCTGCTGCCGGTAACGGAATATCCATTGGACGACAGCTGGGGCTACCAGTGTACCGGCTACTTCGCCCCCACCAGCCGCTACGGCACGCCCCATGACTTTATGGCCCTGGTGGACGCGCTGCACCGGGCGGGGCTGGGCGTGATCCTGGACTGGGTGCCTGCCCACTTCTGCAAGGACAGCCACGGCCTCATCGAGTTTGACGGCACGTGCCTCTACGAGTACGGCGACCCCCTGAAATGGGAGCACGCCGGCTGGGGCACGCGGGTGTTCGACTTCGGCAAGCGCGAGGTGCGGGACTTCCTCCTGTCCTCCGCCGCCTACTGGCTGCGGGAATACCACATCGACGGCCTGCGTGTGGACGCGGTGGCGTCCATGCTGTACCTGGACTACGACCGGCAGGGCGGCGCGTGGCGGCCCAACAAGAACGGCGGACGGGAGAATCTGGAGGCCATCGACTTCCTCCGTGAGCTGAACCAGACCGCCTTCGCCGTTGACCCCGCCGCGTTGATGGTGGCGGAGGAGTCCACCGCCTGGCCGCTGGTTACATACCCGCCGGAGGAGGGCGGCCTGGGCTTCAACCTGAAGTGGAACATGGGCTGGATGAACGACCTGTGCCACTACCTGAAGATGGATCCCTACTTCCGCCAGTACCACCACCGCGATGTGACCTTCTCCATGGTCTACGCCTTTTCCGAGAACTACGTGCTGCCCCTGTCCCACGACGAGGTGGTACACATGAAGGGCAGCCTTCGCGGCAAGATGCCCGGCGACGACTGGCGGCAGCTTGCCGGTGTCCGCGGCTTTTACGCCTATATGCTCTGCCACCCCGGCAAGAAGCTCCTGTTCATGGGCAGCGAGCTGCCCCAGTGGCACGAATGGGACTTCCGCGGCCAGCTTGACTGGTATCTGCTGGACGACCCGGCCTGCCGGGCCACCCACGAATGCCTGCGCCAGCTGAACCGTCTCTACCGCCGCAACCGCGCCCTGTGGGAGAACGACCGGAACTGGGACGGCTTCGAGTGGCTGGTGGCGGACGACAACCGCAATAACGTGCTGGTGTTCCTTCGGCGTGACAGAGCCGGCCACGAGCTGATCTGCGCCGTGAACTTCGCCCCTGTGCCGTGGGAAAACTACCGCTTCGGCGTGCCGGACAAGGCCGCCTATCAGGTGCTGTTCAACACGGACGACGCCTGCTGGGGCGGCAGCGGCTGTGCCGCCCCATCGGGCACGGAGCTGACGGTGGAGGCCATCCCCTCCCACGGAAAGGACCAGTCCCTGTCGCTGACCATCCCGCCCTTGGGCGCGGTGCTGCTGCGGGGTCACGGAAAGCGGAAACATAGACGAACAGGAGGTACGCAAGGATGAAAAAAGAGTGTGTGGCCATGCTGCTGGCCGGCGGCCAGGGCAGCCGCCTGTATGTGCTCACCGGCAATATGGCCAAGCCCGCCGTCCCCTTCGGCGGCAAGTTCCGCATCATCGACTTTCCCCTGTCCAACTGCACCAACTCCGGCATCGACACCGTGGGCGTGCTGACCCAGTACCGCCCGCTGGAGCTGAACAGCTACATCGGCAACGGTCAGCCCTGGGAGCTGGACCGCATCAACGGCGGCGTCCACATCCTGCCGCCCTACCAGTCCGCCGACGGCGCTGTGTGGTACAAGGGCACGGCCAACGCCATCTATCAGAACATCGGCTTCGTGGACCTGTACGACCCGGAGTACGTGCTGGTGCTCTCCGGCGACCATATCTACAAAATGGACTACTCCGATATGCTCCGCCGCCACAAGGAGGCCAAGGCCGACTGCACCATCTCCGTCATGGAAGTCCCCTGGGAGGATGCCAGCCGCTTCGGCATCATGAACGTGGACGGCGCGGACAACATCACCGAGTTCGAGGAAAAGCCCAAAAATCCCAAGAGCAACCTGGCCTCCATGGGCATCTACATCTTCACCTGGCAAAAGCTGCGCCAGTACCTCATCGACGACGAGGCCGATCCCCGCAGCGAGAACGACTTCGGCAAAAACATCATCCCGGAGATGCTCCGCGCCGGCGAGAAGCTGGTGGCCTACCGCTTCGAGGGCTACTGGAAGGACGTGGGCACGCTGGACTCCCTGTGGGATGCCAACATGGATATGCTGTCCCCCGGCTCAGGGCTGAACCTGCTGGATAAAAAGTGGCGCATCTATGGCCGCACGCCCACCTGCCCTCCCACGTATATCGGTCCGGCGGGCGATGTGGGCAACAGCGCCATCGCCAAGGGCTGCACCGTGCTGGGCGAGGTGAAGAACTCCGTCCTCAGCTACGGCACAACGGTGGGCGAGGGCGCGGAAGTGTCCTACTCCGTGGTCATGCCCGGCGCGGTCATCGAACCGGGCGCGAAGGTGTCCTACGCCATCGTGGGCGAGAAGTGCCGGGTGGGCCGTAACGCCGTGGTGGGCGGCACACCGGGCAGCGTAGACTTTGACAAATGGGGCATCGCCGTGTTAGGGCCGGGGACGGCTGTGGCAGCGGGCGAGACCATCGAACCGAAAATGATGCTGGGTGTCAGCGGCAAGGAGGTGCGGCCATGAAGGGACTCCACGGGATCATCTTCTCCTATGAGAAAAAGAGCGGGCTGCGCGAGCTCATCGAAAACCGCGTCCACGGCTCGATCCCCTTCGGCGGGGATTACCGGGTCATCGACTTTATCCTCTCCAGCATGGTCAACGCCGGCATCACCGATGTGGGCGTCATCATGCACGGCAAGTGCCAGTCCCTGCTGGACCACCTGGGCAGCGGCAAGAGCTGGGATCTCAGCCGCAACTTCGGCGGCTTGACGCTGCTGCCCGCCTTTGCCTACACGGAGCAGCGGGGCGGCGACGGCCAGTTCCGGGGCAGGGTGGAGGCGTTGGCCAGCGTCATGAACTACCTCAAGGGCATCCGACAGGACTATGTGGTGCTGGCGGACAGCGACATGGTGATGAACCTGCCGCTGGAGGACGTGTTCCGCCGCCATATCGACACCGGCGCGGACATCACCGCCGTGTGCAGCACCGGCGTGGGGGATGAGGACGACACGTACTTCACCCTGGACGACACGGGCCGCATCACCGACACGGCCTACGCCCTGTATACTCCCACAGGCCACCGCTGCCTGAATGTGTTCATCCTGCGGCGCGACCTGCTGCTGGAGCTGGTGGCGGAGTGCGCCAGCCGCAACGGATACAGCCTGCGCCGCAACATCCTGCAGGAGATGGGCTCTCGGCTGAAGCTGTACGGCTACGTTTACGACGGCTACGCCGCCCACATCAACACCCTGCAAAGCTACTACGACCGCAGCATGGAGCTGCTGGACACCAGCGTGCGGCAGGCCCTGTTCTGCCCGCAGCGCCCTGTCTACGGCAAGGAGAGCGACTCCCCCTCCGGCTACATTGACCCGGACGGCGGCTGTGTCAACTCCCTCATCGCCGACGGCTGTGACATTCAGGGCAGCGTAAAAAACTGCATCCTGTTCCGCAACGTGCGTATTGAACGGGGTGCAAGTGTGGAAAACTGTATTCTGTTCAAAGACACGGTGGTGAAGAAGGGCGCGTCCCTCCGCGGCATCATCACCGACAAGTACGTCACCATCAGCGAAAACGTGACCCTGACCGGCCACGAGCGCTACCCCATGGTGGTGGCCAAGGGCGCGACGGTCTGAGAGAGGAGGCGGCACGATGCGTATTCTGTATGTAACAGGCGAGGCGTTCCCCTTCTGCAAGACCGGCGGCCTTGCCGACGTGGCGGGCAGTCTGCCCCCGGCACTGGCGAAAAACGGCGACCAGGTGGCGGTGATCCTGCCGCTGTACGGGCAGATCGGCCAGCAGTGGCGGCAGCAGATGACGTTCCGCCGCTATATCTACGTGGATTTGGGCTGGCGGCACGAGTATTGCGGCCTGTTCTCCCTGGAGAGCCGCGGCGTAACGTGGTACTTCGTGGACAACGAGCACTACTTCGCCCGTCCCCGGCTGTACGGCGAGTTTGACGACGGCGAGCGCTTCGCCTTCTTCTCCAAGGCCGTCATCGACCTGATGCCCAGCCTGGACTGGATGCCGGACGTGCTCCATTGTAACGACTGGCAGACGGCCCTCGTCCCCATCTACCTCAAGGACGTGGCCACCCGCTGGCCGGAGGTGCGGCGTATCCGCACCGTGTTCACCATCCACAACATCGAGTATCAGGGCCGCTTCGGCAGCGACACGGTGGATCAGCTCTTCGGACTTGACAGAGGGTGGTATAATGACGGCACGCTGCAAATGGACGGCGATGTGAACCTGATGAAGGGCGCGATGCTCATGGCCGATGCCGTCACCACCGTCAGCCCCACCTACGCCGCCCAGCTCCACGATCCGGCCTATGCCGAGGGCATGGCAAGCGTGGTGGATATGGTGGGCTGGAAAATGCACGGCGTGGTCAACGGCATCGACACCGACAGCTACGACCCCGCTGCCGACCTGGCGCTGCCAAGCCACTATGACGCAAACCACATGGCGGGCAAGGCCGCCTGCAAGGCCGCACTTCAGCAGGAGCTGGGCCTGGCCTGCGAGGCGGACACGCCCCTCATCGCCATGGTCACGCGGCTGGTGGGCCACAAGGGGCTGGATTTAGTCCAGGAGGCCATGGACGGTATCATGGCCACCGGCTGTCAGTTCGTGGTGCTGGGCACGGGCGAGTGGCGGTATGAGGACTTCTTCCGCCAAAAATCGTGGCAGTACGGCGGGCGGCTCTCCGCCCAGTTGACCTATTCCGAGGGCCTGTCCCGGCGCATCTACGCCGCCGCCGACCTGTTCCTCATGCCCTCCCGCAGCGAGCCCTGCGGCCTGAGCCAGATGATCGCCATGCGCTACGGCGCAGTGCCCATCGTCCGCCGTACCGGCGGGCTGGCGGACACGGTGAGATCCTGCCAGGTGGGCCAGGCGGATGGTACGGGCTACCTGTTCGAGCGGTACGATGCCGGGGCGATGCTGGATGTCATCGGCCAGGCCACCGGATTGTACCGGGGCGACCGCAGCGGCTTCAACGCCGTGCGATACCGCGGCATGACGGCGGACTTCACCTGGGACAAGAGCGCCGGAGCGTACCGCCAAATTTACGCAAATCTGCTGGGCTGACGCCCGGCTGACCATACGGAGGATATACCTATATGACCTACAACAAGGAAACCTTGAAGGAAGCCATCGTCCAAAAGCTGCGCCTGAACTACGGCTGCACCGAAAAACAGGCCACGGACGGTGAGATGATGAAGGCCTGCGCCATGGTGCTGCGCGACATCATGGCCGAGCGTGGCGTGCAGACCCGCGAGAACACCGCCCACGAGGAAAAGCGCAAGGTACACTACCTGTCCCTGGAGTTCCTCATGGGCCGCAGCCTGATGAAGAATGCCTTCAACCTGGAGCTGCTGGACGACCTGACCGCCGCCATCGACGACCTGGGCTTCAAGGCCGCCGACATCTTCGAGATGGAGCCCGACGCGGGCCTTGGCAACGGCGGCCTGGGCCGCCTGGCCGCCTGCTACCTGGACAGCATGACCACGCTGGAGATCCCCGCCGCCGGCTATTCGATCTGCTACGAGCTGGGCATCTTCAAGCAGAAGATCGTGGAGGGACAGCAGGTGGAGCTGCCCGACGACTGGATGCAGCTGGGCGATGCGTGGCTTCTGCCCAAGCTCCAGGAGGCGGAGGAGGTTCACTTCGGCGGCAAGGTCCGCACCCGCTGGGATAACGGCCACCTCATGGTGGTACACGAGGACTGCACCCGCGTGCTGGCCGTCCCCTGCGACATGGAGATCGCCGGCTACGACACCGACCACGTCAACACCCTGCGCCTGTGGCAGGCCCGCAGCCCCAAGCCCATCGACATGAAGCTCTTCAGCCAGGGCCAGTACCTCCACGCGGCGGAGGAGCGCGCCATGGCCGATGCCATCAGCCAGGTGCTCTACCCCGAGGACAACCATTACGAGGGCAAATCCCTGCGCCTGAAGCAGCAGTATTTCTTCGTCTCCGCCACCATGCAGTCCATCGTCCGCAAGCACATCCAGCAGTACGGCACGGCGAAGAACTTCCACGAGAAGAACGTCATTCAGATCAACGACACCCACCCCACCCTGGTCATCCCTGAGCTGATGCGTGTCCTGGTGGACGATACCGGCATGGACTGGGACGAGGCGTGGAACATCGTCACCCACTGCGTGGCCTACACCAACCATACGGTGCTGGCCGAGGCGCTGGAGGTCTGGCCGCAGCAGCTGTTTGAAACGCTGCTGCCCCGCGTGTGGCAGATATTGCAAGAGATCGCCCGCCGCTGGCAGCAGCGGGTGGAGGACTACTACCACGACCCGGCCAAAACCGCCAAGCTGGCCATTATATGGGACGGCGGCGTGCGCATGGCCAACCTGTGCATCGCCGGCAGCATGGCCGTCAACGGTGTCAGCGCCCTCCACTCCGAGATACTCCGCAAGGATCTGTTCAAGGATGCCTGCCAGATGATGCCGGACAAGTTCAAGAACGTCACCAACGGCATCGACCACCGCCGCTGGGTCTCTCAGATCAACCCCGGCCTGGACAGCCTCATCCGCGACCTCACCGGCGGCGACGGCTACCTGACCCACCCCATGGACTTGAAAAAGCTGGAGCAGTACGTGAACGATACCTCCGTCCTCTCCCGGCTGGACGACATTAAAAAGGCCAACAAGCAGGCCTTCGCCGCCTTCGCCAAAAAGCAGCAGGGCGTGGTGCTGAACACCGATGCCATCTTCGACGTGCAGGTCAAACGCCTCCACGAGTACAAGCGCCAGCTGCTGAACGTGCTGCAAATCATCTACCTCTATCAGCGTTTGCAGGACGACCCCGACCTGTCCATCCCGCCCCAGACGTTCCTCTTCGGCGCGAAGGCCGCCCCCGGCTACGCCGTGGCCAAGCGCATCATCCATCTCATCAACTCCCTGGCCGACCAGGTCAACAGCGACCCCCTGTGCAAGGATCGTTTGCAGGTGGTGTTCCTGGAGAACTACCGTGTCTCCCTGGCGGAGATGCTCATGCCCGCCAGCGAGGTGAGCCAGCAAATATCCACCGCCGGCAAGGAGGCCAGCGGCACGGGCAACATGAAGTTCATGATCAACGGCGCGCTGACCGTGGGCACGCTGGACGGCGCTAACGTGGAGATGCATGACCTGCTGGGCGACGAGAATATGTTCCTCTTCGGCCTGAAGGCGGACGAGGTGGCCCACCTGCGCCACACCTACGACCCCCAGATGCTCTACCAGCGCGACCCGGTGCTGCGCCGCGTGGTGGACACGCTGAAAACCGGCTTCCGGGACGGCGTGACCTACGAGGATATATGGCAGCGTCTGCTCACCGGCACGGACGGCCCGGCGGATCAGTATATGGTGCTGGCGGACTTCGCCGCCTACTGCAACGCGGAGTCCCGTATGCGCCACACCTACGAGGATCGGAACAGGTGGAACGCCATGAGCCTGACCAACATCGCCCGCAGCGGCGTGTTCGCCGCCGACCGCGCCATCGCCCAGTACGCCGACACCATCTGGCACGTACCGTACAAGAAATAAGTGAGGAATACGCAAAAAGAACCGCCCCCGGCGGTTCTTTTTGCATCGATAAGCCTACTCTGTCATTCCGAGCCAGTGCTCGCCGCGAAGCAAGTGCCCTTGGGGTGCACACTGGCGTGGGAATCCGTAACCCCGTCCCTTGCCTCTCCCTTTGGGAGAGGTGGCCGAGCGCAGCGAGGACGGAGAGGGCAAACAAAGGAGAACCGCCTCCCGGCGGTTCTCCTTACATATCACCCTTACAGCGCCTCCATCTCCTTGTTGACGCGCTCCTCGCAGCTCCGCATGGCCAAAATGGTCTTTTCCATCAGCTCCTCGATGGTCCAGCCCAGCCGCTCCGCGCCGGTGTTGATCACGTCACGGGAGCACCCTGCGGCGAACTTCTTGTCCTTGTACTTCTTCTTCAGACTGCTGACCTCCATGTCCATCACGCTCTTGCTGGGCCGCATCCTTGCCGCAGCGCCGATCAGCCCCGTCAGCTCGTCAGCGGCGAACAGCACCTTCTCCATCTCGTGCGTGGGTTCCACGTCGCACACCAGCCCATAGCCGTGGGAACAGACGGCGTGGATGAACTCCTCGCTGCACCCGGCCTTCTTCAGCAGCTCCGGCGCTTTCAGACAGTGCTGCTCCGGCCACATCTCAAAATCTATGTCGTGGAGCAGGCCCACCGTGGCCCAAAAGTCCGCGTCCTCGCCGTAGCCCAGCTCGTTGGCATACCAGCGCATCACGCCCTCCACCGTAAGACCGTGGAGAATGTGGAACGGCTCCTTGTTATACTCCTTCAGCGCGGCCAGCGCCGCTTCGCGGGAAATGCACTCCTTCATGGGGTAGACCCTCCTTTGTAAATACTTCACGGGAACTTACCTACCATTTTAGCAGGTTATTCCCGGTTGTCAAGCTGTTTTCCACCACAGAACCCACCTGTTTTGCGCGCTCCGCTGCCTCCCGGCTCAGAACAGACAACCGCTGCCCGAAACATTCGTCCTCCAGCGTCTCCGCCGCCCCGGCGCAGCCCCGGGCCAGCCCCGTCTCCGCCTGATATAGCGCCCGCAGCGCGGCGGGCAGTCCCTCCGCGGCGGCAGGCGGGGCGGGCTGATACCACTGTCCCGTCAGCAGGAAGTGCATGGCCAGCAGCGCCCGCAGGGCGGCCAGCTCTCCGCGCTCCAGCCCCTCCAGCGTCCGGCGCACCGAATGCGGGGCATTCCGGGCGCACCGGCGGCAGCATAGACGGGCCTCGGCGGCGCGGTCGATAAGTTGCCGCAGTCCGGCCTCGCCGGGCTGCCGGGGCAGGGCGCACCGCGCCCCGGCGGGGCAGGGAACGCCGGCTTCGTCGTATGCGGGGATGGCCGGGGCAACGCGCCGCCACACCGCCGCAGCGGCGGCGGTATCATAGGGCAGGGCAGGGGAGTCGAACATACTAAAACGCCTCCTTTTCAGGCTATACTATGCATATACCGCCCGCCCCGTACCTGCTACAAAGGAAACCGTTGCATTTTTCGCCAAACCCTGCTACACTGTTACAGTTAAGAATAATATTCGACTGCTGTTGCAGATGCCACATATTTCCGCCGGCCTTTCTGCTATACTCACGGCAGTCACTACTGTATGAGAGGAGACTGTTTCCATGCTGGAACTGCAAAACATCTGCTACCGCGTGTCCACCCCGGACGGCGAGCAGGACATCCTCAAGGATATTTCCATCACCATCCCCGACCACAAGCTCATGGTGTTCACCGGCCCTAACGGCGGCGGCAAGACCACCCTGGCCAAGGTCATCATGGGCCTGGTGCAGCCCACCTCGGGCCGCATCCTCTACAACGGCGAGGATGTCACCGACCTGTCCATCACCGACCGTGCCCGCCGCGGCATCAGCTACGGCTTCCAGCAGCCGCCCCGGTTCAAGGGCATCACCGTCCACGACCTGCTGCTGCTGGCGGCAGGGCAGGAGAAGCTCAGCAAGGACAAGTGCTGCGCCTACCTGACCAAGGTGGGCCTGTGCGCCAACGACTACCTGGACCGCGAGGTGGACGTGTCCCTGTCCGGCGGCGAGGTCAAACGCATCGAGATCGCCACCATCCTGGCCCGCCACAGCGACCTGATGATCTTCGACGAGCCGGAGGCCGGCATCGACCTGTGGAGCTTCGCCCGCCTCACCGAGACGTTCGAGCAGATCCACCGCGAGGGCGACGCCACCATGATCATCATCTCCCACCAGGAGCGCATCATCCGCCTGGCGGACGAGATCGTGGTCATCGCGAACGGGCAGATCGCCCACCGCGGCAGCACCGACCAGATATTCCCCCTGATTTTGGCGGACACGCTGGGCAGCTGCCCCGTACTGGAGAGAAAGGAGGCCGCACAATGATCACCGACATCGACGCTGGTTTGCTGCAAAAGATCGCCGACCTGACGGGCAAGCCCGTGGGCGCGTTCAACATCCGCAAGGACTCCGGCTGTGAGGCCCGCCAGTCCACCGAGCACATCGCCATCGACGCCCGCGCCGACGGCAAGCCCGGCATCGACATCCATATCAAGCCCGGCACCAGGGGCGAGAAGTGCTATATCCCCGTCATCATCAGCAAGACCGGCCTGAGCGAGATGGTCTATAACGACTTCTACGTGGGCGACGACTGCGACGTGGAGATCGTGGCCGGCTGCGGCATCCACAACACCGGCTGCGACGAGAGCCGCCACGACGGCATCCACACCTTCCACATCGGCAAAAACGCCAGGGTGCGCTACGCCGAAAAGCACTACGGCGAGAACGACCCCGGCCAGACCGGCGGCAACATCATGAACCCCAAGACCGTGGTCTACCTGGGCGAGAACTCCTCCATGCAGATGGAGACGGTCCAGATCCGCGGCATCGACTCCACCAAGCGCGAGACGGAGTTCCACTGTGAAGCCGGCAGCGAGGTGGTGGTGACGGAGCGCCTGCTGACCCATGGCCGGCAGGAGGCGGAGAGCGATATGCTCATCGAGCTCAACGGCCACGATGCCAAGGGCCGCGTCATCTCCCGCTCCGTGGCCCAGGACAGCTCCCACCAGGTGTTCCGCCCCGTGGTGGTGGGCAACGCCCAGTGCTTCGGCCACGTCCAGTGCGACAGCATCATCATGGGCAGCGCCCGCATCGAGTCCGTCCCGGCCATCACCGCCAACTGTCCCGATGCCCAGCTCATCCACGAGGCCGCCATCGGCAAGATCGCCGGCGACCAGCTCCTCAAGCTGGAGACCCTGGGCCTTACCCCGGAGGAGGCCGAGGACACCATCCTCAAGGGCTTCCTGGCCTGAAACCCCGCGAAAGAGCAAAAAAGAAACCGCCTCTCGGCGGTTTCTTTTTTGCTCTTTTAATACGCCACGCCCCAGTAGATGTCCGTGGTGGCGGGCTTGCCGCACATGACGCACTTGCCCTCCGTGCCGGACTGCTTCAGCGGCATGCACCGGCTGGACACGCCGGCCTTCTCCTTCATGGCCAGCTCACACTCCAGACTGCCGCACCACTTGGTGCGGGCGAAGCCGCCCTTGCCCTGTGCCATCTCCTTGACCTCCTCCCAGGAGGTCATGTCGAAGGTGTTGTCCTCCAGGTTCTTCTCCGCCATGGCGTACAGATTGTCGTGTACGTCCTTCAGCAGCTGCTTCACGCTGTCCTCCACGCCCTCCAGCGGCACGAACACCTTCTCGCCGGTGTCGCGGCGTGCGATGCAGCACTGGCCCTTCTCCATGTCCTTCGGGCCGATCTCCACACGCAGCGGCACGCCCTTCATCTCGTACTGGGCGAACTTCCACCCAGCGGACTGATCGCTGTCGTCCATGCTCACCCGCAGCCCGGCGTTCACCAGCCGCTCCTTCAGCGCCGCGGCGGCGTCCAGCACGCCGGGCTTGTGCTGCGCGATGGGGATGACCACCACCTGCGTGGGTGCGATGACCGGGGGCAGCACCAACCCGTGGTTGTCGCTGTGGGTCATGATGATCGCGCCGATCAGGCGGGTAGACGCGCCCCAGCTGGTCTGGAACGGATACTGCAACGTGTTGTCCCGTCCCGTAAACGTCACGTCATAGGCCCGGGAGAACTTGTCGCCGAAGAAATGGCTCGTGCCGGACTGAAGGGCCTTGTGATCCTTCATCATGCACTCGATGGTGTACGTGGCCTCCGCCCCGGCAAACTTCTCCTTGTCGGTCTTGCGGCCCTTCACCACGGGCATGGCCAGCGCGTTCCTGCACACGTCGGCGTAGCAGTTCAGCTGCTGCTCCGTCTCGGCCTCGGCCTCGGCAGCCGTCTCGTGGATAGTGTGACCCTCCTGCCACCAGAATTCCCGGCTTCTCAGGAACGGGCGGGTGGTCTTCTCCCAGCGGATGACGCTGCACCACTGGTTATACAGCATGGGCAGCTCCCGATAGCTGTGCAGCACGTGGGACCAGTGGTCGCAGAACATCGTCTCGGACGTGGGGCGGAACGCCAGCCGCTCCTCCAGTTGTTCGCTGCCGCCGTGAGTGACCCACGCCACCTCCGGCGCGAACCCGGCCACCAGCTCGCCCTCTTTCTTCAGCAAACTCTCCGGGATCAGCACGGGCATCGCCACGTTCACGTGGCCCGTCTTCTTGAACTCCGCGTCCATGTACCGCTGAATGTTCTCCCAAATGGCGTAGCCGTAAGGTCGAAGGATCAGAAAGCCCTTGACGCTGGCGTAGTCCACCAGCTCCGCCTTCAGGCAGATGTCCGTATACCACTTGGCAAAATCCTCCTCCATGGGAGTGATCGCTTCCACATTTCTCTGATCCTTAGCCATTGTTACATACCATTCCTTTGTTTTTATATGGGGTATTGCCAACTTAACATTCTACCCGCCCAAGCCCGCGTTGTCAAGATTTCGGCGGAAAAAGACCGCCCTTCGGCGGCCTTTTTCCGTTATGTATGCACAGGACGCATCCTCTCACTCGTTGCCGGGGAAGTTGGGGATAGTAGCAAAGCCCTTTTTCAGATCCTCGTCGGTGGGGATGGTGTCGCCCATCGTGCCGTCGTTGTACTTGCCGTAGGCCACCATGTCGAAATACCCCGTGCCGGTCAGGCCGATGACGATGTTCTTCGCCTCGCCCTGCTCCCTGCACTTTATGGCCTCGTCGATGCCCACCCGGATGGCGTGGCTGCTCTCCGGCGCGGGCAGAATGCCCTCGCACCGGGCGAACAGCTCCGCCGCCTCGAACACCTTGGTCTGCTCCACGCTCTGCGCCTCCAGATAGCCATCGTGGTACAGTTGGCTGACGATGCTGCTCATGCCGTGATACCGCAGACCGCCGGCGTGGTTGGCGGACGGAATGAACCCGTTGCCCAGCGTATACATCTTGGCCATGGGGCAGATCTTGCCGGTGTCGCAGAAGTCGTATTTGAACACGCCCCGCGTCAGACTGGGGCAGGAGGCCGGCTCTACGGCGATGATGCGGTAATCCGCCTCGCCCCGCAGCATTTCGCCTACGAACGGGGAGATCAGTCCGCCCAGGTTCGAGCCGCCGCCGGCGCAGCCCACGATGATGTCGGCCTTCACGCCGTACTTGTCCAGCGCCGCCTTCGTCTCCAGACCGATGACGGACTGGTGCAGCAGCACCTGGTTCAGCACGCTGCCCAGCACATACCGGGTATTGGGCGTGGACGCGGCGCACTCCACCGCCTCGCTGATGGCGCAGCCCAGCGACCCGGTGGTGTCCGGGAACTCCGCTAAAATCCTCCGTCCCACCTCCGTGGTGTCGGAGGGGGAGGGCGTCACCTCCGCGCCGTAGGTACGCATGACCTCCCGGCGGAAGGGCTTCTGCTCATAGGAGCACTTCACCATGAACACGTGGCAGTCCAGCCCCAGATAGGCGCAGGCCATACTCAGCGCCGTGCCCCACTGGCCCGCGCCGGTCTCAGTGGTCACGCCGGTAAGCCCCTGCTCCTTGGCGTAGTACGCCTGGGCGATGGCGGAGTTCAGCTTGTGACTGCCGGAGGTGTTGTTGCCCTCAAACTTGTAGTAGATGTGGGCCGGCGTGCCCAGCTTTTCCTCCAAACAGTAGGCCCGCACCAGCGGAGAGGGACGGTACATCTTGTAGAAGTTCCGCACGTCCTCCGGGATGGGCACAAAGGCGGTGTCGTTGTCCAGCTCCTGCCGTGCCAGCTCCGTGCAGAACACCTGGCTCATCTCCTCCAGCGTCATGGGCTTCAGCGTGCCGGGGTTCAGCAGGGGCGCGGGCTTCGTCTTCATGTCGGCGCGCACATTGTACCAATACCGGGGCATCTCGTCCTCGGAGAGATAGATCTTGTAGGGAATGTCGCGGTTTTTCAGCTCTTTCATGTTGCTTGTTCTCCTTTCGGTATTGGTATCGCGTTGTCGCGTTGCCTCTGTTGTATCATGGTATTCCTTTGGAACGGACGACCCAAAGCCTCCCTCTGTGAGAGAGGTGTCACGGCATCGCCGTGACGGAGGGAGAGACATTACACGGACGCACTCCGCTGCACCCACCCGCCGTTTTACGAACGCACTCCCATCGATTTCGTAGGGGGCGATGCCCACGCAGTGGAGCGAAGCGGAACAAGTACCCTTGGGGTGCATCGCCCCGCCGTTTTGCAGAAGCACTCCTTGCGTTGCTCCGTAGGGGCGGACGACCCTGTCCGCCCTAACACCGCGTCAGCGGTGTCATTCCGAGCCAGTGACCGATGTCACTGGCGTGGGAATCCGTCCCCCGCGCCCGCAGGCGCGAAACTCCAAAGCCTTCCTTGTGCAAAGGGAGGTGTCATGGCCGAAGGCCATGACGGAGGGATTGTTTGCATCGGCTTCTTGCCCCGTCATTCCGAGCCAGTGACCGACGTCACTGGCGTGGGAATCCGTCCCCCTTTTCTTTGCCTCCGGCGGCCTCTTTTCTTTCAGCAGCGAAAGAAAAGAGGAAAAGAAACGCCGCCAAAAACTACGTTTTTGGATTTCCTTACGCGCCTTCGCCCGCAGCTTATCTCGCTTGTTTTACCACGCGAACGCTGTGCCGTGGAAATTTCCCCTAAATGTTGCATTGCCTCTGCTTCTCTTTTCGCTGCCGCTTTTGCTCTGAAATGCAGGGCTGTGCAGGCATGGCAAGAACATTTTCTAAACAGCGGCCTTTGGCCGCCACCTACCTTTGCCGCTTTGCGGCAAAGGCGCGATTTGATAATCGCCTAAACTACGGGAGGGGATTTCCAAAGGGGAGGGGTCGCGACCCCTCCCCATTTGGTCGTTTCAAGGAAGGGGGATTTTCAAGGGGGAAGGGAAATCGAAATCCCCCTTTCCTTAAATGGCGTTCTTTGGTTACTTTCTTTCGCCAAGGAAAGAAAGTAACCCGTCGGAGACACCCCGCGCCGGGGCGCGGAACTCCCGTCCCTCACGCAAAATAATCGATCTGCATGGCGTGCTTCACCTTGGCCAGCGTCTCGGCGGCGGCGGCCTGCGCTACCTCCGTGCCCTGCCGCAGCACGTCCATCACATATCCCGGGTCCTTGGCCAGCTCCTGCCGCCGCAGCCGGATGGGCTCCAGCGTCTCCTGCAATACGTTGTTCAGGAACTTCTTCACCTTCACGTCGCCCAGGCCGCCCCGCTGGTAATGCGCCTTCAGCTCATCCAGATTGGCGTACTCCGGCAGATACTTGGCGAAGAACTCGTCCCGGCAGAAGGCGTCCAAATACATGAACACCGGGTTGCCCTCGGTCTGCCCCGGGTCGGACACCTGCAAATGGTTGGGGTCGGTGAACATCCCCATGACCTTGGTGCGGATGTCCTCCGGCTCGTCCGCCAGATAGATGCAGTTGCCCAGCGACTTGCTCATCTTGGCCTTGCCGTCCGTGCCGGGCAGCCGCAAACAGGCGGCGTTGTCCGGCAGCAGAGCCGTGGGCTCTACCAGCGTCTCGCCGTACAGCTCGTTGAACCGCCGCACGATCTCCCGCGCCTGCTCGATCATGGGCAGCTGATCCTCGCCCACCGGCACGGTGTCCGCCATGAACGCGGTGATGTCCGCCGTCTGGCTGACGGGATAGGTGAGGAAACCCATGGGGATGCTGTGGTTAAAGCCCCGCAGCTGGATCTCCGCCTTCACGGTGGGGTTGCGCTCCAGCCGGGCCAGCGTCACCAGGTTCATGTAGTAGAACGTCAGCTCCGTCAGCTCGCACACCACGGACTGAATGAACATATGGGACTTGGCCGGGTCGATGCCGCAGGCCATATAGTCCAGCGCCACCTGCAAAATGTTCTCCCGCACCTTGCCGGGGTTGTCGAAGTTGTCGGTCAGCGCCTGTGCGTCGGCGATCATGAAAAACAGCTTGTCGAACTTGCCGCTGTTCTGCAAAACGACGCGGTTACGCAGCGAACCCACATAGTGACCCACATGGAGGCGGCCCGTGGGACGGTCGCCGGTAAGGATGATCTTGCCCATAGTGATATTTCCTTTCTCTTTTCAAAGTCTTTCAAGATTTTTCAAGTTTTTTACTTGAATTTTCCACTTGCTTTTCAAGGTTTTTTCAAGCAAAATTAAAAGTCTGTCCCATGGAAAAACCATGGGACAGACTGTAAAAACATATCTGCGGTACCACCCACATTGGCGCTTTCGCGCCCACTCTGCACGCACTATCATGCGCTCCGCCTGGGTAACGGCTGCGGCTGCCGTCGGGTATTACTGGCCCTTTCGGGTGTTCTCCCCGCCCTCGTAAGTCCATTCACCGCACGTTCCGCTGCCCCGCTCCCACCGATACGCGGCTCTCTGAAAGTTTCCTGTGCGCCTACTCCTCTTACTCAACGGTTTTTGAAGTATGAACGCACTTTAGCACGTTTTTCTCCGCTTGTCAAGCACTTTTTTCAACTTTACAGCGCCCGTAAAAATTCCGGCTTCAGGTCGCGCCGCCCCGCCAGCGCCGCGCCGATCTGCCCCAAAAGGGCTTCCCGGTCGCCGTTCAGCGTGCCCTTCAGCGTCAGATAGTTGCTGGCGTGGTTGGCCCGGAACACCGTGCCCTCGCTGTCCACCTGCTGCAAAAACAGCTCCGTCTCCTTCAGCACCTCCAGCGGACTGAGCAGCGTAAATTCGCCGTTTTTCACCCAGCTCTCCAGCGGCGTTCCATGTTCTACCATCAACGTCAGCAGTCCCAAATATTCAGGTTTTATCGCACTTACCGCCCTCGCTGTGTCCGCCGCGTGCTGTCGCCACAGCGCCACGCTGCCAAGACCGGAGATGGCCGTTACCGACAGGGCAAAGCCGCAGCGCCGGGCCTTTTGTCCCGCCGCCACGATGGCCGCCGCGTCGTGTCCCTTCTGCATCCGCGTCAGCACCGCGTCGCACCCGGACTCCAGCCCCATGTAGACCATCTGCAAGCCCCGCGCCCGCAAAAGGCGCAGCTCGTCCTCGCTTTTCACCTGCAAGCTGGCGGGGGAGGCGTAGCAGCTCACCCGCTCGCACTCCGGGAACAGACCATATATCAATCCAAGTATTTCCACCAGGTCGGCGGTCTTCCGCATCAGCGCGTCGCCGTCCGCCAGGAACACCCGCTCTACCCGCTTGTATACACGGCGGGCCAGCTCGAAGTCCTCCCGTATCTCCTGCACGGGCCGCATGGAAAAATGCTTGTCGTCGTACATATCACAGAAGGCGCAGCGGTTGTGGCTGCACCCATACGTCACCTGCACGATGAGGCTGTACGCCTCGGAGGGCGGACGGTAGACTTTCCCTTTGTATCGCATGGTCATCAACTCCTTCGTTATAAGCAGTATACCAAAACGAGGCCGGTTTGAAAAGAGCATATTCCGAAATGCCGCCGCATAGGCTGTGGCATATCAACAAACGAGGTGTGTGCGTATGGAGCTGAATTATAACCGGGTGGAGCTGTGCGGCACGGTGCTGGAAGCGCCGGTGCTGTCCCATGTGAACCATGGCTGTGCCTTCTGCCGTTTTCCGCTGTCCGTCCTCCGCCTGTCCGGCCAGCCGGACAAGCTGCAGGTCATCGCGCCCCAGCCGCTGCTGGACGCGCTGCCGGTGTCCCCCGGCGACACGGTGACGGTGGCGGGCCAGCTGCGCTCCTTCAACAACAAGAGCGGGCAGGGAAGCCGGCTGGTCATCTCCGTGTTCGCCCAGACCTTGACCGCCGGCGGCGCTGGGCCGCTGAACCACATCCAGCTCTCCGGCATATTGTGCAAGCAGCCGGTGCTGCGGCGCACGCCCCTGGGGCGGGAGATCTGCGACATGATCCTGGCGGTGAACCGGCGGTATGGGCGGGCGGATTACCTGCCCTGCATCGCCTGGGGCGCGGTGGCACAGCAGGCGGCCTGCCTGCACACCGGCCAGCGGTTCACCGCCGAAGGGCGGGTACAGAGCCGGGTCTATACGAAAAACGAAAACGGCGTGCTCACCGACCGCACCGCCTATGAGGTCTCCATCATGCGTCCGGCGGAGGTGGAGGAGTTTCTGACGCTGCCGCTGAATACAACGCCAAATACATAAGCTGCGGCGTATTCTTCCTGTTGCATTGATTGCGCTCCTTATGGTATCATAAGGAAAAGTAGTCTGAACAGGAGAACACGATATGCGCCATTCCGTCCACCTGCATCTGCCGTTCCACACCCATCACCGCCAGGCGCGGTACGATGTGGACATGACGCAGGGCAGCATCACAAAGCACCTGATCAATTTCTCCCTGCCGCTGCTGCTGGGCAATCTGTTCCAGCAGCTCTACAACATGGTAGACACCTGGGTGGTGGGCAACTACGTCAGCAACGAGGCGTTTTCCGCCGTGGGCACGGTAGGGCCGGTGATCAATACGCTGATCGGCTTTTTCCTTGGCCTCTCCAGCGGCGCGGGCGTGGTCATCAGCCAGTACTACGGCGCGGGCCGGGAGGAGAAGGTGCGGCAGGCCGTCCACACCGCCCTGATGCTGACGCTGGTGCTGGGCGTGGTGTTCACCGCAGCCGGTATCGCCATGACGCCCCTGATGCTCCAGCTGATGAAAACGCCGGCGGAGGTCGCCCCGGAGCAGGCGGCGTATCTGCGGATCTATTTCGCCGGGGTCATAGGGCTGCTGCTCTACAACATGGGATCGGGCATTCTCCGGGCGGTGGGTGACTCACGGAGGCCCTTCTACTTTTTGGTGGTGTCCGCCGTGCTGAACACGGTGCTGGATCTGCTGTTCGTCATCAAGTTCCACATGGGCGTGGAGGGCGTGGCCTATGCCACCATCATCGCCCAGGCGGTGTCGGCGCTGCTGACGCTGTGGGTGCTGATGCGGGCCGAGGGCGGTATCCGGCTGGAGCTGCGCGCCCTGCGGTTCACGTGGAGCGTGCTGCGGCAGATCGTGGCGGTGGGCATCCCCGCGGCGCTGCAAATGGCCATCACCGCGTTTTCCAACGTGTTCGTGCAGAGCTATATCAACTACTTCGGCCCGGACTGTATGTCCGGCTGGACGGCGTATACCAAGGTGGATCAGCTGGTGATTTTGCCGGTGCAGTCCATCTCCATGGCCAACACCACCTTTGTGGGGCAGAACCTGGGCGTGGGCGATACGCCCCGGGCCAAGAAGGGCGTGCGTATATCGCTGTGGCTGTCCGTGGCCGTTACGGCGGTGCTGCTGATCCCCGTGCTGCTGTTCGCCCCGGATCTGACGGCGTTCTTCAACAGCAAGGCCGAGGTGGTGAGCTACGGCGCGCTGCTGCTGCGGCTGCTGTCGCCGTTCTATTTCTTCTTCTGTATCAATCAAATCTACGCCGGTGCGCTCCGCGGCGCGGGCAACAGCCAAATGCCCATGTGGATCATGCTGGGGTCGTTCGTGGTGTTCCGACAGATATATCTGTATATCATGTCCAACTATATCTCCAACGAGATCATCCCCATCGCCCTCAGCTATCCCGCCGGGTGGTTCGTGTGCAGCGTGGCCACGCTGCTGTATTATCACCACTGTAAATTTGACAGCCACAGGCTGGTGGGGGATTGAGAATGGGTAAGTGCGAGAGCTGCGTGTGGTACGTGTACGACGAGGAGTACGACGACTACCTGTGCGACATGGATCTGGACGAGGATGAGCTGGCGCGGTTTTTGGCCTCCGACACGCGGGATTGCCCCTACTGGCGGCCCGGCGACGAGTATATCACCGCACGGAAGCAATAATGTGTGGGAGCGCCGCAGGCGCTCCCATATTTTTTTCTTTCGGGGACTCTTGACATTTTCCGCTGGTGGGAGTATGATGCGTCTCTGAAAGTGAAAGTGCACAAAACGGAGGCGATGTTTCTGTGAAAAGTACACATACGAAAGTGGGTAAACTCTCCGGCCCGATGGACCTGACGCAGGGCGTTTGCTGGCGCACCATCCTGAAATTCTCCCTGCCGGTGATCCTGTCCTACCTGCTCCAGCAGGTCTATACCATCAGCGACGCGGCCATCGTGGGCCAGACGCTGACGGCCCAGGAGGTGGCGGGCGTAAACGACACCAATGCGCTAGTGTTCATCTTCCTGCAATTCGCCTTCGGTGTAAGCGCCGGGTTCTGCGTCATCACCTCCTATTATGTGGGGATGCGGGATGACCGGGGCGTGCGGCGCTCGCTGGCCACGCAGATATTGCTGTCCGCCGCGCTGACGGTGGTGCTGACGGCGCTGGCGCTGGCACTGCTGAACCCCATGCTGGCGTGGATCAACGTGACATCGGACAACGCGGCGGTGTATCACGCCGCCTACACCTACTGCTTCGTCATCTTCGCCGGTATCGGCGCGCAGCAGTTTTACAACTTCATCTGCTCTTTTCTCCGCAGCATGGGAGACAGTGTGACGCCGCTGCTGTTCCTGTTGTTTTCCACCGTGCTGAACGTGGGGCTGGATCTGCTGTTCATCCTGGCGTTCCGCTGGGGCGTGGCGGGAGCGGCCATCGCCACCGTGACCGCCCAGCTCATCAGCACCGTGGGCTGCTTTATCTACGCCTTTACCCGGTATCCCCAGCTGCGGCTGCACCGGGAGGACTGGCGCATCAGCTGGTATGACATCCGCCGTCATCTGGCCAGGGGCGTGCCCCTGGGCTTGCAGTTCTCCGTGCTGGCCATCGGCATCATCGTGATGCAGGGCGGCGTGGTGCAGTTCGATATGCGCGGCGGCGTGATGGTGTCCAACGCCGCGCAGAACGGCTTCGGCGCGGCCAACAAGCTGTGCAGCCTGGTGGCCACGCCTATGAACGCATTGGGCACGTCCATGACCAGCTTTACGGCGCAGAACCTGGGCGCGGGGCACTATGACCGCATCAAGCGCGGCAGCTTGCAGGCGCTGCTCATGGGCTGCATTCTAGCGGCCCTGGCTGCCGGGGTAGGGCTGCTCCTCAGCCGGAATGATCTGTTCTACCACGTGTTCCTCAGCGCCGACAAGGTGACGGCGGACACCGTCCGCTACGGCAACACGCTGCTGTATGTGGATTTCTCCATGTACCTGTTTTTGGCCTTCATCTTCGTCATCCGCAACTGCGTGCAGGGCATAGGCCGCAGCGCCTTCGTGCTGGGCGCAGGGGCGGCAGAGCTGGTGGCCCGCATTGCCGTGTGTCTGCTGCTGCCTGATGCCGTGGCGGGCGGCGCGGTCAGCGCTGACGCGCCGCAGCTGGCGTTTTATGCGCTGTGCGCCGCCGATCCTATGGCGTGGATCGCCGCGGACGCGGTGCTGGCCGTCCCGTTTATCCGCCATATCCTGCGAAAGGATTACCGCTATCTCACCGGCATCCGTGCCTGATGAAATCCGCTCCGCCATGTCACGGCGGAGCGGATTTTCTTTATAGGAAAATTATGGGTGGTTTCGTGCGGAAAACGTTAAAAATGCCACAGCGAAATGCGATAAAATTTCTTTATATGAATAAAATTCTCTATTCCCGTTGACTTTTTCCGCATTTTGTGCCATTCTTTTGATAACCCAATACAGTCTGATTGCGCTGCGGCGCATAGACGAAAGGAGGCCCTGTCCTTGAGCAGACTTGACATCAAGAATCCCAGCCGCGCCCAGACGGTGGTGGATAACCTCTACCGCGACGTGGAGCGCCGTATCGCCGCCAGTCCTCCGGGCCTGTGCCCGGTGGATATGTCCCTGTCGTTTTTGCAGCTGTGCCACGCCCAGTCCTGCGGCAAGTGCGTGCCCTGCCGCATCGGCCTGGGACAACTCAGCAAGCTCATCGCCACCGTGCTGGACAGCACGGGGTCAATGGACACCATCGCCATTATCGAGAAAACGGCCCGCAGCATCCTGAACACCGCCGACTGCGCCATCGGACGCGACGCGGCGCGGCTGGTGCTGGACGGGCTGGAGGGCTTCCGGGATGACTATGAGGAGCACGTGAAACATCATCGCTGTCTCGCCGGCTTGCAGCTGCCCGTGCCCTGCGTGGCCCTGTGTCCCGCCGGGGTGGACGTGCCCGGCTATATGGCGCTGGTGGGCGAGGGACGCTGCGCCGACGCGGTGCGGCTCATCCGCAAGGACAATCCGTTCCCCACGGCCTGCGCCTATATCTGCGAGCATCCCTGCGAGGCGCGCTGCCGCCGGAATATGATCGACGATGCTATCAACATCCGCGGTCTGAAGCGCTACGCTGTGGATCACGCGGGCGTTGTGCCCCAGCCGGAGTGTGCGCCGTCCACCGGCAAGAAGGTGGCCGTTATCGGCGGCGGGCCCAGCGGCCTGAGCTGCGCCTACTATCTGGCGCTGATGGGCCACAAGGTCACGGTGTACGAGGAGCGGGAGAAGCTGGGCGGTATGCTGCGCTACGGCATTCCCAGCTACCGTTTCCCCCGCCATCTGCTGGACGAGGAGATCGAGTCCATCCTGTCCCTGGGTATCGAGGCCCACACCAACGTCACCGTGGGTAAGGACATCTGGGTGGAGGAGCTGCAGAAGGAATACGACTGCTTGTATATCGCCATCGGCGCGCACCAGGACAAGAAGGTGGGCATTCCCGGCGAGGACAGCAAGCACGTGATGTCCGCCGTGGAGATGCTGCGCTCCATCGGCGACGATGTGATGCCGGACTTCACCGGCAAGCGGGTGGTGGTCATCGGCGGCGGCAACGTGGCCATGGACGTGACCCGCAGCTCTATCCGACTGGGCGCGGAGAAGGTGACGTGTGTCTACCGCCGCCGGGTGGAGGATATGACCGCCCTGCCCGACGAGATCACCGGCGCGATGGCCGAGGGCGCGGAGCTGCTGACGCTGATGGCGCCGGTACGCATCGAGGCCGACGAGGACGGCAACGCCGCCGCGCTGTGGGTACAGCCCCAGCTCATCGGCGAGGCCGACAAGTCGGGCCGTCCCCGGCCCAACAAGGCCGACCTGCCGGAGCAGCGCATCCCCGCCGACATCATCGTGGTAGCCATCGGTCAGGGCATCGAGATCCAGGGCTTTGAGCAGGCGGGTGTGCCCATCAAGCGGGGCACGTTCGTGGCGGGCCTGTCCGGCCAGGTGGGCGACATGGACAACCTGTTCGCCGGCGGCGACTGCGTCACCGGCCCTGCCACCGCCATCCGCGCCATCGCCGCCGGTAAGGTGGCTGCCGCCAACATCGACGTACACCTGGGCTTCCAGCATGAGATCACCGTGGATGTGGACATCCCCGGCCCGAAGCTGAACAACCGTGCCCCTCACGGACGTATCAACACCACGGAGCGGGAGGCCTGTGAGCGCCGCTGCGACTTTGAGGACATCGAGTGCGGCCTGACCGAGGAGGGCGCACGCACCGAGGCGTCCCGCTGCCTGCGCTGCGACCACTACGGCTACGGTATCTTCAGAGGAGGGAGGAACGTCAAATGGTAACGCTGACCATCGACAAGAAAACCGTCACCGTGCCCGAGGGCACGACCATCCTGGAGGCGGCCCGTTCCGCCAAGATAGACATACCCACCCTCTGCTACTTAAAGGGCATCAACGAGATCGGCGCGTGCCGCCTGTGCATGGTGGAGGTGGAGGGCCACGCCCGCCTCGTCCCCTCCTGCGACAGCGCCGTGGCCGAGGGCATGGTGGTGTACACCAACTCGCCCCGCGTCCGCGAGGCGCGGCGGGTAAACCTGCGGCTGCTGCTGAGTCAGCACGACACCAAGTGTACCAAGTGTACCCGCAGCGGCAACTGCAAGCTCCAGCAGCTGACCAACGACTACAACCTGCTGGGCGACCACTATATCGACGACCTGCGGAACATCCCCGACGATTTCTCCAACCCGGTGGTGCGGGTGGAGAACCGCTGCGTCAAGTGTATGCGCTGCATCCAGTTCTGCGAGAAGGTGCAGTCCATGGGCATTTGGGATCTGATGGGCACGGGCTCACACACCACCGTGGGTGTGTCCCATACCCGGACGCTGGGCGAGAGCGACTGCACGTTCTGCGGCCAGTGCATCACACACTGCCCCGTGGGCGGCTTGCAGGAGCGTGACGACACCGGCAAGGTGTTCGACGCCCTGGCCGACCCCGACCGCATCGTGGTGGTGCAGATGGCGCCCGCCGTCCGCGCCGCCTGGGCGGAGCACTATCACCTCGACCCCAAGTTCGCCACCGCCAAGCGCATGGTGTCCGCCCTGAAGATCATGGGCTTTGACTACGTGTTTGACACCGACTTCGCCGCCGACCTGACCATCATGGAGGAGGGCAGCGAGTTCGTGGAGCGCTTTACCCACCGCAACCGCTACCGCTGGCCCATGTTCACCAGCTGCTGTCCCGGCTGGGTGCGCTTCCTGAAGGGACAGTTCCCCGCCTATACCGACAACCTGTCCACCGCCAAGAGCCCCCAGCAGATGTTCGGCGCGGTGGTAAAGAGCTACTTTGCCGAGAAGCTGGGCGTTGACCCCAAGAAGCTGTTCGTGGTGTCTATCATGCCCTGCACTGCCAAGAAGGCGGAGTGCGCCCTGCCCACCATGAAGGACGACCAGGGCGACCCGGACGTGGACGTGGTGCTGACCACCCGCGAGATCGTCCGTATGTTCCGGGGCGAACAGATCAACCCTGCCGTCCTGCCGGAGACGGAGTTCGACAGTCCCCTGGGCAGCGGCACAGGCGCTGCCGTGGTGTTCGGCGCTACCGGCGGCGTGATGGACGCAGCGCTGCGAAGCGCGTACTATCTTGTCACCGGCAAGAACCCCGACCCGGACGCTTTTACCGCCGTCCGCGGCATGAATGGCTGGAAGGAGGCCACCTTCGCCATCCCCGGCGCGGGAGACGTCCGCGTGGCCGTGGTCAGCGGGCTGGGCAACACCCGCAAGCTGATGACCGCCATTGACGAGGGCCAGGTGACATACGATTTTGTGGAGGTCATGGCCTGCCCCGGCGGCTGCGCCGGCGGCGGCGGACAGCCTATCCACGACGAGGAAGAGCCTGCCGCCTACCGCGGCGACGTGCTGTGGAGCATTGATAAGAACATGGCCGTCCGCTTCTCCCACGAGAATAAGGACGTGCAGACGCTGTACCGCGAGTACCTGAAAGCGCCGCTGGGCGAGAAGTCCCACCACCTGCTCCACACCGACCACCACGGCTGGCAGATGCCCGGACGATAAAAAACACAGTTGAGACGAAAAGCCGCCGCAGGAGGACTCCTGCGGCGGCTTGCGTGTGCTCAAGTTTTGCGGCGGGGAGATCGGTCTATGTCAGCAGCGTCCAAAGGCCGTGGATGGCCATACACAGCGCCATGCCCATGGCGGTGGGCAGCAGCGCCGCCAGCGCCGTCCAGCGCCACGAGCCGGTCTCCCGGCGGATGGTCAGGCACGTCGTGCCGCAGGGGAAGTGGAGCACGCACAGCACCATCATGCACACCGCCGTCTCCGCCGTCCAGCCCTGGGCGGCCAGCAGCTGGCCCAGGGCGGCTGTGCCGCCGGTCTCCACCAGGCTGCCGGTGTGCAGATAGCCCATCAGCAGCGCCGGGAGGACGATCTCGTTGGCGGGGAAGCCCAGCAGCAGTGCCGTCAGCACCATGCCGTCCAGGCCCATCAGCCGGCCCAGAGGGTCGAAAAAGGCGGCGGCGTGGGACAGGAGGCTGACACCGCCGGCGGTGACGTTGGCCAGCGTCCAAATCACCAGCCCTGCCGGGGCAGCTACCGTGACGGCGCGGCTCAGCACGAACAGCGTGCGGTCCAGCAGGGAGCGCACCAGCACCTGCCCCAGCCGGGGCATACGGTAGGGCGGCAGCTCCAGCGTGAAGGCGGATGGCTGCCCCCGCAGAACGGTGGCGGTGAGCAGCCGGGTGGCCAGCAGCGTCATGACCACCGCCAGCAGCAGACAGGTCAAAAACGTCCCGGCGGCGGCCAGCGAGCCGCCTGTGCCGCTCCACAGCAGCAGCGACAGCAGGATCAGGGTGGGCAGGCGGCCATTGCAGGGGATGAAGGCGTTGGTGAGGATGGCGGCCAGCCGTTCCCGGGGACTGTCGATGATGCGGCAGCCCATGACGCCGCAGGCGTTGCAGCCCAGCCCCATGCACATGGTGAGGCTTTGCCGTCCGCTGCCGCCGGCGGCCCGGAAGAAGCGGTCGCAGGCGAAGGCGATGCGGGGCAGCAGCCCGGCATCCTCCAGCAGGGTGAACAGGGGGAAGAAAATGGCCATGGGCGGCAGCATCACCGCCACCACCCAGGCGGCGGTGCGGTAAACGCCGTCCACCACCGCGCCCTGTACCCACCAGGGGGCGAAGGAGAGCAGCCGGCGCAGCGGCTCTTGCAGGGACATAAGGGCGCGGCTCAGCAGGGCAGAGGGGGCGTTCGCGCCCCACAGCGTCAGCCAAAACACCAGGCCCAGCAGGGCCAGCATCACCGGCAGTGCAGTCCAGCGGCCTGTGATAATGCGGTCGATGCGGCGGTCGCGGCGGTGAACATCTACCCCGTGGGGCAGGCAGTCCTCAGCGATGGCGGCGGCACGGGTGGCCACGGCCTCCGGGTCGCCGCCGTCCACGTCCGTCCAGGGGTCGGGCGGCGCGTCGCTGCGGGCCATGTCCGCCATGGCGCGGCGCAGCGCCTCCAGCCCTGTGCCGTCTCGGGCGGCGGTCTCCACCACCGGCACGCCCAGCGCTGCCGCCAGGGCGGCGGTGTCCGGGGCGGCGTGCTTTTTCCGGGCTTCGTCCATCAGGTTGACGCACACCACCAGCCGCCCGGTGCGGCAGCGGAGCTGCACCGCCAGCTGCAAGTTCCGGCGCAGACAGGTGGCGTCCGCCACCAGCACCGTCACATCCGCCTCGCCCCGGCGGAGGAAGTCGTCTGTCACCGCCTCCTCAGGGGAGTGGGCGTACAGGGAGTATGTGCCCGGCAGATCCACCAGCCGGAATGCCGCGCCGCCGCAGGTGCAGCGGCCCTCCGCCGCGGCCACGGTCTTGCCGCACCAGTTGCCGGTGTGCTGGTGCAGGCCCGTCAGGGCGTTGAACACCGTGGACTTGCCCACGTTGGGATTGCCCGCCAGCGCCGCCGTGTATCGCTCCATATCGCGCTCCCTCCTTTTCCGTCACCATCCTATGCGGGGAGAGGGGAGACGGTGCGCGGCGGAGAACATCAAAAAAAGAACCGCCCGAAGGCTGCTCCCGATAAGAAAACATCGTGAGGAAAGAGAGAACGGTATAGCTTCGGCTGTACCGTTTTCTCATTTTTCCAT